>ERZ1645192.155-NODE-155-length-49903-cov-6.954923_pt1 | contig 49903 bp, 49 predicted proteins | sample MGYA00575354_ERZ1645192 | MGnify/ENA primary metagenome ERZ1645192 (study PRJEB40844, sample SAMN11349763) | freshwater sediment metagenome | isolation source: river sediment | host: Sediment | place: India: Faizupur Khadar , New Delhi | collected 2017-02-21 ... | reverse complement strand
GCCGACCGGCTCTCACCGGCCCGGAGCACCAGCTCCACCTTACAAAAAACAGGGAAACTCTGGCAGAGAGGGCAGGAATCGAACCTGCCACAGACGGTGTTATCCGCCCGCTACTGGTTTTGAAGACCAGCTGAGCCACCAGGCCCATCCTCTCCAATCGTTCATGAAAGTAGTGTCGGGGATGGGAACTGTCAAGTTTTATGGGGAATTGCGAGAAAGGTCAGCGGCGCGCTACCACGCCTCGACGAAGGCGGTGTCGGTGTAGAGCGTTTCAAGGCGGGCCTTGTGCCCCTGCTCCATCCGGGCGAGTTGGGTGAACATCTCCTTCTGCTCGGCGGAAGAACTGGCGTCGGCGAAGTTGCGGTACATCTTCATCGCCTCTTCCTCTTTCTTCATGGCCAGCGCGATGGCATCCACGAAACTCATCCCGACGGTCAGTTTCGGCAGCTCCACCGTTTCCGCGATCTTGTAGTCGGTCGTTTCGGCAAAGTGCAGTTTCTTTCCGCCGTCGGCAAGGAATGATTCGAGCAGGAGTTTATGCTTCAGCTCCTCGCCCGCCAGTTCCACGAAGATCGACTTCAGCGACTTGTTGGTGGTCTTGGCCGCCGCGCCATCGTAGAAATCGTGCGCCTCGACCTCGTTGTTCACCGCCATCCGCAGTATCTTGATCATATCCATGGACATACTCCCTTATCGGTTGATGTTCTCCGCTACGCCTTTTCTATCTTGCAGGCGCAGACCTTGTATTCCGGTATCTTCGCGATCGGATCGAGCGCGTTGATGGTCAGTTTGTTCGCCGCCGCTTCGGCGAAGTGGAAGGGCATGAACACCGTTCCCTTCGGACAGCGCTTGGTCACAAAGGCGTTGGTGATCAGCGAACCGCGCCGCGTCGAGACCTTGACCTTGCCGCTGTTGGATATGCCGAGCGCCTCGGCGTCCTCCACCGATATCATGACATGGGGACCGGCGAGGTTGTTGAGCCCCGGGGTCTTGCGCGACATGGTGCCGGTGTGGTACTGCTGAAGGACGCGCCCGGTGGTGAAATACCACGGATAGTCCTTGTCGGGCATCTCGGCCGGTTCCTTGAACGGGATGGCCGTGAACAGCCCGAGCCCGCGGGAGAACTTGCCGATGTGAAGGACCGGCGTACCGGGATGCTCCTCGTTCGGGCAGGGCCAGTGCATACCGGCGAAACCGAGCCGCTTGTAGGTCAGCCCCGCGTAGGAGGGGGTGCACTTCCGCATCTCATCGAAGATCTCTTCGGCCTTCGTGTAGTTCCAGTTGAGTCCCATCTTATTGGCGATCATCTGGTGGATCTCCCAGTCGTGCTTCGCCTGACCGGGGGCGTTCACCGCCTTGAACAGAAGCTGAACGCGCCGTTCGGTGTTGCTGAAGGTGCCGTCCTTCTCGGCGGGCGACGAGGCCGGGAGAACGACATGGGCCATCTGCGCCGTTTCGGTCATGAAGATATCCTCCACGACGAGGAACTCAAGTCTCTTCAGCGATTCTTCGGCGTGATGGAGGTCGGGGTCCGATACCATCGGGTTCTCGCCCATGATGTAGAACGCCTTCATCTCACCCGCGTGGGCCTTGTCGAAGGCGACCGTCATGGTCATGCCCGGTTTGTCGCTCAGTTTCACGCCCCAGAATTTCTCGAACTTTTCCTGCACCGCGGCATCGCCGATCTTCTGATAGGCGGGGAATACATTGGGAAGGCCGCCCATGTCGCAGGCGCCCTGCACATTGGACTGGCCGCGCAGAGGATTGACGCCGCCGCCCACCTTGCCCATGTTGCCGCAGAGCATCTGAAGGTTCGCGGTCGACTTGACATTGTCGACGCCGGTGGTGTGCTGGGTGATCCCCATCGCGTAGTAGAGCGCCGCCGTCGGGGCCTTGCCGAACAACTCGGCGATCTCCTCAAGCGTCTTGGCGGGGATGCCCGATATCTTCTCGACATACTCGGGGGTGAACTTGGCGACCTCTTCCTTGAGCGCCTCGTACCCCTCGGTACGCTCTTCGATGAACTTCTTGTCCTCCCAGCCGTTCTTGATGATGAGATGCATCATGCCGTTGAGGACCGCGACATCGGTGCCGGGCCGCTGGCAAGCGTAGATGGTCGCGAAATCGGCCATCTTGATCCGCTTGGGATCGATGACGATGATCTTCACCTTGCCGTCCATCGCCGCTTTTTTGAGACGCGCGGCGATGACCGGATGACATTCGGAGGTATCGGAACCGATGATGAGAGCCACATCGCTCTTGTCCAGACCGGCGATGTCGTTGGTCATTGCGCCCGAACCGAAGGAGGCAGCCAGACCGGCCACCGTGGAGGAGTGTCAGAGTCGTGCGCAGTGGTCAATGTTGTTGGTGCCGATCCCCGTGCGGAACAGTTTCTGGAAGGTGTAGTTCTCTTCGTTGGTCACCTTCGCCGAGCAGAGCCCCATGATGGTGTCGGCGCCGTGCTTCTGCTTTATCTCGGCGAATTTGGTCGCGACCAGCGTTATCGCCTCGTCCCACGACGCTTCGCGGAACTTGCCGTTCTCCTTGATGAGCGGGGTGGTCAGGCGGTCGGGATGACCGACGAAATCGTAGCCGTAGCGACCCTTGACGCAGAGCATCCCGTTATTGGTCGGGGCACCCTCGGCGCCGGTGACGCGGACGATCCGGTCGGTCTTGCGGTCGACATGGAGTTCCAGTTTGCAGCCGACGCCGCAGTAGGGACAGACCGAATAGACCTTCTCGACATCCCAGCGACGCGCCCTGCCTTTGGAAAGTTTGTCGGTAAGCGCCCCCACCGGACAGATCTGGGCGCATTCGCCGCACTGCACGCAGGAGGATTCGCCCATCGGCTTGTCGTCGTCGAAGGCGATGTCGGCCTTGTGACCGCGGTATTTGAAATCAAGCACGCGGTTGGTCACCGTGTTGTTGCACGCCGCGACGCAGCGGCCGCAGGAAATGCATTTACTCCGCTCGACCGAAATAAATTCGGAACTGTCGTCTTTCACGCTCTCGACATCGGCGTACTTGAACGATCCGCGCTCCATGCCCAGATAGTAGGCGACATCCTGCAGTTCGCAGGAGCCGTTCTGGTCGCAGGCGAGGCAGTCGTGGGTGCCGGTCGAAAGGAGCAGGTCGACGATCAGTTTCTGTGAGTTGAGTACCCGCTCGGTCCGCGTCTGGATCTTCATTCCCTCGCGCACCTCGACCGAACAGGCGGTCTGGAGCGCGGGGCTTCCTTCGATCTCGACGACGCAGACGCGGCATTTGCCGGCCGCGCCGACCTTTTCATGGTAACACAGCGTCGGGATGTAGATACCGGCCGCCTTGGCCGCCCGATGGATGGTCTGCCCCGCTTGGGCCTCGACGATCTTTCCGTTGATCGTGATCTGCATGAGGTCGCCTCCGTTCTGAAACTAGTGACCTACATCACCACCTTTCCGAACGGGAGGCCGTAACCTTTCGGTAGCGACCCATTGGCCTTCGACCATAGCGCCCTGCCGTAGGTCGAAAGGCTCGGGGGATGAAAAACAAAGCAAAAGGAGTATATACGGAGGCTCTGTAAGAGGCAAATATTTTCAAAGATACCGAATTTATTGGATCATCACCACGCCTCGGCGTATGCGGTGTCGGTATAGAGCGCCTCCAGCCGGGCCTTATGTCCCTGCTCCATCCGGGCGAGTTGGAGGAAGGTCTCCTTCTGCTCGGGGGAAGAACTGGCGTCGGCGAATTTGCGGTACATCTTCATCGCCTCTTCCTCTTTCTTCATGGCCAGCGCAATGGCCTCCACGAAACTCATCCCGACGGTCAGTTTCGGCAGTTCCACCGTCTCGGAGATCTTGTAGTCGGCCGTTTCGGCGAACTGCAGTTTTTTGCCGCCGTCGGCAAGGAACGATTCGAGCAGGAGTTTGTGCTTCAACTCCTCGCCCGCCAGTTCCACGAAGATCGACTTCAGCGCCTTGTTGGCGGTCTTGGCCGCCGCCGCCTCGTAGAAATCGTGGGCCTCGATCTCGTTGCTCACCGCCATCACCAGTGTTTTTCTGTAGACCGATCCGTTCATCCGCGCCTCCTTCTTTCTGTTAGTTCTTATTCGGGTCCGACATCCGAAAAACCTCTTCGATACGCTCTTTCCCGGCATATATCACCCCGCGCCCTTCACGGACATACCCGAGCAGCGTGATACCGTACTGCTCCGCGAGTTTGAGCGCGGGAATGGTCGGCGTGGAGCGGGAAGCGATCAGGGGAACGCCCATCCGCACGATCTTGGTAACGATCTCGGAAGATATCCTGCCGCTCACCAGCATCATCCCCCCCGACCTCCCCTTCCCTTCCGACAGCAGAATACCCGCGATCTTGTCTATGCAATTATGCCTGCCGATATCTTCGACCAGCACGCTGAAACCCTCCCCGACATATTTGGCCGCATGCACCCCGCCGAACGCATTAAAGATAGGCGGCTCCCGATTGAATTCTTTCATCAGGTCCGTTATCCTCTTCAATTCATAACGGCTATCGGAGGTGTTCGCGACATACAGATCGCGATAGGTCGGCTTGATGTAGGTGTAACATTTCCCGCAGCCCGATGTCACGCTCCTGAAACTATCGCCCACAGTGAGATTCAGCCGTTCGTTCAGTTCGACCGCGACCGTAAAGTGACCTTCGTTGAAATCGATGTTCTTGACATCGGACCAACCGTTTATGACCCCTTCATTGTAGAGAAAACCAAGCGCCATCTCTTTCTGGAACTGATTGACACACAACAGAGAAGCATAATCGACGCCGTTGATCATGATCTTCAGAGATATCTCGCCGACCACCGACTTGGTCTCTTCCCACAATTTCACCTCGACCCCGCCGGTATCGAACTGCACGACGGGAAAATCTTCCTTTATCGCGGCGCTCTTCATCATGAGCTCTTCATCAGATAGTTTATCTCTCCGCTGCAAATGCGGCATTTTTCACCGTGCTTCGCCGGGTAGCCTTCGTTGCAGACCGGACAGACGGCGATCTTGGAGCCCTTTTCTTTTTTGGATATCTCGGGATCGACCTTCACTTTCTCTACGGACAGGATCGCCGCCCCCGCCGACCTGATCTGTCTCATCAGCGCCTCTCCGTCCTGTTCATGCTTCGGGGTCACCTTGAAGAACCAGTTGTATATCTCGGGATAGTTCTTCATCTTATCGGTATCGAGATAGACCCGCACCCCGTCGCCGGTATGTTTGTCGAAGAAGGTGCACGCAAATCTGCCGATCTTGAGTATCTTGAGCCAGCCGTTGCCGATGGAACAGGGGGTAAGCACCTGCACCGCATCGGGCAGGCATTTCATCGATTCGCAGATCACATCGAACAGTTCCCCTTTCGGCAGATTCTTCTGCGCCAGATCGACCATGAAACCGCCGATGATCAAGCCGGGCGCCCGGTTGCCGTGGAACTTTTCGATCATCGCCTCGTACTCTTCAAGCGGATGGCCGCAAATGAGCGTTTCATTCAAATTCGCACTCATGACACTACTCCCTCGTGGTTATTTTTCGCCGGTGAACGGATTGTCGAAGCGCAACGGCCCCAGCATCTCGGCGAGCAGAGGCTTCAGTTCTTTCGGCGGGCCGCTTTTGACGATCCGCCCGTTTGAAAAGACAAAGAGCTGGTCGAAATCGAGCGTCTCGGTCGCATCGTGGGTCACCATGATGATCGGTATGCCGAGTTTTTCGTACACCGAATGGGTTATGCAGCGGCACATCTTCCGCCGGATGAGGCTGTCGAGGGAACTGAACGGTTCGTCGAGCAGGAGATAGGCCGGCTTCGAAGCCACCGCCCGCGCCACCGCCGCCCGCTGTTTCTGACCGCCCGAAAGTTGATGGGGAAAACGGCTCCGCAGCTCTTTCAATCTGAATATCTCGAGCAGGTGTTCCAGCGTTTCCTTCCGCTCCTCCGGGGACAAAGCGTCCGCGGCGTACCGGATGTTGCGCTCGACGCTCATATGCGGAAAGAGCGACGGCTGCTGCGGCACATAGCCGATGCGCCGATGCTGCGGCCGGACATCTATCTTTTGCGCGCTGTCGAAGATCGTCTTCCCGCCGGTCTTTATCTGACCGCTGTCGGGCCGGTCCAGACCGGCGAGCATCCGCAGGGTGATCGTCTTGCCGCATCCCGAGAAACCGAAAAAGATGTTCACCCCTTTTCCCACCTTGAAATCGACATCCAGAGAAAAATTCTTAAAGGTGCGGACCAGTTTCGCCTCAAGCATGCCGGTGCCCCAGTTTTTTCACCGTATAGAGAAACACAAAGGAGAAAACCGTGAAGATCAGGGCGAGGATATGGGCCTCGTATTCTTTTCCCGATGTCGCCAGAGAATAAATCGTGAGCGGCACGGTGTTCGTTTTCCCCTCAATATTTCCCGCCAGCATCAAGGTCGCGCCGAATTCGCCCAGCGCCCGCGCGAAGGCAAGCACGAGGCCCGACGCGATACCTTTCCACGCGAGGGGAAAAATGATGGTGAAAAAGGTCTTGCTCTCGCTCTTCCCCAACACATAAGATATCTCTATGAGATTCTTGTCGACCGCCTCGAAGGCGGTCCGGGTGGTCTTGAAGGTTATCGGTACGGCGACGACGAAGGAGGCCAATACGGCGGCCTGCCACGAGAACATGATCGACATGCCGGTGAGGTCGTAGATAAAAGACCCGATAAGCCCGTTCCTGCCGAACACATACATCAGGTACAAGCCGGTCACGGTAGGCGGCAGTACGAGCGGAACGGTGATCAGCGTATCCAGTATCTCCTTCCCGGCGAAGTGCCGCGCATAGATGAAATAGCCGACCGCGATACCGAAAAGAGCGGCCAGAAAGGTGGCGCACAGGGCGACCTTGAGCGAAAGGATCAAGGGAAAGGAGATCGCGCCCATCAACCGTTCCTCGCATACGGACAGATACGGTCGAGTCCCCTGAGCCGGGCGACGCCGGCAATGGTCGTGCCGTACAGCAGATAGTTCTTCCCGTAGCGGGCGACAAGATCCAAAATACCGTCGAGGGTGCCGTTCACCAGCGTGGTCCCGGTGATCAGAAGGATATCCGATGAACGGACCATATCCTCGGTCCGTTCGCGACCGTCCCCTATCTCGACGCCGTATTTGACGGTTCCGATGTTCTTCCGGTTGAGATCGGTTGCGCGGACCCGTTCCGCGCCGAAGGTGTTCGCGAGCGCTTCCAACAGCGCCGGATTCAGACCGATCAATCCCACCGTGACACGGCCGAATTTCTCGAAAATATGGAGGGCTATCTCTTTCGAACATTTTTCCGGGTCTTCATTTCTGCAATGAACGGTGCCGTCGACCAGTCCGCGATGACCAAGCAGGGCGTTCATCGCGGCGATGACGATGGCGCGGTTCCGGTTGGACGAGAGATCGAGATCGAATATCTCCTGCACGGTGCCGGTGAACTCGCCGGGGTCATCGGTGAACGCCTGTCCCTTGCTGTGCAGTACGGTAGCCTCAATGACCCGCTCTTTCCCCTCGATGATCGGATAATCCCTCCGCATCGGATTTCCTATCGCCTCCTCCGGGGTCAGACAGACGGCCCGTACCGATATGCGCAGGTCGAGGAGCGGTTGATCGGCCGTCAGCATCTTTTTCAGCCTGACGACCGCTTCGGTCAGTATCGCATTGTCGCGCATCTTACCTTCCCTCGAAAGCATCACAGGAACCGGTAGCCGTATCGTGTAAATATCCCCTTTGCCTTTTCCGAGGAAAGGAACTCTACGAATTCCAGCGCCTTTTGCTCGTTCGGACGGCCTGTAACGGCAAGGACCGGATAGATGATCGGCCGATGGGACTCTTTTGAAAAGGTGTAGGCGAGATCCACCTTTTCTTTCGCTATCAGATAATCGGTATAAAACACTATCCCCGCGTCGGCCTCGCCGCGAACGACATAATCGAGGACCTGCCGCACCGTTTCCCCGTAGGCGGCTTTCTCCGCGACCTTCTCATGAATACCGTGAAAGGCCAACGCCTCCTTCGCGGCGATACCCGCGGCGAGATTCTCCGGACTGCCCAACGCAACGATCTTGACCGCGTCGGCAAGAAGTCCCGCCGGGTCGGACAGCGTGTGTCGCAGACCTTTTCTCGTTATCACGACTATCTCGTTGGAAAGGAAGGTCCTCCGCGAGCCTTCGACGGCCAGCCCTTTGGCGGCGACCATCTCCGCGTGTTTCTCCGTCGCGGAGAAAAAGACATCGACCGGCGCCCCGGCGATGATCTGCTGGGCAACGACCCCGGTCGAGGCAAAATTCAGCACGATCTTCGCGCCGGGATGCTCCGCCTCGTACAGCGCGGCGCACTCTTTCAGCACATCGGTGAAGTTCGCGCCGGCCGACACGGCCAGTTCGGCGGCAGTTCCTTTGTTCGCACAGGAAAATCCCGGCAGTAAAGAAAGGAACGCGAGAGCAAGAAGCATAAAACGATATTTCATGACTTTTTCCTCGTGTTGTGCACGCATAGCATCACTCAAAACTTATAGTTCATATCGAGCATGAAGATGATATCGCTGTCCGTCTCGCCGGCGTTGAATTCGGCATTCTTGGTCCAGAAGTAGTTGAATGTCACGGCGGCCGACAGTCCTTTGTAAAAACCGACCTGCCCGTTGAAGTCGATCCCTTCTCCGTTTAATTTTCCGTTGAAAACGACCGGCTCGCTGAAAAGCGGTAGCCACGAAGCGATACCGGCCTGACGATAGCCGAGCGTCAATTGAAAATCGCCGAGATCCTTGAGCGCCTTGGTGCCTCCCTTCGCCCCGACGAGCCATGCCAATGTTTCGTCGGCCTTTTCACCCAACGGAGCCTCTTCGTTGAACTCGTAAAGATTTGCCGTCATCTCACCGAAAAGGCCGATCTGGTATTTCTTTTCCAAGGTATAGGCGACATTGAAAAGCGCCTGAATATTTTTCCAATAATAGCCTTCCCGGATAAGTTTTTTTATCTCCAGTGCATGCGCGGTGTTGCTGTCGGCGTTGTATAGATACATGGGGTCGTAGTATCCGATCACGAATTTCCCGTCGAAATCGTCCACCGTGACCGCCGCCCCCACCTGCGCCACCGCCAGCAGAGGGTCGTCAAGCGCCTTTATCTCGTCAAGAACAAGAATGGCGGCATCGGCAAGGATCGTCAATTCGTCGATGATCGGGTAGGCGAAGGTGACGGCGGCCCCCTCCGGATTAACCTCGGCGCTCCACAGCAACTGCGAAGCGGTATGCAGGGGATTCTTCATCTTGCCCCCCATGATGGTCAGCCAACTCCACGGCGATATCTCCCCGTAGGCATGATCGATCCAGAGCGGTTTGCGACTGAAGAAATCGTCGAAGGGTTGATTGGAGGTGCGGGCATCCTGTCCGAGCGCCTGTGTCGGCATATTCTCCGATATCTTCGTTTCGGCCGAACCGGATGCGATGCCGAAATGAACCTTCGCCCAGTCGTTGACCTCCGCGTCGAGGCCGATCCGGGCGCGGTAGAGAAGGCGATTGCGCTCCAGCGTGTCGTCCTGTACCGCATCCTCGAAATTCTGGTACTGGTAACGGAATCGAAAGTCCCCTTTGATCTCCAACTTTTTAACCCAATCGGGCACCGACGACTCCTCTTTCCGCGACTCTTTCTTAACCTCTTCCTTGACCGGTGTCTCCTGCGCCCCGAGGGCGAGCGCGCCGAACACCACGACGGAAGCCAACAGCTTCCGTGATACCGTGATCATGAGAATCCTCCTTTCCAAAAGGGAGGCATGGGCCTTTCGCCCCATACCCTATCGCCCCGGTATCCATACCGATATTGGCTACAGGAACCCGGGATCGGAGTTGTCAATGTCAAAGAACGATGTAAACCTTTATATCATGACCGGGTGAATAGGATCACAACTTGACGACATTGACGGCGCAGGCCTTGTATTCGGCCGTCCGGGTCTCGGGATCGTAGGCGGTGTTGGTGAGCCAGTTGGCGTTCCCTTCCCGGAAATGGAAGGTCATCCACACCATTCCCTTGGGCACCTCTTCGGTCACGCGGGCCGGGACCCTGACCTCGCCGCGGCGCGATTTGACCAGCACGATCTCGCCGTTCTTGATACCGAGCCGCTCGGCGTCGGCGGGCGACATATCGGCGGTCTCCCGCTTGTAGATCGCATCCATGCCGGCCCTGCCGGTCTGCGTTCTGGTGTGGTACTGCGAAAGGCGTCTGCCGGTGCTGAGCACGAACGGATATTCGGCATCCTCCACCTCGGCGGGCGGCGTCCACTCGACCGCCTTGAATATACCCTTTCCGTGCGTGAACTTCCCCTCCTTGTGCAGGAAGGTGGTGCCGGGATGCTCGGCGGTCGGACAGGGCCACTGCAGGCCGTCTTTCTCTATCCTCACGTACTTTATGCCGCCGAGCGCCGGGGCCAGTTTCGAAACCTCGTTGTCCCATATCTCCGGGCCGCTGTTCGACGGCCATTCCTGACCGAACGCCTTGGCCACCTGCTGGAACACCCACCAGTTCGGCTTCGCCTCGCCGGGCGCATCCTTGATCTTACGCACCCGGTTGACGCGGCGTTCGCTGCTGGTGAAGGTCCCCTCATCCTCGCACCATGCGGCGGCGGGGAAGATGACATCGGCGAACTTCGTCGTCTCGTTGGGGAAAATGTCGTTCACCACGATGAATTCGGCCGATTCGAGTTCATGCTCGACATGGCGGATGTCCGGTTCCGAATTGGCGAGATTCTCGCCGAATATCCAGAAGGCACGGACCTTCTTGGAGGCGAGACCAGCCATCATGTCGGGGATCATGAGCCCGTTCTTATCGGGAAGGCCGGTAACGCCCCACGCCTTCTCGAATTTCTCGCGCGCGGCGGGATCGACGACCTTCTGATAGCCGGGGAACACATTGGGCAGAGCGCCCATGTCGCACGCACCCTGCACATTGTTCTGGCCACGGAGCGGATTGACGCCGCCGCATTCGACGCCGAGGTTGCCCAGCAGCATCTGCAGGTTGGCGACGCTCATGACATTGTTCTTGCCGCAGGTGTGTTCGGTGATGCCGAGCGTGTAGCACACCGCCCCCGGCTTCACGCTCGCCATCTTTCGGGCGATCTTCCTGATGATCTCCGGTTCGACGCCGCATATCTTCGCCGCGTATTCCGGGGTATATTTCAGGACGGTCTCTTTCAGTTTGTCGAAGTCGGAGCAGTTCTTTTCCACGAATTCCTTATCGTAGAGGTCTTCGGTGATAAGGACATTCATGAGCCCGTTGAGGAAGGCGACATCGGTGCCGACCTTGAGTTGCGCGAACAGCTCCGCGTACTTCACCAGCCGCTGTTTACGCGGATCGGCGACGATGAGGGTCATGCCGTTCTTCACCGCCTGCTTGACATAATAGGAGGCGACCGGATGCGCCTCGGTCATGTTGGTCCCGATGCAGAGCATCAGTTTCGCCTTTGCGAACTCGCCGAACGAGTTGGTCATCGCGCCCGAGCCGAAGGAGGCAGCCAGACCGGCCACCGTGGGGGCGTGTCAAGTTCGTGCGCAGTGGTCTATGTTGTTGGTCTTGAACACCCCACGGAACAGTTTCTGCATATTGTAGGAGTCTTCATTGATACTGCGGGCGCAACTCACGCCGGCGACCGAATCGGGACCGTACTTGTCGATGGCCTCCTTGAATTTCGACGCGACGAGGTTGATCGCCTCGTCCCACGACGCCTTTCTGAACTCGCCGTTCTCTTTGATGAGCGGATGGGTCAGACGGTCCTCGGCATAGATGAAATCGTAGCCGTAACGGCCCTTGACGCACAACTTACCTTTGTTCGGGCTCCCCTCTTCGGTGCCGGTGACCTGCACGATCTGATCGCCTTTCATATGGAGATCCAACTGACAGCCGACGCCGCAGTACGGACAGGTGGTGCGGACGACCTTTGTTTCCCATGAACGGGCCTTGCCGACCGATTTCACATCGACGATAGCGCCGACCGGACAGACCTGCGAACATTCGCCGCACTGGACGCAGGACGAATCGCCCATCGGCTTGTCGTCGTCGCAGACGATCTCGGTCCGGTATCCGCGTTGGGCAAAATCAAGCACCTCGTTGACCACCTGATTATTGCAGGCCACCACACAACGGCCGCAGGAGATGCATTTGTCCTTGTCGAGCCGGACGAAGGGAGCGCTCTTGTCCCCTTCCGCGTAATGGATGTCGTCATACTTGAAAGGAGCGCGTTCGATGCCCAGATAATAGGCGGCATCCTGCAGTTCGCACTTGCCGTTGCTTTCGCAGGCGATACAGTCATGTTTGCCCGTCGCGAGCAGAAGGTCGACCACCAGTTTCTGCGCCGCAAGCACCTGCGGGGTCTTGGTCTTCACCGACATTCCGTCCTGCACTTTCAAATTGCAAGACACCTGAAGTCCGCGCATCCCTTCGACCTCCACGACACAGACGCGGCATTTGCCGGCCTGTCCGGTGCGGGGATGATAACAGAGCGACGGGATGTAGATCCCGCCGGCCTTCGCCGCCTCCAGCACGGTCATGCCGGGCTGGGCAACGATCTCTTTTCCGTTAATGATAAGCTTCATGCGCTCCTCCGATGAAATAATGTATGACCACTTGACGATGATTTCGAGAGTACAGGGGAAAAGACCGGAACCACAGGCACCTCCTTTCCAAAGCGGGAGGCCGTAACCTTTCGGTATCGGCCCATTGGCCTTCGACCGTGGCATAACGCTGTAGGATCGAAGGCTCGGGGGTTTAATTATTTAAGGAACGGGAACATCGCGAACTATATTAAAAACAAAGCCCGTGTCAAAGAAAATGGAGCGTTATGGATATTCCCTTATTCCTCGCCGAGGAAGGGGTAGCCGTACACCCGGGGCGGCGTGAAGCATTCCTTGATCGTGCGCGGACTGGTCCAGCGGATAAGGTTGAGAAAACTGCCCGCCTTATCGTTGGTGCCCGAGGCGCGGGCGCCGCCGAACGGCTGATGCCCCACCATCGCGCCGGTCGGCTTGTTGTTGATGTAGAAGTTGCCCGCCGCGTTGGGAAGCGCGTCGCTTAATTTGTTGATCACATGACGATCCGTCGCGAAGATCGCCCCCGTCAGCGCATAGGGCGAGGTCGAATCGACCAGTTTCAGGGTTTCGTCCAGCTTGTCGTCATCGTACACGAATATCGTCACCACCGGCGCGAATATCTCCTCCTCCATCGTGATGAAGCGCGGCGTCTTCGCCTCGATGATCGTGGGCTGAATGAAATAGCCTTTCGATTTATCGCCGGTGCCGCCGGTGACGATCTCCGCGTCGGGCGACTTGCGGGCGATATCGATATACCGCATGGTGTTGTCGAAACTCGCCTCGTCGATGACCGCGTTCATGTAGTTCCTGAAATCGAGCACATCTCCCACTTTGATGGTCGCGACCAGAACGATCAGCCTTTCTCTCATTTCTTTCCATCGGGAGCGCGGCACATAGACCCGGGAACAGGCGGAACATTTCTGCCCCTGATATTCGAACCCCGAACGAAGAATGGCGCTCGTCACCTCTTCGACATCGGCCGAGTTGTGCATAAAGATGAAGTCCTTGCCGCCCGTTTCGCCGACGAGTCGCGGATAGATGCGGTATTTCGCAAGATTCGCGCCGACCGTCTGCCACATCGATCTGAACACGCCGGTCGAGCCGGTGAAGTGTATCCCGGCGAGCGCCGGATCGTCGAGCACGATGCCCGATATCATCGCGCCGCTTCCCGGTACGAAGTTGATGACGCCGTCGGGAAGCCCCGCCTCCTTGTAGAGTTGCATGAGATAGTAATTGGACAGGAGCGAAGTGGATGCCGGTTTCCACACGACGGTGTTGCCCATGATGGCGGGCGCGGCGGGGAGATTCGCCCCGATGGCGGTAAAATTGAACGGCGTCACGGCATAAACGAACCCCTCCAGCGCCCGGTAGTGGACCCGGTTCCACACATGGTGGTCCGATATCGGCTGGTTGCGGTAGATCTGCTCCATGAACTTGACATTGTAGCGGTAGAAATCGGCCGTCTCGCAGGTCGCGTCTATCTCGGCCTGATAACAGCTCTTCGACTGGCCGAGCATCGTCGCCGCGTTGAGGATGTAGCGGTACTTTACCGAGATGAGGCTTGCCGCCCGATGGAACACCGCCGCGCGGTCCTCCCACGGCGTGTTCTCCCATTGTTGCTTGGCGGCCAGCGCCGTTTCGATCGCCCTGCGCACTTCGCTCTCTCCGGCCTCGTGGCAGACCGCGAGAACATGCCGGTGGTCGTGGGGACAGACGACATTCCGGGTCTTTCCGGTGCGGAGCTCTTTGCCGCCAATGATAAGCGGGATGTCGATGCACTCTTCGAACTGTTTTTTCAGTTCCGCTTTCAGCAGTGCCTTTTCTTTCGTGCCGGGGGCATAGCCGTAGGTCGGTTCATTGTAGGATTCCGGCAGGTTGAAGATAGCATTGGTCATGAATTCCTCCTTTCCAAAAGGGGGCATGGGCCTTTCGCCCCATACCTTATCGTCCCGGTATCCATACCGACAGCGGCTACAGGAACCCGGGCTCGGAGAGTTGATGTAAAAGAACGACGGCCATCCTCATATCACGGGAACGGTCACCTTGCAACTATTTGTCGGGAGGAATGAAAAAGAGAGAGAGGAATTTACGGTTCGGCCGGACTTCAGTGTTTTATCAGCGCCTCGAATTCGGGGCGGAACTTCTCGACCATCGCGCGGATCGGCACCGAGAAGGCCTCGCCGACCGGGCAGAGGGTGAGCCCTTTGATGGTCCCCACGAGCCGCTCGACATTGGCGAGATCCTCTGTGGTCCCCTGCCCCGACACGATCTTCTGGAGCGCGCGGACCGTCATTTTCGACCCTTCTTTGCACGGCGTACACTTGCCGCACGATTCGTGGGCGTAGAACTTCATCGCGCGCAGGGCCAACTCCGGTATCGACCAGGTATCGTTGATGACCATGACGCCGCCGGAACCCAGCGCGGTCCCCTTCGCAGCGCACGAGGCGTAGTCCATATTGAGGTCTTTCAGTTCGTCCGCCTTGAGGATGGCCACCGACAGGCCGCCGACGATGGCCGCCTTGAGATCGCCGTCAACGCCGCCCGCCGCCGCGATGAGGTCGTTGAAGGAAACCCCCATCGGGTATTCGTAGGCGCCCGGCTTCTTGACATTGCCGCTGATGCCGAAGATACGGAACCCGGCGCTTTCGGCGGGACCGAACTTCTTGAACTCGGCCGCCCCCTTCTCGATGATGAACGGAACGCTCGCGAAGGTCTCGACATTGTTGACGATGGTCGGACAGCCGTAGAGCCCCTGCGCCGCCGGGAAGGGCGGTTTCATGCGCGGCTGGCCCCGTTTGCCCTCTATCGATTCGATGAGCGCCGTCTCCTCGCCGCAGACATAGGCGCCCGCGCCGCGGTGGACGATGATGTCGAACTCTTTGAGCTGACCGCCCTTCTTCGCCTCTTCTATCGCCGTCTCGAGGATATCGGCTATCCAGTCGAATTCGCCGCGGATATAGATGAAGCCCAGTTTCGAACCGAGCGCGCGCGCCGCTATCGCCATCCCCTCGATGAGCAGATGCGGGTCGTATTCCATGATCTGGCGGTCTTTGTAGGTCCCCGGCTCCCCCTCGTCGGCGTTGCAGATGAGATAGACCGGATTGGTGTTGTTCTTCGGCAGGAAACCCCACTTGGTGCCGGTCGGGAAACCGGCGCCGCCGCGCCCCTTGAGCCCCGACTCCTTGACCTCGGCGACGATCGCCTCGGGGGCCATCGTCAGCGCCTTTTCAAGCGCCTTGTAACCGCCTTTTCTTTTATAGACCGAGAGTTTCGCCGCATCCTTCACGCCGCGGTTCTTGAGGAGCACATTGCAGGCGCTCCCCCAGTTCGATCTGGCCTTATTGTCGGGCATCTCGCCCTTTTTCAGCGATTCGATGAGGAGGTCGACCTTCTTGACGGTCAGATTCTCGTAGTAGGTGTCGTTGACCTGAATGACCGGGCAGGTGCCGCAGGAGGCGAGACACTCGACCTCGTGAAGCGTGAAGAGCCCGTCGGCGGTCGTCTGCCCCGCCTTAATGCCCAGTTTCTTCTCGATGTATGCCAGTATCTTCTTCGCCCCCGCGAGGGTCGCCGGGATGTTGGTGTCGACCTGCAGGTGGTACTTGCCGATCTTCTCCTTCACATTGTACATGGTGTAAAAGGTCGCGACGCCGAAGGCCTTCGCGTCGGTCACGCCGATCAGCTTCGCCGTCTCCTCGATATCGCCCTTTGAAAGAACATTCCCGTTCTCCTTCTGGACGATCATCAGGGCGGGCATCAAAGCCGATTCCTTTTTGGGGTACCGTGCCATCAGGCTTTCGATCTTCTTCGTAGCGCCGGTGCTGATCATGCGTCACCTCGTTCAAATATAAAAATAAAAGGAACTGGAAAACTCGCCGCCCGACTATACCGAGGCAAAAGAATGTTTTCAATTTTTTTCGGATGATTTCAAAAGAATTCTCGATGGGGCAACTTTACGGAAGATTAGAGAACGACGACATTATCCGACCGTGACGCGGTTCTTGCCGCCCCGCTTACTTTCATACATCAGCGAATCGGCCCGCGCGACGACCGATTCGGCCGTATCGCCCGGCAGGATAAGCGTCGCGCCGACCGAAACGGTGGCCGCGAGCACCATCTCGCCTTCGTGAAGGACCGACGACCCGACGAGCCGCCACAGTTTCGACGCAAGTTTCCGCAGACTCTCGGCGTCGCTGGCGCGCACCGCCACGACGAACTCCTCGCCACCCCAGCGCCCCACCAGATCGAACGACCGGACATTGTAGAGAAGCGTCCGCGCCGTCATCGCCAGCACCTTGTCGCCCGCCGCGTGGCCGTAAGTATCGTTGAGCCGCTTGAAATTGTCGATGTCGAAAAAGAGGATGCCGAACGACCAGCCGTAGCGCCGGTATTCCTCCAGCCGCTGACGGATGACCGTCTCGGTGTAGCCGCGGGTGGCGGTCTTGGTCAGGCCGTCCATCATCGCCCGCCGCTCCAGTTCCTCGACACGGTTGCGCATCTCGTCGTGCGAGAAACGGTCGCTGAAGATCTCGACCGCACCGAGCAAGTTCCCCTTCGCGTCATGGACCGGGGCGACGCGGACCAGCACCGGGATGCGGTGGCCGTCCTTGTGGTGCAGATATATCTCCCGTTCGCGGAGTTGGTTGTCGCGCATGCAGTTGGCGAGCGGACAGGGACCGAAACAGAGCTGTGTGCCGTCCTCGTCGACATGGTTGAGGATATTGTCGTGGCAGTGACGGCCCATCACCTCGGCGGCGGTGAAGCCGGTGATCCGTTCGGCCGCCTTGTTCCAGTAAGTGATGCGGCGGTCGGTGTCGGTGAAGTAGACGCCGTCGTAGAGGTTGTCGAGCACCAATTTGTGGATATCGTCGCCGAAATGCATCGCGCCCTCCGTGGTCCGCACGGACTATAGCGGATAGTGAAGAAGGAGGCAAATAAATACCTCGGCCCCTCTCTCAACCTCATCCACCGCATCCACCGCACGCGGTCCCCCTTCCCCGTCGTGCGGGGAAGGTTAAAAAGAAAATTCCGCAAGAGCCCTCTATGCTCGACGGAGAGGGCGGCTGCGCCAGCAGCGGGTGAGGTAGAAGGTTGGTATGCGGTATTGCTTTCCCCGCCCATGTTGCTACGATGGATCAAGTTTGACGGAGGTACCGATGGCCGGTTGCTCTTGCGACAACTGCGATCTGAGCGCCCTGCGCGAACGGCAGAGCGCGACGCTCAAAATAGTGCTCATCATCAACGCGGTGATGTTCTTCGTCATCGTCGCGGCGGCGTTGTACGCCGGATCGACCGCGCTTTTGTCCGACAGCCTCGACAACCTCGGCGACGCCCTCACCTACGCCCTCAGTCTCTACGCCGTGGCGCTCGGCACCCGCATGAAGGCGAAAGTGGCGCTGTTCAAGGGACTGCTCATCCTCCTCGCGGCGCTGGTGGTCGCGGGACAGCTCACCTACAAACTCATCAACCCGGCGGTACCGATCTTCGAGACGATGGGGATATTCAGCCTCGTCGGGCTCGCGGCGAACGGGACCTGCCTGTTCCTCCTGTGGCGGCATCGGAAGGAAGATATCAACATGAGTTCGGTCTGGGAGTGTTCGCGCAACGATATCGCGTCGAACCTGTCGGTCTTCGTCGCGGCGGGCGGCGTCTGGGCGACCGGCGCGGGTTGGCCCGATCTTGTGGTCGCCGCCGGACTACTCCTGCTTTTCCTCCGTTCCGCCTTCCGCGTCCTCTCGGCGGCGCTCCGCGAACTCAAGCAGGCGCCGCTGTAGCGGGCCAGCTAAAGCTAATCCTCTTCAGCGTCACCATCATTCTGTGGCAAAGTATTTCCAGTCGCCCAACCGTACCGTAAGTCATACGGCGAGTTATAATCACTGCAAGAAAATCCAGTTCCCATGGCTAATGGTGTGGCCTGAATTAAAAGCAATCCATTTTCTGTAACAATGTTTCTCACTATCATCAATACAGCAACTACGCTATTGCCAGTAAAATGCAAATATAGCGAAGAGTCGCCATACATATGTCTTGTATTTACTAGGAATTCTATTCTGATACCCTTGGATTGAGCATAAGCCAATCGGTTTTCTTCTTTGTTTTCTCTCCGCCCTATTCTTTTGAATCTAAAACCTCTTATGCAGAAACACAAAGCTCCTGGATTCAAAACTGAACGCATTTCTGATTTCTTCCAAATTGCTCCAAGTTCAATGGGATTTGAGTTTAAAATGAGCTTATCAACAGCATCTATATACATAAGATGGAGATGTCGAGCATCCGCGCAATCAAAATGGTCATAAACGGTGGCTAGAACTCTACCTCTAGGTTCTGTTTGAAATATCGGAAAACCATCTTCATCAATTAAATTTTCTGCTCTTAACAACGAGAATCTTTCCGGATCAAAGCTAACATGTTTAGCCCTCATGATTTCCGGCAACCATTGATGATTTACATAGGTCCACATTGCTTGTGATATCCCATCCGAATGCGGGAGCATTGCTTCCGATGCTCTTTCGGCTATTTCCTCTTCCCATCTGTTTTTAAAAGCTATCAATCGTTCTTCCGTAAGGTTTTGGGACAATCTATGATTTGTATGTGCCTCGTCATGGCAGTCTTGGCAAAGAGCTACCAAATTCTCTTCGACATTGTTTTCTGTGTTTTCATCTATGTGATGAATTTGCAATGCCTTTTGGGGAATTTTGCAAACGCAACAGGTTTTAGCACATCTATATAATATGGAGGTTGCCAACGCATTGCTGATTCTTTTTCTTACCTTAGCCATACAGACCTCCAACAGGAAGCGATGATGCTGTGGGAATTCACCATTATAACAAATTTTTTACTTCAGACCAAGGAACCATTTCTCGCAACTTGTCTGCCTGCCATTTTCTCGCAGCAATAGACGCGTCTGAATCTTCAGATGCGAGATATGCCTCACTATAAGCACTCGTATCACTGGGACGGCTAGTTGCGGCCCAATATGCAAGCATAGCAACAATGTCTTCAGAATAGGGGTGTCGAGCAGATGCCGCAGAAGCCCAGCTTGCAGCGCACTCTGCATATATCTCATAAGTGCTTGCCGCAGCGGCGGCGGCGGCGCTGGCATAGGCCACAAGATTGGCGTACCTTCCGAGGCTCGCGGGGCTTGTATAAATGGGAGCTTGTTGTGTGCTATAGGCCCCACATTCAGCAGCTAGAAGTTCGGCAGATGTCGCTATTCCATGTGCAAATTTTTCTGCAACATCAACGGCTTTTTTACTGCGGACATCATCCAATAAATCCCAAACTACCCGTCCGTCACCCAGAGGCGTTTGTCGCACACACATACAGGCAAACAACCTTATGCCTTTTTCATTCTTATACCCGATCTGACGCATTTCGCTTAACATCCAATCGACACGGTCGCACTGATGCCATGCCTCTTCAGAAGAACGCATACCCAGCCATGCCAGTGCAACTTTGCAGGTAAGTGCGTTTTTGAAAAGCTCTTTCATACATCCTCCGCTTCAGAATCTTCAATTAATCTAACATGGAAAAGACTAAAATCAACTTATAGCATTAGGAATTCAAAGAATCTCTTGCCATCGTCTATCAGAGAAATAAGCTCTTTTGCCAACATACTGAACTTTGCCTGCGGAGTTAAGACCATGTCCACCGAAAAGAGTTTCATAGACTATGTGACCGGCCAGATGAAAACCGCCGGAGAGATCACCGCGCGGAAGATGTTCGGTGAATACGCCGTCTATCTCGACGGCAAAGTGATCGCCCTCGTCTGCGACAACCAACTCTTCGTGAAACCGACCGCCGCCGGCCGCGCCTTCATCGGCGACCCGACCGAAGCGCCCCCCTACTCCGGCGCCAAACCGCACTTCCTCATCGACGAACAACTCGACGATCAGGAATGGCTCGCGGAACTCGCCCGCCTCACCGCCGACGCCCTCCCCACCCCGAAACCGAAGAAATCGAAGAAATAACGAACACACTCCACTTCAACCTCCTCTTCCGTCTCCTCCGTAGTGCGGAGGAGAGACCTTTTTACCTTCTCTGCTCTACGGAGAAGGTGGCCGCAGGCCGGATGAGGTTGCAGAAGGTCTCCGTATCTTCATCTTCACGAACTGCACTAGGAACATGAGGCCGAAAAGTATGTAGAGGAGCGGCCCGGAGATGAAGCCCCAGGCCGCCGAGGTCGCATAGACCGCCGCCCACGCGGTGAGCGCCCCGTGAAATAAAAATAAGAAAAACAGCACCGTTAGCATCTTGATGATCGCCGGGTTATCGGGGGCCACGGCCAACCCCGTGCCGCGCATCTGCCTCTGCATCATCATCTGGATGAGCGGCACCCTGCCCCAGAGTGACAGCGCCATCATACCGCAGAAGAAGAACTCGAATAGGGCCGGTTTGAGTTTGAAGAATATCTCGTTGGCGAACAGCAGCGATATGCCGCCCAGCGCGGCGACAAGCCCGATATCGAACAGCACCAGCCGGTCGAACCGCTTTTCTTTGAGGTAGATGACGGCGATCTCGACGATGCCCAGCGCGATGGCGGCGACGATGCCGGCGACGGTGCCGTAGATTTCTTCGACGACGATGAATATCAGTATCGGCAAAAAGCCGAGGAGAAGAGAGCGGGCGAGCGTCGAAGTTTTCATGGGTGCAAGCCTAGCAAAGAGGAACAGATTGTCAATATACCTCATCCACCGCAAGCGGTCCCCCTTCCCCGTCGTGCAGGGAAGGTAAAAATAAAATTCCGCAAGAGCCCTCTCTGCTCTACGGAGAGGGCGGCCACGAAAAGTGGCGGGTGAGGTTGAAAAGGTCGAGGTGAGGTATTTTTTCCTCTTGATTTCGGCGCGCGCATCGGTATATTGGGAAAGGTTTTTGTGAATGGAGACGCCCATGTACAAATGCTTCAACTGCAGCAAGTCCCTTGAGGAACTCGAAGATATCCGCGGCAAAGTGGGCCGTCAGGATGTCTGCCCGCACTGTTACGCCGATCTGCACTGCTGTATGAACTGCCGTTTCCACGAACCGGGCTACCCGAACGAATGTCGCGAGACCTCGACCGCCTTCGTCCGCGAACGCAATACGCAGAACTTCTGTGCCGCCTTCGAATTCAAGCAGGCCGAGGAGGGCGACGGCGGCGACGAACTCGACGCCAAGGCCAAGCTCAACAGCCTCTTCAAGTTGTAAGGCATCCACACGAAGGAGGTCGTGACTATGAACGCCATCGTGATAACTCCGCGCGATAAAGTTGAAGAGCGTCTCATCACGGCGCTTTTCAAGAAAATGAACTTCGCCTTCCGCAAACTCTCCGCGACGGAAAGGGAAGATATCGGCCTCGCCTCGTTGATGCAGAATTGCGATCGCTCACAGTGCGTCAAGAAAGAGACCATTCTTAAAAAACTGCGCGACTGATGCAGATACGGTTCCTTGCACGCTTCAGCCGTGACATAGACGATATCGGAGACAAGGCAACACGCAAGAAACTGTTTATTCTTATTGAAGAATTCGAATCTGCACCTTCCCTCGCCAAGATAGGCAACCTCAAGAAACTTGCCGGTGCAAAGAATGCATATCGTGTTCGGTTGGGCGATTATCGTGTCGGCTTCTTTTACGAGAACGGCGTAGTCGAGTTCGCGCGGATTTTACATCGCAAGGAAATATATCGGGCTTTCCCCTAACCGGCATCTCTTTTTTACAATTTCCCCCGCTTTTGTTGCTAATCGCACGGTAACCGTGTATTAACGAACCGCGAACCGATTTCTCACAAACGGGGTGATCTTATGGATTGGAAAACGATAGGATTCGAGGTCTTCGGCGGACTCGGCCTGTTCCTCATGGGCATGAAGATCATGTCGGAGGGGATGCAGAAGGTGGCGGGCGACCGGCTCCGCAAGGTACTCGGCTTCCTGACGAAGAACCGCTTCATGGCCATCGGCGTCGGGCTGACGGTGACCGCCCTCATCCAGTCGAGTTCGGCCACCACCGTCATGACGGTCGGTTTCGTCAACGCCCAACTCATGACCCTCACGCAGGCGATCGGCGTCATTCTCGGCGCCAATATCGGCACCACCGTCACCGGCTGGCTGGTATCGCTGTCGGTGGTGAAATACGCGATGGTCATCATCGGCATCGGCGTCCTGCTCCGTTTCGCCGGCCGCAACGAGACGGCTCGCTATAGCGGCGAGGCGGTATTCGGCCTCGGACTCCTCTTCCTCGGCATGAACACCATGAGTGACGGGCTCGGCCCCCTGCGCAACAGCCCCGGCTTCGTCCATTTCTTCACGATGGTCGACGGCGTCGGCTACGGGAGTGTTCTGCTGGGTGTGCTCATCGGCACGGCCACCACCGTGGCGGTCCAGTCGAGTTCGGCCACCATCGGCATCGCCATCGCGCTGGCCACGCAGGGACTGCTCACCTTTCCCGGCGCGGTATCGCTGATACTGGGCGACAACATCGGCACCACCATCACGGCCCTGCTGGCGAGCATCGGGACCAATCACAACGCCAAGCGGGCCGCCTTCGCCCACACCCTGTTCAATGTCTTCGGCGTGATCATCATACTCATCATCTTCTTCCCCTTCGTCAAACTGGTCAACACCTTCATCCCGCAGGACGCCGACCTGACGATAAAGACCGCCGAAGAGGCGGCGCGCTACGGCATGGCCATCGGCGCGAAACCCTTCATCGGCCCGCATGTCGCGATGGCCCACACGCTCTTCAATGTCACCAACGTCATCTTCTTCACCCCGCTCATCGGCTTCCTCGCCTTCGCGGTCAAAAAGATCGTCCCCGAACCGAAGGCGAAACCGTCGAAAGGGATCCGCCAGTTCGTCCACATCCACTACGGGCTGGTAGAAACGCCCGCGATCGGCATCCTCGAATCGGAAAAGGAACTCTTCGCGATGGCCGAACGGGTCAAGAAGAACTCCACGCGGATACGCGATATCCTCGGCGGGAAACGAGACGCGGGGGTGGCGGCCGAGAAGATCGAGAAGAACGAGGAACTCATCGACGAATACCGCAAGGCGATCACCGAGTTCCTGCTGTCCTTGTCACAGCGGTCGCTGTCACGCGAGGATGCGGCGAAGGTCGGCAACTACATCACCTGCGCCCACAACCTCGAGAAGTACGCCGATTATGTGACCAACATGACGCGAAGCTATCTCAAGATGAAGAACGATAATCTGCTCCTGTCCGACGCCGCCCGCGCTTCACTGCACGACATCGTCACCGAAATAGAGGATTTTTACGAGGCGACCATCGTCCCGCTGAGCGGCGTCGAGGTCGACGCGAAGGAGTTCCTCGCCGCCGCCACGATGAAGAAAAAGGAGATCAAGGACAAGGTGCGCGCCGCCAAGATGGGCCATTTCCAGCGGCTTCAGGAAGGGACCTGCAAAGGGGAGGCGTCGATGGCCTACATCGACATACTCGTCAACATCGACGGCATGGTCTCGCAGGTCCACAACATCGCCGAAACACTCACCCTCACCAAGTTCTCGGGCGTCGCGTAGATCTCCGCTTGACAATCGTCCCGTTCTGAATGAAAATGTCCCGGGATCAGGGAGATATGCTCTCGTGTGGTCACGCGTTCTACTTTTCGCCGTTATCGCGGCATTCATGGCCGCCTGCACTAACAATATCACTACGCCGGTAGACCAACAGCCGACGCCCGATGAAACGGCCGACACGGTGCTTCCCGACGAGGACGCCGTCGTGCTTGCCGCGCCCGGGCAGTTCTGTCAATGCAACGGCGACTGCCTTTCGACCGACGACACTCCCGCCCTCTGTCTCTATGGTCTGTGCGTGGTCCGGGCCGACGGACCGTGCGATACGGGCGACGATTGCCCTTCCGGCACCGTCTGCCGGATGATGCCCTTCAACGACACCTACGGCTTCTGCCTCCAGCCGTTCGACGATACCACCTGTGTCGGATCGCCCGACCGCGAAGTGCTTTGCATCCCCTCTTTCGGTTCGGCGTGCGACCCCGCCTGCGGCAGTTGGTGCACGCCGTTCGCCTGCCGGGAAGGTGACCGACGGCCATCGATAGCGGGCGACGGCCCCGAAACGGCAAAAGAGATAGCGCCGACGCTCGGAGTCGTGACGGGACTTACCCGCTGCGCCGGTGAGGATCATTGGTATAAGGTGACGCTCCCGGCCGAAACCATCGTATCGGTCGGTATCACCCACCGGCTCATGGCGGGAAACCTCGATCTGGTGGTCTACGACGAGTCGGGCGGCATCGTCGCCTTCCGCGGTTTCGATCTGACCCCCTACCCGCCGGCCGTGACCTGCTGCGAAAGCGACGAAGAGGCGGTGGGACTCTACAGCCGCGACGGCGGCGCGGTGCGCTACATCCGCGTGACCGGATCGAATGACGCCGCGAACGAATACGACCTGACGGTGACCAGCGCTCCCTACCACGACGGCGTGAACTGCATCGCGGCGGGCTTCACCGACGATGAATGCCGCAAGGAACTGATCCCCTTCCCGGCGGGCGACCTGACCTACCCCGAAGGGCGCTACCTGTTTGACTGTTCGTCGAATTACCGCTTTTCGACCCGCGCGGTCATCATGGCGGTCCGCTACGCGCTCGGCCGGACGATCGAAGCCTTCCCCGACACCGCACCGCTCGGTATCAACGACATGAGCCAGAACAACGGACGGACGCCGGGATACGACATCGGCGGGCTCGAAACGATGCGTCACCGCGAGGCGGACCACCGCAACGGCACCGCGATAGACATCGCCTTTTTCCAGACCGGGCCCGACAACCGGTTCCGTCCCGTCTGCGAATACAATGCATGGACCGGCGTCTGCGTCGAAAGCGACCAGCCGGTGACACTCGACGCCGAACGGCAGGCGTTCTTCATGGTGCGTCTGCTCGAAACGGGGGCGGTCGACGGGGTGATGCTGGTGGACGAGATGCTGATACCGCTCATCGATGCGGCGGCGGGAACGCTGTCGCAACTGCCGACCGACGATCCGCGCTACATCTCACCGGCCGAACGGGCGAACCTCGCCGAATACACCAGTTGGCTCAGTTGGCACTTTCATCACCTGCATTTCGGGATAAATATCTTCTAGTTACGTTCAGTCGTCGACGAGCGCATCGTCGTCGGAAGAAACCTCTTCAAGTTCTATCTTCACCGCGGTATTGGCGCAATGATTGTCTGATGAAATGACATCGTTGCATTCGAGAGAAACGGCGGTCTCCTTCGTAGCGAAATTGCCATTTTGATCCCCGTCAACATCATCCGCTATGATGACGAAAGAGGTCGTCTTGGGATTCCCGCACTCATCCCATGCGGCAAAGGAAAAGTTGCCCGTCGGCCCGCTATATATCTCGGCATAATAACCATCGATCCCGGCCACACCGATTGAATTATTCGAAGGAGTTATCTTTATGCCTTCGATGGGCGTACCCATAGTCGAAAGAATGGTCCCTTCGATACGATATTCCGTAAAAGGACACACATCACTGTCTGTCACGGGCAGTTCGTCAAAATCCCCTTCTATACATCCATACAGCGGCGTGCTCTCGCCGCAACTCGACGCAAGGAACAGGCCGAGCGCCACGACCATGAGCCGGTAGAAGTGTTTGAACATGCGTCCCTCCCCTCGCTTACTCATCCGGGAACAGGATATCGTCGTTGTTGCCGACCTCGTCAAGCGTAATGACAAGGTCCTTATTCTGGTATGTGCAGGGGTTCACCCAAGACTCTATCCACGGTAGCACGGCATCCACCTGCTTACTTTCGAAGTTGCCGCCGTTCGCGGCGCCGTCGGTGTCATTGAAAATTAACGGGATCGTCTCCGGTTCGCCGATCTCGCAGCCGTAGTTGGCCTGCAGATCAAACTTGAAAATGCCGGTCGGCCCCGTTGTCACAATTGTTTCAAAGGAGGTCCCCTCGTACGCGACAACTTCGATACCGGTCAATGTGTCGCCCTGCGCATTCAAGACGGTCCCCTGGATAGCGAATTCGCATCCGACGCAACTGTCCGCGCCGGCGCAGGTCGGGTCGCTCTGACAGAGGAAGGTATCCGCATCACACGAGAAACATTGGGCATTCGGAACGGTGGCGTTGTAGGTCTGGCACTTGATCTCGTCCACCTTGCAGGCGGCCGGGACACATTGTTTACCATCCATGTAGATATCACCCTGCTTGCAGATGCCGCAGGTCTGGAGCGTCGCCGTCGAAAGGCATTTGAGCGACAGGAAACCCTTCGTGGCATAGCAACAACCGGACGGACATTTCGTCTCGCCGCAGGCGCCGTCGGTGGCGGTCGTGTTCAGGCAACGGCTGAAGGCCCTGTTGCATTTCGTTCCGGCGTAGTTCAGGCAATCGGCATCGGACTGGCAACCAATGGCGCACTTCGCGTTCACGCAGATGAGGCAGGAGCCGCACTCGGTGTCGGTCTTGCAGTTCTTGCCGACATTCGGATTGTCGCAGGGATCGCTGTCTATATCGAGATCGACATCGGGTTTCACCACATCGGGATCGTAGTCCGGGATGTCGGCATCGTAGAGGTCGACATCGACCGCGTCGTCGTCCGCGTCGTCGTCCACCGTGTCGTGGTCCTCACCGGTCGCTATAGGCTCTTTCTCGACAACATGCGTCCCCTCGCACCCCACGAAGACAACCATCCCCAGCGCCACGACCATGAGCCGGTAAAAGTGCCTGAGCATCTATTTTCCCTCACTCATCCGGTAGCAAGATATCGTCATCAGAGGTAACCTCTTCGAGTTCTATCTTCACATCGATGTTGGTGCAGGCGTAGTAACCGAAGTCGCTTGGATCATAAGTACACGCTAACGGGACACTGACCTCTTTATCCTGATACCGGCCGTTCGTCGCCCCATCGATGTCCATGACCCCGAGCATCACCGTTTCTTGGGGAGACAAACTACAGGACTCTTGCTCCCAAATGAAGAAAGTTCCGTCGCTACCGCTCAACACCTGAGATGTCGATGAATATTCGCTCAGCTGGTAGGTTATCGCTATTCCCTCTATCGGCGAACCGCCCGCAGCGCTGACCGAACCTTCGACATGGAACTCGACGGTCGGGCATCCGTACAGGGTATCCTCAAACTCCGGTTCGTCGCCGTCCTCGTCGGGCACTTCCGACTCACTGTCGAGACCCTCCGCGTCAACAGCATCCTTATCGGCCGTATCTTCGTCGGGATCAACGGGCACATCGAAATCGTCGTCGGGCGTGATGGTTTCGTTCTCGGCGACATCCTCGTCGGCAACGAGATCCTCGTCGAAATCGACGGGTATATCGCCGTAATCGGTGGCAACGCATCCCGTCACCGCCGTCGCGGTCAATGCCGCCAGTATCACGACCATGAACCGATAGAAGTGTTTGAGCATCCTTCCCTCCCGATGAACGACTGCCGCGATGACCGTCCACATAGTATCAGACCGGAAATGAAAGTCAATCGTTTCTCCTTTTTACCTCTAAAATTGCTTTTTCCCCGTTTTTTGGTTACCTGTGCTGAACATTTTCTTAGGAGTCCGCCATGTTCAAAACCATAGTCAGAAAGATATTCGGGAGCGAGAACGACCGTTTCCTCAAAATGTGCCAGCCCTTCGTCGCCCGGACCAACTATCTGGAGGAGGAGACCGCGAAACTGACCCGCGGCGACATGATCGGCCGGTGCAACGACATCAAACAGCGGCTTGCCAACGGCGAACCGATCGACCATGTCATCCCCGAGGTCTTCGCGATGGTCCGCGAAGCGGGCAAACGGACCCTCAACATGCGCCACTACGATGTCCAGCTCATCGGCGGCATGGTCCTGCACAAAGGAAAGATCGCCGAGATGAAGACGGGCGAAGGAAAAACGCTCGTCGCGACCTTGGCGCTCGTCCTCAACGCCCTCACCGGCAAGGGGTGTCACCTCGTCACGGTAAACGACTACCTCGCCCAGCGCGACGCCGAATGGATGGGCAACATCTACAAATACCTCGGCCTCACCGTGGGCGTGGTGCTCCACGGCCTGTCGAACAAGGAAAAGAAGGATAACTACAACTGCGATATCACCTACGGCACCAACAGCGAGTTCGGCTTCGACTATCTGCGCGACAACATGAAGTACGAACTGGCGAACTATGTCCAGCGAGACCTCAACTTCGGCATCGTCGACGAGGTTGACAGCATCCTCATCGACGAGGCGCGCACCCCGCTGATCATCAGCGGCCCGTCGGAGGATTCGACCGAACTCTACACCGTGGTCAATTCGATCATGTACGGCCTCAAGGATGAGGTCCACTTCAAGCGCGACGAGAAGGCGAAGAGCGTCGTCCTCAACGAGGATGGCGTCCACAAGGTCGAACAACTGCTCAAGATACAGAATCTCTACGCCCCCGAGAACCTGCAGATGGTCCACCATGTTCAGCAGGCGCTCAAGGCGCACTTCATGTTCGTCAAGGAGGTCGACTACATCCTCCGCGACAACCGCGTTATGATCGTCGACGAGTTCACCGGCCGCATCATGGAGGGACGCCGCTGGTCCGACGGCCTCCATCAGGCCATCGAGGCCAAGGAGGGGGTGAAGGTCGAGAGCGAGAACCAGACGCTCGCCACCATCACCTATCAGAACTACTTCCGCATGTACCAGAAACTCGCCGGCATGACCGGCACCGCCGACACCGAGGCGGCCGAATTCGCCGATATCTACAACCTCGGCGTCATCGTGATACCGACCAACCGCCCCGCCATCCGCAAGGACCACGGCGATGTTATCTTCAAGACCCGCCGCTCGAAGGAGGAGGAGGTCATCAAGGAGATCCGCAAACGGCACGAAGCGGGTCAGCCGGTGCTCGTGGGCACCATATCGGTCGACAGTTCCGAGGTCTTCCGCCAACTGCTCGAAAAAGCGCGGATACCGCACAATGTCCTCAACGCGAAGTTCCACCATAAAGAGGCCGACATCATCGCGCAGGCGGGCCGCAAAGGGGCCGTTACCATCGCCACCAACATGGCGGGGCGCGGCACCGATATCGTGCTGGGCGGCAACCCCGAAAAACTCGCGAAGGCCGAACTGAACGGCTGGCTCGCGGGGCGCGAGGCGACCACCGAAGAGGAGCTGAAGGCGAAGTTCGACGAACTGGTCGAGAAATACCGCCCGATCTGCATCCGCGAACGGGACGAGGTGGTCGCGGCGGGCGGCCTGCATATCGTCGGCACCGAACGGCACGAATCGCGCCGCATCGACAACCAGCTCCGCGGCCGGTCGGGCCGTCAGGGCGATCCGGGGTCGTCGCGCTTCTTCCTGTCGCTCGAAGACGATCTCCTGCGCATCTTCGGCGGCGAAAAGGTCTTCAACATCATGGACAAACTCGGGCTCGAAGAGGGACAACCCATCGAGCACCGCTGGATCACCAAGGCGATAGAGAACGCCCAGAAGAAGGTCGAAGGTCACAACTTCAGCATCCGTAAACACGTTCTCGAATACGACGATGTGATGAACCAGCAGAGAAAGGCGGTCTACGCCCTGCGCCGCGATATCCTTACCGGCGGCGAGAAGAACCGCGAGACGGTCCTGTCGATGATCGAAGAGGTGACCAACGCACTGGTCGGCAGTTCCATCCCCGAAGGCCAGTCGCCCGGCGCGTGGGACTGCGACGCGGTCCGCGAACAACTCGCCCGCGTGGTGATGATGGCGCCCGAGAATTTCACCTTCGTCACCCCCGAGGTGGCGGCGAAAGTGGAGCGCGGCAAGGATCCCCGCACCGCGCTGGCGCAGGTCATCTACGATTTCATGGTCGAGCAGTACACCAAGAAGATGTCGCAGTACACCCCGGAACTCACCTTTGAGCTCGAACGGCACGTCATCCTCGAGGTGCTCGATTTCTTCTGGCGGCGCCACCTGCTGACGATGGACCACCTCCGCGAAGGTATCGGCCTGCGCGGCTACGGTCAGAAGAACCCGAAACTCGAATACAAGCGCGAGGGCTTCAGCCTCTTCACCGAGATGATGACCACCATCTACAGCGAATCGGTCAAACGGCTCTTCGCGGTCCAGATCGTGACGCAGGAATCGCTGGAGAAGTTCGAGAAAAAGGAAGAGAAGCGGGAACGCGAGATGCAGGCGGGAAGCGCCCCCAAAACGGCGGCCGTCAAAGAGCCGGCAAAGCGCATCGCGCCGAAGGTCAACCGCAACGACCCGTGTCCCTGCGGCTCGGGCCAGAAGTTCAAAAAATGCTGCATGGGTAAGGGCATCTACGACTGATGGGTGAGGGAACCGCCATCCGCATCAACCGTTTTCTGGCCGAGGCGGGGGTCGCGCCGCGCCGCAAGGCCGATATCCTCGTGGCGGAGGGCCGCGTCGCCATCAACGGCCGCACCGCGGCCACCGGCGACAAGGTCGACCCGGCGCGCGACGCGGTGACGGTCGACGGCACGGCGATCGCCCGCATCGAAGAAAAGGTCTGGTACCTCCTCAACAAACCGGCGGGCTACCTCTCGGCCGTCACCGACGACCGCGGCCGCAGGACGGTCGTCGAACTGCTCCCCCCCACGCCGGGCCTATTCCCGATCGGACGGCTCGACCGCGAGGTCGAGGGGGTGCTGCTGCTCACCACCGACGGCGAGACCGCCCATCGGCTCACCCACCCCAGTTTCGGCATCGCGAAGGTCTACCGCGTCATCGTCGCGGGCAACTTCCCCGACACCATCATCCGCACGCTCAAGAAAGGGATAGAGATCGACGGTCATCTCTGCCGCGTCCTCGATATCGTCGTGGTCGGGCATGATCAGACCACTACGACGCTGGAACTCACCCTCTCCGAAGGACGCAAACACGAGGTCAAGGAACTCATCAAGGGGGTCGACCGGCTCCTCCTGCACCTCGAACGGCTCTCATTCGCCGGACTCACCGCGCACGGCCTCAAACCGGGCCAATTCCGCCGCCTCACCCCCGCCGAGATCGAATTCCTGAAAAAACTAACTTCTTCAAAATAAATATGAGGAAAAATAAAAAAAGAACCCGCCGTGGCCGTGTCACCAACTCGTTTCTTACCTGTGCATCACAGGTGGGGCATGTTCGGCCGCTACCTTTTTACAGTCACGGCACGGTGACGGCCCCAATAAGTAGTCACGGAAGAAACTACTTTCGTCAGCGGATCACGCACCCGGCAGGCAACTCCCATTCTAGCCGCGGTACGGCCATAAGTCAACGGGGAATGTAGATGACCCGCAATCTTTTTGAACTTTTCGCGGAGAATCTGGACCGTTGCCCCGCGCGGACCGCTATCCATACGGTGAAACGCGACGGCGCCGAAGAACTTTCCTACGCCGATATGCACGACCGGGTACTCCGCATCGCCGGATCTCTGGCCGCGGCGGGCATCCAGAAGGGCGACCGCGTCGTCATCATGAGCGAGAACCGCGCCGAGTGGTATATCTGCCTCTACGCCGTGATGCGGGCGGGCTGCGTCGCGGTGCCGCTCTACACCACCGCGAGTCCCGAACAGCAGGACTACATCATCCGCGACTGCGGCGCGCGCTTCGGCTTCGTGTCGAAAGAATGTCTCTACGATATCATCGCGCCGGCGGCCCGCGAACGGTTCGTCGGCGCCGTCATCTTCGACCCCGAAACGGCGCGGACGGAACTCACGCCGCTCGACCGCCTCACGGCGCAGGGCGATCCCGCCTTCGACCCCGACCGGACGCGCCCCGCCGACTGGGACGACACCGCCATCCTCATCTACACCAGCGGCACCACCGGCGAACCGAAAGGGGTGATGCTCTCGCACCGCAACCTCATCAGCAATGTCCTCATGCTCCAGCCGGTCCTCTCTTTCATCACCGACCTGCGCTATCTCTCGATACTGCCGCTCTCGCACGCCTACGAATTCGCCGTCATCCAGACGGTCGTCTCGATGGGGGGCACGATCATCCCGGTCCCGGTCATGGCCAAGACGGTCGAATACATCGAAAAGGGAGGGCCGACCATCGCCTGCGCCGTCCCGCGCCTTTTCGAGAAGATCTACAACACCGTCCTGCGCAATGTCGGCAACGCCCATCCGGCGGTCCGGATGCTCTTCTACCGCGGCCTGCGGCTGGGCGAGCGGATCTACCGTCACCTCGAAAAGAACGAGCCGGTCCCCTTCCCCGCCAACCTGCTTTACCGTTTTTACCGCCGCATCGTCTTCGACAAGATACGCGGAAAGACGGTCCGCACCATACAACTCTTCATATCGGGCGGCGCGGCGATACAGCCCGAGATCGTCCGTTTCTTCAACATCATCGGCACCCCCATCGTCGAAGGCTACGGCATCTCCGAATGTTCCCCGGTGGTGAGCGTCAACATGCCCGACGACCGCGATGTAGGCACCGTCGGCCCGGCGCTGAACGGGCTCGATGTCCGCATCGCTCCCGACGGAGAGGTGCTGGTGCGCGGTCCCATCGTCATGAAAGGGTACTGGAATAAGCCCGACGAGACGCGCGCTGTCATGGACGACGACCGCTTTTTCCATACCGGCGACATTGCCGTGTGGACCGACAACAAGAAACTCAAGATCATCGGCCGGATGAAGGATATCATCGTGATGGCCAGCGGCAAGAATGTCGCTCCCGCAAAGATAGAGAACATGCTCGCCGCCGACCCGTGGATAGATCAGGCGTGCGTCGTGGGCGACGAACAGAAATACCTCGCGGCGCTCATCGTCCCCGACTTCGACCAGTTGAAGGTCTGGGCGCAGGACAACGACATCGCGGCGGCCGACGAACGGGAACTCATCCATCACCCCGCGTACAAAAAACTCATCAGGGCCAGCATCGACCGGGTCAACCGGCAGATAGAAAGCCACGAGGCGCTCAAGCGGTTCCACATCCATGAACGGCGATTCACCGTCGAAGGGGGCGAACTGACCCCGACGCTCAAGCTCAAGCGGCGCGAGATAACGAAGAAATACAAAGAGATATTCGATAGTCTCTACAGTTGACGGAGGGGGTTGTGGAAAACAAAATGAAACTGGTGGCGACCATCTTCGAGGTGAAGATCAAGGTCTACAACGACGGCGACGCGGCGTCCACTTTCTTCGCGTTCTACCGCGAAAAGATGGGACAGTTCGACATGGAGACGCTGGTGATGATCGACGGCAACCTGCCCGAAGCGACCGTGACGCTGGTCGCCGAATGGGCAGAAAATCACCGCGACGAACTCTGGGAAGCGTGGGAATCCTTCTGACGCCGATGCCCCGTTTTTTCTGTTGCCAAAGCAAAATTTAATGCTATTATGACGGTGGGTTATGGATGATGATCTTCTTCAGGGAGGGAGACCGATGCGTATACTGTCTTTCGCGCTTCTCGCCGCCTTCATCGCGACCGCCTGCGCCATTGAGGAAGAACCGCTCTTCATCGCCGGCGGCTGGTGCGACTACGAAGGCGCCACCGTCTGCGACGACGAACTGCTGACGATCCTCGTCTGCAACGGCGAGCTCGTCTGGGAACCGCTGGAGGATTGCCCCAACGGCTGTTCGATGGATAGCGGGTACGCCGAATGTATCGGCGGTGCGCCCGATAACGCCGCGGACAACGACAACCAGTTACCTGACACGAACGACAACCAACTGCCCGACACGGCGGATACGGCGACTGATGAAGATGAGGCCGACATCGAGCAGTCGGATCAGACGGATCAGTCCGATCTTTCGGTTGTTGATGAAGACATCGTCGCCGACGATGCCGTGGCTGATGTGGACGAAATGGACGATACGGACCTAGTGGACACGACGGCTGATGAAGATACCGTTGCCGACGACGCCGCCGAGGTCGAGGACGACACGACCGTGGCCGACGACGCGGCCGAGGTGGACGACGCGACCGTGGCCGACGACACCGTGGACGATGCGACCGTCAGCGACGATGACAGCGCCCCGGCGACGATCGTGGCCTACGACTTCAACAGCGGCGCGCAAGGCTGGGCCCACACCGCCGTCGACGGTTTCGCGGGTCAGACAAACTGGCCTTACGACTTCTGGGAGCAGGGTACGCGGAGCGACGGCGCCAGCTGCCATGAAGGGGCAGGCTGTTGGGGCACCAATCTCGACGGCAATTACATCAACTGTCAGCGCGCCGAACTGCGCTCGCCCGTCATCGACCTGTCGGCCTACGCCGCACAGACGGTGACCCTCTGGGCTTGGCAGTCGCGCGATTTCTGGGACAACGGGACCTACTTCGACGGCGGGATACTCGAATTTTCGGGCAACGGCGGCTCGACATGGGTAAACGGTTGCGCCACCTGTTCAGGGACCGTGAACATCCGCGGCTCGTCGGGACTCAGTTACTCCTGCAACAACAAAGACAGTTTCTATGTCGACGACGAGAAAGGCTTCGTTCAGACCACCAGCGGGTGGGTAAGCACCTACTTCACGATACCGGCGGAAGTGCTTACCGCGAACTTCGTGATGCGCTTCGTCTATTCGACCGGTGTGAGCGAGACCACCACTTCGACCGACCCGACCAATTATAGCCACAAAGGCTGGTATCTCGACGACATCTCAATAGAGGCGCAGTAAGGCGCCCATGGAACTCATCGACACCGGGAAATGCATCGTCTGCGGAAAGGATAATCCGCACGGTTTTCAGCTGAAGATCGCGACCGACCGTGAAAAGGGCCGAGCGTGGTGCACCGTCACGATACCCGAGAAATATATCGGCTGGCAGGATTTCATCCACGGCGGGATCACCTCGATGCTCCTCGACGAGATGATGGCCCATGCCGCCATCGCGCTGGGCGAATACTGCGTCACCGCCGAGATCAAGGTCCGCTTCAAAAAACCGGTTTTCCCGAAGGTTCCGCTCACCGTCGAGGGCGAAGTAGTGTCGAAAAGCGGCCGTATCGTCACCACCAAAGCGCTCCTGCGGGATGGCGACACAGTGCTCGCGGAGGCCGAGGGCCGTATGGTGATCCCCCGCTAGGTACTACAGTTTTTCGCGCAATTCGTTAAGCGTTTCGACCACCGGCACCCCGGCGGCAAGAAGCCGCTCTTTGGATTGGTGGCCTCGCGCGCACAGACAGCAGTCGCACCCGATACGGCGCGCCGCCTCGATATCGTGCAGGGTGTCGCCGACGAACAGAATGTTCTTCGGATCGACGCCGAGCCGCTCCCCCATAGCCTGCGCCAGGTGCCCCTTGCCGTCGGCGTAGTGGTTATCGATACCCTGCACATGGCTGAAATAATCGGCGATGCCGAGCGCCGCGACATGGCGCGTGAGTGTCTTCTGTTCCATCGCCGAAAGGATGATCTGCGTGAGACCCCGTTCCTTCAAGGCCGAGAGTGTCTCTTTGACATCGGCGAAAAGCCGCACCTCGTGCATCCGGCGATGGTAGCCGCCGATGAAATCGTTGGCCACCTCTTCCCACACCGGGTCCTCGTCGATGGAGAAACCGAGCTGGCGGTAGTAGTCGCGCACCGGAAAACCGAAGACGGCGCGGTAATAGTCGACGGTGATGGTCGGGAGTTTCTTCTTTTCGAGCATCTCATTCATCACCGCGACGCCGAGCCACGCGTCGTCGATGAGCGTCCCGTTCCAATCCCAGAGGATATGCGAATAACGTGACATCAGGCCTTGCCGTGCATCCATTTTTTGAGCATCGGGGTAAGGAAGAGGAGCAGTACGCCCGCGCCGATGGAGGTGGCGATGAGCGTCGCCCAGAGGTTGATACCGAAGGCGTGAACGATCGCCTCCATGCGGCCCGACAGGTAGTCGGCGATGGCGGTGCAGGCGAACCAGACCCCCATCATGAGCGATACGCGCCGCGTCGGCGAGAGTTTGGTCACCATCGAAAGCCCTATCGGCGAGAGGCAGAGTTCTCCCATCGTGTGGAGGAAATAGACCGCGACCAACCACCCCATTCCCGCCTTGCCGTACTCGGAGGCGACCCCTTCGCCGAAATACATCACCACGAAGCCGAGGCCGAGAATGATCATGCCGATCCCCATCTTGGCGGGGGTCGAGAGCGGATATTTCGAGCGGTCGAAGCGGCCCCAGAGCATCGAGAAAAGCGGCGCGAGGATGACGATGAAGAGCGGGTTTATCCCCTGGAACCAAGTCGCCGGCATCTCCCAACCGAAGATATGACGGTCGGTCTGCTCAAAGGCGAAGAGGTTCATCGTACCGCCCGCCTGCTCGAAACCGGCCCAGAAGAATATCACGAAGACCGAAAGGATGATTATCGAGATGATCCGCTCCCACTCCTCGCGGGTATTGTCGCGGTTGGTGGAGACAAAGCCGCCGAACGCAACGAAGATGAGTATGATGCCGCCGATGAGCTTCACCATCCCCGGTATCATATCCCAGAGCGGCGAAAGGCCGTGGTTCCACAGAAAGACCACGCCGAGCACCGCCGCCGTCATGCCGACGGCCCAGACGAGGATATCGCGCAGATCGGCCACGGCGAGGCGTGTCTCGGCCGTCACGACGCGATCCGGCGGGAAACCGGCGGTCCCGAGGTGTTTCTGTCCCAAATGGAAGATGATGAGACTGATGATCATGCCGATACCGGCGATGACAAAACCGATATTCCAGTTCTGGATGCTTTCGGCGTAACCCGCGCTGAATATCGCGACGAACGCGCCGATGTTGATCCCCATATAAAAAATGGTGAAGGCGCCGTCGCGCCGCGCATCGTTCTCGGGGTAGAGACCGCTGACGATCGTCGAGATGTTGGGCTTGAAAAAGCCGTTACCGACGATGATGAGGCCGAGTCCGTAGTAGATGAGATCGGGCGAGGCCATGACGAACAGGCCGGTCCCCATAACGAGGCCGCCGACGAATATCGCCTTGCGCGAGCCCAGCACCTTGTCGGCGAAGAAGCCGCCGGCGAGGCCCGAGATATAGACGAGCAGGAGGTACATGCCGTAGACCTCCAACGCCCGGTCGCGGATGACCTGCGGGTCGTTCGAGAGGCCGACGAAGATGACGCCGGTGAGGTAGAGCACCAATATCGCCCGCATCGTGTAGAACGAGAACCGTTCCCACATCTCGGTCATGAACAGCACGAACAAGCCTTTCGGATGTCCCAACATCGGATCCCCCTTAAGTGGTGACGGGTCAGCCTAGCAGAAAAGCGCGATAAGAACAAAAAAAATCGGAGGGATGAACCTCACGGTATCCGGACGCAGTCGCCGGTGTAGGGAATGCGCTCGCCGCCGTCGATCATCTCGAAGTCGGTCACCGCAAGCGACGAAAGGTCGTGCGGGTCAAGCAGGCCGTCCCATTTCGCCGTCGTGGTGCGGTCGGAACGGCCGGTGAGCGCTATCTGGCCACCGTCGGCAAGGAACATGCCGTACTTCTGGAGCGCCCGCGCCACCACCTTCGCCCCTTCCGACGGCAGGCCGTCGACATTGAACGAACTCTTGAGGCGCAGCCGCGCGCCGTAGGGAATCGTCCCCGCGCCGCCTTCGGTCGCGTTGGTCGAATGGGTCGCCGGATGGACGAAGACGCCGTTGCGAATGCGGGCGTTCGGCAGGATGAAGCGGATCGCGTGGTCGATGGAACCGGCCGCCACCTCGTCGGCGGTGAACAGGAGCGGCGCGATGGGATAGCCCGCCGCGTCGGCGCTCGTGCACTGGTCGCCGCGCCCGTCGGGGCCATAGAGCCGCGTCAGGTCCCACACCGCCATACAACCGCCGTTGAAGGTAACGCCATCGATGTCGGCGCGCCACATCTCGTAGAGTTTTTTTTCGTCGCGCTCCACCACGATGAGGTGACAGTCGCCGTCGGAAAGACAGCGGTAGCCCTCCTCACCCTCCAGCACGCCGCCGTCGGGCACCGGCACCGGCGCCTCGTCGCAGTCGGGGCTGTAGAATTCGTCGGTCGGCGTGAAGGTCCGGCGCGGCGTGGCGCTGTCGGCGTAAAGTACCTCTATCGAGAAATCCATCTGGAAGGTGTCGCCGTTACCCCAGCCGCCGTCGGACTCAAGATTGGAAATGACGGTGTCGGATTCACTATCCTTGGGCGCCTGCGAGATATCCTGATACCATGCCGCCCCGGCGGGGAAAAAGCCGGTATCGACCGCTGCGTCGTCGTCGGGGACGACGGTGTCCTCGTCAGACACGGCGGCATCCTGATCGAACTCTTCGTCCTTTATGTCGCTTATGTCCTTTTCGTCCTTTTCTTCGTCGGTCTGATCCGACTGATCGGTCTGATCGTCTGTTGCCGCATCTTCATCGGCGGGGACATAGTCGTCATAGATAACGCCGTACTTGGTCGCCTCGACGGCGCACCCCGAGGCGAGAAAGAAGCCAAGCAGCGCGACCATGAACCGGAGAACAGCTTTCTGCATCTTCTTCCCCTCCCCGCTCCGCTACTGTATCCGTTCGCCGGTCCACTTGATGATCCCCTGCCCGTAGGAAAGATCTTCGAAGGTGCCGGTCATCGCGCAGCCGTTCCGGAGCGTCCCTTCGACCGCGACCTCGCCGTAGGGCTGCATCTTGAACGATATCGTATCGCCGCTCCGGGCGCCGTTCTGGACGGCGGCGGTCTGCCCGAAGTTGTTCGAACCGCTGCCGGTCACCGTCGAGCCGGTCTGGGTAAAGGTGAATATCCAGACGCCCCAGTTCGGGTCCTCGGCGGTCAGTTCCCATATACCGGTGATGTCGGCTTTGTCGGCGGTGCAGTTGGCCCCCAGTTCGTAACAGCCGGTGCGAAGCGGTATCCGAAGATCGGGCAGGACATTCTGGTAGTCGGCGGTGTTGGGCGAAAGCGACACATCGTAGGGACCTTTCCAGAGCTTTATCGAGTAGGTCCCCTCCCCGGCGATGCCGAAGGAGGCCGAAAGATAGTCGTAGGAGCGCTTGCTGGTGAAGCGAAGATAGCCGCGCTCGTAGTATTCATTCAGCGTATTGTCGGGCATCTGATAACTGTTGAGCGTCACCTTGCCGCTGACCGTGGCGGTCTCGACATTCCACGAAAGAGGCGTCCCGGTAGTTATCGAGAGCCGTTTCTCCACCACCAGTTTGAGGTCGGGCAGGACATTCTGGTAGTCGATCCCCTGCGGCACCAGCGTCACCTGATAGTCGTCCTTCCAGACCTTCACCGTGGCGGTCGCCGGGCCGGTGATACCCAGCGGGAAGGAGAGCGAATCGCCGCTGGCGGTGTTTGCGAAGCGCAGATAGCCGCGTTCATTGTACTCGCTGATGGTGTTGGCCGGCATCTGGCCGCCGTTCAGCGTCACGGTGGCCGTAAGCGACACCGTATCGACCGGATAGTGTTTGGTCGCATCGCCTGCCACGACCAGCGCATCGTCGAGTTTTTTGTCCAGATCGGGCATGACATTCTGGTAGTCGGCGCCGTTGGGGATCAGATCGGTCTTGTAGGTACCGGTGAATAGCTTCGCGGTGTATTCGGCAAGTCCGGTGATGCCGATCGGGAACGAAAGGCGGTCCCCGCTCACGGTGTCGGTGAAACGGACAAAGCCGCGGTCGTTGTACTCGCTCAGCGTATTGGCCGGCATCTGGGCGCCGTCGAGCGTGATGACCCCCTTCACCTCGGCGGTATTGACATTGAAGTTGCGCGTGACGGCACTGGCGAGGGTCACCCCCGCTTCGAGTTCATGCAGTATCGCCGGCAGGACATTCTGATAATCGCTCCCCTGCGGCGAGAGCAGGACGCGATAGGTGCCCGCGAACAGTTCGCCGCTGTAGGCCGCCGGCCCGGTGATGCCCAACGGAAAGGAGAGGGTCGAACCGCTCACCGTATCGGAAAAACGGACATGTCCGCGGTCGTTGTACTCGCTGAGGGTGTTATCGGGCATCTGATAGCTGTTCAGCGTGACCACGCCCGACACCGCGACGGTGCCCACATCGTAGGAAAGCGCCTTGGTCGCGGTGATCGACTCGCTCTCTCCGAGAATGAGATCCTGATCGGGCAGGACATTCTGGTAGTCGGCGCCGTTGGGTACGAGCGTCACCCGGTACTCGCCGGCGAAGATCGTCGTAGAGAAGGCGGCCGGACCGGCGATGCCGAAGGGGACCGAGAAAGAGTCGCCGCTCTTTTTGTCGGTGAAGCGGACATATCCCCGGTCGTAGTATTCATTGAGCGTATTGGCGGGCATCGGTGCTCCGTTCTTGGTCAGCGTACCGCTCACCGTGACGGTCGGCAGGTCATAATTATGCTGCCACGCGCCGCTCACGACGACATCCTCGGCCAACACGTAGAGCGTCGCGGGGGTCACCTGCTGGTAGTCGGCGCTCTGGGGGCTGTAGAAGATATCGTAGGTGCCCGCGAACACCGTGCCGCTGAACTGGGCGATGCCGGTGATGCCGACCGGGAAGGAGATGGTGTCGCCGCTCTGCTGGTGGACGAAGCGGACATAGCCGCGTTCGTAGTATTCGTTCAGTGTGTTGTCGGGCATCACTCCGCCGTTGAGCGTTATCTGACCGCCGACGGTCGCCGTGGTCAGGTCGATGTTGAGTACGGTGTCGGCGGTCACCTCGTCGAGGTCGCACGTCTTTACGCATTGCCCTTCATCCGAGCACTCTTCGAAGGCGCCGCACTGCCCGCACGACTGCTGGCAGACCGGATCGGGGCCGCAGACCCGCGCGCCGCACTGCGGCTGGCACGCCTCGCCGCACCCGCCGGTATCGAAGCCGGAGCAGTCGCCCTTGCAGGCAAGCGTACCGGGGCCGAACCCCTGCGTCTCGCAGGTCTGGCTGTTCAACTGGATCCCGTCGCAGGCCTCCGTCCCCTCCACGGTATTGTTGCCGCAGACGATCTGACCGGTGCAGGCGGAGGTGTCGAAGCCGGCGCAGTTGGCGAGGCAGGTAAGTTCGCCCGCCGTGAAGCCCTCGGTCTGACAGCTCTTGCCGCCCAGCGCGGTGCCGTCGCAGACATCGACGCCGTTTATCTGATTGTCGCCGCAGGTGAGCGACGGACCGCACAGGCTGGTATCGAACGCGGTACACTGGTCGTTGCACAAAAGCGGTCCCGCCCCGAAACCGAGCGACACGCAGGTGGCATTGTTCAGGTCGGACCCGTCGCAGATCTCGCCGAGGTTCCGCGTACCGTTGCCGCAGGTGGTGTCGCCGGTATTGTTCTTCTTGCCGTCGTCGCAGGCCGCGATGAACAGGAGCCCAAGCGCCAGCACGGCGCACGCCAAAGATCTTTGCATGATGTTTCCTCCGGATATAGGTCACAACCCAAGACGGAGGGGACTCTACCTTAAAATAAGGGGAATTTCAAGGGGAACGGTGCACCGGACAAATCAAAGTCATAGCTCTTCCCATACCTTTTCGGCGGGAACAAACAGCCTCCGTTTGACATTATTCCCATTTGCCAGTATAGTGAGGTGCTTTATTGATTGCCGTTGCGGAGCAAGCCATGGCGCTCAAGAACATTGAGAAATACTGGAAAGAATCGGCAGACGAGGCATTAGGCGCCGCCAATGATCTTTTCAAATCCGGCCGATATTCCTACGCTATGTTCTTTCTGCACCTCGCGGTTGAGAAGATGCTCAAGGCGCTCCATGTGAACCGGAATAAAGCCGAGCCGCCGTTCGGCCACAATCTGCAAAATCTCGCCGTCAAGATCGACGGCATAACGGTGTCGGCCGCCACGCGGGGACTTTTGGCGCAAATAACGACCTTCAATACCGCCGCCCGCTATGACGACCACAAAAAGCATTTCCAAAAACTTTGCACCAAGGAATTCGCAAAGAACTATCTCAAGCAAGGAAAGGAGTTAATGGCATGGCTCGCGTCCCAGTTCAAATAATCGCACTGGCCCGCAAACTGAAAAAAGCGGCGGCAAAAGAACTGGCGATAAAAAAACTCATCCTTTTCGGCTCCTATGCGAAAGGAAACCATACGGCCAACAGTGACATAGATCTTTGCGTCGTCGCCGATAACAACGGCAACAATTTCCTAGCCGCGTTGAAACTTGCACCGCTCTCGGCCGGGATCGACACGCGGATCGAAACGATAGTCTTCAACGAAGGCGATTTTCAGAAAGAAACGGTCGGAATAATCCGCGAGATAAAAGAAACCGGCATCGAGATCATCTAGAAAATCTCTGCCGCTGTATGCTGCAGGTCGGGCTTACGATATCCGGCAACCACTTTTTACCGGTTGATGACGACGAAGAATTCGCGCCCTTTGCGTTCGATGAGGAGAAGGAGCGACTTGGCGGTGCCGGCGGCGGCGTTGAATTCGCGGAGGTTCCTGACCGTCTTCTTGTTGACCTCTTCGATGATATCCCCTTCACGGAGTCCCGCCATCGCGGCCAGCGACTGCGGATCGACCTGCTGTACCACCACCTTGCCGTTCTGCTCCATCACGCCGAACCCGAAATCGTTCGACGCCCCTTCGCCATCACCGCCCGCTTCGAACTCGAATTTTTCCGAAAGGGTGAGCATCAGGGTCGTTTGTTTGCCGTCACGCACCACCGTGAGCGCTATTTTCTTATTAAAGGGGCTGAATGCTACCAGATTGCGCAGTTGCGCCGATGATTCGACCGGCTTCCCGTCGAACAAGGTCACCACATCGCCTTTTTTCATCCCCGCCTTCTCGGCCGGGCTCCCCTTCGCCACCGACGAGACCAGCACGCCCGGCTGATTTTCGGGTATATTAAGATGCTTGGCCAATTCGGGGGTCAGGTCCTGAATGTTCACTCCCATGAGCGCCCGCTTTATCTTCTTGCCGCCGCGCAACTGGTCGATGATGCTTTTTATCATGTTCGCCGGCACCGCGAAACCGATCCCCATGTACCCGCCCGACTTGGAGAAGATGGCGCTGTTCATCCCGATGACCTGTCCCTGCAGGTTGAGCAGCGGACCGCCCGAATTGCCGGGGTTGATCGCCGCGTCGGTCTGGATGAAATCCTCGTACTCGGTGATGTTGACATTCGACCGTCCCTTGGCCGATACGATGCCGAACGAGACCGACTGCGACAGACCGAAGGGGTTGCCGATGGCGATGGCGAAACTACCCACCTTCACCGCGTCGGAGTCGGCGAGCGGCAGTTGTTCGATGTCGCCCTTCGCGAACTTCTCGAGTTTGATCAGGCCGATGTCGGTCTTGGGGTCGGTGCCCACCACCTTGGCCGCGAAGGTCTTCTTGTGTATCGTGACCTCCAGTTTGTCGGCGCCGTCGATGACATGGTTGTTGGTGACGAGGTAGCCTTCGGCCGCGTCGATGACGAAACCGGTGCCGAGCCCCTCCTGCTTCGGATTGAACTGCGGCCCGTTGCCGCGGAAGCCGAAATCGCGCAGCATATCCCAGAACGGGTCCATGCCGGGACCGGGGCCGCGCATGGTCTTGCTGACCTTGATGAAGGCGACGCTCTTCTGCGCCTTGTCGCTTATCTGCGTTATCTCGCGTTCGAGATCCTGTATCGCCGCGGCCGCGAGCGTGCCGCAGAACAGAAGGACCGTGAACATACCGATCAGTTTTCTCATCTTCGACCTCTCATAAAGCCTATGACCCTTGCACCAACAGGAGCGTTCACCCGATTATTCCGCGAACGGCTCACAGCGCCCGCAGCGGCTCTCCGGCAAGGAGATGCATATGGAAGTGCATGACCACCTGCCCCGCGTGGAGGCCGGTATTGACCGTCAGCCGGTAGCCTCCCTCGGCGACGCCGACCTTATCGGCCGCCGCTTTGGCGACGGCGAAGATGCCCGCGAGCGCATCGTTGCCCGCCCCGTCCACATCGTTGACCGACGCGATATGCCGCTTGGGAACGATAAGCAGATGGGTCCGGTAGAGCGGGCTGATATCGGGAAAGACAACGAATCGGTCGTCCTCGTACACCATTTTCGCCGGGATGACGCCGCTCGCTATCTTGCAGAAGATACAGTCGGTCATGATCTCCTCCGTCACATGGACCTCATATAACGCACCGCCGCCAGTTGGAAGGGGAGCGGCTGGTAATGTTCACGCGCCACCATAAGGAACAGATACTCGGCGGCCAGCAGGGGAAAAAGCGAATAGGTGAGCGAAATAAGCCACAGCAACAACGCCGTCATGCCGTCGCCCCGCACCTGCTGATTGTCGGCGTGGATCACCCGCAGATCGTAGAGCACCAGCGCCGCGGGGGGCGCGCCGAAAAGGTACGGGAACAGGGTCCACGAGACCAGCGAAAAGGCCATGAAGGTGGCGAAGTACATCTTGACCGCCGCGATGACCGGAAGCTCACCGAAAGTGAAAGCGCAGAAGGCCACGATCATCGATGCGCCGGCGCCGAGCAGAAGGTCGGTGAAAAAAGCGCGCGCCGTCTGGCGGCCGTCGACCGGGCACCACTTCGCACCGCCGGCAAGTACGATACCGCTCGCGGCCGCGATGCGCGTCAGATCGATGACCGGAGCGGGAACCGCCAGCGCGGGTTCGGCCGTGGCGGCACCCGAGGGGAATATCCGTTCGACCGCGGCGGTAAGTTCAGCGACGAACGGCCGCGCGCCGGAGTCCGCTTCGGAAGCGTGTCCGTAGAGCGGCGCGACCAGTCGGCGGCCGCAGCCGGCGCAGTAGAAACGGGTATCGTTGCGGTAACCGCAGTGGGTACAGCGATTCATTGTCCCCCGCTCTTTTCGGAGCCGCTGACCGTTACCGGCTTGTGTTTGAAGAGCGCCTCGAAGAGCGTCTCGGCCGACGCGCGGTCGCCTTTCACCTTGCCGTGGAGGAACCAGAGATCGACGAAGATGTCCTTCCCTTTTATGTAGCGTCCGTCGTACGTGAGCTGCTTGTCGGCCGCCAGCCTCTTTTCGTATTTTTCCATGAGCGCGAAGAGGAATTCCGCCTCCTTGAGATACTGCTTGATGATGTTCTCGAACGGCTCGCCGGTATAGACCATCTCGTAGGCGATGTTGGGGATATTGATGATATAGATGCACTGCAGATCGTCCCGTTTGAGCCGGTAGAATTTCTGCTGGCTGTTGTAGACCGGCTTCGCCTTGGGAACGACCCCGAGCGCCGCGCCCACGCGGGCGGTGAAGGTGTTCACATCGACGAAGAAGGTCAGATCGATCTCGCTTTTGAAATAGCCCGCCGGAAAGACGAGCGCATCGGTCAGTTTCTTTTTGAACGGCAGTCCCATCCCGACCAGTTCGGCCCACTGGAGTTCCATGATGACCGCCTCTTCGCCCGTCTTTATCGTGCCGAGCAGGCCCATCATATCCTCGCCCAGTTTCTCCTCTCCGGCGTCGCCGCGGTAGGCGAAGTTGGGGACCGTCATCAGGAAAAGATATTCGTTGAGGCTCTCGAGCGCCACCTTCCGTTCACGGATGGAGCGGGCGATCGACTGATTGACGCGCGTCTGGAGCCAGTTGAGCCCTCTGCCCTTCAACTGCGCATCGAGGTCGGCCGGGACAAAAGGTTCGTCGGCCGCCGGCACCGGACCGGGAGGAGCCTTGGGGGCGGGAACGGCCGGACCCGTCGGTGCGCCGGAGGCCGTCACCGTGAAAAGGAAGAGCAGCGTTAAGATGATCGTCCTGCAGGTCATGGTCTTATCTCCTCGCTAGTTCTATCTGAAGAAAGGGATGGTAGAGTTCGCCGCCCACGAAACGGGGCGCGCCGTTCAGCGCCGGCTCGTCTTTGACCGCGCCGCGGGCCGCCATCCAGACACGCGCCAGCGGGCCCTGCGCCGCTTCGGGGGGAAGCGCCGCGCCGTAGTAAATGAACGCGAATAGCGCCGTCGATGCCGTATCGGCCGCCGTTCCGGGGAACCGCTGTCCCGGCCGGTCGAGCGGCGAAAGTTCGTAGGGGCAGGCCGCGACGCATTTGAGACAGGCGAAACAGCGGACCGTATCGGGCGTATCGTGCGCTTCGGTCAGCACCACACGGCCGCGCGGCGAAAACTCCTCGCGTCGCGTGATGCGGTAGAAGGGACAGACCGCCAGACAGCGACCGCACCGGACGCACCGTTTTTTATCTTTTTGCGATGAGTTGGTGTCGGTCGGCACGGGAACGCTATATTTTATCGAGTTCGTTCATGGAATCCTTGGAATGCTTGCGGACCGGGTCCTTCTCCTCTTTCGCGGGGACCGCTTTCTTCTTTTTCGGGTCCTCTTTCTTCTGTTCGGTCTTCGGCGCGACGGGCTGGGCGACCGGAGCGGGCTGAACGACGGGAGCCGGTTTTGCGGCCGGAGCGGGCTGCGCCGCCGGAGCGGGATCGGCCACGCGGGCGGTCTTGCGGTTCTTTATCTTCATGCCGGTGATGTTGAAGACCAGTTTATTGGCCAGTTCCTCGCAGGCGCCGACCAGATCGTCCTCGCCGTTGGCCATCTCTTTTTCGGCGAAGAGGATGGAGGCCTTCTCGACATCGACGATCTTGAGGGTGACCACCAGTTTCTGCCCCAGTTTTCCCAGCGTACCGATGACGACCCGCTTGGTGTTGAGCAGTTTGCCGACCTCGGCCGCCGCCGAACTGTCGGTGACGCCGGTCTGCTGGAAGCCCTGTTCGTTGAGTATCTTGGCCACCTGCATCCGCTCGATCACCTCGAACATCCGGGTGTTGACCAGTTCGGTCGAGAGCAGTTCGGTCACCGACACCGCCAGATTCTGCGGCACCCCCGTCGGCGCGATATCGAGCACCGCGATCCGCGGTTTCATGGCGTTCTCCTGTCCCTGCGCGACCGCCGCGAAGGCGATGATCGTCGCCAACAGCGCGACCACCGCCAGTTTCATCGTTCCTCTCATCGTATTCCTCCCTCCAAAAGCGTGTTATTTCAAGGTCGCCTTGATCTTCTCGAACATCTTGTCGTGGCCTTCCGACTGGAAGATGAGTTTCCCGTCGCGGTCGAGCAGGAACCCCTGCGGCACCTGCGCCGAACCCTTGTCGGTGACCACGCCGAATTTTTTCCCGGTCAGTTTGTATTTGTCGTAGGCCAGCGCGAAGGGTATCGGATTATTCTTGAAGAAGAACTCTATCTTCTGGAGTTCCTTTTCGCGGTCGTCCTCGACCGGCAGGACCACGAGTATGACCTCCAGCCCTTTAGCCTTGTACTCCTTATAGAGCGTCGACCACGCCGGGAGCGCCTTTTTGCACGGTTCGCAGTGTATCGAGAAGAAATCGACCGCGAGCAGTTTCACCCCCGCCGCGGCGCGTATCGCCTTGGTGTTGTAGAGCTTGTCGCCCATGTCGTACAGTTCGAAGTCCAGATCCTTCTTCTGTTCCGCGGCGAACGCGCCGACCCACAGGAAGCACAGGACAAACAGCAGTTTCTTCATCGTCATCCCTCCCCTATTGCGTCATGATCTCGTCGAACGCCTTGAGGAATGCGTTCTTGACGGCGTCCTTATCGGTGTAGGCGGCGCCGCGCGCCGAGCCGCTGTACGGTTTGATGACCTTGTTCTCGGTCAGCGAGATGTATTCCGCCTCGACCGCGACATCGGCGTACCATTCGCCGTCGACGTTCTTCGGTTCGGCCGGTTTCACCTTGAGGACGAGGAAGAAGGCCGAATCGGCCGCTTTCTGCGCGAGCGTCTCGATGGTGTAGTTCTCGGCCACCGGGTCGGCGTCGGGTTTGAGGTTGAACTTCTTGAGCTGCGCGAACTCCTTCACGAGCCGCATCGCGTCGTTCATCAATTCCTCGCGGGGCGTGAGCACCGCCCAGCCGCAGAGGGCGTCGATCTCTTTCTTGATGCGGGCGATCTCCTCGTCGGGGACCTTCACGAGCACCTTGGCGTCGAATTCGACCACGCCGCGATCCCATTTCTCGATGTAGGTCGCGTCGAGTTTGTAGTCCTTTATCCGTATCGGGGCGCCGGTCAGTTTATTCTTGACGCCGATGTCGTAGGAGTAGTTGCCGTTGGACTCCTTCTCCTGCGATATCAGTTCGCTCGACACCTTCACGCCGAACTGGCTCGATATCTGCGAGAGACCGTTGAGCAGCGCCTTGGCGCGGGCATCCTCTTCGGTGCGCGACTTCGACGATTCGCCCACGAAATACCAGTTGCCCCCTTTCTGCGCGTAGCCGGTGATGGAGAGCCATTCGGGCTTCGCCGCCGGGGTCGACTCGAGCATCTTGCCGGGTCCGGCGACCGGTTCGTCGCCGCCGCCGCCGGTGGCGCAGGAAAGAATGAAGAGCGCCGAAAGCGCCGTCAGAAAGAGTACGATACGGGTCATGGAAGTCTCCTTGCTATGGTTTTTACAGTTCCTGTATCTTGGTCACTTCGCGGACCAGCCGCGCCGTTTCGTCCTTGAGTTGCTGCGCCGCCCGGTGGACCTCTTCGACCAGCACCGTGTTGTCCTGCGTCAGGCGACGGATCTCGTAGAGCGATATGTCGATGCGGCCGACCTCGGCCACATGTTTCTCGATGATGGCGTTGATGCGCCCCATCCGGTCGGAGATACCTTTGAATTCGCTGATGACCTCGCTGATGAAGTGGGCGCTGTTATCGACCGATTCCTTACCCGATGAGACCTTGTCGCCGGTGTCGGTGATGAGCGACCGGATCGAATTGAGCGACCCGGCGGTCTGATTGGACAGTTCGCGGACCGAATCGGCGACCACCGCGAACCCTTTGCCGGCGTCGCCGGCGCGGGCCGCCTCGATGGCGGCGTTGAGCGACAGGAGGTTGGTCTTGAAGGCGATCTCCCCCACGACCTCGATGATGTTGCGGATCTCGGCGGCCGAGGTGGCGATGAGTTCCATCGCCCGGACCGCCTGCAGGAGCACCGTCGAGGATTCATCGGCCTTGTCCGATATCTTGGTGACCACGTCGTTCATCGAAACGACCTGCTGGCGCGTGTCGCTGAGTTTCGCGGTGATGTCGGTCAGCGTCGAGGATACGAGATCTATCTTGGCGTAGGTGTCGCCCGACCGCTCGGCGGTGGTGGCGGTCGACCGGCTGAGCATCTCCGATATCTCGGTGAGTCGCTCCGACATGTTCTGAACATGGAGGATGATATCGCGCAGGTCTTTGGTCCGCGACTCGATGATGCGGGCCATTTCCACCTCGCGGCGCCGTATCTCGCGCGCCTTGAGCCGGATGTAGGCGGCCACGCCGCCGGCGATGAAAAACGCCAGCAGGATACGGAACCACCACGTCTGATAAAAATAGGGTTTCAGGTAGAAACGGTAATGGGCGCCGAGGTTGTTCCAGACGCCGTCGTTGTTGGCGGCGATGACGCGGAACTCATATCTGCCGGGTTTGAGGTTGCTGTAGAAAGCGGTGCGGCGTGCGCCCGCCTCTATCCAGTCGCCGTCGAACCCGTCCAACTTGTATTTGAATATCATTTTGTCGGAAAAAAGGTAGGAGAGCGCCGTATAATTGAACTCGACGGTGGTGACCCCGGGACCGAACTCGGCCAGATCGTCCTTTTCGGAAAAGGGCATCACCTGCTTGTCGACGATGACGCGGTCGAACCGTTCTTTGGGCGGTTCCGAGAGCAGTTT
>ERZ1645192.154-NODE-154-length-49999-cov-12.700485_pt1 | contig 49999 bp, 42 predicted proteins | sample MGYA00575354_ERZ1645192 | MGnify/ENA primary metagenome ERZ1645192 (study PRJEB40844, sample SAMN11349763) | freshwater sediment metagenome | isolation source: river sediment | host: Sediment | place: India: Faizupur Khadar , New Delhi | collected 2017-02-21 ... | reverse complement strand
GTGGTCGCCTCGGTGATCAACAGGATCTTCTTCTTGTCGCGGGCGAGTTCGTTGACCGCCAGCGCCACGGCGGATGAGGGTAGATCGACGATGGTGTCGACGTCGTCGACTTCGAACCACTTGCGGGCGATCTGCACCGCGATCTCCGGCTTGTTCTGCATGTCGGCCGAGACGATCTTGACCGGCTTGCCGCCGGCCTTGCCGCCATGATCCTCGACCGCCATCTCGGCGGCGAGCAGCGCGCCCTTGCCACCGACGTCGGCTGCGACCTGGGAGAAGTCGCCGAGCAGGCCGATGCGCACCGCATCGCCGCCGGCTTGCGCGGGAACGGCCTGGGTCGCCAGATACGAGCCGATCGCCAAGGGGATGATTGCCCTGTAGTTCATCGTTTCCTCCGTCTTGCTTCTTGTGTTTCCGACTTCCGAATTCCGGCGCGGCCGTGGCGTCACGCCCCGCCGAGGCCGCGGTCCCCGAGCCAGCGTCGCATGAGCCCGCTCGCCTCGCTCATCTGCTGCGGTTGACCGGCGTAGTAGTGATTGGCGCCCTGGATGACGGCGAATGTCTTGTCGCGGCTTCCCGCCACACGATGGACCAGCCCGGTGTGGGGCTGCGGCACCACGTCGTCGGCCTCGTTCTCGATCGTCAGCAGCGGCACCGAGATCGCCCGGGCACAGGTCTCGCCGTCCATGCGGCTGTGATCGATCGACCATTGCGACAGCCACGAGCGCAGGGTCGAGAAGCGCGCCAGCCCCACCGGTCCGTTGTTCACCGTCTCCGGGCGACCCATGTAGCACCAGTTCACCGGCCGCCCGTTCGGCTCGATCGTCGCATCGAGGAAGCGCGGATCGGCCATGGTGCGATGAGTGAGGCGACCGCGTTCCAGCTCGCCGGTCCCCCGTCGCCGGAGGTCGGCGAGACGCTCTTCGACGTCGGCGGTGATCCGCCGCACCCGGCGCAGTTGGGCGGCGCGGAACTCGGCGAGGAAGTCGACCGAATAGGGCGGCCGGTTCGGGTTGCGCGGGTCGTAGATGTCGAGTTCGAGGATGCGGCGATCGGGATCGGCCTCGTCGACGACCGACGGGTCGATCATCTCGGCGAGCATCCGGGCACGCGACAGATGCGCCGCCTGGAAGACCACCGCGTCGGCCGGGATCAGACCGGCCCCGACGACGTCGACCGGATCACCGGCCGGCGTCGCGGTGATCGTCGGCCGCTCCGCCTGCGCCTGATAGAACAAGGCCAGCGAGCCGCCGCCGCTCCAGCCGGCGAGCACGATGTGCTCGTAGCCCCATACCGTCTTGGCGTGGCGGATGTAGGCGCCGAGATCGAGCAGCACCTTCTCCAGGATCGCCGCCGTGTCGTTGCGGGCGTAACGGCTGCCGGCGCACAGGACGTGGAAGCCGATCGCCGCGAGATGGCGCGGCAGCGGCAGCAGCTGCAGCGTCGAGGCGGGATGCATGAAGATCAGCAGCGTGCGTGACGCCACCTCCTTCGGCCGCATCAGGATGCCCTCGAGATGGACGGCACCCTGGCTGCCCGAGAAGCCGTAGGTCTCGGTGAAGGCCGGGTTCTCGTCGAACTGGATGTGGACCCAGTCGCAGACGACGTCGGTGGTGGGGTCGCTCATCTGGCCCCCCTTCGAGTGCGAAGTCGGGTCACAGCGCGAAGACTCCGAGATAGCGGCTGTCGGCGATGTCGACGGAATGGCGGCTGCGACGACCGCCACCGGCGTCGAGTTCGAGCTCGTGGGCGCCGCTGCCCCGCTCCAGCCGGTCGAACTTGAACTCGCCGAAGGTGTCGCTGGTGGTCTCGGCGACGAGCGCTCCGTCCTTCGACAGGCGCGCAGTGACGCCGGCGAGGCAGTCCTCGATCCCGTCGACGTGCGTCACCACCGTGCCGCCGATGAAGACGGCGCGCATCAGGTGGAGGTTGCGGTAGTGGACGCGCGGCCGGGTGCCGAGTTCGAGGCGCAGGCCCTCGAGACCGTCGCGGTCGGCGATCGCCCGCATCTCCGCGTCTTCGACCCTGATCGAGCGCAACGCCCCGGTCGGGCAGGCCTGTTCGGCGCGGGTGCGGGTCCAGCCGTCGTCGAGGAGGTGGGCATCGAAGCACCACTTCTGCGGCAGTTGCAACTCGTCGTTCCAGTCGATCGCACCATAGGGGCAGGACTGGACGATCTGCTTCTGGCCCTTGGCCTTGACCGGATCGATCACGACGATGCCGTCCGGCCGTTCGTAGACGGCGCCGTTTCGCGCGGCCTTGATGCAGGGGGCGTTGGCGCACTGGTTGCACATCACCGGCATCGAATGGGATTCCACCATCGGCGCCTGACCGCGCTGATGCTGGACGAGATGCAGCCATTTGTGCCCGTGCAGCGGCTGCGGCGCGCTGTAGCCGGGGAAGTCGTTGCCGACGTACTCGTCCTTGGTCGCGAGAAAGCAGTTGTGACAGTTCATGCACTTCTCGACGTCGACGATCATGTTCCACTTCTGCATGATCCGGGCTCCCTCAGACCTCGGCCAACTCGGCCGCTACCGGGACGGTCGCGACCGGCTCCCGCCAGGGCTCCATCTCCACCAGACAGGCGTTGGGCGCCATCGAACTGCCGCCGCGGATCTGCGAGCGGTGATTGGTCAGGAGGTTGACGCAGCCGCCGCGGTCGGGCGACCGGCCCGGCAGGCCGATCGGCTCGTAGAGCGCCGAGGATTCGTAGGTACGGATGACGCCGCGCCGGACGCGCTCGGTGACGAAGGCGGCGAACAGCACCTCGCCGCGGTCGTTGTGGAGGCGGATGACGTCGTCGGTGCGGATGCCGCGCGCGGCGGCGTCGGCCGGGTTGACGTAGCAGATGAGGTAGCGATAACCGCCGATCTCGCGGCGATGCCATTCGATGTCGTTGATGATGCCGTCCTTGCCGTCCGCCTGCGAATGGAAGCTGTAGCGCGGATGCGCCGACAACAGCTGCAGCGGGTACTTCGCCAGGAGGTCGTGGCTCTTCGACCCCTCCCAACTCGGGATGTAGACGTTGACCGGCGGTCGATCGGGATCCCCGGCCTTCTTCAGGCTCTCCGGCACGAACTCGAACTTGCCGCTCTGCGGCTGCAGGCCCTCGAGGAACTTCTCGGTGTAGTCGGCCGGCAGCGGCTGCAATTCGGGCACGGTCTTGCGCCGACCCTCGTAGTACCAGCGATAGGCGGTCTCGACGCGCAGATGCTCCTTCTCGGTCGGCACGACGAAATAGCCGCGCTTCAGGAGCTTCTTCCACGAGATGTGCTGCGCGAGGTCGGAGCCTTCCCAGATCCGCCGGCACCAGTCGAGCTCGGTCATGCCCTCGGTGAACAGCGCCGACAGGCCGAGCTTCTTGGCGATCTCGACGTAGATCTGGTAGTCCGATTTCGATTCCCCCAGCGGCTCGATGCACTTGTGCTGGAGGACGACGACGCGGTGGTTGTTCTGGGTGTAGTACTGCGGCGCATAACCGCCGCCCGACCCCCATTCGCCGATGTCCCAGCGCTCGAAGGTGGTGCAGGCCGGCAGGATCAGGTCGGCGAACTTCACCTCGCCCTCGTTCCAGATCGACTGATTGACCACGAATTCGAGGTTCGGCGACTGGTAGGCGCGGATCCAGCGGTTCGAGTTGTTCATCGTGCCGAACTGCGAGGCGCCGAACTTGTACATCATCCGGACCGGTGAATGGCCGGGCGAGGGATAGCGATAGGGCACGAACTGGCTGTTGATCGCCGCCACGTCGGTCGGATAGCCGGTGGCGTGGCCCTCGGTGATCGCCTCGGGGAAGTTGATGCGCGGGATCTGCTGGCGCACGTTGTTCATCGTCATGATGTGCGGGATGCGCTGATAGGTGATCGGCCCGTCGGCGGTGAACTGGAGATCGCCGGAGATGCCGCCCTCGGCATAGCCGGGGAACCAGAAATTGAAGTCGATCGGCGCGCCGCTCTGCAGATTGCCCATGTTGACGCCGGGCCGTCCGTAGCCCTGCATCGCCATCAGGATCACCATCATCCGCGCCCACTGGGCGCCGGTGGCGGTGCGGCAGGCGCCGCCGAAGCCGTTGCCGAAGGCGCCGGCGCCGAGATAGGTCTTCTTCTTCCCCCATTCACGGGCGAGCGCGCGGATGTCGCGGGCCGGGACCTCGGTTTCGCCCTCGGCCCATTCCGGCGTCTTCGGCACCCCGTCGCTGCGTCCCATGATGTGGTCGGCCCACTCGTCGAAACCCGTGGTGCGGTTCTCGACGTACCATTTGTCGTAGAGCCCTTCGGTGATCCAGACGTGGCAGATCGCCTGGGCGAGTGCCGGATCGGTGCCGGGGCGGGGCGCGATCCACTTGCCGCCGAGCCAGGCCGCGGTCTCGTTGTGGTAGGGGTCGATGTGGACGAAGGTCATGCCGAGGTCCTTCGCCCACTGGCGCCGGACCGTGCCCTCGAAGCCGGCGTAGACGCCGTTGCAGGCCTCCGGATCGCTCGACCAGAAGACGATCATTTCGCTGTTCTGCAGACAGTCCTCGACCTGTCCGAAGACCTCGCCGTTGCCGAGGCGCATGGTGTGGCCCCAGTGGTGGGTCGCGCCCCAGTACCAACCCTCCCAGCTCGACGGGTTGGAATGGACCTTGGTGAAGCCCACCAGATTGAAGAAGCGGAAGCCCGAGGAGAGGTGATAGTTGACGTTGCCCCAACTCTGGTGGGCGCTGTGGGAGAAGGCCAACGCGCCCGGACCATAGGTGCGCTTCACCCGCCGGATCTCCTCGGCGATGATCTCCGCCGCCTCGTCCCACGAGATCCGCTCATAGCCCGAGATGCCGCGGTTCTGCGGGTTGCGCTCGCCCTTGGGGTCGAAGTCGACCCGCTTCATCGGATGGAGCAGCCGCTCCTTGGAATAGACCAGCGACTTCGACGCGAGGGTGTGGGGCGAGACCGTGGCCATGCGCGGCGGCGAGAAGCTCTTGCCGCGCGCCCGGATGTTCCAGGTCTCGCCGTCCTCGGCGTCGAATTCGATCGGCGTGATGCGGACGATGCGCCCGTCCTTGACGTAGACGAAGACCGGTCCGCCGTTGGTGTTGCCGGTGTAGCGGGTGATGCCGCCCTTCAGCCGGGTGCCGTAGCGCCAGCCGAGTGCCTTGACCATGCTGATGGTCTCGGCGAACCACACCGTCAGTTCGTCCGGCCCGTCGAGATCGACGGTGAAGTTCTTCATCGCGTCGATGTTGAAGCGGTGGTCCGGCTTCAAGGACATCAGCTTCGCTGCGACACGGGCGTTCTTGAACGACAGCACGACGTCGGGCGCGGGGTGGATCCCGGCCCGCGACGAGACGCGACCGTCCCGAAAAGTGATGGAGCGCGCGGTGCCGCAATCGAGCACCTTCAGTTGCACCACCAGGTTCTTCTCGGCGAAGCGCTCGCGAAACGCCGTATTGGTCAGCCGGAGCAGGCGCAACGCCTGCGCCAGCCCGAGCATCAGGATGCCGATCTTCATCGTTCACGCCACCTTCAGTTGCCGGCGAACTGCTTCTCGTGGATCCACGCCGCGTGGCGCTGGGTCGACTTGGTCCGGCTCCAGTCCGCGAGCATGGCGTCGGCGACGGAATGGAGTTCACCCATCATCTCCGGCGTACCGGTGGCGGCGGTCAGCTCCAGGCGATGGCCGTTGGGGTCGAAGAAGTAGATCGACTTGAGGATCTCGTGGTTGGTCGGCCCGATCACCTCGACGCCCTTGGCCTCGAGGTCGCGTTTGGCCTTCATCAGCGTCTCCTCGTCGTCGACCAGGAAGGCGATGTGCTGCACCCAGGCCGGAGTGTTGGGGTCGCGCCCCATCGGCGGCGAGTTCGGGATCTCGAAGAAGGCGAGGATGTTGCCGTTCCCGGCGTCGAGGAAGAGGTGCATGTAGGGATCGGCCTCGCCGGTCGACGGCACTCGGTCCTCCGACAACGCCGCGAGGAACTCCATCCCGAGATTGTCGCGATAGAAGGCGACGGTCTCGGCCGCGTCGTTGCAGCGATAGGCGACGTGGTGGATCTGCTTGATCAACATCGGGAAGTCTCCTCACTCTCCGAATGAATGTATTCTTTTGCCCCTCTGTGGCCCTCATTAGCGCGAAAAATACGACGCATCAAGATAGAATGTATACATTGTCGAAAATACCGGCCGACGCCGAGGTGGGTCGCCGGGCATGACGAAACGCACGACGGCGCATCGGCGCGCGTCGTGGTGCGGGTGGAGAGAGGGCACAGGCGAGCACACGGCGGCGCGTCGGCACCCGCGGACGCGGGGCGGCTCGGGCGGGGAGGCGAGGCGGGGGACGGCCGCGGCGCTACGGGCGGCCGAAGTTTCGACGGATGACGTCGCTCGACACCAGGATGTGCTCGGTCATCATCGCCTCGGCGCGTGACGGCTGGCGCCGTTCGATCGCTTCGACGATCACCCAGTGGTGGTCGTGGGAACGGCGCATGGCGGTGTAGTCGATCCAGTGGACCACTCGGGACGAGGTCAGCGGGATGTTGAGGGTGCGAGCGGTCAGATCGATCAGCAGGTCGTTGCCGGTCGCGGTCAGGATGGTCTGATGCAGACGATTGTTCATCTCGCGCCAGGGCTGGAAGCCCTCGTCGGTCAAGCGGCCGGCGGCGAGGATACGGTCACCTTCCTCGAGGCAGTCCTTCAGGATCTTCATGGCCTCGGCGGCGGCACCCCTCTCCGCCAACAGTCGGCAGGCGGTACTCTCCAGGCTGCCGCGCACCGTGTAGGCGTCGAGGATCTCCTCGAGCGACGCCTTGCGCACCAGATAGCCGCGCTGGGGCCGGTAGGTCAGCAGTCCCTCCTGCGCGAGCGCGATCAGCGCCGCACGCACCGGCGTACGCGACACGTCGAGCGACTTGGCGAGCGGAACCTCCTGCAGATGGAACCCGGGCTCGAATTCGCCCGCCATGATCAGTTCGCGCAGGCGTTCGGTGACGGAGAGCTGTCTGGTCTGCATGGGCAGACCCTACGTCGCGCCGCGACGGCCATCAACATGTATCCATCCTCGGAACACGACGACCGACTTCTCCCCGCATCGAAGAGCCTCTCGAAGCGTGGCAAGAAAAATCGAGCACCCCCGGATCGGGAAGCGCATCTCGGTCGGTCTCCATCGGAACCAGTGGCATCCGTGTGCGAAATCCGCTTGAAATCGAATGGCGGCGAAGGTGCGAGGCAGACCGTTCCACTCCGGTCCCGCAAGATGGTTCGCTTCGAAGGCAACGATTGCACGCCCCGTTGTCGCGAGGCCCGGGGGCTTCGTCGTTTCATCGCGACAGCCGGCCGTCTCCGGCTCCGGTCACGCCGCTTCCGCGATGTGGCGCTCGGCGATCGATCGGGCGAAGGCCTTGGCCTCGCCATCCGCCGCGACCACGTCCTCGAGCGCCGAGGCGAAGCGGGAGGTGTCGGTGGCGAGGCACTTGTCGATGACCGCGGCGATGTCGGTGAAACCGATGGCGCCGGTCATGAACAGCCGCCCGGCCACTTCGTTGGCGGCGTTGTACATCATCGTCCCACCCTGTCCGGCGTGGAGCGCGGTGCGCGCCAGCCCGAGGCAGGGGAAGCGCTCGTCGTCGACGTACTCGAACTCGAGCCGGCCGATCCGGCCGAGGTCGATGAGGTCGACGCCCGTCGGCAGCCGCTCCGGCCAGGTCAGGCCGTAGCCGATGGCGTTGCGCATGTCGGCGGCACCGAGCATGGCGATCAGCGTCCCGTCGACGTAGTGGACGGCGGAGTGCAGCAGCGAGGTGGTGTTGATCAGCACCTCGATCCGGTTCTCGTCGACGCCGAAGTAATAGGCGGTCTCGATCAGCTCCAACCCCTTGTTGGCGAGAGTCGCGCTGTCGAGGGTGATCTTCGGACCCATCGACCAGTTGGGGTGGCGTAGCGCCTCCGCCGGCGTCGCCTTGCGGATCGCCTCCTTGCTCCAGGTGCGGAACGGCCCGCCACTGGCGGTGAGCAGGATCTTCGCCACCTCGTGTGGCCGGCCGGCGAGGTAGCATTGGAAGATGGCGCTGTGCTCGCTGTCGATCGGCACGACGGTCGCGCCGCGCTCCTTGGCGCGACCGAGCAACTGCGGTCCGCCGCACACCAGCGCCTCCTTGTTGGCGAGCGCCAGCCGGTTGCCGGCCTCGATCGCCGCCAGCACGGAGGGAAAGCCGGCCGACCCGGAGATCGCCGCCAGCACCGTGTCGACCGGCCGCGCCGCCAGCTCCGCCGCGGCGGCGGCTCCGCCCAGCACCTCGCAGGCGCCGGCACGGCCCGAGGCGCGGAATGCCTTCGCCGCCGGCTCGTCGGCGAAGGAGACGGCCGAACAGCCGAACTCCTCGACGATCGTCGCCGCCGATTCCCAATCGGACCCGAAGCCGACGGCGTCGAGCGAGAACTTGTCGCGATGCATGCGGAGAAAGGCGATCGCACTCCGCCCGATGGATCCGGACGCGCCCAGAATCGTGATCTTCTTCATCTCGTCTTCGATCGATCTGCGGATCGGGCGGGAGGCCCGGCTCTGGTCCGGTGCGGGCGAGCGAACACCGTCGTCACGAGGTCATCCAACCATATACCTCCCGGGGTCACAAGGCGGGAAGACCCCTCGGGGTCCGGCCGCTGTCGCGCCGGGCCTGCGCGTCCTCACCGCCGATGCGTCACGTCGGCCTTGCGAGATGGCGGCAGCGAACGGGTGGACGCACGCGGGACGGTCGGGGTTAGGATGACGATCGCGACCGGCTCACCGTTGCGCCGGTCGCGATCCTGCGCCACGTCGAGGTCCCCTTTGCCCCGCTTCGCCGCCAACCTGACGATGATGTTCACCGAGATCCCGTTCCTCGAGCGCTTCGGCCGCGCCGCTGCGGCCGGGTTCGCCGCGGTCGAATATCTCTTTCCCTACGAAGTCGAGCCCGAGGCGATCGCCGCCGAACTGGCGCGCCACCGGTTGGTCCAGGCCCTGTTCAACCTGCCGCCCGGCGATTGGGCGGCGGGGGAGCGCGGCTTCGCCTGTCGTCCCGATCGTTTCGACGCGGTGATGCGTTCGGTCGAGACGGCGCGTCCCTGGATCCGTGCGACCGGTGTCGGCCGTCTGCATCTCATGGCCGGCATCGGCGAGCGCACCGATCGCGCCGAGACCGCCGCCTACGCCCGCGCCGTCGCCGCCGTCGCCGATCGATTGGCGGAGGACGGGATCGACCTCCTGATCGAGCCGATCAACCGGCGCGACATGCCGGGCTATTTCCTCGACGACTTCGACGCCGCCGCCGACCTGATCGCCGATCTCGACCGGCCGAACCTGAAACTGCAGTTCGACGTCTATCACCGCCAGATCCTCGCCGGCGACGTCACCATGGCGCTGCGGCGTTTCCTGCCGATCATCGGCCACATCCAGATCGCATCCGTCCCGGCGCGTCGCGAGCCGGGGACGGGCGAACTCGACGACGCCTTCCTCTTCGCCGAACTCGACCGGCTCGGCTACACCGGCTTCGTCGGCTGCGAATACCGTCCCGCCGCCGGCACCGAAGCCGGCCTCGGCTGGTTCGCGCCCTGGCGCGATCGCCGGAGGTGAGGGGGTGGGACGGAGGGGAGGGACGGGACGGAGGGGAGGGAGCTCGCCGGTCTCAACCGCGGCCGAGATGGCTCTCGACCCAGCGCAGGATCTGCGGTGTCGACATCGCGCCCGCCTGTCGCGCCACCTCTCGGCCGCCGACGAAGAGCGCCAGCGTCGGGATCGAGCGGATGCCGTGGCGGGCGCTCGCCGCTTGATCGGCCTCGGTGTCGAGTTTGAGCGCCCGGACCCGCGGTTCGAGGGACACCGCCGCTTCGGCGTAACTCGGCGCCATCATCCGGCACGGTCCACACCACGGCGCCCAGAAGTCGACGAGCAGCGGTAGGTCGGAGCGTTCGATCTGACGCGCCAGCCCGGCACCGTCGACCTCGATCGGCGCACCCGGAAACAGCGCCACCTTGCAGCTCGGGCAACGGGCGGCTCGGAACTGCCCGGCGAGCTTGTCTTCGGGCAGGCGATTGACCGCCCCACAACCGGGGCAGACGACGTGGACGGGCATCGGGCACTCCTCGCGATCGCAGCGAGACGACCGCCTCTCCCCGTGGGTGGCGTCGCCTTTCTCGACGGCTGAGATCGGTTGTCGTGCCGTGCCGTTCAAGGGTGACGGCGGAGCCGCAGCCGAGGCCGCGACGATCCGTCCCGCCGTCCTCACTTCGGTGCCATGCGCAGGGCGCCGTCGAGGCGGATGACCTCGCCGTTGAGCATGGGGTTGTCGACGATGGCGAGCGCCAGCTTGGCGAATTCCTCCGGCCGGCCGAGGCGCGAGGGGAAGGGCACCGAGGCGCCGAGGCTGTCCTGCACCGCCTGAGGCAGGCCGCGCAGCATGGCGGTCTCGAAGATGCCCGGCGCGATGGTGCAGACGCGGATGCCGAACTGGGCGAGTTCGCGGGCGATCGGCAGGGTCATGCCGACCACACCGGACTTGGAGGCGGCGTAGGAGGCCTGGCCGATCTGGCCGTCGAAGGCGGCGACCGAAGCGGTGTTGACGATGACGCCGCGCTCGCCGTCGGCGTTAGGATCGAGCGACGCGGCGCCCGCCGCGACCAGACGGACGAGGTTGAAGGTGCCGATCAGATTGACCTCGACGCCGCGACGGAAGTCGTCGAGGGGGAGCGGGCCGCTTCGCCCCACGACGCGGCCGCCCGGCGCGATCCCGGCGCAGTTGACCAGGATGCGCGCCGGTCCATGAGCCGCGACCGCCACTTCGACCGCCACTTCGGCGCTCTCGGCCGAAGAGACGTCGCACTTCACCGCGATGCCGCCGATCGACCGCGCCACGGCTTCCGCCGCCTCCACGTTGAAGTCGAGGATCGCCACCCGAGCACCGGCCGACGCCAGCGCCCGCGCCGTCGCCTCGCCGAGACCCGATCCGCCACCGGTGACGATCGCCGCCTGTCCCTGAACCTGCATGGAAATGTCCTCTTCCTCGGACCTGCCCCTGCCGGCGGGTCGCTGCGATGAAACGATCGACCCGCCGATGCGGATCCCGGAATACGCGGCCGGGCCACCGTCCTTTTCCCTCTAGGGGAGAAGGACGGCGGCCTGCGGCCGAAGATCCTCACACCAGTTCGAACGCCATCGCCGTCGCCTCGCCACCGCCGATGCACAAGGATGCGACGCCGCGCTTCGCCCCGCGGGTCTTCAGGGCGGCGAGCAGCGTCACGATGATCCGTGCCCCCGAAGCGCCGATCGGATGACCCAGCGCGCAGGCACCCCCGTGGACGTTGACCTTGTCGTGCGGCAGATCCATCTCGCGCATCGCGGCGAGCGCCACCACCGCGAAGGCCTCGTTGATCTCCCAGAGGTCGACGTCCTTCGTCGCCCAACCGATCCGGTCGAGCAGCGCCGTCATCGCCCCGACCGGCGCCGTCGTGAACCACGCCGGCTCGCGCGCATGGCCCGCGTGGCCCTTGATCACCGCCAGCGGCGTCACGCCCCGCTTCTCCGCCTCGGACATCCGCATCAGGGTGAGCGCCGCTGCGCCGTCGGAGATCGACGAGGAATTCGCCGCCGTCACCGTGCCCCCGTCGCGGAAGGCGGGTTTCAGGGCGCGGATCTTGTCGCGCTTGGCCTTGCCCGGCTGTTCGTCGATGGCGATCTCACCAGCCTTGGTCGCCACCGGCACGATCTCGCCGGCGAAAGCGCCGGAGGCGATCGCCTTCAGCGAGCGGTCGAGCGAGGCCAGCGCGTAGTCGTCCTGCAGGTCGCGGGTGAAGCCGAAATGCGCCGCGGTGTCCTCGGCGAAGGTGCCCATCAGTCGGCCCCTGGCATAGGCGTCCTCGAGCCCGTCGAAGAACATGTGATCGATCACCCGGCCGTGGCCGAGACGATAGCCGCCGCGGGCGCGATCGAGCAGATACGGGGCGTTGGACATGCTCTCCATGCCGCCGGCGACGGCGATCCGGGCGCTGCCGGCAGCGATCGCGTCGTGGGCGAACATCGCCGCCTTCATGCCCGAGCCGCAGACCTTGCCCACCGTCGTACAGGGCACCGAAACCGGCAGTCCGGCACCGAGCACCGCCTGGCGCGCCGGCGCCTGACCGACGCCGGCCGGCAGCACGCAGCCGACGAACGCCTCGTCGACGGCGTCTCCGGCGAGCCCGGCCCGCGCCACCGCCTCGCGGATGGCGACGGCGCCGAGTTCGGGGGCTGTCCTGCCGGCGAAATCACCCTGGAAGCCGCCCATCGGCGTGCGGGCGGCAGAGGCGACGACGATCGGATCGGCGGTCATGAGGTGTGCGTCTCCCGGCTCTCTTCTGCGAACCATCGGCCGCGAGCATAGCGCCCTTCGCGGTTCACGCCATGCCTACCGGGGTGGCCGGCTGCGCATGGTCGGAAAGCGAACAGCAGCGACGGTCCGAAGCTTTCCGTATACGAGAGAATTGCATCCGGGGCGGAAACGAGGAAGATGGCGTGCCGCGGCCGAACGCCGCCGGGTGCCGATGCCGCCGCGCCCGGTGGTTCGGTGTCACGAAGACCGCCGTCATCGCAAAGGACCGTCCCATGCCGCTTCCCGCTCTCTTCGCCGGTCGTCTGTCGCTCCCGGTGGTGGTCTCGCCGATGTTCATCGTCTCCGGCCCCGACCTCGTGGTCGCCTCGTGCAAGGCCGGCCTCGTCGGCACCTTTCCGGCGCTGAACCAACGCTCGACCGAGGGCTATGCCGCCTGGCTCGACGAGATCGCCGGTCGGCTCGCGCCGGAGGATGCGCCCTACGGCGTCAACCTCATCGTCCACGGCTCCAACAAGCGGCTGATGGCCGATCTCCAGGTGACGGTCGCCAAGAAGGTGCCGCTGGTCATCACCTCTCTCGGCGCGGTGCGCGACGTGGTCGATGCCGTCCATTCCTACGGCGGCCTCGTCTTCCACGACGTCATCAACCGTCGCCACGCCGAGAAGGCGGCCGAAGCCGGGGTCGACGGCATCATCGCGGTGTCGGCCGGCGCCGGCGGTCATGCCGGCACCATGAGCCCCTTCGCCCTGATCTCCGAGATCCGTCAGGTCTTCTCCGGCACCATCCTCGCCGCCGGCGCCATCTCGACCGGCGCGCAGGTGCTCGCCGCCCGCGCCATGGGCGCCGACCTCGCCTACATGGGTACCCGCTTCATCGCCACGAAGGAGAGCCGCGCGAGCGACGGCTTCAAGGACATGATCGTCGCCTCCAGGGCCGGCGACGTCTTCTACACCTCGGCGATCAGCGGTGTGAACGCCAACTTCCTCCGCCCCTCGATCGTCGCCGCCGGCCTCGATCCGGAGAACCTGCCGGCCCACGGCAAGATGGACATGGAGGGCGAGGCCAAGGCCTGGAAGGACATCTGGTCCGCCGGCCAGGGCGTCGGCGCGATCACCGACGTGCCGAGTGTCGCCGAACTGGCGGCGCGGCTGAAGGCCGAATACGAGGTCGCCCGGGCGGGGCTGTGAGGGCGCGCCGGGGTTTCGCTTCGGGTCCGAGCGCCGATGCGTTCGACCGGTGTCGCCCCGACTTCCGGCCGAGCGGTTCTCCACACCCATCGCCCCCTGCGTTCCCTCCCCCTCCAGGGGGGAGAGGACCGGAGGCTCGTTCGATCGTCCATCGGGCGTGGACCAGCGAGGCGACCACGACGAATCGCGCCTACCCCCTCCCGGCCTCACCCCCCCGCGCCCGCCACCGCCCGCGCGATGACCAGCCGCTGGATGTCGCTGGCGCCCTCGTAGATCTGACAGACGCGGACGTCGCGCCAGATCCGCTCGACGGAAAAGTCGGCGAGATAACCGTACCCGCCGTGGATCTGGATGGCGTCGGAGCAGACCGTCTCCGCCATCTCCGAGGCGAAGAGCTTGGCCATCGACGCCTCCGTCAGGCACGGCAGCCCTGCCTCCCGCAGGCTCGCGGCGTGATGCACCATCTGCCGCGCCACCTCGATCTTCGTCGCCATGTCGGCGAGGCGGAAGGCGACGGCCTGATGCTCGACGAGCTTCTTGCCGAAGCTCTCGCGCTCCTGGGCGTAGTCGCGCGCCGCCTCGAAGGCCGCCCGCGCCATGCCGACCGATTGCGCCGCGATGCCGATGCGCCCGCCCTCGAGGTTGGAGAGCGCGATCTTGTAACCCTCGCCCTCGCGTCCGAGCCTGAGGTCGTCGGAGAGCCGCATCCCCTCGAAATGGATCTGGCAGGTGTCGGAGGCGTGTTGGCCGAGCTTCTTCTCGACCGAGCCGACGACGTAGCCGGGCGTCTCGGTCGGCACGATGAAGGCGGTGATGCCACGCTTGCCCGCCGCCGGGTCGGTCACCGCGAAGGTGATGATCACCTTGGCGGTCGACCCCGAGGTGATGAACTGCTTGGTGCCGTCGAGGATCCAGTCGTCGCCGTCGCGCCGCGCCCGGGTCTTCAGCGCCGAGGCGTCGGAGCCGGCCTGCGGCTCGGTCAGCGCGAAACCGCCGATCCATTCCCCGCTCGCCATCTTCGGCAGGAACCGTGCCTTCTGCGCCTCGTTGCCGAACTTCAGGATCGGCATGCAGCCGACCGAATTGTGGACGCTCATGATGGTCGACACCGCACCGTTGCCGGCGGCGATCTCCTCCAGCGCCACCGCATAGGCGAGTTGCCCGGCGGCCGACCCGCCCCATTCCTCCGGCAGCAACATGCCGAAGAACCCGGTCTCGCCCATCGCCGCGATCGCCTTGGCCGGATACTTGTGCTCCCGGTCCCACAGCGCCCCGTGGGGCTTGAGCCGCCGCGTGGCGAACTCGCGAGCCATGTCGCGGATCTGGGTCTGCTCTTCGCTGAGGATCATCGGCGCTCTCCGGCGGGATCATTTGTTCCATGATGCGACGGCAGGAGCGCCGGTGCCAAGGCTTTCCGGACCGCAGCGAAAGTCGGCGATGGGGAAGGGACGCCGGCGTGAACCGTCGCCACACGACGCGTCGAGACGGAACACTCCGGCTCATACCGAGTTCACGAAGCTTCGACCGGTTCGAAACTTCGTGAACGAACGCGAGCCCGAACGGGCGTCGACCGGTCGGGCCGTGACGCTCATGAAATTCCGACGAGTCCGAATTTCATGAGCCCGGTATCACACGTGCATCTGCTGGCCCAATTCCACCACCCGTCCCGAGGGGATGCGGTAGAAGTCGGACGCCTCCGAGGCCTCGCGGGCGAGGCGGATGAACAGACGGTCCTGCCAGGCCGGCATCTCGGAGCGTTCCGACGGCTTGAACGAGCGACGACCGACGAAGAAGGTCGTCTTCATGATGTCGTACTTGAACCCCTCCTTGCGCAGCAAGGTCAGCGCCAGCGGGATGTCGGGCGTCTCGGCATAGCCGAAGGTCACCAGGACCAGGGTGAAATCGTCACTCAGGGGGCGGATCTGCAACCGCTCCTCGTCGGGAACCCAGGGCGTGTGCGCGGTGCGGACGTTGAGGATCAGATTGTTCCGGTGCAGAACCCGATTGTGCTTCAGATTGTGGAGCGCCGCGGTCGGGGCCGATTCCGGATCGAGGGTGAGGAAGACCGCGGTGCCATCCGGCCGGAACGGGTGACTGCGCGAGATCATCCGGACGAAGTCGGCGAGCGGCACGCTCTCGCGGCGGATCCGATCCAGTACGATGCGGCTGCCGCGCGACCACGTCCACATCACCACCATCATCGTCGCCGCCAGCCCGATCGGCAGCCAACCGCCGTCGACGATCTTCAGCGAATTTGCGGCGAGAAAGACGCTCTCCACCGCCGCGAACGGCACCACCGTGGCGATCGAACGCACCAGCGACCATTTCCACACGGTGCGCAGCATGACGTAGGCGAGTGCGCTGTCGACCAGCATCGTCGCGGTCACCGAGATACCGTAGGCCGAGGCGAGGTTCGACGAGGAGCGGAAGGTCAGCACCAGCAGCACGACGCCGATGAACAGCAACCGATTGACCCGCGGCATGTAGATCTGGCCGCGCTGGGTCTCGGAGGTGTGACGCACTTCGAAGCGCGGCAGAAGGCCGAGGCGGATCGCCTGCCGGGTCAGCGAATAGGCACCCGAGATCACCGCCTGAGAGGCGATGACGGTGGCGAGCGTCGCCATGATCACGATCGGGATCAGCGCCCAGTTCGGCATCATCAGGAAGAACGGATTTTCGATCGCGTCGGGCCGCGCCAGCAGAAAAGCGCCTTGGCCGAGATAGTGCAGGGTGAGCGCCGGGAAGACCACGGACAGCCAGGCCGCGCGGATCGGACGACGACCGAAATGGCCCATGTCGGCATAGAGCGCCTCCGCTCCGGTCACCGCCAGGAAGACCGAGCCGAGCACCACCAGTCCGACCATGCCGGCCCCTGCGAAGAAGCGCACGGCATGGCGCGGGTCGAGGGCGTGGACGATGTCGGGATCGTCGAGGATGTGGAAGAGGCCGGTGACCGCCAGGATGATGAACCACGTCGCGGTGATCGGCCCGAACCACGCGGCGACCGCACCGGTACCGCGCGCCTGGACCATGAACAACACCGACAGCACCACCAGCGTCAGCGGCATCACCCAGGGCGTGACCGTCGGGGTCACCACCTCGAGGCCCTCGATCGCCGAGAGCACCGAGATCGCCGGCGTGATGATGGCGTCACCGAAGAACAGCGCCGCGCCGGCGGCGGCCAGCACGAAGACGAAGGTCGGCCGGCGGCCGAGCGCGCCTTCGATCAGCGCCAGCAGCGACAGCGTCCCGCCCTCGCCCTTGTTGTCGGCGCGCATCAGGAACAGGACGTATTTCAACGTCACCACGACGATCAGCGCCCAGATCAGCAGTGACACGACGCCGAGTACTTCGGCCCGGTCGAAGGCGCCGCCGTGGAGGTGGCGAAGCGACTCGCGCAGCGCATAGAGCGGCGAGGTGCCGATGTCGCCGTAGACGACGCCGATCGAACCGAGAGTGAGGGCGAAGAAGTCGCGCCGGCCATGTTCGCCGGACGGAGCGGTCGACGGGTTCGACGCGGTCGCGTCCGGGTTCGCCTGCTGCATGGTCTTCTCTCTCCGCCCCGTCCGGCGCGACGCAGGTCGAGCGCGGCGCGGTCGGGGGGACGCTGTTCCGACCGGACCGATCGGGTCCGGTCGAAATGACGCTGCTCCGAGTATGCACCGCAACGGCGTCCGAACCGACACGATCGGATCGGGAACCGCACGGGTCTCGGGGGCTCGCCGGAAACGGCGACATGGGGTCACGGGTGGTCCGCGACCGGCGCCTCGTCTACGCCCGTTCCACCCCCGTCGAAAGTCGCACGAATGCGGACGCCGGTCCATCACGGCCGAGGCGCGATGCCGCAGCCGCTCGTCGGACCCGATCGGCCGAGCCCGTGCCGCCCCGAGGTCGCCACGATCGTGGTGAAGTGGACAGCCGTCGTCGGAGAGCCTATCGCCGACGAACCGATCCGCCGACCGATTCGGAGTGGGAACACGATGAGAAGCCAGACGGTGACGAAGCTCGCGGGGTTCGTGGTCATGGCCGGGGTCGTCTCGGCATGTTCCGGTCCGGCCGGCGACGGTTTCGGTCCCCGCCCTGCCGCTCCGGCCTTTCAGGCGACCGGCGACACCTTTCTGCAGATCACCGCCCAGGGCGCCGGGCCGATCAGTGCGGCGACGCCGCTGTCGTCGAAGGCGATCGTGGCTCAGATGCCGGGCTACACCACCGGCAACGTCACCATCGGCCTCGAGCACACCACCACCGATGCGACGGTGTTGTTCAAGGAAGCCTACGGCGGTCGCATCCAGGTGCTGCACATTCTCGGCTCGGGCGGGCGCATCCAGCAGATCCATGGTGTCACCCACCATGTCGTCGGCCCGGCGGGCGAGCGGCCGGGCATGAGCTTCCGCGAGACCGGCACCGATCCGTCGACCTGCCGGATCGGCACCGACCTGTGGCTCGGCATGGCGATCTGCCGCTCGCGCGGCGCGCCCAACGTGACGCTGACCTTCTCGTTCCAGGGCGAGGCGGCGATGGCGACGACGCTACCGACCGGCGCGGCCCTCGCCGAGGGCATGCTGCAGAGGATCATCTGGACTCCCGCCTCGTGACGGTGGCAAGAGACGGGTGACATCCTCACGCGCCGTCGTACGGGCGGAATCGCGATCGTGGAGCGCCGACGATGACCTCCTCCACCTTCTCCGCCCCCACCGCCGGCCTCGCGCACGTCTCGGTCGACGCCGCCGGCGACGTCTCGACCACGCCGCCGACGGTCGCGGCCACGCCCGTGGCGGCGGCGCGCGACGTGTCGATCGAGGATCTGGCGGCGAAGATCCGCGCCGGTGACCGTTCGACGCTCGCCCGCGCCATCACCCTGGTCGAATCGAAGAAACCGGACCATCAGGCCAAGGCGCGGGCGCTGGTGCAGGCGCTGCTGCCGCACACGGGTCGCGCCCACCGCGTCGGCATCACCGGTGTGCCCGGCGTCGGCAAGTCGACCACCATCGATCAGTTGGGCGCCAATCTCACCGCGGCCGGCCACAAGGTGGCGGTGCTCGCCGTCGATCCGTCGTCGACCCGCACCGGCGGCTCGATCCTCGGCGACAAGACGCGCATGGCCAAGCTCGCCGTCGATCGCAACGCCTTCATCCGCCCCTCGCCGTCCTCCGGCACGCTCGGCGGCGTCGCGGCGAAGACGCGCGAGACGATGCTGCTCTGCGAGGCGGCCGGCTTCGACGTCATCCTGGTGGAGACCGTCGGTGTCGGTCAGTCGGAGACCACCGTCGCCGGCATGGTCGACTTCTTCCTGGTGCTGATGCTGCCCGGCGCCGGCGACGAGTTGCAGGGCATCAAGAAGGGCGTGCTCGAAATCGCCGACATGATCGCCGTCAACAAGTCGGACGGCGACAACGCGGTGCGCGCGCGGGCGGCGGCCTCCGAATATCGCGCGGCACTCAACATCATGGCGGCGAAGTCGGCGACCTGGACGCCGCCGGTGGTGCTGATTTCCGGTCTCGCCGATCAGGGCCTCGACGCCATGTGGGAGCAGGTCGAGATCCACCGCGGCAAGCTCACCGCGTCGGGCGAATATGCCGAGCGGCGCCGGGTGCAGCAGGTCGAATGGATGTGGTCGATGCTGGAGGAGCGGCTGATGCAGGCGCTCCGCCACGATCCGCGCGTCGCCGGCCGGCTCGGCACGCTGGAGAGCGGGGTGCGCGACGGCACCGTCTCGGCCTCGCTGGCTGTCGACGAGATCGCCGGCCTCCTTGGGATCTGAGGCGCCGAGGAGGGACAGGATGCCGCCGTCGCCCTCCGTCCGTCCCGCCCTGAGCTCGCCTCGCCTGCTCCTCACCGGCTTCGGCCCCTTTCCCGGCGCGCCGCGCAATCCGACGGCGGAGGTTGTGGCGCGGCTCGCCGAACCGGGCGTCGGTCGGCGGCTCGGGGTCGAGATCGTACCACATGTCTTTCCCACCACCTGGACGGCGATCGACGATCTCGCCGCCCTCCTCGACGCCGTCCGGCCCGACCTCGTCCTGCATCTCGGGTTGAAGCGGCGGGCGACGGCGATCGCGGTGGAGGCGGTCGGCCGCAATCGCGTCACGTTGGCGGCGGTCGACGCCGAAGGCAGACGGCCGATGGCGCCGACACTCGACGCGGCGGCCCCGCCGCGCCTCGCGGTGACGCTTCCCGTCGGGCGGATCGTCGCCCGCATCGCCGGGCTCGGGCTGGCGGTGGAGTTCTCGACCGATGCCGGCCGCTATCTCTGCAATGCCCTGCTGTGGCGCTCGCTGCGCCTCGCCGGAAGGCGCCCGACCGGCTTCCTGCACCTGCCGCCGACGCGCGATCTCGCCGGGCCGGGGTGCGGCTTCACCGCGACGGATCTGGCACGCGCCACCGCGGCGGCGATCGAAGAAATCGTGGTGCGACGTCGAACCGTCGGACCCGCCGTCCCGGCGTAGCTCACCAACCGCTGGCGGTCATCTTGTCGACGAAGCGCCGAGCCTGAGCCTTCGTCATCTTCTTCGGCTTGGACGCGATCTTCTTCGGGGACCGGCTCTCGGGCTCGCCGTTCGAAGGCGCTTTCGTCACCGAAACCGCTGCGCGGGTGGACGTGACTTTTCTTCCGAGGTGACGCGGGGCACGGGATCATCCTCGAAGAAGGCGGACTCGACATCGCGACGCAACGCCGAACCGTGGTCGATCGAGAACATCAGACGCCCCTCGGATTGGTGGCGAATCACTTGATAATCGGTAAATGTGGCAAACACCGGTTGTCCGGACCTCACACCACCAACTCTTCGAGGTCCACTTCGATCTCGTCGGGCGCCGACTTGACGAACGCGCGGCTTCGGAAACGGCGGCCCGACAGGAGCACGACCTCGTCCTCGTTCGGATGCCAGCTGTAAGGGCCGATCCATCTTCCTGTTCGGTGGGTGATGACAAATCGGACGTTACCCTCGTTGCGGATGTTCCGCCCGGCCGAACCGCCGGCCAGAACGGCCCAGTGAGGCTCGGCTCCCGACCGATAGGCACGCCGAAAACCGTCTTCTTCCTTCTCGGAGACGCGGATGGTCCGATGAATCGTCGGTCCCTCGTAGACCGGGAGACGACTCGGGGCTCTCTCCGGCACCTCGGTGAATCTCTGGTCCACCCGGCCGCGCGTTTCTCGCGAAATCGCCTCGACAGGCGTGTGCTCGAGTTGGACGTGTACCAGAGGGTCGCCGCGGCTTCGTGGGGTGCCGGATCGGGGACGCCCGATACGAGCCCCACGGCATGTGCCTGGGCCAAATGGCGATCATGGGACCGCCCGAGGAATGTTCGCACCGCGCCTTCGGCCTCGTCCACGGCCGCAAAACCCATTCAGCTTCGACGCACCCGTCATGATTGATTCTATCACGCGGGGTCGATGCAGCGTCGCAAGTGCTTCACTTCGAAATTTCGGGCTGATCGAAACCATGTTCGACATGAAGTCTCGCACCCGACGTCGACTACGCGCATCATCCGGCATCGCAAAGAGACCCGGACCCATGCCGACCCGCCGCTCGTTCCTCGCCGCTTCGCTCGCCATCGCCGTCGCGCCATCCGCCCGGGCCGCGATCGTCGGCGCGGACCTTCTGCCGGCGAACGGCGACCGTACCGACGAGTTCCGGGCCGCCCTCGCCAGGGCCGTCGCCGAGAAGCGACCGTTCGTGTTGGCGCCGGGCACCTACCGGATCGGGCCGATGGATCTGCCGGACGGCACCCGGATCCACGGCACCGCCGGTTCGACCACCCTGGTGGCGGCGAGCGACGGAACCTTCCTCACCGCACGCAACGCGCGCCGGATCGAGCTCTCCGGTCTCGCCTTCGACGGGCAGAACCGCAAGGTCGGGTCCTGGGGCTCGGTGCTCGCCTTCGCCGACGTCGCCGAGGTCCGGCTCGTCGACTGCGTCGTCGGACGCGGCAGCGACATCGGTGTTCTCCTCGATCGCTGCGGCGGGCGGATCGAGAAGTGCACGATCGCCTCGATCGCCGCCCACGGCATCCTCGCCCGTGACGGCAAGGGGCTGGTCATCACCGACAACACCGTCGTCGACTGCGGCAACGGCGGCATCCTGGTGCATCGCTCGACACCGGGCGAGGACGGCAGCGTGGTGCGGGCCAATCGGGTGGAGCGCATCCGCGCCGACAGCGGCGGTACCGGCCAGGTCGGCAACGGCATCAACCTGCACCGCGCCCACGGCGTCGCCATCCTCGACAATCGCGTCACCGACTGCGCCTTCTCCGGCATCCGGGTGAACGGCGGATCGAACGTGCGCATCGTCGCCAACGAGGTGAGCCGCTCGGGCGAGACGGCGCTCTACGTCGAGTTCGAGTTCCAGGGCGCGGTGGTGGCGAACAACGTGATCGACGGGGCGGTCAACGGCATCTCGGTCGTCAACTCCGAACAGGGTGGCCGGCTCGCCACCGTCACCGGCAACGTCGTCCGCAACCTGCGTCGCACCACCTCCTCGGATCCCGATACCCCGGCCTTCGGTCTCGCCGTCGAAGCCGACACCACCGTCACCGGCAACGTGATCGAGGGAGCGCCGCACTTCGGCATGATGATCGGTTGGGGCGAGCACCTGCGCAACGTCGTCGTGACCGGCAACGTCGTGCGCGACGCCGGCACCGGTATCGCGGTCAGCGCCGACGAACGATCCGGTGCGACGGTGATCACGTCGAACGTCTTCCAAGCGACGAAGAAGGGCGCCATCGTCGGCTATCGCTGGACGAAACCGGCGACAGGAGATCTCGTCCGCGGGGGGGGCGAAGTTCCGAAGCATCTCACGATCGAAGCGAATCGTTCGATTCCGTGAATTCACCCGCGTAGTTTCCGAAATTTTTAACGGTGTCTGAATTTCGGAGAAGACTTTACCTCGATTTTACGTTGCTGGGGCAGGCTGGTGCGATCGGAGTGGCGGCTCCACCGACCTTTGGAACACGGACCGGTTCGATGTCTTTCATTGGGACTCTATTTCGAAACCATATGGGGCGTCTGGCGGACCGACTGCGCGGTCTCCAGCGGGATCGCTCCGGCAACATCGCGATGATCGCGGCGTTGGGGGCCATTCCCATGGTCCTGGCGATCGGCATGGCCGTCGACTATGCCCGTGCCACCTCGGCGAAGTCCGACCTGCAGGCGGCCGTCGACGCCGCGGTTCTGGCCGGCGCCAAGGACGGCACGACCAGTTGGGCGACCATCGCCGGTCAGATGCTTTCGTCGTCGATCAGAACCAAGGACTTCACGCTCACATCGTCGAGCTTCGTCCAGGACGCTTCGGGCAACTACGTCGGGACCGCGGCCGGAACGGTGTCGACCACCTTCGCCGGTCTCGTCTCGGTGCAGACGATCCAGATCGGCGCAACCGCGACGGCGGTGGTCAAGGCGGCGACCGACAAGGTCTGCATCCTGCTGCTCAACACCTCGGCGACACCCGGGCTGCTGCTCAACAGCGGCGCCAACATCAATGCCGCCAACTGCCAGGTTCATGTCAAATCGACCGCCAATCCGGCTGCCACCTTCAACGCCTCGACCACGCTGTCGACCAAGAAGATCTGTGTCGCCGGAGCCAACGTCATCGACAACGGCGGTACCCACCCGAATCTGACGAAGAGCTGCACGACCGCCGCCGATCCCTTCGCCGGCACGTTGCCGACGCCGTCGTCGGCGACCTGCACCTATTCGAACTACAACATCAACGGTGGCACGGTGACGTTGTCCCCAGGGGTCTACTGCGGCTGGACGAACTTCAATTCGTCACCGACGGTGACGCTGTCGAGTGGCGTCTACGTCATCAAGGGTGGTGGATGGAACTTCACCGGCAATCTGACCGGTTCGGGTGTCACCTTCTATTTCCCCGACACGTCCTACATCCAGTTCAACGGCACGGTGAAGCTGAACCTCACCGCCCCGACCACCGGCACCTACGCCAACCTGCTGATGTACGAGGCAACGGGTCTGTCCAAGTCGTCTTTCACCATGAACGCCACCAACGGGGCGACGCTCACCGGGTTGATCTATCTGCCGTCGCGCGGCCTGACGCTGAACAGCGGCGCCAGTGCCACCTCCGACGCGCTGACCATGGTGCTCGACACGTTGATCGTGAACACGGTGAGTTGGACGCTCGACAGCTCGGCCAAATCGATCGCCGCATCGGGGTCGCCGAGCGGGTCGGCCGGGGTCTATCTGCTGAAGTGAGCTTGCGCCGCGGTGATGTCAGCGCCCCGGCGGGACCAGCCCGCCGAGCGCCTCGTCGTCCGCGCGGATCTCCCCGACGACCGTGCCGTTCCAGTCGCGGATCCGCGGTCGTCGGAACCGGTCGAAGACAGGCTCCGCGGTACGGCCGAGGAGCCGCGTCACCACGTTCGCCGTGACCACCTCCGCCGCTCGTGCGGCACCGTCGGCGCATTTCACCGCGATGCCGAGACCGAGCGCCGGGATGGTGGCGCAGAACACTCCCTCCGCTCCGGTCTTCACATAGACCTCGCCGTCGCAGGCACGGATGAAGTCGGTGCAGAAGCGCTCGGTGCCGGCGATCATGAACGGTTCGGCGATCGCCGCCTCGATCAGCAGCCGGCCGGCTGCTGCGCGCGAGCGCGTCAGGCCGTCGCCGGCCGCCAATCGCGCGAATCCGGTAGCCATCGCACCGAGCGGCAACGCCCAGGTCGGAATCGAACAGCCATCCTGTCCTCGCGGCGCCTGCGCCATGTCGACACCGGTGACGTCGCCGATCGTCGCGGCGATCACCCGCTGCACCGGATGGTCGGCATCGCCGTAGCCGGCCGGGTCGATGCCGGCGCGGACGGCGAAACAGACGAAACCGGCGTGTTTACCCGAGCAGTTGTTGTGAAGGCGGGAGGGGGTGAGCCCGGCGCGATGCAGCCGGCCGCGGTCGGCCTCGCGGCCGGGCCATTGGGCACCACAGACGAGGCAGGTCTCGTCGCGTCCGACCTTGGCGAGCATGGCGCGGGCGCCCTCGACGTGGACCTCCTCGCCGTTGTGTGAGGCGGTGGCGAGCGCCAGTTCGGCCGTCGTCAGCGCGAGAGCGGCGGCGGCACCGGATTCGACCAGTGGCAACGCCTGGAACACCTTGATCGCCGACCGTGGGAAGACCGGCGTCGTCACGTCGCCGCGCCGGAACAGCAGGCGGCCCGCCGGATCGGCGACGGCGACGGACACAGCATGTCGGCTTTCCACCGTGTCGCCACGCAGGACTTCGACCAGTAGGGGATCACGGTTCACGGACATCTCCCGGAGTTATTTCAGTGTTCGCCGCATCTGTTATCCGACGGATCGAGACGAGGCCGGATTCACATGTTAGACTTCACCAATAAGAATAATCGGGAGGACGTATCATGATTTCCAAGGCGGATATCCTCGATATGTGCGATCTCGATCGGGACGAGATCGATGCGATCGCCGAACACGAACACATTCCGGAAGTCGCCGCAGCTGCACTCGGCGACTATCTCGTTCATCAGGCCCACGGGGCCGAACGGGTGCGAGACATGATCGTCGACGACATCCGTTGGGCGATCGAGCGGCGTGACCGGGCCCATGCTTCGACGCTCTACATGGCGCTCCGGCACTTCCTGGCCGGCCATCCTTGTGCCTGACGAAGATCCCTCGCGTCCATCGCGAACTGCGCCGCCGGTACCGCGAAGGTGCCGGCGGTCTCGTCTCTGCCGAAGATTCGAGCGACCGTTGCCACGAGAAACAGCGCAGCAGGGTGGACATCCACGTCTCGAACTTTAGTCTCGACTCGGCCGCAACAGATCGCCGCATGGACCGGGACGCCGCCGGCGGTTAGGGACTTCGGCGACCGCTTCGGTCGATCTCCCCCCTTTCGTGAGGGACGTCCGTCCTTCACTTCAATCGATTGAAGGACGCCGCCCGCCGTGCCTCGTATCTCGAAGATCCTCGTCGCCAACCGTTCCGAGATCGCCATCCGGGTGTTCCGCGCCGCCAACGAGCTCGGGCTCGGCACCGTCGCCGTCTTCGCCGAAGAGGACAAGCTGGCGCTGCACCGCTTCAAGGCGGACGAGGCCTATCAGATCGGCAAGGGGATGGGGCCGATCGAGGCTTATCTCTCGGTCGCCGAGATCCTGCGGGTGGCGAAGCTCTCGGGCGCCGACGCCATCCATCCCGGCTACGGCTTCCTCTCCGAGAGCCCGGAGTTCGCCGAGGCCTGCTCGCAGGCCGGCATCACCTTCATCGGCCCATCGCCCGACACCATGCGGCGGCTCGGCAACAAGGTGGCGGCGCGCAACCTCGCGATCTCGGTCGGCGTGCCCGTCATGCCGGCGACCGACCCGCTGCCCGAGGACATGGCGGCGATCAAGCGGCTGGCGCAGGCGATCGGCTATCCGGTGATGCTCAAGGCGTCGTGGGGCGGCGGCGGGCGCGGCATGCGGGTCATCCGCGACGAGGCCCAGCTCGTCCGCGACGTGGTCGCCGCAAAGCGCGAGGCCAAGGCCGCCTTCGGCAAGGACGAGGTCTATCTCGAGAAACTGGTGGAGCGGGCGCGGCACGTCGAAGTGCAGATCCTCGGCGACACGGCCGGCAACGTCGTCCATCTCTTCGAGCGCGACTGCACGGTGCAGCGGCGGCATCAGAAGGTGGTGGAGCGGGCGCCCGCGCCCTATCTCGACGACGCACGGCGGGCGGAGCTCTGCGGCCATGCGGTGAAGATCGCGCAGGCGACGAACTACGTCGCGGCGGGCACGGTCGAGTTCCTGATGGATTCCGACACCGGTGCCTTCTACTTCATCGAGGTCAATCCGCGCGTTCAGGTCGAGCACACCGTCACCGAGCAGGTGACCGGCATCGACATCATCAAGGCGCAGATCCACCTGACCGAAGGCGCGGTGATCGGCAGCCCGGAGAGCGGGGTGCCGGCGCAAGAGGCGATCCGCCTCAACGGCCATGCCCTCCAGTGCCGCATCACCACCGAGGATCCGGAGAACAACTTCGTTCCCGACTACGGCCGCATCACCGCCTATCGCGGCGCCATGGGCTTCGGCATCCGGCTCGACGGCGGCACCGCCTATTCCGGCGCGGTGATCACCCGCTTCTATGACCCGATGCTGGAGAAGGTCACTGCCTGGGCACCGACCGCCCCGGAGGCGATCGCCCGCATGGATCGGGCGCTGCGCGAGTTCCGCATCCGCGGCGTCGCCACCAATCTGACCTTCCTCGAGAACGTCATCGGCCACCCGTCGTTCAGGCAAGCGAGCTACACCACCCGCTTCATCGACGAGACGCCGGAGCTGTTCCGCGGGGCGCGGCGCAAGGACCGGGCGACCAAACTCCTCACCTTCATCGCCGACGTCACCGTCAACGGTCACCCGGAGGTGCGCGGCCGGGCGACGCCGCCGAAGGACGCACCGAAGCCGGTGGTGCCGCGCTTCGATCGCGGCGTCCTGCCCGGCACCAAGCAGATCCTCGATGCCCGCGGGCCGAAGGGGCTGGCCGACTGGATGCTCGGCGAAGAACGCATCCTGATCACCGACACCACGATGCGCGACGGTCATCAGTCGCTGCTCGCCACCCGCATGCGCACCCACGATATCGTCGCGGTGGCGGAGGCCTACGCCAAGGGGCTGCCCGATCTCTTCAGCCTCGAGTGCTGGGGCGGCGCGACCTTCGACGTCGCCATGCGCTTCCTCACCGAGGATCCGTGGGAGCGCCTCGCCCTGGTGCGCGAGAAGGCGCCGAACATCCTCCTCCAGATGCTGCTGCGCGGCGCGAACGGTGTCGGTTACGCCAACTACCCCGACAACGTGGTGAAGTTCTTCGTCCGCGAGGCGGCGAAGGGGGGCGTCGACGTCTTCCGCATCTTCGATGCGCTGAACTGGATGGAGAACATCCGCCCCGCCATCGATGCGGTCGCCGCCGAGGACAAGGTGGCGGAGGCAGCCGTCTGCTACACCGGCGACATCCTCGACCCGAACCGGGCGAAGTACTCGCTGAAGTACTACGTCGATCTGGCCAAGGAGATGGAGCGGGCCGGCGCCCACGTCCTCGGCGTCAAGGACATGGCGGGGCTGTTGAAGCCACCGGCGGCCAAGGTGCTGTTCAAGGCGCTGCGTGAAGAGATCCAGATCCCGATCCACTTCCACACCCACGACACCTCGGGCATTTCGGCGGCGAGCGTGCTGGCGGCGGTCGACGCCGGGGTGGACGCGGTCGACGGGGCGATCGACGCCTTCTCCGGCCTCACTTCGCAGCCCTGCCTCGGCTCGATCGTCTCGGCGCTGAAGAGCACCGAGCGGGACAGCGGGCTCGATCCGGCGGTGATCCGCAAGCTGTCGTTCTATTGGGAGGCGGTCCGCACCCAGTACCGCGCCTTCGAGAGCGACCTCAGATCCGGCGCCTCGGAGGTCTATCTCCACGAGATGCCGGGCGGCCAGTTCACCAACCTCAAGGAACAGGCGCGCGCCCTCGGCCTCGAGGCGAAGTGGCACGAGGTCGCCCAGGCTTATGCCGACGTCAACCGGATGTTCGGCGACATCGTCAAGGTGACGCCGACCTCGAAGGTGGTCGGCGACATGGCGCTGGCGATGGTGGCGGCCGGGATCACGGCCAAGGACGTCGAGGATCCGGCGAAGGACGTCGCCTTCCCCGAGTCCGTCGTGCAGCTCTTCCGCGGCGATCTCGGTCAACCGCCGGGCGGCTGGCCGAAGCCGTTGCAGGCGAAGATCCTCAAGGGTCAGCCGGCGTATACCGACCGTCCGGGCTCGCTCCTCGCCGACGCCGATCTCGAGGGCGTCCGCGCCGACGCGGCGAAGAAGACGGGACGCGAGGCGGAGACGATCTCCGACACCGATCTCGCCTCTTACGTCATGTACCCGAAGGTCACCGCCGACTTCTTCCGAATGCAGGACCTCTACGGGCCGACCTCGGCGCTGCCGACTCCCACCTACTTCTACGGGCTCCAGCCCGGTGACGAGGTGATGGTGGAGATCGAGAAGGGCAAGACGCTGGTGATCCTCGCCCAGGCGATCGGCGAGACCGACGACAGCGGCATGGTCAAGGTGTTCTTCGAACTCAACGGCCAGCCGCGCATCGTCAAGGTGCCGAACCGCTCGGCCGCCGCCAAGGTCGTCGCCCGCCGCAAGGGCGAGGAGGGCAACGCCGATCACGTCGCCGCGCCGATGCCGGGCGTGGTCTCGACCGTGGCGGTGAAGGCGGGCCAGGAGGTCAAGGCCGGCGACGTGCTGCTCTCGATCGAGGCGATGAAGATGGAGACGGCGCTGCACGCCGAGCGCGACGGCAAGATCGCCGAGGTGCTGGTCTCGGCCGGCACACCGATCGACGCCAAGGATCTGCTGGTGGTCTACGGCTGAGAAGGCGGCGACGCGTGCTCCGCCGGCGGCGCCGGCGGCGCGGTCCCGCGGCCATCGTCCCGGTCCCGTCCGACGATCGACGGATCGCGACCGCGTCATCGCGGCGCGACCCGTGACCATCGGCGTCACGCCTTCGCCATCCCGCGGCCACATTCGGCCGTCTCCCTGATCGTCGGTGATCCGTCGAACCGATCTCGATCACCGCCGCGCCCGGAGCCGGCGGGACCACATGCGGAGGCGGGAGCCACCGCATCGATCGGTCGATCGCCGCCGGATCCGCCCGCTGCGCCATCCGGTTCGCCCCTAGAGAGACAGAGCGCGAGGCCCACCATGATCCGCCGTCCGCACCGGCTCCTGCCCCTCCTCTTCGCCGTCGCCCTGGTCGCGACCCCACCGCTCGCCGGTGCGACGGACCCGGCGGCGAAGCGCGCCGAGATCGCCGCGCTGAAGACGCAGGCCCAGGCGGAGGGCCGGATCCGCGTGGTGGTCGAACTGCGGGTCGGTTCGACTGCGTCGCGGCGAGTGCTCAACGGCATCCAGCGCAGTGTGGTGACCAGTGCCCTCGGCACTGCGGCCTGGCGCGAGCGCGGCACCGGCAGCGGCGTCCACGCCCTACCCGAAATGACCGCCGAGCCGAGGTTCGCCGCCGCCGTCACCGCGGCGGAACTGGACAAGCTGGCGGCACACCCCCGGGTCAGGCGGGTCGTCGCAGAAGCGGCCTGGACGGCGAAGCCGAAGAAGCCGCGTCATCCGACCAAGGGATGACGCCGCCGCCGGACGCCGGCCCATCCGGTCGCCGCGAACGCCGATTTCTCAGATGTTCCAGGGGCATGAGAAGCCCGCACGAAAGGGGTCGTCGGCCCGGTTCGAGGGACCGACCACAAGGTGTGGACGGCTTCGTCCGTTTCGCCGTGCGACCCCCTTTCCCGAAACGTGATCCTGCTCCACTATACGGCAGGCACCCGGTCCGCCGGGACTGCGCGCCGATCGGCGTGCGCCGCTCCCCGACCAGAAGGAAGCCGTTCATGAGCAATTCGGTCGTCGTCGCCGGTGTCGGCATGACGCGGTTCTTCAAGCCGAGCGAATCGCCCCGGTACACGGAACTCGGAGCCGATGCGGTGCGCATGGCGTTGGCCGACGCCGGCCTCGCCTACGACGCGGTCGCCCAGGCCTATGTCGGCTACGTCTACGGCGACTCGACCTGCGGCCAGCGCGCCCTCTACGGCGTCGGCATGACCGGCATTCCGGTGGTCAACGTCAACAACAACTGCTCGACCGGCTCGACGGCGCTGTGGCTCGCCCGCAATGCCATCCGCGCCGGGCAGGCGGAGTGCGTGCTCGCCCTCGGCTTCGAGCAGATGCAACCCGGCGCGCTCGTCGAGCACTGGCAGGATCGCCCGGGGCCGCTCGACGAGTTCGTCCGCGCCGCCACCGACGCGGCCTTCGATCCCGGCGCGCCGATGGCGCCGATGATGTTCGGCGGCGCCGGCATCGAGCATCAGAAGCGTTACGGCACGAAGGACGAGACCTTCGCGATGATCCGTGCCAAGGCCTCGCGCCACGCGGTCCACAACGAACGCGCCATCTTCCGCAAGGAGGTCTCGGTCGACGACGTCATGGCCTCGCCGCACGTCACCAGGCTCCTCACCCGCCTGCAGTGCTGCCCGCCGACCTGCGGCGCGGCGGCGGCGGTCCTGTGCACGCCGGACTTCGCCCGCCGCCACGGCATCGACGCCCGCGTCACCATCGTGGGCCAGGCGATGACCACCGACATGCCGTCGACCTTCGAGGCGCACGATCTCATGCGCGTCGTCGGCTACGACATGACCGCGGCGGCGGCGAAGGCCGTCTACGCCGAGGCCGGCATCGGCCCGGACGACGTCGACGTCGCCGAGATGCATGACTGCTTCACCGCCAACGAGCTGATCTCCTACGAGGGCCTCGGCTTCTGCCCCGAAGGCGGCGCGGAGAAGTTCATCGTCGACGGCGACAACACCTACGGCGGGCGCGTGGTCACCAACCCGTCGGGCGGGCTGCTCTCCAAGGGCCATCCGCTCGGCGCCACCGGTCTCGCCCAGTGCTTCGAATTGACCGGACAATTGCGCGGCACCATGGGGCCGCGGCAGGTCGAGGGTGCCCGGGTGGCGCTCCAGCACAATCTCGGCCTCGGCGGCGCCTGTGTCGTCACGCTCTACCGGGCCGGATGAGGACGCGATGATCGACCGATCGCAGATCGGGCTGGCCCTGGAGCCCTTCACGGTGATGGCGGAGCCGGGTCGCCTGCGCTTCTTCGCTCAGGCGATCGGCGAGACCAATCCGGTCTTCGTCGACGAGGCGGCGGCGCGGGCGGCCGGTCATCCCGGCTTGCCGCTACCGCCGACCTTCTTGTTCTCGATGGAGCTCGACGGGCCCGCGCCGTTCGCCTTCATCGATCGCCTCGGCATCGACCCGGGCCGGATGCTGCACGGCGAGCAGAGCTTCATCTATCACCGCCCCGCCCATGCCGGCGAGGCACTCACCTTCACCGCGCGCATCGCCGACATCTTCGACAAGAAGGGCGGCGCGCTCACCTTCGTGGTGCGCGAGACGAAGGTCACCGACGCGGCGGGCGGCCCGGTCGCCGATCTCACCACGGTGCTGGTCGTCCGCAATCCAGGTCTCAGGGAGGTCCGATGAAACCCCTGCACGACCTCGCCGTCGGCGACGTGCTACCCGCCCTCGACCTCGGGCCGGTGACGCGGGCGCAACTCGCCCTCTTCGCCGGGGCCTCGGGCGATCACAACCCGATCCACATCGACATCGACTACGCGCGCGCCGTCGGCCAGGACGACGTCTTCGCCCACGGCATGTTGGTGATGGCCGAACTCGGTCGGCTGGTCGCCGCCGCCTTCCCCATCGGGGCGCTCAAGTCCTACTCGGTGCGGTTCGCCGCCATCACACGTGTGCATGACGCACTCACCTGTCGGGCCGCCGTCGCATCGATCTCGCACGTCGCCGACGAGCGCCGCGCCACCCTCGACCTCTCCGTCATCGACCAGAACGGCGAGATCAAGCTGGTCGGTACGGCGGTCGTCGCGCTTCCCTCCCCGTGAAGGTTCGGATTTCCATGAGCAAGCTCTCGGCCAAGGTCGCCTATGTCACAGGCTCGGGTCGCGGCATCGGTCGCGCAGTGGCGCTGAAACTCGCCCGCGAGGGCGCCCGCCTCGTCGTCAACGATCTCGACGCCGAACCGGCCGACGCGGTGGTCGCCGAGATCCGCGCGATGGGTGGCGAGGCCGTCGCCGTCGTCGGCTCGGTGACGGAGGAGGGCTTCGCCGAGCGGTTCGTCGCGGCCGGGCTCGAGGCCTTCGGCGAGATCGACATCCTCGTCAACAACGCCGGCTACACCTGGGACGCACTGATCGGGAAGATGTCCGACGCCCAGTTCGACGCGATGCTCGACGTACATCTCAAGGCGCCGTTCCGCATCCTGCGCGCGGCCGCCGAGCCGATCCGCGTCCACGCCGCGAGGGAAGCGGCCGAGGGGCGCGAGGTGTTCCGCAAGGTGGTCAACATCTCTTCGGTCGCCGGCACCGGCGGCAACGTCGGCCAGGCGAACTATTCGTCGGCGAAGTCGGGGGTGATCGGCCTCACCAAGTCGCTCGCCAAGGAGTGGGGGCGCTTCAAGGTCAACGTCAACTGCGTCGCCTTCGGGTTGATCGAGACACGGCTGACCCAGGCGACGGACGAGAAGAAGACCATCACCGTCGCGGGCAACGAAGTCGGCGTCGGCATGCCGGGCAAGGTCGTCGACATGATCCGCGGCATGATCCCGCTCGGCCGCGCCGGCACGCCGGAAGAGGCCGCCGACGGCGTCTATCTCTTCTGCGCACCGGAATCGAACTACGTCAGCGGTCAGGTGCTGATCGTCGGCGGTGGCATGTCGCTCTGAAGGAGGAAGTCATGGTCGATCGTCCGATCTGGTGGAGCGAGGAACTGTCGATCCTCGAGGACAGCCTCACCAAATTCTTCGAGGCCGAGTATCTGCCTCACGAGGCGGAGTGGGAGAAGGCCCACATCGTGCCGCGCGCCTTCTGGGAGAAGGCGGGCGAGGCCGGCATCCTCGGCATCTCGCTGCCGGAAGAGTACGGCGGCATGGGCGGCTCGATCCACCACGACGCGGTACTGTTCGACGTCCTCGGCAAGCTCGGCATCACCGGCTTCGGCGTCCACGTCCACCTGATCGCGGCGCACTATGTGCTCGCCTACGGCAGCGACGAGCAGAAGGCGCGTTGGCTGCCGAAACTCGCCTCCGGAGAGTTGATCGGTGCCATCGCCATGACCGAACCGGGCACCGGCTCCGACCTCAAGGCGGTGAAGACGCGGGCGGTGAAGGACGGCGACGATTACCGCCTCACCGGCTCGAAGATCTTCATCTCCAACGGCATCAACGCCAACTTCCTGATGACCGTCACCAAGACCGGCGGCGAGGGCTCGAAGGGCGTGTCGCTGCTGTGCGTCGAGACCGACGGGCTCGACGGCTTCCGCCGCGGCCGCAACCTCGACAAGCTGGGTCAGAAGGCGCAGGACACCGCCGAGCTGTTCTTCGACGAAGCCCGTGTCCCGATCGCCAACCTGCTCGGCCCGGAGGAGGGCCGCGGCTTCTATCAGCTGATGGAGCAACTGCCCTACGAGCGGCTGATGCTGGCGATCGGCGCGGTCGGCTTCATCGACCGGGCGGTCGATCTGGCGCGCGTCTACACCAAGGAGCGCACCGCCTTCGGCCAGCCGATCGCGGCCTTCCAGAACACCGCCTTCAAGCTCGCCGAATGCGCCACCGAGGCGCGGATCGGCCGGGTGTTCGTCGAGGACTGCGTGGCGAAATACGCTCTCGGCCGGCTCGACGTGCCGACGGTGTCGATGGCCAAGTGGTGGACCACCGAGAAGCAGTGCGAGATCGTCGACACCTGCCTGCAGATGTTCGGCGGCTACGGCTACATGATGGAATATCCGATCACCCGCCTGCACGCCGACAGCCGGGTGCAGAAGATCTACGGCGGCACCAACGAGATCATGAAGGAGCTGATCGCCCGCAGCCTGTGACGACGACCCGTCCGCCGCCCTTGGCGACGACGGTCACGGCTTGGGGGCAGGGCGGGGGATCGGCGTACCGGCCGGGACCTGCCGCCCGCCGGGCGTGGTTCCGGGGTCGGGCCGGCGGGTCGGTGCGGCGAGCCTCTCGGTCAATTCGGCGATCCGCGCGTCACGACGCGCCAACTCGCCCTTGAGCCGCTCGACTTCGGTCCGCGCCGCGGCGAGGGCGCCGTCGAGCTCCTTGGCTCGGCCGTCGCTCTCTCCGAGCCGTGTCTCCGCTTCGGCCGCCGCCGCCGCTTTCGCCGTCGCTTCGGCCTTCGCCGCCTCCAGCGCCTTGTCCTTCTCGGCCGACATCGAGAGGTCGACGAGACCCATCGTTCCGGCCGCACAGACGAGCGCCGGCTCGCCTCGCGCGATGCAGTCCTTCGCCGACTGAGCCGTGAACGGTAATGCGGCCCCAGTCGCGACCACCGCGGCGGCGATCACGCCGACCGCGGCGAAGACCTTGCCGAAGATCCCGCCGCCACGCTCTTCTGAAACGGCATCGTCAGACGAAGACATGGAAGGACCCCCCGCCAATTTTCGGCACGGCACCTTCGTCGCCGCGGCCGCCTCGGAACATCCGCCGGTCGATTCCGCGACCGGCGGCACACGAGGGTCGAATCGAACGCCGCCGTTCGATACCGAAATTGTGTCATAGGGGTTGTTACGTAGAAACGTCGAAAGCGCCGGCGCGTCGGTGGGCGTGAACCTCACCCCTGCTGACCCGGTCCGGCCGCGACGGCCGAGCGCAACCGTCGTGGTCGCCGACGGACGGCTCCGGCCGCCGGCGATCGATGGTCAGTCGCAGTAGCGCCGCTTCGTCCGATACCACTCGCCGCTGCCGTCCTTGTAGTAGCAGTTGCCGCGCCACCAATAGTATCCGCCGCGACGGCGCTGCGACTCGTTGGCGATGAGGGCTCCGGTGGTCGCGCCGATCGCTGCGCCCACCGCCGCACCGCCCGCCCGCCCGGTGGCCGCACCACCGATGATGGCGCCGGCGGCACCGCCGAGGAGGGCGCCTCCGAGGACGTCCTGTGCATTCGCCTGTCGGGCGGGCAGCGTCGCGGCCAGAACGGCGAAAGTCACCGCGGCGATGGTCATCTTCATCGGTCACCCTCCGTGAACCATTGCAACAAACGAGGCGATGGTAGCGCCGTTGTCGCGGAATTGACAATCGGGAGACGACCAGGGAGGTGCCGTCACACCGAGAGCGCGCGGCCGACGAGCAGCTCCAGCATCCATCCGAACACCCCGAGCAGTGTGCGGTGACCGTGAAGAAGAAGAAGAAGAAGAAGAAGAAGAAGAAGAAGAAGAAGAAGAAGAAGAAGATGTCACCTGCCGCGTCGCCCCGTCCGACGGAAGGACCGCCGAGCAGTGCGAAGATCCCGATCAGAGAGGCGAATGCGATCGCGACGCAGCCGATCGCCCAACAGGTGGCGACGGCGCGCCCACTCCCTCCGCAACGACGCCCGCTCACCGCGCCGATGACGGCGCGAGGCCGAACGCCCCCGATCCGATGGCGCCGAACGAGACCATCCGGTTCTCCCCGTGGGCCCGCGATCCGAAACGACAGACGCCTGGCACGAGACGCCGAATCCACTACTCGGCCGGACGAGGCCCGACGCTCGAGCGGATGATGAAACGTGGTACGCGCAGAAATGGTGAACGGCAACGGTCCCTTCGCCGATGCGTTGCGATCCGATGAATGCCGAGGCCCGCTGCGGTCGCCCCGCGACGGGTCCGAATCGCTGCCGGCGGCGAGCACCGCCGGCGCGGCGTCACTGCGCCGCGGCGGCCGGGCCGTAGCCGAGCTTGGCGGCGAGATCGGCGATGAGCCGCACCGCGGCATCGGCGATGACGGTGCCGGGCGGGAAGATCGCCGCCGCGCCGGCGTCGATCAGCGCCTGGAAATCCTGCGGCGGGATGACACCGCCGACGACGATCATGATGTCGCCGCGACCCTCCGCCTCCAGCGCCGCCTTCAGCGCCGGCACCAGGGTGAGGTGACCGGCGGCCAGCGACGACACGCCGACGATGTGGACGTCGTTCTCCACCGCCTGCCGCGCCGCCTCTTCCGGGGTGGCGAACAGCGGTCCGATGTCGACGTCGAAGCCGAGATCGGCGAAGGCCGAGGCGATCACCTTCTGGCCGCGGTCGTGGCCGTCCTGGCCCATCTTGGCGACCAGGATGCGTGGCCGCCGACCGTCGTGCGCCTCGAACTCGGCGACCGCCTTCTGCACCTTCTCCACCGCGTCGCTCATGCGGGAGACCTCGCGCTTGTAGACACCCTGGATCGAGCGGATCTCGGCCTTGTGGCGGCCGAACACCTTCTCGAGCGCGAAGGAGATCTCGCCGACGGTGGCCTTGGCCCGCGCCGCCTTGATGGCGAGATCGAGCAGGTTGCCCTCGCCACCCGCCGCTGCGGTCAGGGCGTCGAGCGCCGCCTGACACGCCGCCTCGTTGCGCTCGGCCTTGAGCCGCTTCAGCTTGTCGATCTGCGCCGCGCGAACCGCCGAATTGTCGACCTTGAGCACGTCGATCGCCTGCTCGCTCTCCGGCTTGTACTTGTTGACGCCGACCACGGTCTGCGAGCCTGAGTCGATGCGCGCCTGGGTCTTGGCCGCGGCCTCCTCGATGCGCAGCTTCGGGATGCCGGCCTCGATCGCCTTCGCCATGCCGCCGAGTTCCTCGACCTCGGCGATGTGGGCGAGCGCCTTTTCGGCGAGTTCGGCGGTCAGCCGCTCGACATAGGCCGAGCCGCCCCACGGATCGATGGTGGCGCAGGTGCCGCTCTCCTGCTGCAGCAGGATCTGGGTGTTGCGGGCGATGCGGGCCGAGAAGTCGGTCGGCAGCGCCAGCGCCTCGTCGAGCGCATTGGTGTGCAGCGACTGGGTGTGGCCCTGCGTCGCCGCCATCGCCTCGATCGCGGTACGCACCACGTTGTTGAAGACGTCCTGCGCCGTCAGCGACCAACCGGAGGTCTGCGAATGGGTGCGCAGGCTGATCGACTTGTCCGACTTCGGCGCGAAGTTCTCCTTCACCAGCTTGGCCCAGATCAGCCGCGCCGCCCTGAGCTTCGCCACCTCCATGAAGAAGTTCATGCCGATCGCCCAGAAGAACGACAGGCGCGGCGCGAAGGCATCGACGTCGAGACCCGCCGCGACACCGGCGCGGATGTACTCGATGCCGTCGGCGATCGTGTAGGCGAGCTCGAGGTCCGCCGTCGCTCCCGCCTCCTGCATGTGGTAGCCGGAGATCGAGATCGAGTTGAACTTCGGCATGTGCTTCGACGTGTAGGCGAAGATGTCCGAGATGATCCGCATCGAGGGCGACGGCGGATAGATGTAGGTGTTGCGGACCATGAACTCCTTGAGGATGTCGTTCTGGATGGTCCCCGACAGCTTCGACTGATCGACGCCCTGCTCCTCGGCCGCGACGATGTAGAGCGCCAGCACCGGCAGCACCGCGCCGTTCATGGTCATCGACACCGACATCTGGTCGAGCGGGATGCCCGAGAACAGGGTGCGCATGTCGTAGATCGAGTCGATCGCCACGCCCGCCATGCCGACGTCGCCGGTCACCCGCGGATGATCCGAGTCGTAGCCGCGATGGGTCGCGAGGTCGAAGGCCACCGACAGGCCCTTCTGCCCGGCCGCGAGGTTGCGGCGATAGAAGGCGTTGGAGTCCTCGGCCGTGGAGAAGCCGGCGTACTGGCGGATCGTCCACGGCTGGTTGACGTACATCGTCGGGTAGGGGCCGCGCAGGAACGGCGCCAGACCCGGCCAGGTCTTCAGGAAGTCGAGACCGTCGAGGTCCTTCGCCCCATAGACCGGCTTCACGCCGATCTCTTCCGGCGTCGTCCAGATCGAGGCGCCTTCGGCGCTCGCCGGCACGACGACGGTGGAGAAGGGAAGCTTGCTGAAATCGGGAATGCGGCTCATCGCGCCTGTCCTCGTTCCATCGCAGCGGTCCGTCGCGGCTCCGCGTCCGGGATCGCCTCTTCGAATATCACGGCGGTCGGACCGAAGCCGAGACCGACCGACGATCGCGGCGGAACGGATCGCCCGCTCCGCCGTCGCGAACTCATGCGCCGAGCTTGTCGAGCGCCTCGGAGAGCGTCGCCACCACGTCGACGCCGACGTGGACGAAGGCCTCGACGCCCGCCGCCGTGTAGGCGGCCTTGCTGTCGGCATCGACCGGCTTGCCGGCGAGATAGAGGGGCCCGGCTCCGGCGTCCTTGAGCGCCACCGCCGCGTCGACCGCCTGTTCGGCATAGACCGCGTCGGACGAGCAGATCACCGCCGCCTTGGCGCCGGAGGCATTGAACGCCGCCACCATGTCGGTGAGCGAGGCGAAACCGTCGTTGCCGATCGCCGCGATGCCGCCGGCCTCGAAGAAATTCTTCGCCCATGTCGCCCGCGCCGTGAAGGCGGCGATGCGGCCGAGGTTGGCGAGGAAGATCTTCGGCCGGATGCCGGCCGCGTCGGCGCGGTCGCGCAAGCCCTCGTAGGCCTCGCCCAGTGCATGGGGCGCGAAGGCGGTGACGTGCTCGACCGTCTCGGCGGTGCGCGCCTTGGGCCGATCGATTGTCATCACCGCCGGAGCGCTCTCGCCGACGTTGGGGAACTCCGAGACGCCGGTCACCGGTTCGCGCCGCTTGGAAATGGCCTCGAGCCGCTTCTTGGCGACCGCCGTCACCTCGGCGTGGAACGACCCGGAGCGCAGCGCCGCGATCATGCCGCCTTGCGCCTCGATCTTCTGGAACAGTCCCCAGGCGATCTCGGCGAGCTGGCGCGTCTCGGTATCGACGAGGCCGGAGCCGGCCGCCGGATCGGCGACGCGGTGGAGGTTCGATTCCTCGATCAGGATCGACTGGGTGTTGCGCGCCACCCTGCGGGCGAAGGCGTCCGGTAGGCCGAGTGCCGCGGTGTAGGGCAGCACCGTCACCGAGGCGCTGCCCGCGACGCCGGCGGCGAAGGTGGCGACCGTGGTGCGCAGCATGTTGGTGTTGGGATCGCGCTTGGCCATCATCCGCCGCGCCGTCTCGGCATGGATGCGCGGCGCCTGCGCGGCGAGGCCGCAGGCCTCCTGCACCCGCGCCCACAGGAGTGTGAGCGCCCGCAGCTTGGCGATGGTGCGGAACTGGTTCTGATCGGCGACCGCGGTGAAGCCGATGCGCGAGGCCGCCTCGGCGAGATCGAGGCCGGCGGCTTCGAGGGCACGCAGATACGTGGTGGCGGCGGCCAGGATGCCGGCGAGCTCCTGCGCTTCCGACGCGCCGGCGGCATGCCAGACGCGGCCGTCGGCCTCGAGCACCGTGCCGGGGAAGGTCGTGGCGGTCGCCGCGGCCGCAGCGATGGCGTCCTCGAGCTTCGCCGCCAGCTTGCCGGTCGCGGCGATCTCGCCGATCGGGTCCTGGATCAGCGCCAGATCGACGCCCTTGCCCTGTTTGGCGGCGAGACCGGCGATCAGGCCGGCGATCTCGGCGGTGCGCCGACCGCCGTCGACGCGGATCGGAATCAGGTCGAGATGGACACCGGCGAGGAGATTGGTGACGCAGCCCTCGCAGGAGATGGTGAGGCCGTAGCCGCCGGCGTTCGGGCTCTCGGCCCCGACGAGGTCGAGACCCGAGGCCCCACCTTCGAGATCCTCGAGGATCTGGACGTTGGCGGTCTTGTTGCCCGGAATGTCGATGCGGGTCATCACCGCCCACGGCCGACCGGCCGGGCGGGTACCCAGCGCCACCGGCGCATCGCTGCCGGTGTAGATCGGCTCGATGACGATGCCGTCGAGCGTCGACGACTTCAGCCGGTCGAACGGCACCGTCTTCAGCGCCTTGGTGGCCGTATCGACCCAATCCTCGCGACTGCGAGGTGCGAAGGACTCCGTGAAACGCGTCGCTTCGGAACTCACCGTTCAACTCCCATCGATCTGAGCGTTTCCGATCCGGCGACATCGGGTGAGCCGAAGCGCGATCGTCGGGTCGCTTCGGCCCTTCTCTTACGCCGGATCCGTCATCGAAGACACGAGCATTTGATCGTACGACGACGGTCGGAAGCTAGTTCACGCGGGAGGGCTCTGAACACCGGGCATATATAGTGCTATAGTCGTACGTAATCGACCTTAGGAAGCGCGGCAAGGAAAGGAAGCCGGCCGGGACGAAATATGCCGGCGACGTCGTTCGTATCCTCCCGGATCCGGGAGTTCGTAACGCGACGAATATGCCGGAATGACCGAAATTATGACATGTTGTCAGTATGTTCGTCGGCGTGTCGATCCGATGGGCGTCGTCGGGGATACCGTCAGTTTCTACAATTGATCGAAATTTCTCTTCGATCACATTGGGATGTCACTCTCAGGAAAGAGTCTGGCCGATGGATGTGGGAGTCGAGAACGGGATGTTTTCCGATGCACTCCACCTTTCGGCGGTGAGCGAGGCCGGTCTCGTCCTCGATCAGTTCGAGCGCGGTCTGCGTAGGCTCGGCGCCACCCATGTTCTGCTCACCGGGCTGCCGCTGCCGCGCCGGCCGGTGTCCAAGCTGATCGTCAGGATCGTCTGGCCGGATGTTCGCACCGGCGGTCACGTCATCGACGTCTCCGGCTCCGATCCGCTGCTCGCGGCCTGCCTGGCGGCGCGTCGCCCGATCGTGGTGCGCGGCGGCCGAGTCGACGGGACCGAGCCCGACACATGCCGCAAGATCGACGGTGTGGTGGCTTCCGATCTCCTCGCCTCGGCCGGTGGAGTGGCGACCGACATGATCGCGGTACCGATCCACGATCTGCGGCCCTATCAGGGCTGTGCGGTGATCGCCGGCCTCGATCTGCCGGCCGGCGCTTCGGCGCTCGCCGGACTTCAGCATTTCTGCGTCACGGCGGTTCGCCGGCTGATCAAGGCCGGCCGCCTCGACGGTTCACGGCCGGGAGACCTCTCGGAGCGCGAGCGTCACGTCCTGCAATTGACGGCGATCGGCAAGACCGCCGCCGAGATCGCCGATCTCCTGGCGATCTCGCAGCGCACCGTCCACGCGCATCTGCAGAACGCCTCCGACAAGATGAACGCCTCCAACAAGACCCACACCGTGGTGGAGGCGCTTCGCTACGGCCAGATCGGGCTCTGAGACCGAGTTCACGAAGTTTCGACCCGTTCGAAACTTCGTGAACGAAGGCGAGCCCGAACGGGCGTCGGCCGGTCGGGCCGTAACGCTCGTGAAATTCGGACGAGTCCGAATTTCACGAGCCCAGTATGAGACCGCCGTACGAGGACGCCGCCACATCCGGGCGTCGCAGGGACACGAAGTCCTCGTCGGCATCGGCGGTCGTGGAGGTCCGCAGGACCAGGATCGCCGATCCTTTCCGCTGCGCCGATCCTTCACGCTGCGCGGTTGCAGGGCGCCTCGGAGGTCCCGCCGCTCGCGCCGCGCCGGCGGAGGTCGCCGCGACCGGACCCGGGCCGCGACCGCTTGCCGAGGGCACGCACCGGTCCATCCCCAGCGCCTGCGTCCCCGTGTCGTGCGCGCCGCCCGAGGTCGCGGTCGCTCCCACCGCGTCGGCCTCCGACGCACGAACGAAAAACCCCGTCCGCGCCCGGTACCTCGTACCGGAGCGAACGGGGTCGATCTGGTTCCGCGACGCCCGAGGCGACGGGATCAGTAGGTCATGACCGCCGGCAGTTCCTTGGCCTGGTCGACCCAACTGGTCACCGACTTCAGCGTCGGCAGGGCGCGCACCAGCTTCTTCTCGGCGTTGACCTCGGTCATCTTGGCCAGCAGGTTCTCCGGCTTGCGATGCTTGAGTTCCTTCACCGTGTCGACGCCGGCCGCCTCGAGCAGGTCGGAATATTCCTCGCCGACGCCCTTGATGCGCATCAGGTCGGCCTTGTTGGCCCACTCGAGGATCCTCTTCTCGTCGATCCCGGAGGCCTCGGCGAGGGCCCTGCGGCCCTTCGGATCCTTGGCCTTGTCGAGCAGCGTCTCGACGGTCTTGACCCCGACGGCGGTGAGCTTCTCGGCGTAGACCGGACCGATGCCCTCGATCGTGGCGATGTTGGTCATTCCCATTTCCTCCGATGACCGCGCCGACGAAGAGCCGCGGGCGGCGAAACGTTCGTTCGAAGAAGAGTTGAGCGCGAAACCGGCGATTCTTCAATACCTCGGGGCGACCTGCCGCAAGGTTCGCGACACCGGTTCGCGTCGTGCGGGATCAGCCCAGGAACTTGCCGATGCCGGGGATCTCCGCGACCAGCTTGTCGACGATGTCGTCGCCGGCGCTGCCACGCAGTTCACCGAGCAGACCTCCGGCCAGCGACTGCACCTGGCCGAAGTCGAGCCCGTCCTTCTGCAGGTTGCCGAGCAGCGCCAGCGCGCCGCCGAGACCGCCGCCCTGCGATCCGCCCATCAGATTGCCGAGCGCCCCGGCGATGCCGCCGCCGCCCATCAGGCCGCCGAACGCACCCATCAGTCCGCCGCCGGCCTGATCCTGATTGAAGGAGGCCCCCTGAGCGGCGACGTCGTCGAAGCCGGGCAGATGCTCGCGCAGCGTATCGACGTGTTCGCTCGGTGCATTGGTGGCGATGTAGTCGATGATCATCGACGTCGCCTTGTGGGCGAGGTCGGGGTCGATTCCGACCTGGATGGCGATCCGCTCGATCATTTCCTGCATGGGATGTCCCCCCGTGATCCGTGTCGAGACGGCGTACACGCCGTCTCCCGCCTGTCCGATCCCGGTCGTTCTCGACCTTGTTCGACCGTGACACGCCGCTGTTCCGACCGCTTCCCGGATCGCTCGCCGCCGCCTTCGCCGAGGCGAATGTCGAACTCGTTCCGTGACCGGGCCATCCTCCCGATCGTCGCGGTTCGCGCCATGTGACACCAGCGCCGGGCGAAGTTCAAGCCGGTGGCACCGCGGTCCGGTGACGCCCGCGCCGGCGCCCGCCCGCGTTGTTCCCAAGCCCGGCGCGACGGCCTATATGGGAGGACCGATACGGAGGGGATCATGCGCATCGACGGTGGCGTCTATCTGGGGAAGAGCATCGAGGACGAATGGCTCGAGCTGAAGCTCGCCAATCGCCACGGTCTGATCACCGGCGCCACCGGCACCGGCAAGACGGTGTCCCTCCAGGTGCTGGCCGAGGGCCTGTCGGCCGCCGGCGTCTCGGTCTTCGCCGCCGACATCAAGGGCGACCTCTCCGGCATCGGCGCCAAGGGCGAACCCAAGGACTGGATCGTCAAGCGGGCCAAGGAAATCGGCTTCGACGAGTGGGAGGCGAAGAAGTTCCCGGTCGTCTACTGGGACATCTTCGGCGAACAGGGGCATCCGGTACGCACCACCATCTCCGAGATGGGGCCGCTGCTGCTCGCCCGCCTGATGGGTCTCAACGACACCCAGGAAGGCGTCCTCAACATCGTCTTCAAGCTCGCCGACCAGGAGGGCCTGCTCCTCCTCGACCTCAAGGACCTGCGCGCCGTCCTCGCCCATGTCGCCGAGCGCGCCGATGAACTGACCATCGAATACGGCAACGTCTCCAAGGCCACGGTCGGCACCATCCAACGCCAGCTCCTGGTGCTCGAACAACAGGGGGCGGAGAAGTTCTTCGGCGAGCCGGCACTGTCGATCGCCGACCTGATGTCGACCGATGCGCAGGGCCGCGGCACCATCAACATCCTCGCCGCCGACAAGCTGATGGAGAGCCCGCGGCTCTACGCCACCTTCCTGCTCTGGCTGCTCTCCGAGCTGTTCGAGGACCTGCCCGAGGTCGGCGACCTCGACAAGCCCAAGCTGGTGTTCTTCTTCGACGAGGCCCACCTGCTCTTCGACGAGGCGCCGCCGGCGCTGATCGACAAGGTCGAGCAGGTCGTCCGCCTGATCCGCTCCAAGGGGGTCGGCGTCTATTTCGTCACACAGAACCCGCTCGACGTGCCGGACAAGGTCTCCGCTCAGCTCGGCAATCGCGTCCAGCACGCCCTGCGCGCCTTCACGCCGCGCGAGCAGAAGGCGGTGCGCGCCGCCGCCGAGACCTTCCGCCAGAACCCGAAGTTCAAGACCGAGACGGCGATCACCCAACTCGCCGTCGGCGAGGCGCTGGTGTCGATGCTCCACGGCAAGGGCGTGCCCTCGGTCGTCCAGCGCACCTTCGTTCGTCCGCCCGAGGCCCGTGTCGGGCCGATCTCCGCGGCGGAGCGCGCCACCCTGGTCAACACCTCGCGTCTCGCCGGCCGCTACGACGACACCATCGATCGGATCTCCGCCTACGAGAAGCTGCGCGGCAAGGTGGTCGGCTCCACCGGCGGCGGTGCGGCGGCACCCCAGGCCGAGGCTCCGTCCTCGGGCGGCGGTTTCTTCGACGGCATCCTCGAGACGGTCGGCTCGATCGCCAACATGAGGACCGGCGGCCCGCGCTCGCGCACCCTCGGCGAGACGATCATCACCTCGGCGACCCGCTCCGCCGCCACCGCCGCCGGCCGTCAGATCTCCAGCGCCATCGTCCGCGGCGTCCTCGGTTCGTTGTTCAAGCGCTGACGCCCCAGCCGTTCCCTCATCGGAGAAGCCCATGTCCCTCGACGGCGCCCTCGCCCGGATCGATGCCGGCCTCGACCAGAGCCTCGCCCGCCTCTTCGACCTGATCCGCCTGAAGTCGATCTCCGCCGATTCGGCCTACGAAGCCGAGGTCCGCAGGGCCGGCGAATGGTGCACCCGCGAGCTCGCGTCGCTCGGCTTCGAGGCATCCCTGCGCGACACTCCCGGCCATCCGATCGTCGTCGCCCATTGGACCGGCGCGGTGACGAACCCCGACCGCCACGTCCTCTTCTACGGCCACTACGACGTCCAGCCGGTCGATCCGCTGAACCTCTGGAACGCCGATCCTTTCGATCCGAAGATCGAGGATCGCGACGGGGTGAAGGTGATCACCGGCCGTGGCTCGGCCGACGACAAGGGCCAGCTTCTGATCTTCGTCGAGGCCTGCCGCGCCTTGATCGCCGAGGACGGCCGCCTGCCGGTGAAGGTGACGGTGTTGCTCGAGGGCGAGGAGGAATCGGGCTCACCGTCGCTCGAGCCCTTCCTGAAGGCCAACGCCGCCGAGCTCTCCCACGACCTCGCCCTGATCTGCGACACCAACATGTGGGACCGCGGTCGCCCGGCGATCACCGCTTCGCTGCGTGGTCTTGTCGGTGAGGCGGTGACCATCCGCTGCGCCGATCGCGATCTCCACTCCGGCCTCTTCGGCGGGGCGGCGTGGAACCCGATCCGGGTGCTGACGAAGATCCTCGCGAGCCTCCACGACGACACCGGTCGCGTGACCCTGCCCGGCTTCTACGACGGCGTGCCCGCGGTGCCCGCCGAAGTCCGCGCCTCGTGGGAGACGCTCGGCACGACGACCGAGAGCTTCCTCGCTCCCGTCGGGTTGAAGACGCTCGCCGGCGAGGCCGGGCTCTCGGTGCTCGAACAGGTGTGGGCGCGCCCGACCTGCGAGTTCAACGGCGTCGTCGGCGGCTACACCGGCGACGGCTTCAAGACCGTGCTGCCGGCCGAAGCCTCCGCCAAGGTCTCCTTCCGTCTCGTCGGAGCGCAGGACCCGGCGAAGATCCGTGCCGCTTTCCGCGAGCGGGTGCACGCCATGTTGCCGCCCGACGCGGAGGTCGAGTTCCACCCCCACGGTGGCAGCCCCGGCTTCGCCATGCCCTACGACAGCCCGTGGCTGAAGGCCGGCCTCTCGGCGCTGAGCGAGGAATGGGGCGTGCCTGCAGTGGTCATCGGCGGCGGCGGCTCGATTCCGGTGGGCGAGGCGTTCCAGCGCATTCTCGCGATGCCGTCGCTCTTCGTCGGCTTCGGCCTCGACGACGACCGCATCCACTCGCCCAACGAGAAGTACGACCTCGAGAGCTTCCACAAGGGCCTGCGTTCGTGGGCGCGGATCCTGACGCAACTGGCGGCGTGACGAGCTGCGCGCCGCTGCGGACGGGGGTCGATGAAGGAGGAAACATGAGCGGACAACTGACCGGCCGCACCGCCCTGGTGACCGGCTCGATCTCCGGTATCGGCCTCGCCATCGCCAGGAAGCTGGCGGAGGAGGGGGCTCGCGTCGCCCTGCACGGCCTCGGTTCGCAGGCCGACATCGACGCGGCTGTCGCCGTGGTCTCCGCCGCCGGTGCCGCCGACGTGCGCTTCTTCGACGGCGACCTCACCGACGTCGCCGCCATCGATCGGCTGATGGAAGCGGTCGCCGCCTGGGGTGGGGCCGACATCCTGGTCAACAACGCCGGCATCCAGAAGACGGCGAGCCTCGAGGAGGCGACGCCGGAGATCTGGAACGCCATCATCGCGGTCAATCTCTCCGCCGCCTTCCACACCATGCGCCGGGCGTTGCCGGCGATGGCGGCGAAGGGGTTCGGCCGGGTGGTCAACATCGCCTCGGTCCACGGCCTCGTCGCCTCGGTGAACAAGGCGCCCTACGTCGCCTCCAAGTTCGGCCTCGTCGGCATGAGCCGCGTCGCCGCGCTCGAATATGCCGGCAAGGGCTCGCGCGCCTCGGGTGGCGTCACCGTCAACTGCATCTGCCCGGGTTGGACCGAGACGCCGCTGATCGAGCCGCAGGTTCTCGCCCGCGCCGCCGAGTGCGGCGGCGATCGCGACGCCGGCGTGGCGAGCCTGCTCTCCGAGAAGCAGCCGTCGCGCCGCATGTCCGACCCTGCCGAGATCGGCCAACTGGTGGTGTGGCTGTCGTCGCCGATCGCCCACAACATCACCGGTGCGGCGATCCCGGTCGACGGTGGTTGGACCTCGCAGTGAGAGCGAAGGACGAGGCGCGGTACGCCGCGCCTCACCCCAGCGCCAGCAGTCCGTCGAGGCTCGGCAGCACCGCCGCCGGGCGGAAGTCGTTGTATTCCTCCGGCAGGGCCGTGCGGTTCACCCACACCGAGCGGAAGCCGAAAGCGGTGGCGCCGGCGGCGTCCCAGCGGTTCGACGACTGGAACGACACCGCTTCCGGGAACACCCGGTACCGGGTCGCCACCATGTCGTAGACCCGCGGATCGGGCTTGTAGACCTTGATGTCGTCGACCGAGAAGATGTCGTCGAACTCGTCCTCGATACCGGCCGAGCGGGCGGCGGCATGCAGCATCTGGTGGGTACCGTTCGACAGGATGACCAGCTTCGCCCCGCGCATCTTGAGCTGTTTGATCACCTCCGGCACGTCCGGATAGACGTCGCAGGTCCAATAGCTGTCGAGGAGATGCTGACGGCTCGCCCGGTTCGCGTCGGGCACGCGGGCGAAGGCGTAGTCGAGCGCCTCCTCGGTCAGCGACCAGAAGTCGCGGTACCGTCCCATCATCGTCAGCATCCAGGAGTATTCGAGCTGTTTGGCCCGCCAGATGGTCGACAGCAGTTGTCCTTCGGGGCCCACCTCGTCGGCGTGCCGACGCACCGCGGCGTGGACGTCGAACAGGGTGCCGTAGGCGTCGAAGACATAGATTGCGTGGGCCATCGCTTGCTCCGCTGGGAGGACGGCGGGAGAATGACCCGAGACGGGCCGGGAGGGAACCCGGTAACGTAGGGCGGATCTGCGAAAAGGCGACTTCCGCGATCACGGGTCGCATGTTCGGATGTGATCGGTGGCTCGCATCCCCTCCGAACGATCCGCCGAGTCCGACGGCGAGGAGCGTACGATGGCACACGGCGCGAACGTGGCGAAGGCCTGGACCTGGTTCGACGACCAGTGGCTCGAGGGCAATCCACCGATCCTGGGGCCGATGAGCCACGCCTTCTGGCTCGGCTCCTCCGTCTTCGACGGTGCCCGCGCCTTCGAGGGGGTCACCCCGGATCTCGACCGCCATGCCAAGCGGGTCAACGCCTCGGCGCCCGCACTCGGTATGGAGCCGACGATGCGCTGGGAGGAGATCGTCGAACTGACCCGTGATGGGCTGCGTCTCTTCGATCGCGACGCCGCCGTCTACATTCGGCCGACCTACTGGGCCGAAGGCAACCATCCCGCGACCATCATCGCCTGCGATCCCGCCACCACCCGCTTCGCTCTCACCTTGTGGGAGGCACCGATGCCGGCACCCAAGGGCCTGTCGGTGACGCTCTCGAGCTTCCGCCGCCCGACTCTCGAGTGCATGCCGACCGATGCCAAGGCCGGTTGCCTCTACCCCAACAACGCCCGCGCCGCGCTCGAGGCCAAGGGGCGCGGCTTCGACAACGCCGTCGTCCTCGACATGCTCGGCAACGTCGCCGAACTGGCCTCGGCCAACATCTTCATGGCCAAGGACGGAGTGGTGATGACGCCTGCCGCCAACGGCACCTTCCTCGCCGGCATCACCCGCGCCCGGGTGATCGACCTGCTGCGCAGAGCCGGTCAGCCGGTGGTCGAGAAGACCCTGCGCTATGGCGACTTTCTGGAGGCCGACGAGATCTTCTCCACCGGCAACTACTCCAAGGTCGTGCCGGTCACCCGTATCGAAAACCGCGAGATCGAGCCCGGCCCGAGCTGTCGCCTCGCCCGCCGCCTCTATTGGGACTTCGCCCACGCCTGATTCCCGCGGTCCTCGCCGGTGGCCCGCGGTGTTCCCCGCACCGATTTCCCACGCCGCCGATGCGCAGGAGAAATCCGCGTCTCGAACCCGGGATGCCGCGACCCGATCGATCGTCCGAGGGAGGTCCACGGCTTCGCCGGCCGGCTCATTCCGACGGCTTCGCCGCCGCCTTGCCGACCGGGTCACCGCCGATGCGCAACGTGCCGAACCCGACCGCCCGGGCATCCGCTTCGGAAGGGTCGCCCACCGGGATTTCCCACGGACCGGCCCACACCCCGCGCCGTGCTCGCCGGGCCTCCTCGAAAGCGGCGAGATGCTCGGGCTCGGCGAGATCGCTCGGCGTCGCCCAGCCGGCGCGGATCTGGCGCAACGCCAGGTCTTCTCCGTCGACGCTGCAGCGCACCTCGAGGATGCCGGTCTTCTCCGGGTCGCCGAGGAACAGCCGCCGACAGACGAGTGTCTTGCCGAGGATGTGATTCTGCAGCGCCGCGCGCGACTCGAGCCCGCAAGCGTAACGGCGACCCGTCACGTCACGGCAGGTCTCCTCGCGCGGCACCGCCCGGGCATGGGCGAGGCGAATGCGTTTGTCGAGCGTGTCGATCAGGATCGAATCGACCGCATCGAAGGGCGGGGGCGGCTCGAAGATCGGCTCGAAGCGGCGTTCGACGAAGTCGGCGGCGGCGAGCGGATCGAACGGTTCGCCACGCCAACCCGTGATGAGGCGAGCCGCCGCCTGGCGCTCGCGCGAAGCCGCCGGAGCTTCCGCCGGCCGTTCGCGTGCCGGTCGCGCCGTTTCGGGGGCCGGCTGCCGCGGTGGTGCGGACCGGTATTGCCCGAGGAAGTAGGCCCCGACACCGACCGCCAGAATCATCAGACCGGTCGGCACGCCGGCGAGGGGTGATCCACGCCGCACCGCCACGGACCGGGCCGCATCGTCCGCGGTGGAGGTCTCCGGTTTCGGGGCATCGCTCATGTCGGCGTCCGTTCGTCCCTCTGTGAAATGCTCACCTATGCGCCCAGGCGGGTTGCCGGGATCCGTATAGGTCCTTATCCTGCCGCCGGCCTTTCCCGCCGGACGCCTCCTCCTCTCGGGAGCCACGGATCTGTCCGGCCAATGCCTCGAAGGAGTATCCCGATGGCTTTCGAACTCGCTCCGCTTCCCTTCGCCTACGACGCGCTCGCACCCTACACCTCGGCCGAGACGCTCGAATACCACCACGACAAGCATCATGCCGCTTACGTGACCAACCTCAACAACCTGATCAAGGGTACCGAGTTCGAGGGGATGTCGCTCGAGGACGTGATCAAGGCGAGCGCCGGCAAGAACGTGCCGGTGTTCAACAACGCCGCTCAACACTGGAACCACCATCACTTCTGGCTCTGGCAGAAGAAGGGCGGCGGCGGCACCAAGGTGCCGGGCAAGATCCAGACGCTGATCGACCGTGACCTCGGCGGTTACGACAAGTTCCGCGCCGACTTCATCCAGGCCGGCATGACCCAGTTCGGCTCGG
>ERZ1645192.153-NODE-153-length-50122-cov-10.126151_pt1 | contig 50122 bp, 47 predicted proteins | sample MGYA00575354_ERZ1645192 | MGnify/ENA primary metagenome ERZ1645192 (study PRJEB40844, sample SAMN11349763) | freshwater sediment metagenome | isolation source: river sediment | host: Sediment | place: India: Faizupur Khadar , New Delhi | collected 2017-02-21 ... | reverse complement strand
TCCGATCGCGGCACCTGGGATTGGGGCGTTCCCCGCACCCGCGGGGATGAACCGTCGCGCCAACAGCGCATCTCCGCCCGGCTCTAGCGTTCCCCGCACCCGCGGGGATGAACCGCTGGGGGGGGGGGTAATTGAGCTAAGACCAGGGGTAATTGAGCTCAGACCACGGGTAATTGAGCTCAGACCACGATTTTCTCGGTTTCCTGCTCTCCAGACCGGACAAGTCACCGGCCTGCCTGATGGGAGAACAGGCCAAAACCACTGACAGCCATTGAAAACTTTTCAGCAGCGAAGCCAGGATGATTGTCCGCAATGCGGCATTCGCTCGATTTCGGCGCAGCCATAGCGTGCTCCAGACCTTCAATTCACCCCCACCCCCTCGTGCCGCAGCAGCCACCGTTTGCGCTCCAGACCGCCGCCATAGCCGGTGAGTTGACCGTTGCGGCCGATGATGCGGTGGCAGGGCACCACGATGGCGATCGGGTTTCTGCCGTTGGCCAGTCCCACGGCGCGGCAGGCGCGAGGATTGCCGATGGCCGCGGCGATGGCGCCATAGCTGGCGGTGCGGCCATGGGGAACCTGCAGCAGTGCTTGCCACACCCGCTGCTGAAATGGGCTGCCCTCGCCGGCAAGCGGCAGGTCGAACCGCTGCAGGCGGCCGTCGAAGTAGGCAGTGAGCTGGCGGAGGGCCTCGCGCAGCAGGGCATTGGGACCGGCCACGGGCAGAACCGGGGGCAGTTCTTCAGGAAAGCGGATCGCGGTCAAGGCGTGGTCGCTGGCGCAGAGGGTCAGTTCGCCGAGCGGACTGTGCAGGGTGGCGGCGTGGAACACGGGGTCAACCTCGTCTGTGCGGTTGGGGTGTTCCATTGTGCATCAGGGCATGGCTGGATCGATAATGCAGTCAGAAGGAGCTGCCACGGCCGCGTGTTGACGCCGGCGGCGGCAGACGGCAGGCTGAACTGCCGCGCAATGCGACAGCCACCGATTCACCCATCCGACTTCCATGCTGGAGACCCGCATGACCGCGCCGCGCCACCGCCGTCACTACCGTTACTATGACCTGGTCATGGCGGCCTTCGTCACGGTGCTGCTCTGCGCCAACCTGATCGGCGTCAGCAAGGTGACCACGGTGGCCGGCTTCACCTTCAGCGCTGGCAACCTGTTCTTTCCGATCAGTTACCTGTTCGGCGACATCCTGACCGAGGTGTACGGCTTCGCCCGCTCGCGGCGGGTGGTGTGGGCCGGTTTTGGCGCGCTGGCCTTCGCCAGCTTCATGAGCACGGTGGTGGTGAATATGCCGCCGGCCGCCGGCTGGGAGGGGCAGGCGGTGATCGAGGCGGCCTTCGGCTCCACTTGGCGCATCGCGCTGGCCTCGCTGATCGGTTACTGGTGCGGCGAGTTCACCAACTCCTTCACACTGGCGCGAATGAAGGTGCTGACCCAGGGGCGTCACCTCTGGAGCCGCACGATCGGCTCGACCGTCGCCGGTGAGGCGGTCGACACGCTGGTGTTCTATCCGCTGGCCTTCTATGGCGTCTGGGAGACCGATCTGCTGCTGGCGGTGATGGCAATGAACTACTGCATCAAGGTGGGCTGGGAGGTGGTGATGACGCCGCTGACCTACCGCATCGTGGCGGCATTGAAGCGGGCCGAGCATGAGGATTACTTCGATGACAAGACCGATTTCAACCCCTTCAGCCTGAAAGTGTAGTGGTGCTGTGCCGATGAATCCGCCGATCGATTTTCTGCCCGCCGCGCTACAGGCGGTGGTGCTGCGCCACTGGCAGCGGCTCGATGACGCGACGATGCAGCGCTATCTGGCGCTGCCGCCCGCGCGGCTCGAACGGCTGCTGCGGGTGTGGGCGGTGAGCGATTTCGTTGCCGACTGCTGCGTGACCCAGCCGATGCTCGCGCTGGAGCTGGAGGCAAGCGGCGACCTCGACCGTGACTATCCGGCCGGAATGTATCAAGCGCAGGCACAGCAACTGCTCACTGTGGTCGACAGCGAGGCGGCACTGATGCAGCAGCTGCGCCGCTGGCGTCGCCGCGAGATGGTGCGGATCGCCTGCCGTGACCGATGCCGGCTGGCGGATTTCGTCACCACCAGCCGCGAGCTCTCGGCACTGGCCGAAGCCGCAGTCGATGTCGCCCTCGGTTGGCTGTATCAGGATGGTTGCCGCAGTCATGGCGTGCCGACCGGCCGCCACACCGGCCGCGAGGCGGTGATGGTGGTGCTCGGCATGGGCAAGCTGGGTGGCGGCGAGCTCAATTTCTCTTCCGACATCGACCTGATCTTCGCCTGCTCCGAGGCGGGCGAGACCCGGGGCGGACCGCAGTCGATCGACAACGGCCGTTTTTTCACCCGGCTCGGGCAGCGGCTGATCAACGTGCTCGACCGCGCCACCGACGAGGGGAGTGTCTTTCGCGTCGACATGCGACTGCGACCCTATGGGCAGAGCGGTGCGCTGGTGCCGAGCTTCGATGCGATGGAGAGTTACTACCAGGAGCAGGGCCGGGTCTGGGAGCGCTATGCGATGCTGAAGGCGCGGGTGATCGCCGGCGCGCCTGCGGCCGCGGCCGATCTGATGGCACGGCTGACTCCCTTCGTCTACCGCCGCTATCTCGACTTCAGTGTGATCGGCGCGCTGCGCGAGCTGAAGGCGATGATTCAGCGCGAGGTGCGCGAAAAGGGGCTGGAGCAGAACCTCAAGCTCGGTTCGGGCGGCATCCGCGAGGTGGAGTTCATCGTCCAGGCGTTGCAGTTGAGTCACGGTGGCCGTGATCCGCGCCTGCGCCAGACCAGCCTGCTGGCGGCGCTCGGGCAGATTGCCGATGGTGGCTATCTGCCGCAACCGACCGTGGCCGCGCTGCGCGAGGCCTACCTCTTTTTGCGCGACAGCGAGCATGTGCTGCAGGAGCTGGATGACCGGCAGACGCAGAACCTGCCCACCGACGAGGCCGAGCGGGAACGGGTGGCCTTTGCGATGGGCTTTGCCGACTGGTCGGGTTTTCAGCAGCGACTGACCGAGTACCGCGAGACGGTCCACCGTCACTTCAACGAGATGGTCAGCGAACCGGAGGCGAAAAGCGCGCTGCCGGTGCCCGAGGGCAGCGGCTGGCTGAAGCTGTGGCGCGGCGAGCTGGCGGAGGATCAGGCCGCCCGCTGGCTGGGCGAGCAGGGGCTGCAGCAGCCGCAGGCACTGATGCAGCGCATCGCGCAGTTGCGCAGTGAGCCGCGGGTCGCGGCACTGCGGGATGAGGCGCGGGCACGGCTCGACCGGCTGCTGCCGATGCTGCTGGCCGACATCGCCCGCCACGCCACACCGCAGGTCGCGCTGGAGCGGGTGCTGACGGTGATCGAGGCGCTGCTGCGCCGCACGGTCTATCTGGTGCTGCTGACCGAGAACCCCTCGGCGCTGCATCATCTGATCGACCTCTGCGCACTCAGCCCCTGGATCACCGATCTGATCAGCCGCTTTCCAAGCCTGCTCGACGAGTTTCTCGACGCGCAGAACCTCTACGCACCACCCGAGCGACAGGCGGTGCAGGAGGCGCTCAACCTGCGACTGCTGCGCATTCCCGAGGATGACCTGGAGGCGCAGATGGAGGGGCTGCGCTACTTCAAGCAGGCCCATCTGCTGAAGGTGGCGGCCGCCGAAATGGCGCAGCGCATCCCGCTGATGAAGGCGAGCGACTACCTCACCTTCATCGCCGAGGCGGTGCTGGTGCAGGTGTTCAACCTGGCCTGGCGCCACCTGACCCGCAAGCATGGGGTGCCGCAGCGGGCGCCAGGGGTGGCCTGCAACCCCGACTTCATCATCGTCGGCTATGGCAAGCTCGGCGGCATCGAGCTCTCCTACAGCTCCGACCTCGATCTGGTCTTCATCCATGACGCGGCGCCCAACCTCACCACCGATGGCGACCAGCCGATCGACAACGGCCTGTTCTTCTCGCGGCTGGTGGCGCGGATGATGCACATCCTCACCGCGGTGACGCCGTCGGGGCAGCTCTATGAGGTGGACATCCGGCTGCGCCCGTCCGGGCGTTCCGGGGTGCTGGTCAGCTCGCTCAACGCCTTTCGTGGCTACCAGCTCGAAGATGCCTGGACCTGGGAGCATCAGGCACTGGTGCGCGCGCGGGTGGTGGCGGGCTGCCATCGACTGCGGCAGAAGTTCGAGCAGGTGCGCGCCGAGGTGCTCGGCCGGCCGCGCGATCTGCCGACGCTGCGCGACGAGGTGGCGAAGATGCGGGGGCGCATGGTCGAGGAGCTGGGCAGCGTCGATCGGCATCAGGCGATCGACGAGGCCGCGCTGTTCGACCTCAAGCAGGATCCCGGCGGCATCGTCGACATCGAGTTTCTGGCCCAATATGGCGTGCTGGCGTGGTCCGCCGACCATCCGCAACTGTTACAATTCACCGACACGATTCGCATTCTCGATGGCCTGGAAGAGGCCGCGCTGCTCGGCGCCGACGAAGCACGGCAACTGCGCGACCACTACCGCAGCTATCGCACCAGCACGCACCGATTGGCACTGATGAAAGAGCCCCAGGTGGTGCCGGCCGCGCCTTGGCGCGACGCGCGCCGGCAGGTGGCTGCGATCTGGCAGCGGCTGCTGGTGCCGCCCGCAGCATGATCCGCGCAATCCGACAACAGACAACCGCACAAAGCAGAGGATCGATGATGACTACAGCGACCATGGCCGACCGTGATGGCCTGATCTGGCTGGATGGCGAGATGGTGCCCTGGCGCGATGCCCGGGTTCATGTGCTGACCCACACCCTGCACTACGGCATGGGGGTCTTCGAGGGCACCCGCGCCTACCGCACCGACCGTGGCCCCTGCATCTTCCGGCTGGTCGACCACACCGAACGGCTGTTCCGCTCGGCACACATCATGAACATGAAGATCCCCTACACCCAGCAGCAGCTCAACGCAGCCCAGCTGGAGCTGATTCGCGTCAACGATCTGCCCGAGGCCTACATCCGGCCGATGGCCTTCTATGGCGCCGAAGGCATGGGGCTGCGTGCCGACAACCTCAAGGTGCATGTGATGATCGCCGCCTGGGTCTGGTCGAGCTACATGAGCCCCGAGGCGCTGGTCAATGGCATCAAGGTGCGCACCTCCTCCTACACCCGCAACCACGTCAACATCGCGATGTGCAAGGCCAAGGCCAATGGCAACTACATCAACTCGATGCTGGCGCTGCAGGAGGCACTCGGCAGCGGCGCCGACGAGGCACTGCTGCTCGACAGCGAAGGCTATGTCTCCGAGGGGTCGGGCGAGAACTTCTTCATGGTGTCGCGCGGGGTGCTCTACACGCCGGAGCTCACCTCCTGTCTCGACGGCATCACCCGCCGCACCGTCTGCACGCTGGCCGAAGAAGAGGGGCTGAAAATCGTCGAGAAGCGCATCACCCGTGACGAGGTCTATGTGGCCGACGAGGCCTTCTTCACCGGCACCGCCGCCGAGGTGACGCCGATCCAGTCGCTCGATGGCCGCATCATCGGCAGCGGCACGCGTGGCCCGATCACCACCCGCCTGCAGCAGCTCTACTTCGACGAAGTGGCCGCCCGGCGCGATGGCCATCCCGAGTGGCACAGCTTCGTCAACTGATCGGGAGCGGGCCATGAGCGAGCATGTCGTCTACTTTGCCCACGGCAAGGAGAGCGGTCCCTGGGGCATCAAGATCACCGCGCTGGCCCAGGTGGCGCGGGAGCTGGGGCTGGCGGTCGAGAGTCCCGACTACCAGGGACTCTCCGGTCCGGCGCGGGTCGACAAGCTGCTGGCGCTGCTGAACGACGAGTCACGCCAGCCGATTCTGGTCGGCTCCAGCATGGGCGGCTACGTGGCCGCCGCCACCGCCAACCTGCGTGAGGTTGCCGGCCTGTTCCTGCTGGCGCCGGCGCTCTACATCGACCGTCCCGACTATCCGCAGAGCCACTTCGTGCCGCGCACCCGGCAGCGGGTCGTCATCCATGGCTGGCGGGATGAGATCGTACCGGTGGCGGCCGCGCTGCGCTTCGCCAGCGAGGTCGAGTGCGACCTGCATCTGCTGCTGAGCGGCCATGATCTGGTCGATCGACTGACCGACCTCGAACAGCTGTTCCGGCTGTTTCTGGCCCGCATCCTCGGCGCGCAGACCTGAGCCCACCCGGCCGCCCCACCGTGCGATGCACGGCACTCCCCGTGCCTGCTTGTTGACAGCTGATACTTTCTCTAAACTGCCGCCGCTTCATGCCGCAGGGTCCATCCGCGCCATGACGGCGCTGCCCTGTGAGGCGGGTCACAAAAGTTTTTTGTGACAGAAATAAAATCCTGTAGAGTTGGCCATCCCGACCAATCGGTCAGGCAGGATTGGCTATGGTTATCAGCATGTTGAGACGGAAGAAGAGGTGTAATCGATGGCCAAGAAGAGTGGTGGTGGCGATCTGCTCGATGGCGTGAACCGAGGTGATTTCGACTATGACTACATCGGCAGCAAGGATGAATCCGCCGAGGCGCGGACCATGTCCTCGCGGGCGCGGCTGCGGCAGAAGATGCAGAGCGATGTCGAGCAGTTCCTGAAGCGCGGTGGCACCATCGATGTGGTCGAGAGCACGCTGCGGCAGCCGGCGAAAAAGCCGAAGGTCGAATATGGCAGCGAACCGATCAGCGCCGAAGGCGGCGTCGAGGAGATCGAGTAGCGCCGCTGGCATTCAGCGATCCGCCTCGCTGGCGGATCGCCAGAAACAGACCAGAAACAAAAAAGCCCCACACCGGGGCTTTTTTGTTGGCAATGCGGTTTTGATCAGAAGGCGATCTGCAACCGGCTGACCAGTGCGTCGCCGCTGTCCTCGCCGCCAATCGGCTGATCGGTCTTGGCGTGCACATAGTTCAGCCCCACCTTGACCAGGTCATTGGCGTACCAGTTGACACCGAGGGTGGTGGTGTTGCCGGTTTCGCCGACCATCTTCACTGCGACATTCTGGTTGTCCGAGGCATCCAGCTCGTCATAGCGGGCGAAGATCTCCCAGGCGCCCTGCGGGTTGACCGGTTTGACCTTGTCGAAGGCCGCGATCTCATCGTTGTAGCGGCGGTGTTCGCCAGTCACGATCCAGCCCAGTTGCACGTAGTAGCCGTTGGCTTCGATGTCGGGGCTGCTGTTCACACCAGAGATCTTGCCGTCGAAATATTCGGCCATCAGGTGGACCGGACCCAGGTAGCCGGCCAGCTCGGCGTTCCAGACATCCTGCCCGTCCGCCACTGGAGCCGGAGTGCCGGTGTAGGCCGCGCTGACCGTTTGTGCCGCGCTGCCATCCTCGCCACCACGCACGCCCAATCGGGAGCTGATTTTGCTGAACTTGCCATCACGCGAGGTGGCGCCAACACCCAGGTGCAGCAGACGGTCCTTGCCATAGAGCGGTCGCACGACGAAGCGGCCGGTCAGGGCGCTGTCGAGGTCGTTGCTGTTGTCGAGGTCCTGCTTGTAGGCGCCGAGGCTGTAGCTGAAGGTCTTGTTGGCGCCGTGCAGTTTGACGCCGACATTGTTCTTGGTGTCGAAGGCATTGCTCGGCATCGAGCGTTCGATGGCGGTGATCCATTTGGAGCTGCCAGTGTCTTCGAGGCCGAAATCCTCTTTCTGCTGGCCAAAGGTCAGCTCGGCCAGCTTGCCGAAACCGTTGTAGCTGGTCCACAGCAGATCGATGCTGCCGCTTTCGGTCAGGTTGTAGGACATCAGGTAGCCCCAATCCTTGTAGGTGCCGCCCATCTCCAGACGGGCGCGGCGGAAGAAGAGGTCGCTGCCATTCTCGCCAGGGGCCACCTTGTTGATGACGCCATCGTAGCCGTTGTAATCGAGCTGAACGCGGCCGCCGAGCTTGAACGAGGCCTTGCCGTCGGCGGTCTTGGCTTCGAGTCCGCCCTTGGTCTTGATGATGATGTCAGAGCCGTCGGTGGTCACGGTGCCGGCCAGCGCCGAGGTGGCGATGGAGAGGCTGGCAGCGCTGATCAGTGCGGGCAGAAGCAGTTTACGCATGAGTGGTCTCCGTTGGATTGGGGATGGCAGCAGGCCACCCTGACTGTTCCGGATCGAAACAGGCGCAAAGCCTAAGAGGTGCATATGACAGAAAAATGACAAACATCAGACCCGCTTCCCTCTTCTTGTGACGGTGACAGGCCGCTGTTTGTGACAGTGATGAGGTCGGCTGGTGATTGTTGCGGTAAGGGAACTTTCAGGATTCAGCCGGCTTCGGCCGTCAGACCGAGCCATTGGTAGAACTCGACCTCGGCCAGCAGTTCGGCGCTCTGCTGCGGACTGTCATCCTGCGGCGGCGGGCGGTGGGTCAGCAGCAGTGCCAGCATGACGGCCGTCGCCGCCATCCAGAACCGCTCCGGCAGCCGGCGCGGCCGCTGCCGCAACCCGCGCTCGATCGCCTGCAGCCGGGCCTGGCGCAGCCGCTGGTGAATTTCGGCTGGAATCGACTCCTGTTCATCACTCATGGCGGTAGGCTTCGAGCCGGGCGCGCAACTGCTGGAGTGCGCGAAAGTAGTGGGTCTTGACGCTGCCGATGCTGATACCGAGGCGATCGGCGGTCTGCTGTTCGTTCAACCCATCCCAGCAGCGCAGCATGAAGGTGCGCTGCTGCTGGGGCGCCAGGCTGGCCACCGCCTGTGCCAGCGCGGCATGAAAACGGCCACGGGCCATGCCCCGATCCGGCTCCAGGCTGCTGGCCGCTGGCAGGGTCGGGTTCTGTTCATCCTGCTCATCGTAGGCGGCGAAGCGCCAGCCGGCGCGCGGACCGTACTGCTGTCGCTGCCAGTCGCGCAACTGATTCTGCAGGATGCGCTGAAACAGCGCCGGCCACTGTGCCGGTGGCCGATCACGGTAGTGGCTCACCAGACGGGTCATCGCCTCCTGCACCAGTTCGAGCGCCGTGTCACTGTCACGGGTGACACGGCGCGCCCTCAGGTAGGCACTGGTCTCGTGCTGTTCAAAAAAGTGCGAAAGTGCTGCCTTGACCGATGTGTCGGCCGGCTCGATCGGCATCGGTGCGGGAAGCGTGCTGGCCGGGATGTCGTTCATCGGAACCTCGATTGGCCGCAATGGGAGTGCGTGTTTTTAGCTTTCCATAACGAATCCGCGGGCGGCAGGTTGACGGCCGCTGGCGTGGCACTTCCTGCCATTTTTGGATAGAATGGCGCCGTTTTCGATCTGTCACAAGCCGCTCCGTGGGGCGTGGCGCTTCTGGGTGCAAGCGGGATGGAACCGATCGTTCCCTCTCGCTTTTTTATGGCCGGGCGCGCGTGCGTCCGGCTGCCATCAAACAGACCAAAGGGGTGTGCTCTTGTCAGCCAGACCAGCCGTGCTCATTCTGGAAGATGGAAGCTGTTTCAGGGGCATGTCGATCGGCGCCGATGGCATGGCAGTCGGCGAGGTGGTGTTCAACACCTCGATGAGCGGCTATCAGGAGATTCTGACCGATCCCTCCTATGCCCGGCAGATCGTCACCCTCACCTACCCTCACATCGGCAACACCGGCATCACCGCCGAAGATGAAGAGTCCCCGTCCATTCATGCGGCGGGTCTGGTGATTCGTGATCTGCCGCTGCGCAGCAGCAACTGGCGCCGTCAGGGTGAGCTGGACGAGTACCTGCGTCACCATCGCCGGGTCGGCATCGCCGGCCTCGACACCCGGCGGCTGACGCGCATCCTGCGCGACCAGGGCGCGCAGCGCGGCTGCATCATGGCCGGCGCTGAGCTCGATCAGTCGGCCGCGCTGACGGCGGCGCGCGCCTTCCCCGGTTTGCAGGGAATGGATCTGGCCAAGGAGGTGACCACCGCCCGCGCCTATCCCTGGAGCGAAGGGTGCTGGCGCATCTCGACCGGCCACCGCGTGGTCACCGAGAGCCGCCACCATGTCGTGGCCTATGATTTCGGCGTCAAGCGCAACATCCTGCGGATGCTGGCCGAGCGCGGCTGCCGGGTGACGGTGGTGCCCGCGACCACCTCGGCCACCGAGGTGCTGGCGTTGCAGCCCGATGGCGTCTTTCTCTCCAACGGACCGGGCGATCCGGAGCCCTGCGACTACGCCATCGCGGCGATTCGGGAGTTTCTGCAGCGCGATCTGCCGCTGTTCGGCATCTGTCTGGGTCACCAGCTGCTGGCGCTCGCCAGCGGTGCCAGAACGCTGAAGATGAAGTTTGGCCACCATGGCGCCAACCATCCGGTGCAGGATCTGCGCAGCGGCAAGGTGATGATCACCAGCCAGAACCACGGTTTTGCCGTCGACTCCGAGGATTTGCCAGATAACATCGAGGTGACCCATCTGTCGCTGTTCGATGGCAGCGTGCAGGGCTTCGCCCGGCGTGACCGGCTGGCCTTCGGCTTTCAGGGCCACCCCGAGGCAAGCCCCGGTCCGCATGATGCCGAAGCCCTGTTCGACCACTTCATCAGCCTGATCGACCTTCATCGCCAGCGTCGGGTCAACTGACCGGACGCTGCACCACGACGCCTGCTGCCATGCCAAAACGTACAGACATTGGTTCCATTCTGATTCTCGGTGCCGGTCCGATCGTGATCGGCCAGGCCTGCGAGTTCGACTACTCCGGCGCCCAGGCCTGCAAGGCGCTGCGCGAGGAGGGTTACCGGGTGATCCTGGTCAACTCCAATCCGGCCACCATCATGACCGACCCGGTGATGGCCGATGCCACCTACATCGAGCCGATCAACTGGCGCACGGTGGCAAAGATCATCGAACAGGAGCGCCCCGACGCGCTGCTGCCGACCATGGGCGGTCAGACGGCGCTCAACTGCGCGCTCGACCTCGACCGCCACGGCATCCTGGCGCAGTATGGCGTCGAGATGATCGGCGCCAACCGCGAAGCGATCGACACCGCCGAAGACCGACAGCTGTTCGACCGGGCGATGCGCTCGATCGGGCTGGCCACCCCGCGCTCGGCGATTGCCCATTCGCTGGAGGAGGCCGAACAGGTGCAGGGGCAGATCGGCTATCCCTGCATCATCCGTCCCTCGTTCACGATGGGCGGCAGCGGTGGCGGCATCGCCTACAACCGCGAGGAGTTCATCGAGATCTGCCAGCGTGGTCTGGCGCTGTCGCCGACCCGCGAGCTGCTGATCGACGAGTCGCTGATCGGCTGGAAGGAGTTCGAGCTGGAGGTGGTGCGCGATCGGGCCGACAACTGCATCGTGGTCTGCACCATCGAGAACTTCGACCCGATGGGGGTGCACACCGGCGACTCGATCACGGTGGCACCGGCACAGACACTGACTGACAAGGAGTATCAGCTGCTGCGTGACGCCGCCATCCGGGTGCTGCGCCGCATCGGTGTAGAGACCGGCGGCTCCAACGTGCAGTTCGGTGTCGATCCCGCCACCGGCCGCATGGTGGTGATCGAGATGAATCCGCGGGTGTCGCGCTCCTCGGCGCTGGCCTCCAAGGCGACCGGCTTCCCGATCGCCAAGGTGGCGGCCAAGCTGGCGGTGGGCTATACGCTGGACGAGCTGCGCAACGAGATCACCGGCGGATTGATTCCGACCTCGTTCGAGCCGGCGATCGACTATGTGGTCACCAAGATTCCGCGCTTCACCTTCGAGAAGTTCGCCGAGGCCAACAACATCCTCACCACCCAGATGAAGTCGGTGGGCGAGGTGATGGCGATTGGCCGCAGCTTTCAGGAGTCGCTGCACAAGGCCATGCGCGGCCTCGAAACCGGGGTGATGGGGTTCGATCCGAAGCTCGACCTCGGCGCCCGGGATGCGCTGGAGCAGTTGCGGCAGCGGCTGATCAACCCGACTGCCGAGCGGCTCTGGTACATCGGTGATGCCTTCCGTGCCGGCATGGGGGTCGATGAGATCCACGAACTGACCGCCATCGACCCCTGGTTCCTGGCCTACATCGACGATCTGATCCGCGAGGAGCAGGTGCTGGCCGGCCAACCGCTGGCAGCGCTCGACGCTGACTGGCTGCGGCGGCTCAAGCGCAAGGGCTTTGCCGACGCCCGGCTGGCGCGACTGCTCGGCGTCGACGAACAGGCAGTGCGCGATCAGCGCCATCGGCTGGGGGTGCGGCCGGTCTACAAGCGGGTCGACACCTGCGCCGCGGAGTTCGCCGCCAGCACGGCCTACCTCTACTCCAGCTATGACGAGGAGTGCGAGGCGGCACCCAGTCAGCGTGACAAGATCATGGTGCTGGGTGGCGGACCCAACCGCATCGGCCAAGGCATCGAATTCGACTACTGCTGCGTGCATGCGGCGCTGGCGATGCGCGAGGATGGCTACGAGACCATCATGGTCAACTGCAATCCAGAGACGGTGTCGACCGACTACGACACCTCCGACCGCCTCTACTTCGAGCCGGTGACGCTGGAGGATGTGCTCGAGATCGTCGCGCTGGAGCAGCCCAAGGGGGTGATCGTCCAGTTCGGTGGCCAGACGCCACTCAATCTGGCGCGGGCGCTGCATCGCGCCGGCGTGCCGATCATCGGCACCACGCCCGACGCGATCGATCGGGCCGAGGACCGCGAGCGGTTCCAGCAGATGATCCAGCAGCTCAACCTCAGGCAACCGCCCAACCGCACCGTGCGCAGCCTCGAAGAGGGGCTGGTGGCGGCCGAATCGATCGGCTATCCGCTGGTGGTGCGTCCCTCCTACGTGCTGGGCGGCCGGGCGATGGAGATCGTCTACAACACTGCCGAACTGAAGCGCTACATGGTCGAGGCGGTGCAGGCTTCGAGCGAGCGGCCGGTGCTGCTCGACCGTTTTCTGGATGATGCGGTCGAGGTCGACATCGATGCGGTCAGTGACGGCAGGCAGGTGGTGATCGGCGCCATCATGCAGCACATCGAGCAGGCTGGCGTCCACTCGGGCGACTCGGCCTGCGCGCTGCCGCCCTACAGTCTGGCGCCCGAATTGCAGCAGCGGATGCGCGGCATGATCGAGGCGATGGCGCTGGAGCTGGGCGTGGTCGGGCTGATGAACACCCAGCTGGCGGTGCAGAACGGCGAGATCTATGTGCTCGAGGTCAACCCGCGCGCCTCGCGCACCGTGCCCTTCGTCTCCAAATGCATCGGCATCTCGCTGGCCAAGGTGGCGGCCCGCTGCATGGCCGGCATCGACCTGGCGCAGCAGGGCTTCGTCACCGAACGCATCCCCGACTATGTCAGCGTCAAGGAGGCGGTCTTCCCGTTCAACAAGTTCCCCGGCGTCGACCCGATTCTGGGACCGGAGATGAAATCGACCGGTGAAGTGATGGGCGTCGGCCTCACGTTCGCCGAAGCTTTCGCCAAGGCCCAGGCCGGTGCCGGAGAACTGCTGCCGAGTGGCGGTGTCGCCTTTCTCAGCGTGCGCGACCCCGACAAGGCCGGCGCGGTCGAGGTGGCCCGTGCACTGATCGGCCTCGGCTTCTCGCTGACGGCCACCCGGGGCACCGCAGCGGCGCTGAAGGCGGCAGGGTTGGCGGTCGAGCAGACCAACAAGGTCGGCGAGGGGCGGCCGCACATCGTCGATCGGTTGAAAAACGGCGAAATCTCCTTCATCGTCAACACCACCGAAGGACGGCAGGCCATTGCCGACTCCGCAACCATTCGCCGTTACGCACTGCTCAACCGGGTTCACTACACCACCACCCTGGCGGGCGCCGAGGCCATCTGCCAGGCGTTGCAGTTCAAAGGGGATCTGGCCGTCCACACATTGCAGGCACTGCACGAGAGGCTGAAGTGATGAAAAGGGTCCCGATGACCAAAGAGGGCGCCAAGCAGTTGGAAGAGGAGCTGCAACGGCTCAAGACGGTGGAGCGGCCGCGCATCATCAATGCGATTGCCGAGGCGCGCGCCCATGGCGACCTGAAAGAGAACGCCGAGTACCATGCGGCCCGCGAGCAGCAGAGCTTCACCGAAGGGCGCATCCGCGAGATCGAATCCAAGCTCTCCGAGGCGCAGATCATCGACATCACCCAGATTCCCAACAGCGGCAAGGTGATCTTTGGCGCCACCGTCGATCTGATCAACAGCGCCACCGACGAACGGCTCACCTTCCGCATCGTCGGCGACGACGAGGCCGATGTGAAGGCCAACAAGATCTCGGTCTCCTCGCCGCTGGCCCGCGCCCTGATCGGCAAGGAAGAGGGCGACATCGTCGAAGTGGCCACCCCCGGCGGCAAGGTCAGCTACGAGATCGACGCCACCCGGCATCAGTAGCGCGGCCGCGGATGGCCGATGACGCAGGCAGGCCGGGTACGGCGTCAGCCTTGCAGGATCATGCCGTCATGCACTGCCTCCCCCTCTGCCTGCTGTTCAACCGCCTGTTCGTTCCCAGCCATGCCACCCTGCTGCAGGGTGGCGGCGAGGAGCCGATCTACCTGCCGGCCACGCCGGGACAGCCACTGCATCTGATCCGCTTTCGCCATGACTACTTCGCCAGCGCGCTGCATGAGGTGGCACACTGGTGCATCGCCGGCCCGACCCGGCGCCAGCAGGTCGACTATGGCTACTGGTACTGCCCGGATGGCCGCAATGCCGATGAGCAGGCCCGCTTCGAGCAGGTGGAGGCGGTGCCGCAGGCGGTGGAGTGGCTGCTCACCCTCGCCACCGGCGCCCGTTTCCGGCTCAGCCTCGACAACCTGAACGGCGCCCTCCCCTCGACCCGGCACAGGTTCGCCGAACAGGTGTCGAGGCAGGCAGCGCGCTACCGCGAGCAGGGGCTGCCGCCGCGCGCCGAGCGGTTTGCCCGTACGCTGGCCGACCACTATCAACAGCCCTGGCCGCCCGCTCCGGCCAGTTTCGACCCCGATCGGTGCTGAACGCCATGCCGCTGCGAATCGTCGCCGACGAAAACATCCCGCTGCTCGATCCGCTGTTTGCGCCGCTCGGCGAAGTGGTCAGGGTGCCCGGACGCGCCATCACGCCGGCACTGCTGCGCGACGCCGACCTGCTGCTGGTGCGCTCGCTGACCCGCGTCGATGCCGAGCTGGTGCGCGGTTCCTCGATCAAATTCGTCGGCAGCGCCACCATCGGTGTGGACCACCTGGATTGCGAGCCGCTGCGGCAGCTCGGCATCGAGGTGGCCAATGCCCCCGGCTGCAACGCCCGCGCGGTGGCCGAATATCTGCTCTCGCTGCTGCTGACGCTGCGCGAGGCAGAGCGGTTGCCGCCGCAACCCAGAGTGGCGGTGGTGGGGCTGGGCAGTGTCGGACAGCAGCTCTGCGCGCTGCTGCGCACCCTTGGTTGGCCGCTCGACTGCGTCGACCCCTACCGGCCGGATCTGGCCAACAGCGACCTCGATGCCGCCATGCAGGCCGATGTGATCACGCTGCACACCCCGCTGACCCGGCAGGGCGACCATCCCACCTGGCATCTGTTCGATGCGGCGCGACTGGCGCGGCTGCATGACGGCCAGTTGCTGATCAACAGCGGCCGTGGCGCGGTGATCGACCACCAGGCGCTGCTGGCACGGCTGCAACAGCCCAGGGCACCCAGCGTGGCGCTGGATGTCTGGGAGGGTGAGCCCAACATCGACCCGGCCCTGCTCGATCGGCTGGTGCTCGGCACGCCGCACATCGCCGGCCACAGCCTGGAGGGCAAGATGCGCGGTGCCTGGCAGCTGCGTCAGGCGATCGGTGCATGGCTGGAGCTGCCGCCGCTGCCGCCACTCGACACCTTCCTGCCGCCACCGCTGCTGCGCGAGGTCACGCTGGCCGCGGCGGCCGATCCGCTCGACCTGCTGCTGCAGGTGATGCGACTGCTCTACGACATCCGCCTCGACGACTGGCGATTGCGGCGCGCACTGGCGCAGGACCCTTCAGCCGCCACCTTCGACCGGCTGCGCAAGCACTACCCCGGCCGCCGCGAATTTGCCTCCCTGCGGCTGCGGCTGCCGGCCGAGGCCGAAGCCACCCGGGCGCTGTTCGCCGCGCTGGGTTTTGCGGTGGTTTGAGAAGAGAAGCAACCCCAGCCGAGGACGGTTGGGGTTGTCATTGATCGATCAGGTTTTTCGCCTTGGCTGGTCACCGGAAAGGCCGTTCACCCTACCCCGGTCACCCCTTCGTGCCGCAGCCGCCGCCGCTTGCACTCCAAGACGCAGCATGGCGCCATGGCTGGCCACGATTTTCGTGTACCCTCGGTCATGAGTGCGAATGCAAAGAAGAGAACCGATGGGCAGAGTGATTCGAATGTTGCCATTGCTCGGTGTACTGGCGCTGGCATTGGCCTGTGCGCGCAGCGCACCGGCGGCGGGCAACGAAGGGCAGCCGATTGCAGGCGGCGCGTTCGTGATCGATGGCGACACCCTGACGGTTGCGGGGCAGCGCATTCGCCTGTACGGCATCGATGCGCCTGAGTTTCATCAGCTCTGTCAACGCGATGGAGAACCCTGGCGCTGCGGGCAAGCCGCCACCGTGGCGCTGACGGAGTTCATCGGGCGGCGTCCGGTGCGCTGCGAGCCCAGGGATCGGGAGCCGGACTCCTTCGAACAGGGGCGCCACCGCTACGGCAGGGTGATTGCGGTCTGTTCGGTGGGAGGCGCGGAGCTCAACCGCTGGCTGGTCGCCGAGGGACATGCGCTCGCTTACCGCCATTACAGCAGCGACTACGTGGCGGATGAAACGCAGGCGCAGCGCGCCCGCAAGGGGGTGTGGGGCTCGGAGTTCGAGCCGCCGTGGGTGTGGCGCCACCAGTCGAACGGTGTCAGCCGGCGGAGCACGCTGGCGCCCTCCACCACGCCACCCGCGCGCACTGCCGCCGAAGCGGAGTGCGGCACCAAGAAGCGCTGCGCGCAGATGTCGAGCTGCGCGGAGGCGCGCGACCATCTGACGCGCTGCGACATCAAGTCGCTGGATGGCGATGGCGATGGGGTGCCGTGCGAGTCGCTGTGCCGGTAGTCTCTGTTGTGCCGGCGCGACTGGCCATTTCGGCTTAGAATGGCGCAATTTTGATCTGCTGTTGCGAGAGCCCTGCCGATGCCGAACCTGCCTGCCGCCCCGCCCCACGCCCTGATCCGCTGGAGTCACCGTGTCGAACCCGGATTGACGCTGCGCGGCTGGCGCACGCCGCCCTCCGGCAAGCCGCTGCTGCACTTCGTGCATGGCAACGGCTTCTGCGGCCTCAGCTATTGGGCGATGCTGCGTCGGCTCGGCAGCCACTATGACCTGTTTCTGAGCGATGTGCAGGGGCATGGCGACAGCGATGCCGGGGAGCGGTTCGATGGCTGGCAGGTCACCGTGGAGCGGCTCTTTGCGGTGATCGAGCGGTTTGCGCCCGAGTGGGGCGAGGTGCCGGTGCATGGCGTTGGCCACAGTTTTGGCGGTGTGTTGACGCTGTCGCTGGCGGCGCTGCATCCGCAGCTCTTCAGCAGCATCGTCGTGCTCGACCCGGTGCTGTTTCCGCCGGAATTGATGCAGGCCGAGATCGAGAGCCGCCAGCGGGGCGAGTCGCCGATGGCACGTGACGCGCGGCTGCGCACCGCCCTCTGGCCATCGCGCGCCGCTGCCTGGCGCCATCTGCATCAGCGCGGTGGTTACAAGGGCTGGAGTGACGAGGCGTTCGCCTGCTTCATCGACCATGCGCTGTACGCCAACGACGACGGCCAGTATCGGCTCAAGTGCCCGCCGCAGATCGAGGCGGCCATCTACAGCTCGGTGCCGCTCGATTACTGGCGGCTGATTCCGCAGATCGACTGCCCGGGTGCGATTCTCCATGGCGATTCGACCATGCCTTTCATCGCGCCGGCCGTGGCCCGGGCGTTGCAGCTCAATCCGGGGTTGCAGGCCGAGCAGGTCACGGGCGGTCACTGTTTCATGCAGGAGCAGCCGGCCGCCACCGCCGAGCGGGTCGCGCAGTGGTTGCAGCGGCTGGCGCCGTCGGCGGTCGACTGTGCCGCTACGGCGCGGCAGGCGCTGCACACTCCGTAGCGGCTGCGGTCGCCGGCCGGGCGCTGATCTCGGCACGGGTCGCCACCATGGTATCGCGCACTGCCGGGGCGAGCGCAGGCTGTCGCAGGCCGCGTTCGATCAGTGTCAACGCCTGGTCGCGGCAGCCGAGCTGCGCCAGGGTGTCGGCCAGGTTGTTGAGCGCGACTGGATCCTCGGGACGCAGCCGCAACAGTGCACGGTACTGTTGCGCTGCGGCGGCATGGTCACCGCGGGCGTGGAGCATGTTGCCGGCACCCAGTCGGGCGGTGGGTTGATCCGGCCAGCGTTCGACTGCCGCCAGATAGCCACGCAGCGCGGCCGTGTTGCGACCCTGGCGCTCCCACACGGCCAGTTCGGCCAGATAACGTGTGCTGTCGACGTTGGCCGGCAGTTCACCCGGCTTCAGCACCACCAGTGCCCAGTGGTCGCTCTGCTGCCAACTGTAGAGAAACTGGCGCATCGGCAGCCGCTGGCGCCGTTCGGTGCCGGAGCGCAGGATCACCCCCTCGTGCCGGGCATCGTGGCCGATCACCACCGCATAGTGCCAGCGCGGCCAGAAGGAGAAGCCGAGATTCTGCAGCACCAGCACCGGCCGGCCGGCGGCCAGTTCGGCCTCGATCGCCGACCAGTGTGGATCGAGCCGGTAGGGAATGCGACCGGCCCGGCGGCTGGCCGCGATCAGCTCCGGTTGCAGGCTGCCGGCCCGCTGCGGCAGGTAGACCTGTGGTGCAAGCTGATCGGGCGTGGTCTCGACCCCGGCATCGACCAGCAGCGTGGCCAGGGCCGCGGGTCCGCACTGGTAGCGTGCCTGGGGAAAGAAGGGTGTCGCGCTCAGCTCAAGCGTCGGCGAGGCGGCTGTCCCGGCTGGCGGCGACCACTGTGTGCAGCCGGCCAGCCACAGCAGCAGCAGGGCGCCCAGCGGGCGCCAGCGCAGTGCGCTCAAACGGAGCGAAAGACGTTGGTCGCGCCGACGAAGTCGAGAATCAGCAGCACGATAAAGACGATACCGAGCACCGCGAACAGGCCGTCACCGCCGGCTGGCAACTGGTCGATCTGCTGCTGGATCGAGGCAATCTCCGCGTCGCTCAGGTTGGCGATGCGGGCGGCCGCCGCCTGCGGGTCGACACCCTTCTCGATCAGTTTTGCCTGCACATCGGCCCGTGCCAGCGCCTGTTGCAGCGGCGCGAGCCGGCTCTGACGCTGCTCCAGCGTCAGCGCGCTTTCGGTCGAGATCAGCGCGGCCGCGGCCGGCTGCACGGTGGCCAGCGCCACCGACTGGGTCACCAGCAGCGCGATCAGTGAACGTTTGAGAAGTCTGGATTGCATCGGTCAGCTCCTGAAAGTCGTACGGTTGAAGGCCCATCTTAGCGCACTCCATTGGCCAGGGGATGCGGTCTGGCCGCTCAATCGGGGTGACGATGGCCATGGTGGGCGTCGGGAAAGTGCGGATGGTCGTGGCTGAGCGCCGGATGGTGGTGAAAGTGGCTGTGGCCTGTGCCGGGCGGCACCGGTTCGGCATGGCTGTGGTCATGGTGCGGATCGCCATCCAGTGCGTGGTGATGGCGGTGGCGGTGACTCATCGGCGCATGATGATGCAGATGCTGGTGTCGCTCCGTCAGATGCAGCGCCACACCCACCGCCATCAGCAGTGCGGCCACCAGCAGTTGCGGCGTGAGCGGTTCACCCAGCAGCGCGATGGCCAGCAGCGCACCCCAGAACGGCGCCAGACCGAAGTAGGCGCTGGTGCGCGCGGCGCCAAGCTGCCGCAGCGCGACCACGAACAGCGTCAGGCTGACGCCATAGCAGAGGAGGCCCAACAGCGCGGCAGTCGCCACCACGCCCGGCGCTGGCCAGTCGACCCGCAGCTGGAGTGCCAGCAGCAGGTTGGTCGAACCGGCGATCAATCCCTTGCTCATCGCGATGAAAGAGGCATCGGCCAGCGCGATCTTGCGGGTGAGGTTGTTGTCGATCGCCCAGGCCAGCGCGGCAGCGAGCAGGGCCAGGGTGGGCCAGAGCGTGGCCAGTTGCAGCCGCTGCGGCCAGCTCAGCAGCAGGGCGCCGGCGACGATGGTCAGCATCCCCGCTGCAATGCGGCGGTCGAACGGCTCCCTGAACAGAAACCAGGCCAGCAACACGGTCAGCACCGCCTCGGCATTGAGCAGCAGCGCGGCCGTGGTGGCGGGCATCGCCGACAGCGCGAACATCAGCAGCAGCGGTGCGGCCACACCACCGGCGGCAATGGCGGCCGCCAGCCAGCCCCAGTCACCGCGTTCGAGCCGCACTGCCTCGGCACGGCCCAGCCGCCGCAGCAGCCACAGACCGACGCCGGAGCCCAGATAGAGCAGCGCGGCCAGCAGCCAGGGGTCGATCCGCGTCAGCAGCAGCTTGGCCAGCGGTGTGCTGGCGCCGAACAGCAGCGCCGCGGCCAGCGCAGCGAGGATGCCACTGATGCGCTGGCCGTTCATGATGCGTGGCAGGCGCAGGATTCGCCGTGGGCAGCGGCCACCAGCTCCTGCAGGATGCCGCAGTCACGGGCGGTGCGGGCGGTGCCGCACCGCCGGCGCAGCGTATCCAGTTGCAGTGCCAGCGCCTGCAGGCTGACGATGCGCGCCTGCACCCGGTTCAACTGCGCCGCGATCAGTTGATCGATGTCACCGCAGTCGGCCTCGGGCTGCTCGATGAAGCGCAGCAGCCGCTGTACGTCGGCCAGCGGGATGTCCAGCGCGCGGCAGTGGCGGATGAAGCTGAGCCGCTCCAAGTGCGAACGGTCGTAGGCGCGGTAGCCGTTGTCATGGCGCGCCGGCGCCGGCAGCAGTCCGCTTTTTTCGTAGTAGCGAATGGTCTCGACATCGACGCCAGTGGCCCGCGCCAGTTCACCGATGCGCATGGCGTGTCTCCTCTATCGAACCGGGCTTCATCGTTGCTGAACGTGATGTTAAATCGCTTGACCCTGTAGTGGCTACGGGGTGTTGAATCGATGACTGTCCTCATTCATCAGGAGATCGCCATGTCCGACAACTGCTGCGGACCCACCCCTGCTGTCGCGCTCACCCCCCGTTACCGCAAGGCGTTGTGGGTCGCCTTGCTGGTCAACAGTCTGATGTTCTTCGTCGAGGTCGCCGGCAGCCTGCGGTCAGGCTCCTCCGCGCTGCTGGCCGATGCGATCGATTTTGCCGGTGATGCCGCCAACTACGGTTTGTCACTGGCAGTGCTGTCGCTGGCGCTGGTGTGGCGCTCGCGCGCTGCCTGGATCAAGGGCGCCACGATGGCGCTGTTCGGGCTGCTGGTGCTGGGCAGAACCGGCTGGGCAGCGCTGCACGGGCTGCTGCCCGAGACCTGGACGATGGGTCTGGTGGCACTGCTGGCGCTGGCCGCCAATGCCGGCGTGGCGCTGCTGCTCTATGCCTTTCGCGATGGCGATGCCAACATGCGCTCGGTCTGGCTCTGCAGCCGCAACGATGCGATCGGCAATCTGGCGGTGATTCTGGCCGCCGGTGGCGTGGCCCTCACCGGCAGCCGCTGGCCCGACCTGCTGGTGGCGGTGGCCCTGGCGCTGCTGGCACTGAGTTCGGGCGTCTCCATCATGCGCCATGCCCGCGATGAGTTGAACAGCGCGTTGCCATCCGCCGTGCAGAGCTGCCAAAGCGACCCCTGCGGCCGATGAATGTCGCCGTTCATCCCAGCCGCGCCACGAAGCGGGCGATGCGCGCCGCCGCCTGCGCCAGTCGGTCGATGTCGGCGGTGTAGGCCACCCGCACGAAGTCGTTGGCGCGGTACTGACCGAAGTCGGTGCCTGGGGTGATGGCCACCCCTTCTTCTTCGAGCAGGCGCAGGCAGAAGGTCTCGCTGTCGAGTCCCAGATGGTCGATCGCCGCATAGAGGTAGAAGGCCCCCTCCGGCTCCCGTTCGATCACGAGGCCGGCCTGCCGCAGCGCCGGCAGCAGCAGATCGCGTCGCCGCTGGAACTCGCCACGCTGCGCTTCGAGAAGCTCGATCGTCGATGCCGAAAAGGCCGCCAGCGCCGCGTGCTGTGCCGGTGTCGACGGGGCGATGAACAGGTTCTGCGCCAACTTCTCCAGCGGGGCAACGGCCGTGGGCGGCGCCACCAGCCAGCCGAGTCGCCAGCCGGTCATGCCGAAATATTTCGAAAAGCTGTTGATCACATAGGCTTCGTCGGTGAAGGCCAGCATCGAGGGCGCATCGCTGCCGTAGGTGAGCCCCTGGTAGATCTCATCCACCAGCACAAAGGCCTCCTTTTGCACGGCCAGCTCGGCGAAACCACGCAGATCGCTCCGGTTCAGCACGGTGCCAGTCGGGTTGGAAGGGGTTGCCAGCAGCAGGCCACGGCTGTTCGGCCGCCACTGTTGCTGCGCCAGCGCCGGCAGCAGTTGAAAGCGTTGCGCGGCCGCCACCGCCACCGCCTGGGGTTCGCCGCCGAACAGCCGGATGAAGTGGCGGTTGCAGGGGTAGCCCGGATCGGCCAGCAGCACGCCGCTGCCCGGCTCCACCAGCAGCGCGGCGGCCAGCAGCAGTGCGCCGGAGGCCCCAGCGGTGATGAGGATGCGTCGCGGGTCGATGTCGAGCCCTTGGGTACGCCGATAGTGGTCGCTGATCGCCGCGCGCAGTTCGGGCAGCCCCAGCGCCGGGCTGTATTGAGTCCGGCCCGCAGCCAGCGCGGCCCGGCCGGCTTCGACGATCGGTGCGGCGGTGGGAAAATCGGGCTCACCCACCTCCATGTGGATGATGTCCCGGCCCGCCTGCTCCAGCGTGCGGGCCTGCTCCAGCACCGCCATCACCCGAAAGGGTTCGATCTCGGCCACCCGGGCGGCGAATCGCCGGTCACTCATGCCACATCTCCTGCTGTTTCAGCCTGCTGCCGCGGTCGATGGCGCACCGACAGAAAAGCAACCCGAGGCTCTGGCCAAAGGGTAACCTATCTGATAGCTTCTGCGCGCTGTTCTGTCACGCCCGTCCATGCTGCCGACAGCGTCGAGGGCGTGCAGGTCATTCAACCCGCCCCATCCATCCGATCTGGCCGAGTCGGCGCCGGATCATCCACGAGCCGTATCCCGGAGCAGAAACCATGGCAGCCAAGGAGCATTCACGCGCTGAAGCCATTCTCAAGACCTTTTCGCCCTACAAAGAGAAGAAGGGCGAGGAGTACATGAATCCGCAGCAGCTCGCACACTTCAGGAACATCCTGCAGACATGGAAGAAAGAACTGATGGAAGAGGTCGACCACACCGTCCACCACATGCAGGATGAGGCCGCCAACTTCCCCGATCCCTCCGACCGCGCCAGCCAGGAAGAGGAGTTCAGCCTCGAACTGCGCACCCGCGACCGCGAGCGCAAGCTGATCAAGAAGATCGAATCGACCCTCGAGCGCATCGACCAGGGCGAATATGGCTTCTGCGACGCCTGCGGCATCGAGATCGGCATCCGTCGGCTCGAGGCGCGCCCGACCGCCAGCCTCTGTGTCGACTGCAAGACGCTGGATGAAATCAAGGAAAAGCAGCAACGCGGCTGACGCCGGCGGGGCCATGGCGCGCCTCCAGGCTGTCACCGAATCCCCCCTGCACCCTCCCTCCCGCCGTTATCGGGGCCGCTTTGCCCCCTCGCCGACCGGCCCCCTCCATCTGGGCTCCCTGCTGACCGCGGTGGCCAGTTACCTCGACGCCCGCCAGGCCGGCGGCGACTGGCTGCTGCGGATCGAGAACATCGATCCGGTCCGTGAGGCCAGCGGGGCCGAATCGCAGATTCTGCATGCGCTGGAGCAGCATGGTCTCCATTGGGATGGCCCACTGGAGCGGCAATGGTCGCGGATGTCGCACTACCGCGAGGTGGCGGAGCGGTTGCGCGAACGCGGTCTGGCTTACCGCTGCCAATGCAGCCGCAGCGAACTGGCCTCCCTGGGCGGACAGCATCCCGCCACCTGCCGTCATCGCCCCCCGGCGGCCAATCTCCCCAGTGCATTGCGGGTCGATGTCGGCGACCGGCCGATCCGCTTCATCGACCTGATTCAGGGGCCGCAGCAATTTCAGCTCGCCCGCGATGGGGGCGATTTTGTCATCTGGCGGCGCGATGACCTGGTCAGTTATCAACTGGCGGTGCTGCTCGATGACCTGCGCCAAGGCATCAGCCGGGTGGTACGCGGGGTCGACCTGCTCGACTCCACGCCGCGCCAGATCCATCTGGCCATGCTGCTGGGAGAGCCGCCACCCGACTATGGCCATCTGCCGGTGCTGGTCAATCGAAGCGGTGCCAAGCTGAGCAAGCAGAACCTCGCACCGGCGCTCGATCTCTCCCGCGCGCGGCAGAATCTCCATGCCGTACTGACGCTGCTGCGACTCGAACCGCCGCCGGCACTGCGGCATGAAGCGGTGCGGACCCAGCTCGATTGGGCCACGCCCCGCTGGTCGCTGGCCGCGCTGCAGGGCTGCCGCAGCCTGCCGATGCCGGAACGGCTGGCGGATTGAGTCCGGCCTCTCTACCATAGCCGGTCGATCCGTCATCCATTCAGGACATTGCGATGTATGTCCCGCGCTCGATCATGCTGCTGGTGATTGGGGTGCTGCTGCTCTTTCCCGGCGTGCAGGCCTGGGTCGGCGATGTCGGCAGCAGTTGGTATCGGCCCCATCTGGTCTGGCTGGCGGTGATCATTCTCGCCCTGGTTCTGCAGCAGCTGCGGGAGCCCGATGAGTCCTGAGCTCGCTCTGCCGCTGGCGGTTCTGGGCTATCTGGCGCTGCTGTTCCTCACTGCCTGGGCTGCCGAACGCTGGCGCGGGCCGGCCCGCCTGGCGCGCCATCCGCTCATCCATCTCTTCGCACTCGGGGTTTACGGCGGTGCCTGGTCGCTGCTGGGGTCGATCGGCTTCGCCCAGCATTTCGGCCACAGCTACCTGTTCTACTATCTCGGCATGAGCATGGCCTTTCTGCTGGCGCCGATCTTTCTGCAGCCGCTGGCCCAGTTGGTGCGTACCCATCAGCTCAACTCGCTGGCCGATGTGCTGGCGTTCCGTTACCGCAGCCGCCTGGTCGGGGCATTGGCCGCGCTGCTGCTGCTGTTCGGCTCGTTGCCGATGGTGGCGTTGCAACTGAAGAGCGTGCATGAACTCTTCGTACTGCTGAGCCACGATGGCCCTGCCCCCTGGTTGCTGCTGGGTGGATTCGTGCTGCTGCTGCTGCTCTTCACGCTGCGGTTCGGCTCACGTGACCTCACTGCGGAGCAGCAGCATTCGGGCCTGCTGCTTGCGATCGCCAGCTCCGGACTGCTGAAGCTGGTGGCGTTCGGCGGGCTCGGCTGGCTGGCGCTGCGTTACGCCTTTGGCGACTTGCAGGGACTCGGCCAGTGGCTGCGGGCCCATCCGCTGCTGCTCGACCGGCTGCATCAGCCGATGGCGCAGTGGACACCACGCATCCTGCTGCTGCTGTTCTTCTTCGCCACCGTGCTGATGCCGCACATCTACCACCTGCTGTTTGCCGAGGGTCGTTCAGCGACATTGTCCAACTGGCTGGGTGGTGGCTTCTCGCTCTATCTGCTGCTGTTGAGCCTGCCGGTGCTGCCGATACTGTGGGCCGGCGAGGCCATCGGACTGAGCGGCTCCGCCGAATTTTTCTCGATCGGTCTGGCACTGACGAGTCACTCGCCGGCGATTCTGCTGGCGACCCTGCTCAGCACCCTGGCCGCCACCAGCGCGGTGATGGTGGTGGCGACGCTGGCGCTGGCCTCCATCTGCCTGAACCATCTGGTGCTGCCGTTCTACCAGACCTCCAAAAAGGAGCAACTCTATCGTTGGGTGCTGGCGCGCCGGCGCTGGCTGATTGCGCTGATCTTTCTGATCGGTCTGCTGGGTCCGATGCTCTTTTCCGACTGGCAGCCACTGGCCGAACTGGCCCTGTTTGCCTTTGTCTGCATCCTCCAGCTGATGCCCGGTACCCTGGGGGTGCTCTACTGGCCGCATGCCAACCGCAAGGGGCTGGTGGCGGGACTGCTGACCGGTCTTGTGCTCTGGCTGCTCTGTGCCCTGCTGGCACAGCCACTGACCGGTGCCCGTTCACTGTCGCTGCTGCAGGACAACTGGAGTCCGCTGGCACTCGGTTGTCTGGCCATCAACATCGCCATCTTCTCCCTGGTCTCGGCCGTTACCTCACGCAGTCCGGCGGAGCGTGCCGCAGCCGAACTCTGCTCGGTGGACAACATCCGCCGGCCGCGACGCCGTGAATTGAGCCAATCGTCACCCGAGCGCTTCATCCAGCAGTTGAGCAAGGCGCTCGGGCTCAATCTGGCACGGCAGGAGGTGGAGCAGGCGCTGCGCGAGCTCGAGCTCGATGCCGATGAGCGGCGCCCCTATGCGATGCGCCGTCTGCGTGACCGCATCGAGGCCAACCTGTCGGGCCGGCTGGGACCCTCCACCGCCCAGGAGATCGTCTCACGCCTGCTCCCCTACAAGGAGTCACCCTATGCTTACGACATCGAGGACATCAACTTCATCGAAAACCGGCTCGAATCCTATCGCAAGGATCTGCGCGGCCTGGCGGCCGAACTCGACACCCTGCGGCGTTACCACCGCCAGACATTGCGCGACCTGCCGATCGGAGTGCTCTCGATCGGTGTCGATGGCGAAGTGCTGCTGTGGAACCGCGCGATGGAGGCGCTGACCCAGACGCCAGCCGGAGAGGTGATCGGCTCCACCCTGGCCTCGCTCGCACCACCCTGGGGAGCGCTGTTCGCGGATTTTCTACATGACCCGGCCATGCAGCGCCACAAGGAGCCAATCAAGCTGGGCGGGGAGCAGCGCTGGGTGGCCCTGCACAAGTCGGATGTCTCCGCCGAGGATGTCTATCAGGGTGGCAGTCAGGTGATCCTGGTGGAGGACATGACCGACACCCGACTGCTCGAACAGAAGCTGATGCACAGCGAGCGGCTGGCCTCGATCGGCCGGCTTGCCGCCGGTGTCGCCCATGAGATCGGCAATCCGGTCACCGGCATCGACTGTCTGGCGCAAAACCTCGCTGCCGAGAGTGACGAAGCCGAAATCAGGGAGCTGGCCGAGCAGATTCGCCAACAGATCCGCCGCATCAACCGCATCGTCCAGTCGCTGGTCACCTTTGCCCACCGCGGCAACCCCGAGACACCCTCCCGGCATGGTGCCGTCTCGCTCAGGGCCTGTGTGGCCGAAGCAGTCGAACTGTTGTCGATCGGTGGCAAGGGGTATGACATCCGCTTCGACAACCGCTGTGATCCGGACCTCGACGTGCGTGGCGACAGCCAGCGGCTGCAGCAGGTGTTCGTCAACCTGCTCGACAACGCCCGTGACGCCTCGCCACCCGGTGCCTGCATCCTCATCCGCAGCCAGCTTCTGGAGGGCATGGTCCAGACCGAGGTGATCGATCAGGGCAGCGGCATCGACAAGAGCCTGCACGAGCGGGTGTTCGATCCGTTCTTCACCACCAAGGAGCCGGGCGAGGGCACCGGACTCGGCTTGGCACTGGCCTACAGCATCGTCGAGGCGCATCAGGGGCAACTGCTGATCGACAGCCCGCTGGATGCGGCGACCGGACGCGGCACCAAGGTAACAGTGCTGCTGCCAAAGTGGGTGGAATCAACGCAACAGAGCGCGCAGACGGATGATTCTGAGTCAGAAACTGGTTAGACTGGTAACGTCTTATACTGCCGAGGTCGTGAGTAATGAAGTCGACCCCCAAGGTGCTCATCGTCGAGGATGAGTCGGTCATCCGCTACGCACTGCGCCGTCTGCTGGAGCGCAACCAGTTCAAGGTCAGCGAGGCCGGTTCGGTGGCCGAGGCCCAGGCGAAGCAGAACCTGGACGAGTTCGACATCATCATCAGCGACCTGCGCCTGCCCGGTGCGCCGGGCACCGATCTGATCAAGCTGGCGCCGGCGACGCCGGTGCTGATCATGACCAGTTACGCCAGCCTGCGCTCGGCGGTCGATGCCATGAAGATGGGCGCGGTTGACTACATCGCCAAGCCCTTCGACCACAACGAGATGCTGGGCACGATCCGCCGCATCATCGCCAGCCACACGCCGCCACCGGTTGCCGCCGTCGGCGGCAGCCACGGCCTGCCCGGCATGGTCGGGCGCTCACCGGCGATGCAGGCGATCTACAGCCACATCCACAAGGTGGCCAGGACCGCCACCACCGCGCTGATCCAGGGTGAATCGGGCACCGGCAAGGAGCTGATCGCCAAGGCCATCCATGCGCTGGGACCACGCCGTGACCAACCGCTGATCAGCATCAACTGCGCGGCCATTCCCGAAAGCCTGATCGAATCCGAACTCTTTGGCCACGAAAAGGGCGCCTTCACCGGCGCGACCGCCAGCCGCACCGGCCTGGTCGAAGCAGCCGATGGCGGCACCCTCTTTCTGGATGAGATCGGCGAACTGCCGCTGGAGGCCCAGGCCCGCCTGCTGCGGGTGCTGCAGGAGGGCGAGATTCGCCGCATCGGTTCGGTCGAATCGAAGAAGGTCGATGTGCGTCTGATCTCGGCCACCCACCGCGATCTGGCGCGCATGGTCAAGGAGAACCGGTTTCGCCAGGATCTCTACTACCGCATCAATGTGGTGAAGATCGAACTGCCGCCGCTGCGCGAGCGCGGCAGCGACATCCTCGAGATCGCCGAACACATTCTCGACAAGGTTGCCCAGCGTCTGGGGCGCTCCGCGCTGCGGTTCTCGCCCAACGCCATCCAGGCCATCACCACCTACGGTTGGCCCGGCAATGTCCGCGAGCTCGAAAACGCCATCGAACGGGCGGTGGTGCTCAGCGAGCAGCCGGTCATCGACCACCCGCTGCTCGGCATCGATGTCGAGTTGATCGAGGTGGCCGAACTGCGCAGACAGCAGGAAAGCAAGGGCACGGTGCCGTCAAAGATCGCCTTTGAACCGCAGGAGGGGCTGTCGCTCGAGGATTACTTCCAGCAGTTCGTGCTGCAGCATCAGGACCAGATGAGCGAGACCGAGCTGGCGCGCAAGCTCGGCATCAGCCGTAAATGTCTGTGGGAGCGCCGGCAGCGCTTCAGCATCCCGCGCAGTCGCACACCCGCCAAGAGGGCTGGCTAGCCGCCTGTCACCGCAACGCCGTGCCGCGATGTTACCTGTCGCGCGGCGCGGTCCCCAGAACGAGGGGGACGGTAACAGAAAACTGTTTCCCCGCCGTTGAGCAAACCACGATAATATTTCAACTTGTTGTTATTTAAGTGAATTTAATTTTGGCACGCCAAATGTATAGGAAGAGGACATAACAATAACAATAACAATAAACAATAAAAACGACGCTTCGGGTACAACAACAATAATTGCGCAGCCACCTGAGCTGCCGATCCGAAGAGGCAGATCGAGGTGCAGCATCGTTGTGATAACAACAAGCAGGTTTGGCTCATAACAATAACAATCCGGCGCTGGCCGGCAAATCTGTAAAACAAAGACACGGCGCGGCAGCTTGGCTCTTGAGTGACACACCTTGCAGTGGAATGCCTCAGGCATTCCACTGCAAACTCATCTGAAATCCACTTCCCTTCTTTCGGCTCGACGCGGTATCGATGTGGCGTGGTGTATACTTCGCGCGCGGATTTTGTTGCCACAGGTCTCATTGCCATCGAACAGACGCTTGCCAAGCCGACCGTCATCCCCCGTGACGCCCACACCCTCTCCCGCAGTCAGGTCAGCGCCGCCGCGCTCAAGGTGCTCTATCGGCTGAAGGATGCCGGTTTCGCGGCCTATCTGGTGGGTGGCTGCGTGCGCGATCTGCTGTTGGGCCTGACACCCAAGGATTTCGACATTGCCACCGATGCGATGCCGGAGCAGGTCACTCAGCTCTTTCGCAATTCCCGGGTGATCGGTCGCCGTTTTCGCATCGTGCATGTCCGTTTCGGCCAGGAGACCATCGAGGTCTCGACCTTTCGCGCCCATCACTCGCCCTTCGACGAAGAAGATCCCGACACTGAACCGCTCGAGCGGCGCCGTTCCGACAGCGGCATGATCCTGCGCGACAATGTCTATGGCCGGGTCGACGAGGATGCCGGACGGCGTGACTTCACCATCAACGCGCTCTACTACGACATCCGCGACTTCACGCTGCACGACTACGCCGATGGATTGCGCGACCTGAACGCCAGGCAGATCAGGATGATCGGTGACCCGGCCATCCGCTACCGCGAGGATCCGGTGCGCATGCTGCGCGCGGTGCGCTTTGCCGCCAAACTCGACTTCACGCTGGCCGAGGAGACCCTCAAACCGATCAGGACGCTGCGCACCCTGCTGCTGCAGGTGCCTGCGGCACGCCTGTTCGATGAGGTGATCAAGCTGTTCCTGACTGGCCATGGATTGAGCTCGTTTCAACTGCTGCGGGCGCACGGCCTGTTCGAGACGCTCTTTCCAGCCACCCAGGCCAGCATCGAGGCCGCGACACCCTTTGCCGTTGCGCTCATCGAAGCGGCGATGCACAACACCGACCTGCGCCTGGCCGAGGAACGTCCGGTCAATCCGGCCTTCATCTTCGCGGTGCTGTTGTGGCCGGTCCTCACGATCCGACAGCAGCAGCTCCAGCATGACGAGGGGCTGCCGCCGATCGCGGCACTCCATCAGGCCGCCCACGAGGTGCTGGGCGAGCAGGTGCGAATCACGGCCATTCCGCGCCGCTTCTCCACCATCGTCATCGAGATCTGGGAGCTGCAGTGGCGGCTGCCCCGACGCACGCCAGCGGCGGTGGCCAAGCTGATCGCGCATCCACGCTTTCGTGCCGGCTACGACTTTCTGCTGCTGCGCGAACAGGCGGGTGAAGCGCTCGATGGTCTCGGTCAGTGGTGGAGCAGCTATCAGATTGCCGACGAGGCTGAGCGGACGGCATTGGTCGCCACTGTTACGGCCCCCAAATCCAGGCGCCGCAGCCGGGTGCGGCGGCGCAAATCCCGCGACTGAGCCATCTGCATCGTGCGTTGCCATATCGCGCTGGGCAGTAACCTGGATGAGCCGCTGGTGCAGATTCTCACCGCCTCCCGGGCGTTGGCGGAAATTCCCGACAGCACGCTGGTTGCGCTCTCCAGTTGTTACCGCAGCGCACCGCTGGATGGGATGGACCAGCCATGGTACGTCAATCGGGTCGCCGCGCTCGACACCCAGCTGTCACCGGAAGCGCTGCTCGATGCACTGCAACGGATCGAACAGCGACAGGGCCGCATCCGCACCGTGCGCTGGGCGTCCCGCACGCTCGATCTCGACCTGCTGCTCTATGGCGACCTGGTGATGGAGAGCCCCCGGCTGCGGATTCCCCATCCGGGAATGGCGACGCGGAACTTCGTGCTGCACCCTTTGGCGGAACTGGTGGGCGACCTTATACTGCCGACCGGGCAGCGGCTGAGCGAGCTGTGTCGGTGCTGTACCGATGCTGGCCTGATCCGCATCGATCTCACCGCCGTGGAACCGGCGATCGCCGGGCCCGCGCTCACCCACGGCCGCTGACCCTGCGAACCGCATGCCCAGTCAGACAGAAGGAGCCACCGCGTGAATGCCATGACCCTGAACAGCCTGCGGGCGCTCAAGCGCGACGGCAAGCGGTTTTCCTGCCTCACCGCCTATGACGCCAGCTTTGCCCACCTGCTCAGCAGCAGCGGCATCGAAGTGCTGCTGGTCGGCGACTCCCTCGGCATGGTGGTGCGCGGCCATTCGTCGACCGTGCCGGTGCGGATGGAAGAGATGGTCTACCACACCCACTGTGTTGCCGCCGGCAACCAGGGTGCGCTGCTGATGGCCGACCTGCCCTTCATGAGTTACACCACCCCAGCCCAGGCACTGGAAAATTCGGCCCGGCTGATGCAGGCCGGCGCCAACGTCGTCAAGCTGGAGGAGTGCCAGCAGCTGGTCGAGATCATCGCCGCACTCAGTGGCTGCGGCATTCCCAGTTGCGCCCACATCGGTCTGGCCCCCCAGAGCGTCAACAAATTGGGCGGCTACCGGGTGCAGGGACGCGATGCCACGGCCGCGCAGGCGATGATCGAGCATGCCGTGGCACTCGAAGAGGCCGGTGCCGACCTGCTGCTGCTCGAATGCGTGCCCAGCCGGCTGGCCGAGACCATCACCCGGCAACTGACCATTCCGGTCATCGGCATTGGTGCCGGTGCCGCCACCGATGCCCAGGTGCTGGTGCTGCATGACATGCTCGGCATCACCCCCGGCAAGCCACCAAAGTTCGTCAGGAATTTCATGATCGGGGCCGACAGCATCCAGCAGGCCATCACCGGTTATCGCGATGCCGTGCTCGACGGCACCTTCCCTGGCCCGGAGCAGAGCTTCTCCTGACGATGGAGCTGCTGCACGCCATCGAACCACTGCGCGCACGGCTGCATGCACGGCGGCGTGCCGGCCACCGCATCGGCCTGGTGCCGACCATGGGCAATCTGCATCAGGGCCATCTCGATCTGGTCGAACGGGCGCGCGCGCAGTGTGACGCCGTGGTCGTCAGCATCTTCGTCAACCCGTTGCAGTTCGGACCGCAGGAGGATTACGACAGCTATCCGCGCACGCTGACCGCCGATTGCGCACTGCTGGAGCCATTGCAGGTCGATTGGCTGTTTGCCCCCAACGTCGCCGAGATGTACCCGCAGGGTCAGGGGGCTGGAGTGATCCGCGTCGGCACCCCGGCGATCGCCGACATCCTCTGTGGCGCCAACCGTCCCGGCCACTTCAGCGGCGTGACCACCGTGGTCAGCAAGCTGTTCAACATCGTTCAGCCCGACCGGGCCTATTTCGGCGAGAAGGATTACCAGCAACTGGCCATCATTCGTGCGCTGGTGCGTGACCTCGACTTTCCGATCACCATCACCGGCGTGCCGACCCGCCGCGAAGCCGATGGCCTGGCGATGAGTTCGCGCAATGGCCGCCTCAGCAGCGACGATCGGCAACGGGCGCCACTGCTTTACCGGGCGCTGTGCGAGACGGCCGACCGCCTGCGCGCCGGTGACCGGAACCTCGATCAGCTCTGCGCACAGGCCCGTGACACTCTGACGGCAGCCGGTTTTGCCGTCGATTATTTCACCGTTCTGGCCGCCGATGATCTGTCGCCGGCACTGCCAGCGCAGCGGAATCTGGTCATTCTGGTGGCGGCCAAAATCGGCTCGACCCGGCTGATTGACAATCTGGTGGTAAATGTTTGAACGGGGTAATTCTTTGCGGCATACTGCCGCCCACGCTTTCCGGCAGGAATCCGGAAAGAGGCTATAACTCCAGCTGAAGAGGTGTGGCTGTATGGAATCCATCATGCTCAAGGCCAAGTTACATCGGGCATGTGTCACCCATGCCGAGCTTGAATATGAAGGTTCGTGCGCGATCGATGGCCAGCTTCTGGATCTGGCTGGCATCCGTGAATATGAGCAGATTCAGATCTACAACGTCGCCAATGGCGAGCGTTTCACCACCTATGCCATCCGGGCCGAAGAGGGTTCGCGGGTGATCTCGGTCAATGGCGCGGCCGCGCACAAGGCCAAGCCGGGTGACCGGGTGATCATCTGTGCCTATGCCCACTACAGCGCAGCCCAGCTGGCCAGCTTCAAGCCCTCGCTGGTCTATCTGAACGAAGACAACACCGTCAGCCACGCCAGCAACTCCATTCCGGTCCAGGTGGCCTGACCCTCCGCTCTTTCTGTACCGCCCGGCGCACCGCACCGGGCGGTTGCCCGACTCCACAGGCGACGAGTACACTCTCGGCACATCCACAAGTCACGTCCTGCCTCTCTGCAAGAGGGCCAGCGTCGACTTGGCATGCCATCACCATAAGCCACGCCGATGCAGGGAGTCACAGTGTCCGAAATCCATCTCCACCAGGTTCCAGAGAGCGCCAGGGCGCGTGCGCACATCACCCGCGACGACTATTTGCGGATGTACCGCAGCTCGATCGAACAGCCCGAGCAGTTCTGGGCCGAACAGGCGCAGAAGTTCCTCGACTGGTTCAGCCCCTGGAGCACCGTGAGCGAATCGGACTTTCGTCAGGGACAGGCCAAATGGTTCATTGGCGCGACCCTGAATGCCGCCTACAACTGCATCGACCGCCATCTGCCGCAGCGGGCTGATCAGGTCGCCATTCTCTGGGAGGGGGATGATCCGGCCGACTCGAAAAAGATCACCTACCAGGAGCTGCACCAGCAGGTGTGCCGGCTCGCCAACCTGCTGAAGGCGCGCCAGGTCAGGAAGGGGGACCGGGTCTGCATCTACATGCCGATGATTCCCGAGGCCGCCTATGCCATGCTGGCCTGCGCCCGGATCGGTGCGGTCCACTCCGTCGTCTTTGGCGGCTTCTCGCCGGAGTCACTGAAGGACCGGATTCTCGACTCCGACTGCCGGCTGGTGATCACCGCCGACGAGGGGCTGCGCGGCGGCCGGCGGGTGCCGCTCAAGCAGAACTGCAACCAGGCGCTGGAGCGCTGCCCCGATGTCCATTCGGTCATCGTCGTGCGCCGCACCGGCGGTCCGATCGACTGGGTCGATGGACGTGACATCTGGTACCACGAGGGCATTGCCAGCGTCGCCAGCGATTGTCCGGCCGAGCCGATGGATGCCGAGGATCCGCTCTTCATCCTCTACACCTCCGGTTCGACTGGCAAACCCAAGGGGGTGCTGCACACCACCGGCGGTTATCTGTTGCAGGCCGCCATGACCCACAGGTATGTCTTCGACTACCACGATGGCGACATCTACTGGTGCACGGCCGATGTGGGCTGGGTCACCGGCCACTCCTACATCGTCTATGGCCCGCTCGCCAATGGCGCCACCACTCTGGTCTTCGAGGGGGTGCCCACCTATCCCGATGCCTCGCGCTTCTGGCAGGTGATCGACAAGCATCAGGTCAACATCTTCTACACCGCACCCACGGCCCTGCGGGCCTTGATGGGGCAGGGCGACCAGTATGTGACCCGCAGCGGGCGTCAATCGCTGCGCACGCTCGGCACGGTCGGCGAACCGATCAATCCCGAAGCCTGGGAGTGGTACCACCGGGTGGTCGGCGAAGGGCGCTGCCCGGTGGTCGACACCTGGTGGCAGACCGAAACCGGCGCGATCATGATCTCGCCGCTGCCCGGTGCCACCGACCTCAAGGCCGGCTCCGCCACGCTGCCATTCTTCGGCGTCAAGCCGGAGCTGCTCGATGCCGATGGCCACATCATCAACGGCGCCGGCAGCGGCAACCTGGTGATCGCCCGCAGTTGGCCCAGCCAGATCCGCACCGTCTTCGGTGACCACCAGCGCTGTGTCGACACCTATTTCTCGACCTATCCCGGCTATTACTTCACCGGCGATGGCGCCCGTCGCGACGAGGATGGCTACTACTGGATCACCGGTCGGGTCGATGACGTGCTCAACATCTCCGGCCATCGCCTCGGCACCGCCGAGATCGAGAGTGCCCTGGTGCTGCATCCGGCGGTGGCCGAAGCGGCGGTGGTCGGCTATCCCCACCCGATCAAGGGACAGGGCATCTATGCCTATGTCACATTGATGAACGAGGTGCCGCCCAGCGATGCGCTGCGCAAGGAGCTGATCGACCTGGTCAGCAAGGAGATCGGTGCCATCGCCAAGCCGGACATCATCCAGTGGGCACCCGGCCTGCCCAAGACCCGCTCCGGCAAGATCATGCGGCGCATCCTGCGCAAGGTGGCGGCCAATGAGCTCGACAACCTGGGCGACACCACGACGCTGGCCGAGCCGGCCGTCGTCGATGACCTGATCAAGCACCGCGCGCTGCAATAGCGCGCTTGCCGTCAGGGGGTGCTCTTGCCTCCCTGACGCAGTTTCAGCGTGGCCAGTCGCGCGGCTGGTCGTAAAAGGCCCGTTCGATGAACTCCGCCACCCGCTGCCATGCCGTGGCCGTGGGTGACGGCTGCGGCCCGCTTGGCGGCAGGTAGTCGCCATGGCCATAGCCACTCCTGATCTGCCAAGGTCGCTCGACCAGATGGCCCGACCCGGCCGACGGGCCACCGTAGCCGAGTGCCGGCCGGGCGGTGATCGACTCGCCCTGCAGCAGGTCGGAGAGCGGATCGCCGACACGGAACGCCAGCTTCAGCACCTGATCATCCCTGGAGGCGAGCACGACGATCCGCTCGGCATTGGCGGCGGCCCACTTGAATTCGGCCTCCAGTACGTCACGGTCGACGGCGGCTGCGGTCAGGCAGAGCAGATGCAGCCGCCGTGACATGCGCTGTGCCGCGCTCAGGATCAGCCGGGCACCGAGACTGTGCGAAGCGAACGAGATGCTCTGCGCCGTTGCCAGCCAGCGGTCACAGAAGTCGGCCAGCAGCCGGCCGCAGCGGTTGGCATCGTTGCCCTCGAACGGGTAGTTGACCACCGGCAGCCAGGCATCGCCGGGCCAGAGGATGCCGATGAAGAGATCGGGCTCCGGCAGCGCCAGATGGCTGCCGAGCCGGCCCAGCGCGCGGGCCCCCTCGGCATAGTTCACATTGAAGCCATGGCTGAGGAACAGCACGTTCTTTCCGGCGAACAGCGGCGGCAGCTCATGCCACTGCAACGCACGCAGGGCCGGCTGCGGCTGGTTGCCATCGCCCTCCAGCAGGTAGGGCTCGACGATGCCGCCGTCGATGGCCGCGGCGCGAAAGTTGAGGTAGAGGTTCTGCATCGCGGCTCAGCGGCGTTTCGAGGCGGCAATCGCCGAGACCGCCGACGACAGTGCCGAGGAGAGATCCTTGGCGATCGGCGCCAGCGGCACCGACAGCGCGCCGACCAGCAGTGCCAGCAGCGCCTGCTTGGAGCAGAGGTAGGCCAGGGTGCCTTCCGACGACAGCAGTCCGCCGCCGACCAGGGCCAGTACCATCGCGGTGACGGCCGCGAAGGCCTTGGCCGAGTTGCGGTAGAGCTGGTCGGCCCGCTCATAGCCCAGATCGAGCAGCGCGCTCAACACCGTGTCGAACTGCCCGAGCAGGTTGATCTGCGCTGGCGTCAGTGGCGTGCCGTTGGCGATGCTGTCGGCCAGCTGTTGCAGCGCAGCCGGCGCAAGGTGGGTGGCCCTGGCCAGTTTGCTGGCGTTGTCCTGGGTCAGCGTCAGCCGGATCAGCGCCTTGGCGGCGGCCTTCTGCTCGGCCTTGCCGACCCCGTTGAGCCAGTTGGCGCGCAGGGTGTCGAGAATCTGCGGCGCACCCAGGGCGCTGTCGCCGGGGTCGGGCAGAAAGGGGCGCACCGCTGTTTCGATGTGGCCAAACCCCGGGTTGGAGGCACCGCCGCGAATCGCCTTGGAGGTGTCGACCAATCCGTAGGCGGCGGTGCCCAGGCCGGCAATGGCGGCGATGAGGCTGTCGATGTTGCTCAATATCAGCTCGGTCAGTGGCATGGGGCAGCTCCGTGCTGTTTACAGGGACGGATCGATGGAGATGTGCACGCCCTGCTCACCGGCCACCTCGTTGCCGAGGGTGAGCAGCGCCTTCTCGGTGTCGCGCAGTGGCAGGGTGTGGCTGTGCATCAGCTCCAGCGGGAATTTGCGGCTCTCGATGATGCGGATGGCCGCCTCGTAGGAGTCGAAGTCGACCGCCAGCGCGCCGATCAGCGTCAGCTCCTTCATCATGATCTTGTTGCTGGGGAACTCCTGCACCGGCTTGTACTTGGCGCCGGCCAGCACGATCCGGCCGGCCTGCGCGGCCAGATCGAGCGCATCGCAGACCGGCTGGGTGGCGCCGCTGGTCACCTCGACCACCACCTGCGCCATCTCGCCGTTGGTCATCTCGCGCACCACCGCGACCACATCCTCCTGCTCGACATCGACCGTGCGGTCGGCACCGAAGGCCCGCGCGATCTCCATCTTGTGCGCATCGACTGCAAGGCCGGTGACGATCACCTGGCCGGCCCCGGCCGCCTTGGCGGCAACCACCGAGGCCAGTCCACGCTGGCCGCAGCCGAGAATGACCACGGTCTCGCCGATCGCCGTCTTCGGCAGTTGGCTGGCCCAGCGCACACCGGCCCCCAGCGGGTTGAACATCACCGCCAGTTCGGGCGCCAGCGCGAGATCGACCTTGTGCACCAGACTGTGCGGATCGAGGTACATGTAGTCGGCATGGCCGCCCCACAGCGATGGGCGCTCATCGACACTCTTGTAGCCATAGGCGTGGATGAAGCCGGCACCGGCACGGCAGAGGTTGTAGCGACCCTTGACACAGGGGCGGCAGAAGCCGCAGGGCAGCATGGTTTCGAGTGCCACCCGGTCGCCTTTTTTCACCCCCCAGCGCTCGCTCGCCCTGGCGCCGATCTGCTCGATGATGCCGATCGGTTCATGGCCGGGAATGACGGTCAGATGGATGCCGTTCTTGTACTGCGACCAGTCGCTGCCGCAGATACCCGACTGTTCGACGCGCATGATGGCGTCGTCGTCGCCGATCTCCGGCACTTCGTAGTGGCGCATCTCGAGCTGGCGGATGCCGGTCTGGACGATTGCCCGTGATTTCATGGTCTGCTCCCTGGCGTTGGCGCCATCTTTATTGGAAGGTCATGGTCAGAACTGTTGTCTCAGCCGGGTGCCCGCCTGCCGCAACCGCTCGCGATCCACAGCAGTGCATCTTGCTCACTCCCTCGAAGAGGGCGATCGCCAAGCGCGTCTCGCCACGGACACAGGGCGTGGGGCACTTGCTGCGCTGCGTTCGCAGTGGCCAGCAGCATGTGCGGATTGGAAGAATCGGGCGGGAAGCTGAACATGCCACCGTGCAGCCGGGCAGTTCATTGACCCCGGTCAGCGCCTCATTGACGAAGCCTTCGACGGTCTGGCTGAGCAGCCGGTACTCTTCATTGCGCTCGAAATCCATGGTGCGCCTTGATTGTTCTTGTCGGGTCGCCACAGTTCCACCGCATAAATACCACGCGGCGCGCAGTGAGACCAGCTCGACGCCGCACCAGGATGGCTGATCAACGCCTGCTTTGGGGCTGTCTATACTCAAATCTCTCCCGGCGTGTGCACGGGAGCAGATCATCCAGAGAGCAGGAGAAATACATGCTGAAGCCGCTGATGAAGTTGATGTCGGGAATGCGGCTGCGAACCAGGATCGCACTGCTGGCATCCGGATTGCTGCTGTTGAGCGGCTACTTCTCGTATGGCCACTTCCGGACGCTGTTCGAGCAGAAGGTCGAAGCGGCGCGCACCGCGCAGATCGTCGCCCTGATTGGTTCGCTGGAGGGGGTGACGAGCAAGCTGGCGGTCGAACGTGGCACCAGCCTCGGCTTCATCGGCAGCGGTGGCAGCAAGTTCGCGCCCGAACTGGCGAAGGCGCGTCACGAGCTCGATCAGGCCCTCGCCGACTGGAACGGCAACCTGGAGCGCACCGGCGTCCTGCTGGATGACAAGACGCGGCAGTACATCTCGTCACAGCTCATCCCGCTCTGGCAGACGCGCAGTCAATGGCGGGCACAGGTGGATGCCCTGAATGGTGCGCAGACCTTGCGCAACTATTCCGAAGCCAACCGTCTGGGGCTCGACACCACTGCGCTGCTGACCGACCAGATCAATGACCGCGCTGCACTCGATCAACTGCGCATCGTGCTGATGCTCGATGAAATCATCGAGGCGGCGGCCCAGGAGCGCGGGCTGCTCAATGGCCTCTTTGCCAAGTCCAGCGCCAGCGAAGTCCAATTCGTCAAGATGGTTGAACTGCAGGACCGTCAGCGACTGTTTCGCAACCGGCTCGAAAGCTTTGCCGACGCAAGGAGCATGACCTCGCTCAAGACGGCCGAGGCCGATCCGGCCTTTGCCCGTGTCGAGCAGATTCGCTCCGATCTGCGCAAACAGGCCGATTCATTGCAGAGTTTGCAGGGGCCCGCGCCAGAGGAGTGGTTCACGCTGGCCACGCAACGGCTGAAGCACTATGTGCAGGTCGGTGACGAAATCAAGGCCGGCGTGCAGGCCCTCAGCACCCAGCGTCACAGCGAAGCGGTCGCGGCACTGACCCTGACCGCCATCATGACGGCCGTCGCCTATCTGGCGGGTCTGTTGCTGGCGGCCGTGGTGATTGCCGACATCGATCGCAGCGTGAACGGGATTCGCGACTGGATTCGCGAGGTGGTGCGCACACGCGACCTGAGCCTGCGTTTTCGCGGCAACCGCCGCAACGAACTGGGCGAGATCGGCCAGACCATCGACGAATTCTCGTGCGAGATGACCAGGCTGCTGACGCAGGTTCAGCTCCATGCCGACACCCTGAATGGGCAGGCCGCCGCCATGGCCGGCTCCAGCAGCCAGGTCGAGACACTGATCGACCGCCAGCAACAGGAGAGCGAAGCGCTGTCGGCATCGATCGAGGAGATGGCCTCCAGCATCGGCGAGGTGTCGGTCAACACCCATCACACCGCCCGACAGACCGAAACCGCCTCCGAAGTGAGCGGCACCGGGCGGCGCCAGGTCGAGGAGACCAAACAGTCGATTCAGATGCTGGCAGTGCAACTGGGGCAGTCGAAGCAGATGGTGCTGGCCCTGCATGACGACAGCAACCGCATCGGCACCATCGTCGACACCATCAAGGGCATTGCCGAACAGACCAACCTGCTGGCGCTCAATGCCGCCATCGAGGCGGCCCGCGCCGGCGAACAGGGACGCGGCTTCGCCGTGGTGGCCGACGAAGTACGCAGCCTCGCCGGGCGGACCCAGCTTGCCACGACCGAGATACGCGGCATGATCGAGTCGCTGCAAAGCGCCTCGGCAACGGTGGACAGCACCATGACCGAGAGCATCATCCTCAGCGAAGCGTGTCTGGACCTCTCCGAGCACTCGCTGCAGGTGATCGACCGCCTCAAAGGGCTGGTCGATGAGATCGCGCAGGGCAACATCCAGAACTCCTCGGCCACCGAGCAGCAGTCGAGCGTGGCGACCGGAATCAGCAGAAACACCCTGCAGATCTCCGAACTGGCCAGCGAGTGCGTCCAGCATGCGCGCGAAAATGCCAGCAGCAGCGACACCCTGCGGGAGATTGCCGCCGAGCTGAAGAGCCTGGTGTCGCAATACCGCCTGGGGTGATGCACGCTGCATCAGGGCGCTGCATCACTGGCCGAGCGGCGCCTGCGCCAGCACCGAGTAACCGCCGCCGCCCGCGACCGGCGATTGAAAGAGTGTGACCGCTGTCACCGGTTGACGCAGTGACAGCACCTGCTCAAGTGGATGGGCAGCGGCAATGCGCCGGCTGTGCCGACCCAGCCGCGCCAGCGTCAGATGGGGCCGAAACGGCTGCGTCTGACGCGGGTGAAATGCCTGCAACAGCGCATCATGCAGTGCCGTGAGCGTCGCACTGGCGAGGCACTCCGCCCACAACAGACGCGGCTGGCGTGGATCGGGCGCATAGGTCAGCCGCACCAGCTCCAGCGTGAAGGCAGAAAAGCCGCCGGACACCCGAGCCAGCGTGCCGGTGACGGCACTGAGGTCGGTTTCGTTCCACGGCGGCACCAGCGTCAGGTGAATGTCGGCGACGGCCACCCGCCGCACCTCAGGGTCGGCCAGCACCGCGGCCCGTTCCGCCAGCGCCTCGGCCAACGCCGCCGACGCCTTCAGACCGATGAAAATGCGAGGCATTGCAGCTCACCTCATGCAGCGATGTTCATGTTGCGGCATGCTGTTCCGCATGTGAGCGCAGCGTGAGAATGCGGTCCATTCCGCACCGGACCGCTGCACTTCGGGAGCAGGCCGCGCGGCATCGAAAAGGCCGCTGTTCCAGGCGCCGTTGCTGTGGCAAGCTTGCCGTGCTCCCCGGCGCCGTGCTTTGCGTCGACAATGGATGCAGCTCGAAACAGGGAAGCGAAAAATGACGCCAGCAGCATCCAGTGACATCGCGCCAGACGAGACCGATGTGCAGCACGCGGATCCAAGCATACCCCTCGCCCGCCACCGCCTGCACCTGATCGCCGAAACCGCCGTGCGCCTGCCGGCCTACGCCGGCTCCAGCTGGCGCGGCGCGCTCGGCCATGCGCTCAAACGCACGGTCTGTGTCACCGGCGGCCGCCACTGCCCGGACTGCCTGCTGTACCGCTCCTGCGTCTATCCCTACGTGTTCGAGACGCCGCCGCCCGAGCGCGCCGAAAAGCTGCGCAAATACCCCGCGGCTCCGCATCCGTTCGTCATCGAGCCCTGGGCCGACTGCCGCGATGTCGGCCCCGGTGAGACCTTTGGCGTCGATCTGGTGCTGATTGGGCGCGGCCAGAGCCAGCTCGCCTACTTCATCGAGGCGCTGCGCCGCGCCGGGCAGACCGGCATCGGCAAGGGCGCGGCGCGGGGCGAGGGCCGCTATGCCCTGGCGTACGTCGAGCAGGAGACCGCCGCCGGCTGGCAGACCATCTACACCGCCGGCGGGCGGCTGGAATCGCAAGCCGCGCAGACGCCGGCGATCCCACCGCTGCCGGCCGGCCCGGTGCGCGTCGAACTCTCGACGCCGTTGCGCCTGAAGGTGGCCGAGGACCTGGTCACGCCGGAGCGGCTGCGGTTTCGGGATTTCTTTTCGGCACTGCTGCGGCGGCTGTCGCTGCTCTCCTATTTCCACACCGACACCCAGCTCGACACCGACTTTCGCGCCCTGGTTCAGGCGGCCGAGGCGATTGCGCTGAGTGATGCCGACCTGCGCTGGCACGACTGGACTCGTTACTCGGCGCGCCAGGATGCGCTGCTGCAGATGGGCGGCCTGATCGGCGCCTTCACGCTGCCCGGCGCGGCGCTCGCGCCGTTCTGGCCCTGCCTCTGGCTCGGTCAGTGGACCCATGTCGGCAAGGGTGCAGTGATGGGCCTGGGCCGCTACCGGTTGGTGTTTTGACGGCAAGCTTGCGGGAAGGAAGGATGGACGCGCACCGAATGCACACTGCGGACATGAACACGCCCGATCCCATTTCCCGCGACCCCCCCGACTATCCGCGCCGCGTGCTGCTGGCGGTCAGCGGCCTGTCGCCGCAGATCGTCACCGAGACGCTCTATGCACTCGCGGTGCGCACCGAGCGGCCGTGGATTCCCACCGAAATCCTTCTGCTCACCACCGCGCGCGGCGCCGAGCACGCGCGGCTGAACCTGCTCTCCGGCGATCGCTGGTTCGGGCGCCTGCGCGCCGACTACGGCCTGCCGCCGATCCATTTCGATGCCGATTGCATCGAGGTGATCCGCGATGCCACCGGCGCGCCGCTGGCCGACATCCGCAGCCAGGCCGACAACGACGCCACCGCCGATGCGCTGACCGAAGCCGTGCGCGCGCTCACGGCCGATCCGGATGCGGCGCTGCACGTCTCCATCGCCGGCGGGCGCAAGACCATGGGTTATTACCTCGGTTATGCGCTATCCCTGTTCGGCCGCGCCCAGGACCGGCTCTCGCACGTGCTGGTGGATGAAGGCTACGAGGGCCATCCGCAGTTCTACTACCCAAGCCCGGGTGAGCGCGTGATCCACACGCTCGGGCCCAACCCGCGCCCGCTGGACTGCCAGCAGGCCGAGGTGACGCTGGCCGAGATTCCCTTTGTGCGCCTGCGCGAAGGCCAGCCGCAAGCGCTGCTGGCAGGCAGCGCGCGCTTTTCGGACGTGGTCGCTGCCCTCAACCGGGCACTCGCCCCGCCGCGGCTGGTGATCGACGTCACCGACGGGCGGGTCGAGGCCGGCAGCCGGCGGGTTGCCATGCGGCCCGCCGATCTCGCCTTTTTGTTGTGGTTCGCGCGCCGCGCCCAGGCCGGGCAGCCCGGCCTCGGTCGGCCGTCCGAAGGCGTGCCGGATGCCGACTACGCACGCGAGTACCTTGCCGAATACGACCGCCTGCAAGGGCTCAACGCACGCACTGACGCCCGCTACCGCGACGGCATGTCGCAGGGCGATTTCGACGAGCGCCGCACGCGGGTGAACCAGTCGCTGGCAGCCGCGCTGGGGGCGCGGGAGACGGCGCCGTACCTCATCGACGGTACCGGCAGACCGAAAACTTATCGCCTCGGCTTGCCGCCGCACGCCATCACCATCCGCGAGGACTGAGCGCCGATGCACACCCTGGTGAGCTTTCTGGGCCGCGGCCGGGACAACCCGACATCGGGCTATCGCGAGGCGACCTACCGTTTTGCCGACGGCACCACGGCGACGACGCCCTTTTTCGGATTGGCGCTGACAGGGCACCTGAAGCCAGATGCGCTGGTGTTGCTCGGCACCGAGTCCAGCATGTGGGACGTGTTGATCGAGAACCTGCCCGGCATCGCCGAGGCCGAAGAGGCGCTGCGCCTCGAAATGATGGAGGCAGTGGCCGCCGGAAGCGTCACAGTGGACCTGCTCGACCGCGCCCAGCCGCTGGTCCAGCGTGCCGTCGCCCGGCCGGTGCGCCTCAGGCTGATCCCTTTTGGGCGTGACGCGGCCGAGCAGCGACAGATTCTGGAGTGCATCGAACAGGCCGCCGGGCACGGCGAGGTGAGCATCGATGTGACGCACGGCTTCCGTCATCTGCCGATGCTGAGCCTGGTATCCGCCTTCGTGCTCGAACGCTTGGGGCGCACGGTCACCGGCATCTACTACGGCGCGCTCGAAATGACCGCGGACGGCCACACGCCAGTGCTGCGACTGGACGGCCTGCTCACCATCCAGCGCTGGGTGGAGGCGCTGGCCGTATTCGACGCCAGCGGCGATTACGGCGTGTTCGCGCCGCTGCTGGCGGCCGACGGCGTGCCGGCGGACAAGACCCGCTGCCTGCAAGACGCCGCCTTTTTCGAACGCATATCCAACGTGGCCGACGCCACCCGGCAACTGCGCACCTTCCTGCCGGCGCTCGATGCGCCGCTGCCGGGCGCCAGCGGCCTGTTCCAAAAGCGTCTGCGCGAACGTCTGGCTTGGGCGCGCGAATCGAACCTGGCGGCACGTCAGCGCAAGCTTGCGCATCAGTACCTGCACCGGGGCGACTTCGTGCGTGCCGCCATTTTTGGCTACGAGAGCCTGGTCAGCCGGCTGTGCATCGAGCAGGGATGCGATCCGCTGGATTACCCCGTCCGGGAGCAAGTGGCCCAGGCATTCGGCGCCGAACTGCACGCCGGTGAGCATACCGACGGGAAGCGCAATGCTTTTCTGACGCTCAAAAACCTGCGCAACGCGCTGGCGCACGGTACGCCACCCACGCGCGAGGCGCTGCAACGCCTCCTGCGCGACCGAGACAATCTCGCTGCGGAGATCCAAAGGTGTTTGCAGAGGTTGGAGGCGTGAGGCCGCTGGCCCCTTGCCGCGGCGACTACGCCCGCAGCAGCCGCAAGGCCGGCTCCACGCCGGCGATGGCCTCGAAGTCGCGGTCGTCGTGCAGCAGCGGCAGTTCGTATTCGACGGCGAGCCGGGCGATCAGGCAGTCGTGCGGGCTGCGCGGGGTGACCCCGGCCCAGCGGCAGCGTGCATACAGCGCACCGGCCTCGGCATGGGTGGTCCCACCCGGCGCGGGCTCCAGCATCGGCAGCACGGCAAAGCGGCGGCGCAGTTCCGCCAGCGCCTGGGGCGAGCGCGCGCCCTGCAGCAGCTCCTGCAGGATCACCGGCGCGATGCAGGCATCGCCCTCGTCGAGCAGCGCATCGAGGCGCGCGGTCGCGGGCGTGGCGCGGCCGCGCAGCCAGTCGATCCAGACCGCCGTATCAACCAGCACCACGGCTCATGCCGCGACGCACCGCGCGCACGTCGTAGTCCGGGTCGATCAGTTCGCTGCCGGCCAGTGCCTTCAGTTCGCGCTGGCCCCGGCGCGCGAGCAGCTCGCGCAGCGCCAGATCGACCGCCTCGCGCTTGCTGCGGGCGTGGGTGACGCGCATCACTTCGGCCACCAGTTCGTCGTCGATCACGATGTTGGTTCGCATGGCATACACCTCCAGAGGTGTATCAGCATAGCGCCTGGCTTGCCGCCGATACAGCGGGGGTGTTGGACTGTCGTCGGCGAGCTTTGCCGGCGTACGACGGCAAGCTTGCGGCAGTCCAAGGTGAGAGCAGATTCATGAACAAAATGACCGCGGTGTGGCTACACCACTCAATGATCGTAGTCAGGGGAGCAGTCGATGCAGGCGCATGAGTTGTTGGAACCCGCTTGCCGCGTGGCGCTGGCGGCCTATCTGCACGATCTCGGCAAGTTCGCCGAGCGCGCGCGGATCGAGGAGGCAGAGAAAAAAGACGCCGAGGGCAACAGCCGCGCGGAGATCGGCAAGCAGCTCTACTGCCCGCAGTTCGACGGCCGCTACACGCACGTCCATGCTGCCTACACGGCCATCGCCTTTGACCTGCTGGAGCGCCACCTGCCGGAACTGGTCGGTGCCGATATGGCCCCGTTCCGACCCTGGAGCGACCGCGACGCGGATGATTCGCTGATCAATGCCGCTGCGCGCCACCACAAGCCGGACACCTTTCTGCAGTGGATCATCGCCACCGCGGATCGCGTGGCGTCAGGCTTCGAGCGCGAGGAGTTCGAAGCCTACAACCGCGCACCGGACACCAACTCGAACACCAACCACTACACCGCCCGCCAACTCACGCTGTTCGAGCAGGTGCGCCTGTTCGACGTGGGGCAGTCGCAGTCGCACGCCTGGCGTTACCCGCTCAAGGCCCTGTCGCCGCAAGCTATCTTTCCCGTCGAGGAAAAAGCCTGCGCGCCGAAAAATAGTGACGCTGCAAAAGCCGAATACCGCGGCCTTTGGCAGGCGTTCAGCGCGCGGCTGGAGGACATCCCGCCGGCCCACCGCGCCAATCTGCCGTTGTGGCTGGACCATTTCGACACGCTCTGGCAGTGCTACACCCAAGCGATCCCTGCCGCCACCGCTGGCAACACCAAGCCCGAGGTATCGCTCTACGACCATTCGCGCACCACGGCCGCGCTGGCTGCGGCGCTGTGGCGCGTTCACCACGATCGCGGCGACGACCCGGTGGCCACCGCCCAGGCTCTACGCCTGCGCAGTGATTGGGACGAGGACAAATTCCTGCTGGTGCAGGGCGATTTCTCCGGCATCCAGGACTTCATCTTCGCCACCGGCGGCGAGACGCAAAAGCGCGCCGCCAAGCTGCTGCGCGGGCGCTCATTCTACGTCTCTCTGCTCACCGAATGCGCGGCGCTGCGGGTGCTGGAGGCGCTCGGTCTGCCGCCCACCAGCCAGATCATCAACGCTGCCGGTCGGTTTCTGATCGTGGCTCCGAATAGCCCGGCCGTGCTGGAGACGCTGGCCGAAGTCCAGCGCGAATTCGATCAATGGTTTCTGCAGCACAGCTTCGGCCAGACCGGCATCGGTCTGGCTATGCTGCCGGCGAGCTGTAACGACTTTCGACACGACGCCGGCGATGCCAGTCCCTTCAGGAACCTCATGCGCCGCCTGTTCGAGAATCAAGAAGAAAGCAAACTGCGGCGCCTGGGTCTGTGCAGTGAGGCGGCTCCCGAGCCGATCTTCGGAAACTTCCTGGATGCATTCAGCCCGGACAAGGGTGCCTGCGCCGTCGATGGCCGCTCACCGGCTACCGAATCGCTGGATGGCACCGATCGCTTCATCTCCCTGCTGGCCGCCGACCAGATTGCCGCCGGTGGCTGGTTGGCGAGTGACGACAAACAACGCCTGCTGATCACCCGTGCGCCGATCGGGCACGGTGCGTTGCGTGTGCCGATATTCGGCTATCACGCCGCCTTCACCGGCAGCGAGGAGGCCAGTGGGCGCTTCGGTGCGCTGGCGCGCAGCGGCGAGCTGCGCCGTGCCTGGGATTTGTCTCTGCCGGCGGATCCGGCGGCGCCGCTGTGGGCCGGCTATGCCCGCCGCGCCGTGAACGGCCACGTCCCGCGCTTCGACGAAGCGTCCGTGCAGGAAGACTGGCGCTACGGCGGAATCGAAGAGGGTGACGACGAGCGCCGCCCGGGCGCAGTCAAGACGCTGAACCACCTCGCCTGCGAGGACAGGCGCGTGAATGAACGCGGCCGGGTCGTGGGCGTCGAGGCGTTGATGACGCTCAAGGGCGATGTGGACAACCTCGGCCTCATCTTTCAGCGCGGCCTGCAGAACTACAGCTTCGCCAAGATGGCCGCCCTGTCACGGCAGATGAACGCGTTTTTCACCATCCACCTGCCGGCGCTGTGCCGGGAGAGATTCCCCAACACCTATACGGTGTTCGCCGGCGGTGATGATTTCTTTCTGATCGGCCCCTGGCAGCAGACGCTGATGCTGGCGCGGCAGATGCGCACAGATTTCACCCGCTATGTGGCCGACAACCCGGAACTGCACTTCTCGGCGGGGCTCTCCATGACCAAGCCGGGATTGCCGATTCGCGATCTGGGCGCGCTTGCGGAAAAGACCCTCGAAGACGCCAAAGCCGTAGGCCCCAAAGAAGCGCCGGCCAAGTGCAAGAACGCCGTCACTGCCTTTGGCCAGGCCGTGCCCTGGACGCGCTTCGAACACCTGCTGGTGCAGGCCGAAGCGCTGGCTGCCAAGACTGCCGAGCTGACCCTGCCGACCGGTTACCTCTATGCCCTGCTGAGTTATGCCGACATGGCCGGCACGATAAACCAGCACCCGGAAAACGCGCTGTGGCACTCGCATTTCGCCTACCGCACGGCGCGGCTGCTGGAACGCCAGCCCATGAAGCGCATGAGGCCCGAGCAACGCCGCGCGCTGCACGGTGAACTGGCGCAGCTCATCGCCGATCAAGGCATTTGCAAGCACGGCGCCGATTACCGCATCGCGCTGTTCACGCTCTTGTATCAACTGCGGGATTAGGAGGACGACATGAATCAGTACAACAGAGGCCAAGGCGCTGGCGGCGGGCAACGGCCGCGTTCGGGTGGAGGAGACTCTCAGCCGCCGCGCGGCGGCCGTCAGGAATCGGCTGCCAGCATCGATTTGTCACGGGTGCGTTTTGCACCTGCGGAGGGTAAGACACTGGATGCGGACCTGTTCGCCGGTGTTGCCGAACGCTGCGCGCGCACTGTCGGTTTACGGGAGGATGAACGCCCCCGCAAGGAGAACAAGCCCAGTCAATTGCGCAAGTTCTACGACGAGCTGTGCATGTGGGACGAACGGGTGCGCGCCGAGGAGCACAAATTCGCCGAATTCCTGCCCTTCATCCGCATGCTCAATGCCAAGGCGGCCTACGCGAAAGGGCGTGAACTGGTGGATATCAATTACGAAGCGTTGATGAATCACTGCCTCAAGGAAGTCACCAGCGCAGAAACCCTGCACCACTGCAAGACCTTTTTCGAAGCCTTCATGGGCTATTACAAGGTCGTGCGGCCGCGCGACTGAACCGATTTTGAGGAATCTGCATCATGAAACTGACTGCATTGCGCAAACTCACCGGGCAGATCGAATTGGTCAGCGGCCTGCACATCGGCTCGGGCAATACCGAAATGCACATCGGCGGCACCGACAACCCGATCATCAAGAACCCGGTCACCGGCCAGCCCTACATTCCCGGTTCCTCGCTCAAGGGCAAGATGCGCAGCCTGCTGGAGTGGGAACTGGGCGTGGTCGGCATCACCGACGGCAAGGCGCTCGGCTTTCGGCATGTCGACGGGCTGAGCGCAGCCGACCAGGCCGCCGCGAAGCGCCTGCTGAAGCTGTTCGGCGGTGCGCCCGAAGGCGGCGACCGGCACCAGGCGCTGGTCGAGGAGATCGGCCCCACGCGACTGGCCTTCTGGGACGCGCCGCTGTGCGCACAGTGGGTGCAGGGCATGCGCGAGCGCAGTCTGCCGCTCACCGAGACCAAGATGGAAAACATGATCGACCGCATCCGCGGCGTGGCCGAACATCCGCGCAACACCGAACGGGTCCCGGCTGGCGCGCGCTTCGAGTTCGCGTTGACCATCCGCGTGCACGACGACGAAGACCTGCTCAGCGACGTTTATCGCGGCATCCGGCTGGTGGAGTACACCGGCCTCGGTGGCTCGGGCTCGCGCGGCTACGGCAAGCTGCGTTTCACCGATCTGAAGCTCGACGGCGCGCCCGTGCAGGACGACTACGCGCGCGTCGCCCTGGCCGGCGTTGCGTGAGGGCGGCGGCCATGCAGACCCTTCGGGCGCAACTCATTCCCCGCGCCGCCTTCGGCACGCCGCCCAAAGGCGACAGCCTGTTCGGGCAACTGTGCTGGGCGGTGCGCCATCGCTTCGGCGAGGATCGTCTCACCGCGCTGCTGGATGGTTACATCACAGGCGAGCCCTTTCTCGTCGTGTCCGATGCGCTGCCGGCCGGCCACCTGCCGCGCCCGGCGTTGCCGGGGCACTGGTTCGCGCCCATCGCGGACACCGACCGCAAGGCGGTGAA
>ERZ1645192.152-NODE-152-length-50220-cov-43.217642_pt1 | contig 50220 bp, 50 predicted proteins | sample MGYA00575354_ERZ1645192 | MGnify/ENA primary metagenome ERZ1645192 (study PRJEB40844, sample SAMN11349763) | freshwater sediment metagenome | isolation source: river sediment | host: Sediment | place: India: Faizupur Khadar , New Delhi | collected 2017-02-21 ... | reverse complement strand
GCATCCTCCTGCATATTCGTCAGATCCGATCAGCGCCAGTATATAACAACTGCGGCCATGAACAAACGGGGAAAGCTGGGGAAGGCACTCCCCCTCTTCCAGGAGGGAGTCTTTCTGTGACGAGGGCTTATGCGTCGTTCAAGTAGGGTTGGTAAAGTACATAATGACCAAATATCTTTTTGCCTGGGATCGGGTACCAAAATACTACTAAATTAACCGGGGGAATGGCATGTTTTGTGGTGAAAACGGGCAGGTTGTGTTTCTGGGAAATGAACCCTGAATAATAAAAGAAGCCCGGAAATCATTGGATTTCCAGGCTCCGTCAGCTGGTAGTCCCAAGGGGAGTCGAACCCCTGTCTCCGGCGTGAGAGGCCAGTGTCCTAGGCCACTAGACGATGGGACCATACCCGTATTTTTCGCTGGCTGGGGGACTAGGATTCGAACCTAGATCGACGGAGTCAGAGTCCGCTGTCCTACCGTTGAACGATCCCCCAACGGTCAACTTATGACCTTCTATCCATTGGGTTGTTCCTTGTCAAGCTTTTTCAAACCGCCTGCAAAAGCCCCCTTGCCGGGGTTTGCGGCAGATGGTATGCAGGGTGACATGACAACAAAGGACGAAAGACTCTATATAGTTATGGTGGGACTGCCGTCCCAGGGGAAGTCGACCGTCGCCTACCGGCTCAAGGACATCTTCACCAAGAACGACATCCCCACCCGGATCTTCAACAACGGCCAGCTCCGCAGGCAGTACGCGCGGGACAGGAACACCTGGGCCGCGGAATTCTACAATCCGGGCAACAAGGAGGCCGCCGGGCTCAGGAGACGCTTCGCCCTCATCAACATCCGGCGCGCCCGGGAGTATGTGAACGCAGCGGGCGAGGTCGCCATCCTCGACGCCACCAACGTGAGCGCCGAGCGCCGCAGGACCATCGAGGGCATGCTCGACGATCACCCCATCCTCTTCATCGAGTGCGTCAACAACGACTGCGAGATCGTGGACATGAGCATCCGCCAGAAGGTCAGGTCGCCGGAGTTCTCGAACCTGAGCGAGGCCGAGGCCATGGTTGAGTTCAGAAAGCGCATCGACTACTACAAGATGATCTATTCCCCCCTGGGCAGGGAGAGAAACTTCATCCGCATGGACTCCCTCCACAACAAGATCCTGGACGAACGGCTCACCGACCAGCTCCCCCTGTACTCGCGCATCCGGGACTGCCTGGTCACCGACGTGGTCAGGAGCCTCTACCTCATCCGCCACACGGAAACCTACTACAACGTGGACGACCGCATCGGCGGCGACGCGGAGCTCACCCCCAAGGGCATCGGGCAGGCCGGGTCGCTGGCGAGGTTCTTCCAGAGGAAAAAGATCTCCTACATCTTCACCAGTGAGAAGAGACGCACCATCCAGACCGCCGAGCTCATCAGGGGCCTCCAGCAGGACTGCACCATCGTGCACCTCAAGGAGTTCAACGAGATCAACTCCGGCGTGTGCGAGGGCATGAGCTACGACGAGATCCAGCGCTTCAAGCCGGAAGTCTACTCCGCACGGAAGGCGGACAAGTACAACTACGAATACCCCGGCGGCGAAGGCTACAACACCATGAAGGAGCGGATCAAGATCGGGATCAAGAAGGCCTTCTACCTCAACCAGAAGCCCGACAACATCATGATCATCGGCCACCGGGCCGTGAACCGCATGATCCTGTCGCACTTCCTCTACCGCCGCCAGGAGGACGTGCCGTACATCTACGTGCCCCAGAACAAGCTGTACCACATCGTGGCGACGCAGGACCGGAAGGTCTTCGAGCTGCTGAGATTCTGCTGACCCTCCTTCGCTGAAGCCGTGGGGGCAGGCGGGAAGACCCTAGAGGCTGCAGCCCAGGCTGAGGCCGATCTGGAGGGAGTCCTGCTTCATCTTGGCGTCGATGCCGCTGATCCCCGTGCCCGTCTCGTTCCCCGCCGCCCCGGGATCGTTGCCCCACCAGTACTGCTTCTGGTGGCCGTCCGCCGTGATGCGCACCCGTGAGCACGAGGTGGAGACGAACCATCTGGGGGTGAGCGCGAGCCTGCCCGTCACGGAGAGCGCGGTCCCCGAGCCGTCGCAGTCCGTCTCCGAACTTCGGAATCTCCTGAGGTGCTCGTCTTCGTCCGAGACCCGCGCATAGGGGATGATCGCCGTGTCCACGGTGAGGCTCGCCTGCTCGCCCGCCTTGAGCCGCCAGGTGAGCCCGAGGGTGTAGTACTCGCAGGTGAGGTTGTAGGTGGAGATGGGCCCCGGGAGGTCCATGGTGTAGGCCGTCCACGAGCCGTACCCGGTCTGCCGCAGGTCGTAGGTCTTGAAGTCCATCTCCAGGGAGCGCCAGCCCGTGATCAATCCCACGGAGGCGTACCCGTAGGACAGGGGATAGGCCCTGAGCTCCGCGTTCAGGACGAAGGCCTTCGAATCCGTGGCGCTCTCGGAATAGATGTCGACCCCATCGTGGGTGGCGTACCCGTAAGCCGCGTCATCGAGGGTGTCCGAGTCCTTCATGTCGTGCACGCTCCGGGTCCAGGGGCAGGCCTGGATGGAGAGGGCGAACTCGGCGATATCGCGGTATCGCCCCCGGTATTCCCCCCCCACGAGGCTGGAGTCCATGGGCCAGTCCAGCGTGCTCACCCCTGAAGAGAACTCTGTTTTGTTCGAGGCAGTACCCCAGAGCCCGGTGTACAGCACGCTCACGGCATGGGTGAATGCGGGCGCCGCCGCCGGGTGCTTCTGTGTCCGGGGAGTCGTGTCCTGGAAGGCGAAGAGGTCCGGGGAGGGGGTGTGGCCGAGGGTCACCGCCGCTGCCGAACCGCCTTCTTCCACGCCCGTGCTGTGTGCGTAGGGCGCCTGACAGAGCACCGCTGCGACAATCGTCATGAGAAACGCTGCCCATTTCACGAAAGAATTCCACCTTGCCTTGTGAGATCTCTCATGCCCGGGACGTGTGCCTTGGGCCTGCATAAATGGGCAGGAGCCAGCTCCCCGGATTTCATCAGAGGCGGCCATGCGTTCGTGGCTGCACTAAATCGTTACCACGGAAAAGGATGAAAGTGCAAGGGAAAGTGGCCTTTAATCCCCGTCTTGAACCGAGTTCGCCCGTACGCAAGGGTGCACTCGGAAGGGGGAGGAATTTTTCGCTCAATTATCCGCGCCCTGTTTCCGAGAAGAACGTGTGGACAGAACGATATTTCATGCCATATCCGACGATCGGGGGCAGGGGTGAGGTCAGGCGGAAGGATGCAGCGCAAGCTCGGGGATGCCCGGGACCCTGAGGGGGCAGGCGCGAAAAAGAGGGCGCCGGAAGGCGGCGGAGACAAGTACCGCACCTTCTTCGAGAACGCTGCGGACTTCTTCTACATCCACGACTTCGAGGGCAACCTGATCGAAACGAACCTTGCCTCGAAAATGAACACGTCCTACTCCGACGAAGAAATCGCCCGCATGAACATCAAGGACATCATGCCCGAGGCCTACCGCGCGCTGTTCGACGAATACATGAAGCACGTGAAGACCGAAGGCAGGGGCGAGGGGGTCATCAGCGTCCTCACCAAGGACGGCAGGGAGAAAGTACTCGAATACCGGAACATCGTGGTGAGGGACGAGGAAGGCAGGCCGCTGCACGTGCAGGGCTCTGGCAGGGACATCACGGAGAGCGTCCGGGCCCACCACGCCCTCAAGCGCAGCGAGGAACGGTACCGCAGCATCCTCGAGGGCATCGAGGAGTCTTACTTCGAGGTCGATCTCGCCGGCAACCTCACCTTCTTCAACCAGTCGCTGACCAGGGACCTGAAGTTTTCCGAAGACCAGGTCAGGGGCATGAACTACCGGCAGTTCATGGACGAGGAGAACGCGAAGAAGGTCTTCGAGGTCTTCCATCGCGTGTTCGCCACGGGCGAGCCCGCGAAGGGATTCGACTGGGTCCTCAAGGACAGGGACGGCAGCGACCACCACGTGGAGGCCTCGGTCTCGCTCCAGAAGGACTCCAAGGGCAACCCGGCCGGGTTCAAGGGCATCGTCCGGGACGTCACCCCGCGCGTCGAGGCGCGCAAGGAGCGCGACCGCTACGAGATGCGTCTGGCGCAGGCGCAGAAGCTCGAGGCCATCGGCACGCTCGCCGGGGGCATCGCCCACGACTTCAACAACATGCTTTCCGCCATCATCGGCTACACCGAGCTGGCCAGAGACGGCCTCCCCGAGGGGGCGTACGCGCGGAAGAATCTCGACCAGGTCTTAAGGGCGGGAATGAGGGCGCGTGACCTCGTCGCCCGGATCCTCTCCTACAGCAGGACCTTCGAGGCCAAACGGGAGGCGGTGGACGCGGGCCTCATCGTCGAGGAGGCGGTGAACCTCCTGAGGGCGTCCATCCCCACCTCCATCGGCATGAGCTGCACCGTGGTCACCGAGGGGCTCCTCGTGCATGCGGACCCCACCGAGATTCACCAGATCGTCATGAACCTCTGCACCAATGCGTACCAGGCCATGGAGGGCTCCGCAGGGCGCCTGAAAATCTCCCTGGAGCCCGCCCTGCTCAATGACGGCGGCGTGCTTGGGACCGGGGCTCAGCTGGTACCCGGGGCGCATCTCAAGCTCACCGTTTCCGACACCGGCCGCGGCATGGACGAAGAGATCATGAAGCACATCTTCGACCCCTTCTTCACCACCAAGAGGCGGGACAAGGGCACGGGCCTGGGGCTGGCCACCGTGCAGCGCATCGTCACCGAGCTCAAGGGCGGCATCCTCGTGGAGAGCGCTTTGGGCAGGGGCACCACCTTCACTATTTATCTCCCCGCGGCCGAGGAGGCGGGAAAGCCCGTAAACAGGGCCTGAGAGGCGGAGTCCCGCTTTCGGCCCCCCCGGTCGGAGCGCGGGGATACCTTCGAGGATTGAACAAGAAATATTCCCGTAAAGATAACTTTCGCACGGTTCGATCCCCGGGAACGCCCCTTTGCCTCGCCTCGCAAAACCTCTCCGGTAAAAGGTTTCATGACATCGATGCTGCGCAAGCTCCCTCTTTTCGCACGGCCGTGAGACCCTCATGCAGGGAGAACTGCATGTTCCCACTGTTTCCGGGGCAACGTTTGGCATTGATTCTTATGTTAATATCCGTTATAGACGAAGCATAGGGCATTCCCAGCATGGGAAGACGCGAGGGTTCTTACGGTTTTGGAAACACCATGGGGGGACCGATCATCCGCCGGATCCGGTTTTATACCATCTGGGCAGGGGAGCGAGGGACCGGCGGATGCGGCAAATATCGAGAGAGGAGACTGTATGAACAAGAAAGACATCATCAATGCACTTTCCAAGAAGACCGGGCTTACCAAGTCAAAGGCGGCGGATGCATTCAAGACGATGACCGACTCCATCACGGGCGCCCTGAAGAAGGGGGAGAAGGTTTCCCTCATCGGCTTCGGCTCCTTTGACATCGTGAAGAGGAAGGCCAGGAACGGCCGGAATCCTGCCACCGGCGACAAGATGAAGATCAAGGCAAGCAATGCCCCCCGGTTCAGGGCAGGCAAAGCACTCAAGGATGCCGTCAACAAGAAGAAGTAACAGGCACCCTGGAGACCTTGCGTTTATGAAAAGGCCCACCCGCATGAGGCCGGCACAGGCATAGCGCCTCTGCCCCATCGGTCTCGATGCTGGTGGGTCTTTTGCATCTCCCGTCCGCGTCCCCGGGCCGCTGTCCGGCGACAGCGGGGGGCAAGGCATTGCCGGCTTCCGTTATCCTGCCTGCATCAGGCCGCTTTCCGACGGCCTCATTTGATGCCGTATGCAGTCCGTGCTTCGCTATCCCGGAAGGAAAGGGCCATAAAGCCATGATGGGTGATCATGGTTCAGTCAGTATTTCTCGGGTTGCGCACGATCTGAATTCCCAGCTTCCTCATCCGGTGGATGAGTGCGGACCGGTTCATCCCGAGCAGTGCAGCGGCCCCGTCCTTTCCGCTTACCTTGCCCCGGGTTTTCTCAAGGGCATCCAGGATGCTCTGCCGTTCGACGTTCTTCACGATGTTGTCGAGTTTGTGGCTACCGACAGGTTTGGCTGTCTCGATCCTGTGGCTTTCCAATGTCGGGAATCTGATCGGGCCTCCCGAAATAACCGCCCTCTCAACCATGTTGGAAAGCTCACGTATGTTGCCGGGCCAGGAATAGTCCTGCAGCTTGATCATCTCCGACTCAGGGATGCCGGCATTCTTCTTCTTGTTCTGTGTGCAGAAAAGATCGAGGAAGTGTAAGACAAGATAAGGAATATCTTCCCTCCTTTCCCGGAGAAAAGGAACAAAGATGGGGAATACGTTTAACCGATAAAAAAGATCTTCCCTGATCCTCAACCCCTTGAAATCGATCCTTCCCTCTTGAGTTATTTTCGATTGGGTCTATTTGATATTTATGCAGAGTATGTCGATAAATACTCGACATACTCTGCATAAAATGATAAGAAGAAAGGGACCCATACTTGGAACCAGGATGCTTCTCCTGCCGGTACGAAGGTCATATCTCAAACTGGTAGGGTCTAAAAGGAAAGGAGACAGGGTGCCGTCTGTGATTGAACAGATCAGGAAGATTATCAGTCGTGAAGAGTTTGACTATCAGGTGCTTATAACCTGCCTGAAGGAATACTCTCGGCCTAGAGACAAGATCACCGATCTTTTGAGAGAGGGACAGATCATACGGGTGAAGAAGGGCTTGTATATCTTCGGTCCCGACTACAGGAGGAGGCCATACTCACGGGAGATCCTGGCTAACCTGATCTACGGTCCTTCGTACATCTCCCTCGAATATGCCTTGTCCTACCATGGTCTGATCCCCGAACGTGTCGAAGCCCTCACGTCCGTTACGACAGGGAGGACAAGGACATTCACTACTCCTGCTGGAGTATTCCGGTATCATATGATCCCTCTTCCTGCATTCCAGACAGGTATGACGAGAGTAGAGCTTGATGATGGAGGAGCCTTCCTCATTGCCACCCCAGAGAAGGCTCTTGTTGATAAGATATACACAGATCGTTCATCTGATATTCGAACCCTGAAGGGACTGGAGGTATACCTGTTCCAGGATCTTCGTATGGACCAGGACCTCTTCTACAAGCTTAGCAGCAGCGATGTCTTCGACTACGTAGATCGTTACTCATCAGCCAAGCTACAGCTCCTGAGTAGTCTGCTCCGAAAGCATTTGAGACAAGAGAGTGAGGACAGCCATGCATGAAGCAGTAACCCAGATGCTGCAGAAGTATCCCTTAGACAGGCTTGAGGACTATACCAAGGCACTACGGGAGATCATTCAGGAGGTTGCTCTGCTTGGCCTGTGGAGGAGCAAGTTCTTTGATAAGGCTGCATTCTATGGAGGAACAGCCCTGAGGATTCTCTATGGCCTTGACAGGTTCTCAGAAGACCTGGACTTCACCCTCCTTCGGCCTATGGATGATTTCGATCTTGGCTCCTTTGGCTCATCCCTTGAGAAGGAGCTACAGGGATTCGGATTCGAGTTGCACCTTGAGCAGAAGAACAGGGCTGTTAAGAGCCCTGTGCAATCAGCCTTCTTGAAAGCTGACACCTTCAGCCAGATGCTTGTAATCGAGATTGGAGAAAAGATCCTCAGACAAGTTCCCAAGGGGCAGATGATCAAGATCAAGCTGGAGGTAGACACAACCCCTCCCGGAGACTTCTCCACTGAAACGAAGTACTTGTTGGCTCCAGTACCATTTCCTGTGAGAGTCCTTACTCTGCCTGATCTCTTTGCAGGTAAGATGCATGCTGTCCTCTACAGGAGATGGAAGACACGTGTAAAGGGAAGAGACTGGTATGACCTCGTCTGGTATATCTCCCACCACCCTGGGCTGCACCTAGGCCACCTCGAACAGAGGATGAGGCAGACAGGAGACTGGGACGGTACTGAGGAGCTGACCGAAGTGGCTTTCTTCAATGCTCTTCATACTGCAATAGATACACTGGACATCGACAAGGCACGTGAAGAGGTATCACCATTCATCAAGGACCCTGGTGTGATATCGATCTGGTCTAAGGAATTCTTCCACGACATCGTGTCCAGGATAAAACTTGTGTGATCCAGAAAGGAACCTTGTGTATCACCGCCTGACCTTACTTTATCGGGGAGAAGATGAGACTTCGAAGGCTGGATATCGATCTCCTTACTGGGCACATAAATAGATCAGTTTCTGGGCAGCATTATCGACCAAGTCCTGATGTCCTTGTGGAGGAAGTGAGTCCGGTGGGTCAGCAGATAGCAAAAAGGGTCGAGAAGCTGCTGAAGGAAAGGTGATCAAGCTGTGGGAAAGCAGTCTTTAATGGGGAGGCTCCCCTGGCTGACTCTCCCAGATGATTATAGCACGCAAGTCATTGGAAAAACTGGAGGCGGCAACCGGATTTGAACCGGTGAATAACGGTTTTGCAGACCGTCGCCTTACCACTTGGCTATGCCGCCCCGAAATCGACCTGTATTCTATACAAAGAGGCACAGGCGAAAGTCAAGGTCAAAGCTCTCGGGCGTGACGGGGGTTGTCCTGCCCCCCGGCCCGCTCGAGCACGAAGCTCACGAAGTCCCCGCCCCCCTTGATGAGCGCCTTCATCTCCGAGCGGCGGGTCCAGCGGCAGTGGAGCCAGAACCACTGGTCCGGGCGCTCCCTCACGGCGGACTCCACCCAGGACTGCATGAACTGGCTCAAGCGCGCGATGCCCTCCTTGCCCTGCCCGAAGGAGGAGGCCTCCCGGGCTTCCGAGAAGCGCACGACGTACCGGCCGTCGTTCTTGAAGGACAGCACGGGCACGACCAGGGCGTCGGCCTTGACGGCGAGGAAGGCGGGTGCGGGGTTCGTGGGGGCTGGCAGGCCGAAGAAGTCGCAGTAGAGACCGTCGGAGCGCTTGCCCCGCTGGTCGATGAGGAAGCCGATGGTGTTGCCCTTCTTGAGCTCGCGGATGAGCATGAGGGCCTTGCCCGCGGGCGGGAGGATGGTGGCGCCGGAGCGCACCCGCAGGCCGTTCACGAGTTCTTCGATGCGGGGGTCGTCGCGCACGTCGGCCATGACGCAGAACCGGATGCCCAGGACCCGGTGCAGGTGGGCGAGCATCTCCCAGTTGCCGATGTGCCCCGTGATGAGCATGAGGCCCCTGCCGGTCGCAAGGGCCCGGTCGAGGTGCTCCTGCCCCTCGATGTCGATCCGGCGCCGGATCTCCTCCTCGGACAGGTAGGCGTACTTGACGGCGTCCACGAGGATGTCGCCGTGGAACATGAACACCTCCCGGACGAGCTCGGGGCGGTAGGCGTCTCCCAGGGCGTGGCGCATCTGGATCTGTGCCGCTTTCCGGTGAAAGGCGTCAAGGCGCCAGGCCAGCCGGCCCAGGGACCTGCCCAGGCCGATGGCCATGCGGTAGGGCATGAGGCGGATCAGTTCGATCATCCCCCTGGCCAGGGGATACTGCAGCGTGAGCAGGAGGCCGGGTTTCTTCCCCATGGACCCTTTATGCCACCTTGCCGTCCGTGAGACAGCCGTCGGCCTGCTCCGCCACGCTCTTCCGGAAATCCAGTCCCTTCCTGACGATCCTCTTCATGTCCGACCGCCTCAGCCAGCGGCAGTGCAGCCAGAACCACTGCTCGGGCTGCTCCCGGATGACCGAGGACAGCCACGTGTGCATGGCGCAGCTCAAATCCCTGACCGCGCCGGACTTACAGCTTTCCCCGAGGGAATGCACCTGGGAGTGGTCGGTGCCGAAGTCGCGGGAATCGATGGGCTCGTACCACCGGAAGATGTACCTGCCCCCCTGCCTGCCCCCCTCGTTGAAGCCGGCCAGCGGAAGGATGAGGGCGTCGCCCTTGAGGGCGATGTAGGCGGGGGCGGGGTTCGTGGGGGCCGGCAGGCCGAGGACGTCGCAGAACAGCCTGTTTTCGCGCTTGCCCCGCTGGTCGATGATGAGGCCCACGATCCGGCCGTCCCTGAGGTCCTCCAGGTACCTGTTCACCATGCCGCCCTTGGGGGGCAGCAACCTGATCCTGCACCGGGAGCGGATCTCGTCGGATATGGCCTGGATCGCGGGGTTCTTGATCAGGTCGGCCATGACGCACACCTCGATACCGAACACCCGGGGCGTGTGACCCAGGATCTCCCAGTTCATGTGGCCGGCGATGATCATGACGTTGCGGCCCGAGGCAAGGGCCCCTTCGAGGTGCTCCCTGCCCTCGGCGACCACCTGGTCCCTGAGCTCGTCGTCGTTCATGTAGGCGATCTTGATCATGTCCATGAACAGGCCGCCCTGGTGCATGAACGACTCCCGCAGGAGACTTTCCCGGTAGCCTGCGCCCAGAACCGAGCTCATCTGGGCCCGGGCGATCTTCCGGTGCAGGGGTACGCACAGCCAGGCCAGCAGGCCCATGAGCCTCCCGGCCCGCACCGCGGCCCTGCGGGGCAGGGCTCTGATGATGAGGACGAAAGCTTTCATGAGCAGGAGCTGGGTTCTCTGGATAGCTGTCACACGAGTCTCACTTCTTCATGGCGCTCAGAACCCACTGCACGGCACCGGTGAGGTCACGCGCCACGAAATCGGGTTTTACGTCCGGGCCTACGGGCTTTCCCGTGTCTATCAGGACGCCTGTCCCGCCCACGCCGCGGATGGTCTGCACATCTTCGATTTTATCCCCTATCATGAAGCACGACGGGAGATCCAGCCCGAAATCCTTCGCCGCCTGCAGAAGCAGGCCGGGGGCGGGCTTTCTGCACGCGCAGGAGATGGAAAGCTCGGGGACGGCACCCTCGGGGTGGTGGGGGCAGAAGTAGACCGCGTCGAGGCGGGCTCCCCTCTCCGCCAGGAGTTCCCGGAGCCGCTCGTGAATGGCGCTCAGCCGCGCCTCGTCGAGGAGCCCCCGGGCGATCCCGGACTGGTTGGTGACGAGGATGGCGGGGACGCCGGCCTCGTTGAGCAGGCGTACGGCCTCCGGTGCGCCGGGCAGGAACTCGATGCCGCCGGGGTCGCTCAGATAGCCCCTGTCCCTGATGAGGGTGTCATCCCTGTCGAGGAATACCGCGCTGCTTGACAATGGCTTCGATCTCCCTGGCGATGTTCTCCATCCCGTCCACCTGCATGACCACCTTCAGCGCGAGCCACCTCCCGCCGCCCGTGGCCGGGTCCAGCCTGACCATGTCCTTTTCCGTGAGCACCACGAAGTCGAACTTCTCCAGGCGCGCTTCTATCTTTCTCACGTCCCGGGGGGTGAAGGCGTGGTGGTCCCCGAACGGCATCGGCACCACCCTGGCGCCGAGCCTCTCGAGGGTCATCGTGAAGTATTCCGGCCGGGCTATCCCCGAGACGGCGAGCACGGAGCTGCCCTCGAGCAGCGAGAGCGCGTATTCCCGCCCCACGGAGTCCACCAGTCCCACGGGGCGCAGGACTGCCGTGATCCCGGTTTTCGCGGCCCCCTTGGTGTGCACGACGAAGCGGGCCCGTTTCAGTGAGCCCGCAGGCTCCCTCAGGGGGCCGGCGGGAAGCAGGTGCTGCTTCGACACGTCCCTCGACACGAGCACGATGTCGAGGTCCCGGTAAAGCCTCCGGTGCTGGAACCCGTCGTCCAAGAGCACGACGTCGGGCTTGAACACCCTGCGGGCGAATTCCGCACCGGCGAAGCGGTCGGGCGACTTCACCACGGGCACGCCCGCGGTGCGCGCCAGGAGCAGGGCCTCGTCCCCCACGTCCCGGAAATCGTGCTTGTGCGTCACCTCGACCACCCCGGCGAGCCTTCCCCTGTATCCCCTCGTGACGATGACCGGATGGCGGCCGCGCTTGACGAGGTCCCGGGCGAGGGCGATGGTGAACGGCGTCTTGCCCGTGCCCCCCGCCTCGATGTTGCCGACGCTCACCACGGGCACGCCGGCCTTCATCACGGTGAGCGCGCCCCGGTCGTACAGACCGTTCCTGGCCTTCACGACGCCCGCGTAGAGCCAGGCCAGAGGCCTAAGCATGATCGAACTGAAGGCTGTAGAGCTTCGCATAGATCCCGTTCAACTCCATGAGCTCGTCGTGCGTCCCCTGCTCCGCGATCCTGCCTTCCTGGAGCACGATGATCCGGTCCACGCCTGCGATGGTGGAGAGGCGATGGGCGATGATGAGGGTGGTCCGCCCCTTCATGAGCTTGTCCATGGCCGCCTGCACCTCGCGCTCAGACTCGGTGTCCAGCGCCGAGGTGGCCTCGTCGAGGATGAGGATGGGCGCGTCCCTGACGATGGCCCTGGCGATGCAGACCCGCTGGCGCTGGCCGCCCGAGAGCCGCACCCCGCTCTCGCCGATGACCGTGTCGTACCCGTCGGGCAGCGCTTCGATGAAGTCGTGGGCATGGGCCAGGCTGGCCGCCCGGACCACCTCGTCGAAGGTCGCGGCATCCGACCCGTAGGCGATGTTCGCCCTGACGGTGTCGTTGAACAGGATCATGTCCTGGGTCACCATGGCGATGTTTTTCCGCAGGGAAGAGAAGGTGACGTCCCTGATGTCCCTGCCGCCGATGACGATCCCGCCTCTGGTCACGTCGAAGAGCCGGGGGAGGAGGTTGGCGATGGTGGTCTTGCCCGACCCCGACTCGCCCACCAGCGCGATGCTCGTGCCCTGCTCCGCCTTGAAGTCCACCCCCTTGAGGGCGTACTCCTCCCCGGTGTAGGAGAACCAGACGTCCCTGAACTCGAACCCGCCGTCCACCCGGCCCAGCTCTTCTGCCCCGGGCTTCTCGAGGATCTCGGGCGTGGTGTCCATGACCTGGAAGAGCCTGCGGGCGGCGGCGATCCCCTCCTGGATATCGATGTTCAGGTTGTTGAGCTTCCTGATGGGCGCGTAGAGCATGCCCAGGGCGAGGAGGAAGGAGGCGAAGTCGCCGGGGGTCATCTTGCCGTCGATGACCATCGTGCCCCCGTACCAGAGGATGCCCGCGCCCGCGATGCCCGCGATGAGCTCCATGAGGGGGCCCGACATGGCCCGGATGGCCACGCGCTTCATCCAGTTCCGGTAGTACCGGTAATTCTCCGCGGCGAAGCGTTTGATCTCGTGCTCCTCCATGGAGTAGACCTTGACGATGCGCATCCCGCTGATCGCCTCGTCCAGGATGCTCGTGACACTGCCCATGACCGCCATGCTCTTCGTGGAGTAGCGCTTGAGGCGTTTCCCGAACCGGGAGATGGGGTAGACCACGACGGGGAAGACGACCATGGAGAGCAGGGCGAGGTGGGCATCGCGGAAGAACACCACGAAGACGAGGCCCACGAGGGTGAGCGACTCGCGCACGGAGTTGGTGATGGCGTTGGTGACCGAGGCCTGCACCATGTTCACGTCGTTGGTGATGCGCGAGATGAGCACCCCGGTGGGGGTGCGGATGAAAAAGGGCATGGAAAGGGACTGGATGTGGGCGTAGACCTCGTTCCTCAGGTTCATGACCACGCGCTGCCCCACGTCCGACATGAGGTAGTAGCTCAGGTAGTCGCACACGGCCTTGATCAGGTAGATCGCGACGATGCCGAGGGTGATGAGCCTGAGCATGGTCATGTCCCTGGCGATGAGGATGTCGTTCACCACGTACTTGAACAGGAAGGCGACCGCGCCGGAGGTGGCCGCGATGAAGAGGCTGAACAGCAGGGACAGGCAGAGCCTGGCCAGGTAGGGGCGGAGGTATCTCAAGAGCCTCCGGTAGGTGCCGAGGTCGGATGCGATCACGAGGCGAGGGCTGTGATCCATTTCGCCACCTCCTCCGACGGCGAGCTGTGCCCGAGCAGGCCCCTGAGCCGGGCGAAATCCTCCTGCATCCGGACGAAGCGCTTCTCGTCCTCCACGAGCCCGCAGATCTCCGCGGCGAGGCTTTCGGGCGTGAAGTTCTCCTGGATGAGCTCAGGCACCGCATCGGCCCCGAGGATGATGTTCGGCATGCCTATCCGTCCCACGGTGACGAAGGTCTTCGCGAGCCGGTAATTGAGCCGGGATGTCCTGTAGCAGATGATCTCGGGGACTCCGCGCACCGCCATCTCGAAGCTCGAGGTCCCTGACTTCACCACCGCGAGGTCCGCCCCCGGAAGCTCGTGCGTGAGGTCGACGCCGGGGTCCGCCAAGGCCTCGAAGATTCTCCGGTCGAGCCCCGGCGCCATCCTCAGGCGCCAGGACAGCCCCGGGTGCCTTTTCTGGACGAGGCGTCTGGCCCCGTTCATGAGAGGCAGGATGGTTTCGATCTCGTGGCGCCTGCTCCCGGGCATCAGGAGGACGTCCCCGGGCGGCCAGGACGCGGGTCGCTGCGCGTCCGTGCTTGGGTCCTCCATGAAGGGGTGGCCCACGTAGCGGGCATTCACCCCCCGGGAGGAGAAGAACTCCTGCTCGAAGGGGAAGATCACGGCGAGCCCGTCGGTGATCCCGGCCAGGGTCGACGCCCGGTAGCCCCTCCATGCCCACGCCTGTGGTGCGATGTAGTAGAGGACCTTGAACCCGGAGCGCCTGGCCTTCTTCGCGAGGCGCATGTTGAAGTCCGGCAGGTCCACCGGGACCACCACGTGGGGTTTGCGCTCCTCGATGGCGCCGAGGAGCCCCCTGAACACGGAGAGGATGTGCCTGACCCTGGGGAGTACGTCCGAAAATCCCATGACCGAGAGCTCGTCCGCGCCGTAAAGGCACTCCATGCCCGCGGCCTTCATCTCCGGGCCGCCCATGCCGAACACTTCCAGGTCGGGCGCGAGCGCCCGGAGGGCGCGGATGACCGCGGACGCGTGCCTGTCGGCACTCGCCTCCCCCGCCACCATGCACACCCTCATTTTCATGCCGTCACCGTTTCGGAATGATCATGGACTCCTTGATGGTGTAGGCGACCTGGAGCGCGCTGAAGGCCGCTTCCCCGTCCACCTTCACCGGGGAGACCCCCTTGACCGCGTCCACGAAGGACCTGATCTCCGCAGCCAGGGCGTCGGACTCGGACATGACCAGGCGGTTGTGCCCGATCTGCCGGTTTTCGTCGAGGCGGTAGATATCCACGCTGGCCTTGGCGAAGTCGATGGAGATGTAGGAGTTGCTCTGGAATATCCTGATCTTCCTCATGGTGTCCGCGCTCACCCTGCTGGCGGTGATGTTCGCGATGCACCCCGACTGGAAGCGGATCCTCGCGTTGGCGATGTCCACGGTGTCCGTGAGCACGGGCACGCCCACGGCCTCGATGGAGCTCACGGGGGAGGGCACGAGGGAGAGGATGATGTCGATGTCGTGGATCATGAGGTCCAGGACCACGTCCACATCCGTTCCCCGGGGCCTGAAGGGGCTGATGCGGTGGCCCTCGATGAACACGGGGTTTCCGATCTCGCCGGTGAGGCTCGCCAGGGCCGGGTTGAAGCGCTCGAGGTGGCCCACCTGAAGGGTGGCGTTCCCGAGACGTGCGGCCTCGATGATGGCCCGCGCCTCGTCCAGGCTGGCGGAGATGGGCTTTTCCACGAGCACGGCGATTCCCTCCCTCAGGAGGGGGATGGAAACGGCGGCGTGCGCGGTGGTGGGGACGGCCACGCTCGCGGCCTGGAGGCCCGGGGGCAGCTCCGCCACCGAGGCGAATCCCTTCGTGCCCACCTCTTCGGCCACGGCACGGGCCCGGTCGAGGTCTGCGTCCACGACGCCCAGGAGCTCCACGTCGTCCATGGCGGCGTATTTCTGGGCATGGAACCTGCCCAGGTAGCCCACCCCGATGACCGCTGCCCTGATTCCGCTCACCGGGCGATCCCCCTGCGCGACGTCTTCAGGAAGCTCACGAGGCGCTCGACCTCGGTGCAGCCCGCAAACTCCGTTTCCAAGGCCGCTATGGCGTCCTTGAGCAGGAGCTTCTGCTTGAGGAGCACGCGGTAGGCCTTCTCGATGTTCTTTATCTGCTCCGGGCCGAAGCCCCCCCGTTTCAGCCCGATGGCGTTCACCCCGAAGAGCCCCGCCCGGTCGCCGGAGGCCTTGGCATAGGGGATGATGTCGAGGCTCACCATGGAGCCGCCGCCCACGATGGCGTACGCCCCGACGCGGGTGAACTGGTGCACCGCGGCCAGCCCGCCGATGACTGCCCGGTCCTGGATCTCCACGTGGCCCGCCAGGGTCGCGAGGTTCCCCATGACCACGTGGGAGCCGATGACGCAGTCGTGCGCCACGTGGCAGTAGGCCATGATGAGGTTGCCGTCCCCTATGGTAGTCACCTGCTTGTCCTTCACCGTGCCCCGGTTGATGGTGACGAACTCCCGGATGGTGTTGCCGTCGCCGATGACGAGCCTCGTGTCCTCGCCCTTGTAGGAGTGGTCCTGGGGCGGCGTGCCCACGCTTGCGTAGCCCGTGAAGGTGCAGCCTGCGCCTATGGCAGTGGGTCCCTGGACAAGGCAGTAGGGGCCGATCTTCGTGCCCGGGCCGATCTCCACCCGGTCCTCGACGGTGGAGAAGGGGCCCACCTCCACGCCCTCGGCCAGCTTCGCCCCGGGGGAGATCCGCGCCGTGGGGTCAATCTTCCGCGCCGCCATCGGTCTTCCTTTCCAGCGCCCTGACGCGCTTCAACAGCTTGGGGAGGTCCTTGACGATCTGCTGCACCCGGAGCCACTGCCGGTGGTCGATGGCGGGGAATCCCGACACGATCTTTCCCGCCGGCAGGTCCTGGCCGATGCCCGCTCTGGCCGTGGCGATGCACCCGTCCCCGACGGTGATGTGGCCCGCCACACCGGCCTGGGCGGCCAGCGTCACCGATTTCCCCAGGTGCGCGCTGCCCGCGATCCCCGACTGTGCCACGATGATGGAGTGGTCGCCCACCACCACGTTGTGGCCTATCTGGATGAGGTTGTCCATCTTCACGCCGGAGCCGATCCTGGTGGCGGAAAGTGCTGCCCGGTCGATGCAGCAGTTGCTCCCGATCTCCACGTCGTCGCCCACGATCACGATGCCTTTCTGGGGGACCTTCACGTGCCGGGTGCCGTCCCAGGCGAAGCCGAAGCCGTCGGACCCGATGACCACGCCCGAGTGCAGGATGCACTGCCTGCCGATCGTGCACCGGTGGTACACCACCACGTTGGGGTGCAGGGTGGTGCCTTCCCCGATGACCGCCTCGTCCCCGATGACGCAGCCCGGGTGGATAACGCAGCCCGCGCCGACCCGGGCCTTTTCCCCGACGCAGACGAAGGGGTACAGCGTGGCCGAGGGGTGGACCGAAGCTTCCGGGTGGACGGAGGCAAGGGCCGAGACGCCCGGCGCGTGGGTCTTCTCGGGGTAGAGGATCTCCACGGTCCGGGCGAAGGCGAGGTAGGGGTGTTCCGCCAGGATCTGGGGCAGGGGGAGTTCGAGGAGCTCCCCCACGATGATGCCCCCCGCCCCGCAGGAGGAGGCCTTCTGCTTGTACCTGGGGTTTGCCAGGAAGGTGATGTCCTGCGCGGCAGCCTCTTCTATGGTGGAGGCGCCGGCGATCTCCCGGTCCTCACCGTGAAGGGTACCGCCGATGCGCCTGGCTATCTCGGAGAGGAGCATGAGGGCTTATTTTTTCTCCTTGGGCTTCTTCTGCTTCGCGTCGTAGAGCTTGAGGATGGCGTCGGTGATGTCCCCCTTGGCGGAGTTGTAGACCATGCCCGGAGCCCTCGTGTCGAGGATGAGGTCGATGTCGTTCTTCTTGCCGTAGTCGGCGATGATCTCGTTCACCTCGTCGGAGATGGGCTTCACCAGGACCATCTGTTTTCTTCTGAGCTCTTCCTCGGCGTCCTTGGCGTAGCGGTTGAGGTTCTTCACCTCGCTCTCGTATTTCGCCTGGAGGTCGGCCTTGGCGGCCTCCTTCATGGTGGGGCCCTTCGTCTTGATCTCCTCGCCCAGCTTCTTGATGGCGTCCTGCATCTTGTCGATCTCCTTGCGGCGCTCGTTGGAGATCTTCTCGAGCTGGGCGAACGCCTCCTTGCCCGCGGAGGAATCGGTGAGTATCCTCTGGGAGTCGATGTAGACGATCTTGAGGTCAGCTGCATTCCCCTGTGCACAGAGCATGGTGAGCGCGATGAACAAAGCCACGGCAACCGGAACTAAGCGTTTCATATCCTGATTCCTCCTGTTTGTGGTTAGAAAAACGTTCCGATGGAGAAGTCCCACCGGCTCGAAGCCTCGTAGTCTTCGGGGCTGATCACCTTGCCGTACTCGATGCGCAAGGGGCCCATGGGCGTCACCCACCTGACCCCGAGGCCGTAGGACCGCTTCAGGCTGGTGAGGTCGATCTTGCGGTCGTAGGCGTTGCCCTGGTCGAAGAAGAGCACCCCGGACAAACCGGGGACCTCGAAGATGGGGAAGGTGATCTCGGTGTTCGACACGACCATGCGCCTGCCCCCCACGACGTTGCCATAGGTGTCTCTGGGGCCGATGTCTCCATATTTGAAACCCCGGATGCTGTTCAACCCGCCCAGGGTGAACAGCTCGTCCTCGGGGATGTCATCGCCAAAAGACGGGGTTATCGTACCCCATCTGAACTTCAACATCAAGGCGACTTTGTCTTTGTACAGCGGGAAGAACTTCGCATACTTGGCCGTGGCGCGGGTGAAGTGGTAATCGCCCCCCAGTCCGGCGTACTCCACCGAGAAGGAGCTGTCGGAGCCCCGGGTGGGACGGAAATAGTCGTTGGTGGTGTCCCGGTAGATGGTGTTCGTGACGGAGCTCAGCAGGTAGCCGTCGATCTCGTCCTCCGAAAGGGAGTCCTGGTAGGTGGGATCGATGTCCTCGAGCGCGGTCACGTTTTCGAAGGAGTAGACGATGGAGTGCCTCACGAACTCGAACAGGGGGTAGCTGAGCCGGAGGTTCCCCCCCTGGGCCTTTTTCGTGTAGTAGCTGTACTCGCGTTCGATCCGGAACAGGTCGGCTCCGAGGGAGACGGGGTGGTCGAACAGCCAGGGCTCCTCGACGCCGAAGCTGTAGCTCTTGCGCTCCGCGCCGTACTCCAGGTTGGCCTTGGCCTTGAGCCCGTGGCCCAGGAAATTGTTCTCGGAAAGGGCGATGGTGCCCATGAGGCGGTCCACGCTCGAGTAGGCGAACCCGAAGGAGAAGGCGCCGGTGGTCGTCTCCTCCACGTCCACCAGCATGGACATGGTTTCGTCGTTCCGGGGGACGGTCTCGATGTTGGAGCTCTTGAAGTAGCCCAGGCGGTTGATCTTGTCCTTGCTCGCCTGGATGGCCGTGGAAGAGTAGAGGTCGCCCTCCTTCACCTGGAGCTCCCGCCTGACGACCTTGTCCCGGGTCTTGGTGTTGCCCCGGATGTGGATGGTGTCGATGTGCACGGGCTTGCCCTGCTTGATCTGCAGCGTGATGTCCACGGTGTTGGGGGACGGGCCGTCGTTCGTGTCGGGAACGATCTGCACGTAGGCGTAGCCGGCGTCCATGTAGATCTTCCGGAGCTCCTCCACGGACTGGGTGATGAGGCTCTTGCTCATCTTGTCGCCCGTTTTGAACTTCATGAGCTTCAGGAGGTCCTCGCCGGGCCTGATGAGGTCGCCGGCCACGCCGACCTTGCCGACGTAGAACAGCGGCCCCTCTTCGATGGGGATGGTGAGGTAGATGCCCTTGCCCTCTTTGACGTCGATGACGGGCCTGCCCGCCTTGGCCTTCATGTAGCCTGCGTCGCCGTAGAGCTGCTCGATCCGGAGAAGGTCGGTGTCGAGCGCCTCTTCGAGATAGGACCCGTTGTGCCCGAAGAGTCCCCACCACCACCGGTTCTTGGTCTCCATGACCCCCCGGAGCTTCCCGTCGGAAAGAGCGGTGTTGCCGTCGAAGCTCACCTTTTTTATGTAGAGCTGGCTGCTCTCCTTCACGGTGAAGGCGAGGTTGATTCCCCCTTCCACCTTCTTGGTGGACGAGTCCACGGTCACATTGTAGTAGCCCTTTTCCCGGTACAGGGAGATGATGCGGTCGATGCTCGTCTTGAGGGTCTTGGTGTTGAGGATGTCGAACTTTTTCATGGAGATCCCTTTCAGGATCTCGTCGCTCTTGATCTCGGTGTTCCCCTGCACCTCTATGCTCACGATCACCGGGTACTCCTTGACCGTGAAGAGGAGCACGTTGTTTTCGAAGCCCGCGTCGACGGTCTCGAAGTACCCCATGGAGTAGACCTCTTCGATGTCCTTGCGCGTGGACTGCTTGTGCAGGATGGTGCCCGGCGCTGACTTGATCCGGAACCGGACGGCCTCCTCGCTGATCCGGGACAGGCCCGCGACCTTGACCTCCTGGATCACGCAGGCGTTCTTGAGCCTCAGGTAGCCGTCCACCGCCTCCTGGAGGGTGGCTCCGCTGTAGGCGGCTTCCGGGGAATCGAAGACTTTCAGCACCCCCGATGCCTCCTCGAGGAAAACCTCCAGGGGCGCCTCGTCCTTGAGCGTGATGCAGGGAATGTCGGAGACATACGAGGAGATCCTGTCCGATGCGGTCCTCATCACGAGGTCAGCTGCGCTCAGGGCAAGGGGTGCAAAAAGGAAGAGGATGAGGAGCAGGCTAGATCTTCTGTGGTTCAAGATGTCCCCCCTTGAGAACGAGAATCCTGTCCATTGCCCTGGCCAGTTCTGTGTTGTGGGTGGCGACGATCATGGTGACGCCCAGGGATTCCTTGAGCTCGGAGAGGAGGTCGATGACCCTGCTGCCGGTCATGGGATCGAGATCGCCGGTGGGTTCGTCGGCAAGGAGGACGCGGGGGGACATCATGAGGGCCCGGGCAATGGCCACCCTCTGCTGCTCGCCCCCCGAGAGCTCTCCCGGCTTGTGCTCCAGGCGCTCCCTCAGGCCGACGGTCTCCAGGAGCGAGACCGCCCGCTGGCGGATGCCGTCGTTTTTCTTCGCGTGGATGAGCGCGGGCACCATGACGTTCTCCAGTGCCGTGAACTCGGGCAGCAGGAAGTGGAACTGGAACACGAACCCGATGCGGGTGTTCCTGAAGGTGGCCACGCTCCTGTCGTTCATGACGCAGATGTCGTCCCCGCCGAAGAGTATTTTCCCGCCGTCGGGGCGTTCGAGGCCACCCAGGAGGTGAAGCAGGGTGCTCTTGCCCGAGCCCGAGGCTCCGATGATGGCGATCCCTTCGCCGTCGCGCGCTTCCAGGTCGATCCCCTTGAGCACCTCGATGAGCGAGGGCCCGCGGGAGAAAGACTTGGTGAGGCCCTCCACCATCACGGCCGTCTCAGCCCTCATAGCGCATCACCTCGACGGGGTCCTGCCTGGCCGCCTGCCGCGCGGGGTAGATGGCGGCGAGGAAAGAAAGGATGACCGACATGAACGCGATGACGCTCACCAGGGCGTAGTCCACCCTCGTGGGGACCCCGGTGATGTAATACACGTCGATGGGCATGACCTTGATCTTGAAGAGGAGCTCGATAAAGTGAATCACCGGGTTGAGGTTCCAGGTGAGCAGCAGCCCCAGGGCCACGCCCAGAAGCGTCCCCGAAAGGCCGATGACCATGCCCAGGGCCATGAAGATCCTGAGGACCTGGGCGGTGGTGGCGCCCATGGACTTGAGGATGGCGATGTCCTTCCTCTTCTCCATGACGAGCATGACGAGTGTGGAGATGATGCTGAACGAGGCCACGAGGATGATGAAGAGCAGGATGATGAACATGACGGTCTTCTCCAGCTTGAGCGCCGAAAACAGGCTCCTGTTCATGTCTTCCCACGTCTTCGCCCAGTAGCCCGGGCCGATGCCCTCCATGATCCGTTCCGCGATGGCGCTCGCCTGGTAGATGTCCTTCACCTTGATCTCGATGCCCGAGGGCTCGTCCTTCATGAAGAGCGACTTGGCGGCTTCCAGGGAGATGTAGACCATGCTGTTGTCGTACTCGTACATGCCCGTGGAAAAGACCCCCCTGACGATGAAGGGCATGGACTTGGGGATCATGCCCAGGGGGGTGATGGGTCCGGCTGGCGAGATGAGCGTCACCGCGTCTCCCACCGTGAGCCCTGCGCGGGAGGCCAGCTGGGAGCCCACGAGCACGCCCGTGCTGTTCATGCCAGAGAAGCCCCCCTGGGTGATGATCTCCCTGAGCCGGATCACTTTCGAGGCGCTCGCCGGGTCGATGCCCCGGATCACCACGCCGGAGATGCCCCCGGAGCCCGAAAGCAGCCCCTCGGAGAGGATGAAGGGCGCCGCGCCCAGGACGTCGGGGTCTTCGAGGACCTTCTTCTCCAGCCGGTCCGAGTCGGGTATGCCGCCCTGGTAGGTGGAGATCACGATGTGCGACTGGGTGCCGAGGATCTTGGTCTTGATGTCCTCTTCGAAGCCGTTCATCACGGAGAGCACCACGATGAGGGCCATGACCCCGATGGCTATGCCGAATACCGAGAGGCCGGAAGTGAACGAGATGAACCCCTGGCTTTTCTTCGCTCTCAGGTACCGCTTGGCAACGAGAAATTCAAATCTCAGGACAGGTCTCCTTTGCGAAGCAGGGGGAACAGGATCACGTCCCTGATGGAGGGACTGTCCGTCAGGAGCATGACGAGCCGGTCGATGCCTATGCCTTCGCCCGCCGCTGGCGGCATGCCGTACTCGAGTGCCCGGATGTAGTCCTCGTCGAGTTCCGAGGTCCCCTCTTCCTTTTTCTCGATCTGGCGGGCAAAACGCTCATACTGGTCGAAGGGGTCGTTGAGCTCGCTGAAGGCGTTGGCGATCTCCCGACCGGCGATGAAGAGCTCGAACCGGTCCACGATGGAGGGGTCCTCGGTGTTTTTCCGGGAGAGCGGGGAGACCTCGGTGGGGTAGGAGGTGACGAAGACCGGCCCAGCGAGCTTGTCTTCCGTGGTGGACTCGAAGATGAGCAGCTGCAGCTCGCCCAGCGACTCGTTCCCCTCGGGCTCCAGGCCCCGTGCCCTGCAGAAGGCAAGCGCCTTTTCCCTGTCTTCCATGGCGTCCCGGGGCACGCCCCCCAGGTCGACGGTCGCGTCCTTCAGGGTGTAGCGTTGCCAGGGAGGGGTGAGGTCGATGGGCTGCCCCTGGTAGGTCACCTTCATGGTGCCCAGAACCTGCTGAGCGACCGAGGAGATCATCTCCTCGGTGTAGCGCATGAGGTCCGTGTAGTCGGCGTAGGCCTGGTAGAACTCTATCATGGTGAACTCGGGGTTGTGCCGGGTGGAGATCCCCTCGTTGCGGAAGTTGCGGTTGATCTCGTAGACCCGCTCGAAGCCTCCCACCAGGAGCCTCTTGAGGTAGAGCTCCGGGGCGATCCTCAGAAAGAGGTCCATGTCCAGCGTGTTGTGGTGGGTGAGGAAGGGCTTCGCCGTGGCCCCGCCCGCGATGGTCTGCATCATGGGCGTCTCCACCTCCACGAACCCGTTCCCGTCCATGTACGCGCGGATGGCGGAGACGATCTTCGTCCGGGCGAGGAAGGTGGACCTGGCCTCGGGCGTCACGATGAGGTCCACGTAGCGCTGGCGGTAGCGGATGTCCATGTCCTTGAGGCCGTGCCACTTCTCCGGCAGGGGGCGGAACGACTTCGTGAGGAGCTCGAATCCCTCGACGTAGACGGTGAGCTCGCCGGTGCGGGTTTTGATGGGAGCGCCCCACAGGCCGATGATGTCCCCGATGTCGAGCTTCCTGAAGAGCGCGTAGGAATCTTCACCGAGCTTCGCCTTCTCGAAGAAGGCCTGGAGCCTGCCCGTGGCGTCCTGGAAATGGATGAAGGAGGCCTTTCCGAAGGAGCGCACGGCCATGACGCGGCCGGCGAAGAAATGGACGGTCTCGATCTCCTGGAGGTCTTCGGCGGTCTTCTCCCCGTATGAAGCGGCGAAGGCCGAGATGTCGGTGTCCTTCCGGTACGTGTTGGGAAAATGCCTGACCCCCAGCTCGTCCTTCATGGCCTCGAATTTTTCAATGCGTTGTTTCACCAGATGGTTCACGTCTTCCAAGGTCAGCGGCTCCTGCACATTATTAAAACGAGGTCTATATAGAGGTTTTCGAGCGGTGAGTCAACAAACTCATGGGAAAGGCGGCCCGCGGACCCTTCGGGCAGGCAGCAGAGGTATTCACGGGAGACGCGGCGGGCGGGGCGGGATGTATCTCAATGATACAATATGGTGATTTACGCTTCCTTTTCGCGGCGAATCTCTGTATGAAGTGGCAAAGGGGGGAAGGATCAGGGATGGAGTCCTCGCAGAGGAGCTCTTTCGACAGAAACGTGCCGGCAAGAATGCCCCAGAGCCCGGGAGTGAACACCGGCAGGCTCAGGAGGCCCCGGGTCGGCGCGGAAGCCCGATCCTCCCTTTTCACCCGCCTTTTGAGCACCGGCCCCAAGGATGCGCTGCGGCCCGGGTACTATTCCATCCCGAGCTACTGGATCTGCGAGGGAAGGAGGCTCCCCTTCGGCATGTTCCGGAAGACTCCCTCGGGCGAGGTCATCAGGCTCAGCGAACCCAACCGGATCTACCAGGCCATGGACAGGCTCCCCCTGGACGCGGACGGACCGGCGGTGGTGCTGCTGAAAAAGGAATCCCGGCTGGACCTGCTCCACTACCTCGACCGGAACCTCGACGAGATCGTGGCGAACTCCCTCATGAGCGTTCCCGAAAAGGCGGAGATCTTCTACTACATGGGATACCGGCGCATGAGGGCCGCCTACCGGAACCCGAACAGGATCACCCTGGGCGGGGTGAAGGGGCTCATTGCGCTCATGGTCGAGCAGATCCTCACCGGCAGGGAGACCGTGAAGGAGATCTTCGCTCTCGTGCAGGACAACGTCTGCAGAACCACCGAGCACCCCGAGTGCGCCATCCTGCATTCCCTCAACGTGGGCATCCTCGCCACCTTCTTCGTCATGAAGGTGCTCCCGAACCTTGCCCGGGACACCCTCGAGGAGGTTGCCCTGGGGTACTTCCTGCACAACGTCGGGATGATGCGTCTGCCCAAAGAGGTCGTGGACTACTGCGGAGAGCTGGGCGACGCCACGTGGACGCTCGTCCGCCAGCACCCGGTCTGGGGGCTCGAAATGGTCAGGGGCATCGAGGAGCCCTCCCGGGAAGTGGCGCACATCATCATGGATCACCACGAAAAGCTCAACGGCAAGGGATACCCGAGGTCTCTGACGGGGGTGGACATCCACTTCTTCGTCAAGGTGGGCTCCCTGGTGGACTCGTTTGGTGCCATGATCTCCGAACGAAGCTACCGGCAGGCGCTGCAGGTGGTGGACGCCCTGAAGTCGATCAAGCAGCGGGTGCCACATGAATACGACCCTTCGATCTTCTCCAAGCTCATCCTGGTGTTTCTGGAGAACGAGCTGATCTGAGAATACGGACAGCCGGTCAGGCGATGTCTTCGAGGCTCGACACCACGATGTCCATGTGTTCCGAGAGGGCGTCCGCGGGGACGATTCCCGATACCCCCACGGTGAGCATGACCCCCGCGTTCCTGCCGAGCATGGCGTCCATGGCCGTGTCGCCCACGAGCACCGTCTGTGAGGCAGGCAGGCCCAGGGAGCCGCAGATGAGGTCGATCATGTCCGGCGCCGGCTTCGGGTGCTTCACGCTGTCTGCCCCCACCACGAGATCGAGGTAGGGGGCGGCGCCGATGAGTTCCATGTCCACCACCGCGTCGCGGTGCTTGTCGTTCGTGGCCACTGCCAGGGGGATGCCCCGGGATTTGAGGGCCTTCAGGAGAGGAAGCGCTCCCTGAGCCGCACGAACGTGCTTCTTGCGCGCAGAGGCGCTGAAGACCCGGGCGCCGGTCTCTTCCACGATGGTTTGCGCCCTGTCCCACCTGATCCCCTCGCGGTAGAGGGCGTATGCGAGCAGGGCGTTGCACTCGGTGAAGGTGCCCATGGCCAGGGCGCCGTTGCCGTCGATGGAGCTTTTCCCCAGGTCGATGCCCAGGGCCCGCTCGACCCGGCCCCTGAGGGACAGGGGATCGGGGGCGTGCCCCCCGAGGGCGTCGATGAGTTCGCCGATGATCCCGACCCAGGTTTTCTCGAAATCGAGGAGGGTACCGTCCTTGTCGAAGATCACGAGGCCCGCCTCGTATGGTTTTCCCAGAACCGTAATGCCCGGCACCTTTCTCAACTCCTGTCTTCCAAGGGATAATTTCTCAAGGGAGGATTCCTGATTATCACAGATCGGCCGGGTATTCCAGTCGAGATAAGAGAGAAGGGGGGAAGCGGCCCCTCCTGTATTGTCTGCGCAGGACGGGGCGCTCGGCCAGCCTTCCCTTCCGGTTGCCGATGTCAGATCTTGGAGCTTATGTTCGGGCTCAGGAGCTTGTCGGCTATAACCCCGTAGTCGGGCTTGTAGGTGCCGGTGGCTATTCTCTGCGCCACGTCGTTTACTTTCTCGGTCCGGATATCCGGGGCTCCGATGGCCGCATCTCTGATGTCCTGGTACATTTTCACCTTGGAGGATATATTAATCTTGTCCTGGATAGGGATTCCGCTCTTCAGCCGATCACTGGACTCCGCTGCCCGCTGCGGCTTTTCCGCCGCCGCCGCCCCATATGCCTTGAGTGCGTCTATGCCGCCGGTGCCGTTGTTAACTTTCATCTCTCATAGCTCCGCTCAGCCCTTTCTGAAGGCTCTGCTCCATGATCTCGCCGAAAAGCCGTTTACCGGCCTGGGGGGAGATGGCGTCCCTTCCGCGGGCCGGATCCCCTTCCGGGGGTTCGGCATGCGCATGCATGGGTCTCGAAACGCCATGGTTATCATAGTTTCTCATGATGAGATTCACAAAGATGTTTTTGACCTCCATATCTTCTCCTTGCCGGGTCTTTTCCTGTATGCAAACTTTATCGGTATGTGACCAACAATCTTTAGAGCATTCTGGGCATGCCCCAAAGCCTTCCCGATGGGCAAAATCCCCCCCTCCAATCCCCTTCGGCACCGGAAAAAAATTCCCCCGGCATTTTTTAAGGAAACCGCTCCCCAGGCCGTTCTCACAGCCTGGCATTCCCCTTGCTTTCATGAGGGCTGAAAGGAGACAGGTATGGACCAGGGCATGTACACTGCAGCGGCGGGCGCCATGGCGATGGAGGAGAGGCTTGACATGATCGCCAACAACCTCGCCAACACCAATACCACCGGGTTCAAGAAAGACGCCGTGTCCTATCAGAAATTCCAGAAGGTTCTCGACGCCTCGATGCTGTATTCAGGCCAGTTCCGGGAAAAGCCGGTGGATGTGGTTATCGGCAAGCAGTATATCGATGCCTCCCAGGGCGGTTTCGAGGACACCCACAACCCCCTTGACGTCGCCATCGCGGGGGAAGGCTTCTTCGCGGTGAACACACCCGACGGCATCCGCTACACCCGGTCGGGAAACTTCACCCTTTCCGCCGAGGGGCTCCTTGTCACCCAGCAAGGGTACACGGTCCAGGGCCAGGGCGGGGACATCACCATCGGCAAGGGAAAGGTGACCATCTCCGAAGGCGGCTCGATCATGGTGGACGACGTCGTGGCGGACAAGCTCCAGGTGGTGTCCGTCGAGGAAAAAGGTCTCGACCGGCAGGGCAACTCCTTCTATGCGCCCAAGCAGGGGTTCGAGGCCACGGCGGTGGAGCAACCGGAAGTCCGCCAGGGCGTCCTCGAGTCGTCCAACGTGGACCCGATCACCGAGATGGTGGGGCTCATCACTACCCAGAGGGCATACGAATCGTTCCAGAAGGTCATCAGGGCGGTAAACGACACCTATTCGCAATCCATGCGCACCGTGGGTGCACCTGCATAAAGACACATAACTATAAATAAGGAGGGAGACCATGATCAGGGCCATGTGGACAGCCACCACGGGTATGAGCGCGCAGGAGCTGCTCATCAACACCACGGCGAACAACCTGGCAAACGTCAACACCACCGGTTTCAAGAAGAGCAGGGCAAACTTCGAGGACATCTTCTACGCAACCGTGAGGGACGCGGGGGCGGCCACGGAGACAGGCGGGACGATTCCCGTGGGCATCCAGATAGGCATGGGCGTCCACCCCACCTCCGTGCAGAAGGTGTTCCTCCAGGGTGATTACGAGCAGACGAAGAACGAGCTCGACATGGCCATCGAAGGCAACGGCTTCTTCCAGGTCATGACGGAAACCGGCGAGATCTACACACGCGACGGGAACTTCAACAGGGACGCTGACGGCTACATCGTGAACGCCAGGGGTGAACGGCTGCAGCCGGACTTTTCGGTGCCGTCGGACACGGAGTCCATCACCATCGACCAGAATGGCACCATCACATGCCTGTCCTCCGGGGGCGACACCCTGGCCACGGCCCAGATCCCCGTGTACACCTTCCCCAATTCCGCGGGTCTGAAGGCCATCGGCAAGAACGCCTTCGTGGAAACCCCGGCCTCGGGTGACGCCATCCAGGGCGTGGCGGGGGAGGACAACTTCGGGACCATCGCCCAGGGCTACCTCGAGATGTCGAACGTGGACGCCATCGAAGAGATGATCCAGATGATCGTCGCCCAGAGGGCGTACGAAATGAACTCCAAGACCATCCAGACGGCGGATGAAATGATGCAGACCGTGAGCAATCTTGTCAGGTAAGAGGGGCGCATGAGACATTGTCTTTCCATTCTTTTCCTCCTGCTCGCGTTTTCCGGTACGGCCGCGGCCGGAGGTGCGGACATCATCACCCTGAACGGGCAGGCATCGGTTTCCGGAGAGCGCCTGCTCCTCGGGGACATTGCCACCATACGGGGGCCCCATGCGCCGGAGTTCGCGAAGCTTCCCCTGGTGAAAGTCCCCGAAAGGGGACCTGGGATCACCCTGTCGGCGCACTTCCTGGCCTCGCGGGTCATGGAGAAGTTCCCGGGCGCATCCGTGAGCATGGAAGGCGCCCCGCGCGTGCATGTGAGCAGGGAGCGGGAGAAGATATCGGGCGAAGAGATCGAGGCCCTTTTCCGGAACGCCGTTCTGAAAAGCTCCCCCTACAAGGGCAGGGGAGGCATCGAGATCAACGACGTCAGAACCCCGTCCTCTCTTTCCGTTCCCGTTGGGGACAAGGGCCGGCTCCAGGCAAAATTTTCCCCGGCGGAGGATTTTCTGGGCCTGGTCACGGCAACAATTTCCGCGGCCGGCAGCACGTCGGAAATCTGCCGGGTGTCCGGCAGAATCCGGGTGATGGCCCAGGTCCCGGTGGCCGCGAGGCCCATCCCCCGGGGTGCGCTCATCACGGAGGCCGATCTGGAGCTCAGAGCCTGCGACCTTTCCGCGTCCCCCCTCATGGTGACCGACCTGAAGGATTGCCTGGGGATGCGTGCCAAGACGGCTCTTAGGGCGGGCAAACCGCTGCTCAGGCCGAACATCGCCGTCCCCCCGCTCGTCTCGAGGGGCGACCTCGTGGCCATGGAGGCGCGCACGGAAAACCTCGTGATCGTGGACAGGGGCATCGCGCTGAAGGACGGCTGCCTGGGCGAAAAGATCCCCGTCAGGAATGCAGCCTCGGGGAAACAGGTGATTGGCACCATTATTGCTCACTCTCAGGTCGAGGTTACCTTCTAGGAGGAAAACATGAGGCTGCATCAGGTTGTCATCTGTTTCGTGCTGGCCGCCCTTCTTGCGGGCTGCTCTCTCATGAGGACCCAGCCGGGACTGCGGGAGGACGAGTTCGCCATCCCCGTCGACGAACCCACCGAGAGGGTCGTCTCCCCCGGCTCCCTCTGGACGCCCGACGCCAAGTTCGTGGACATGTACGGCGACGTCAGGGCCAAGCGGGTAGGGGACCTCGTGGTGGTTCAGATCGTGGAGAGCTCCTCGGCCGAGAAGACCGCCAAGACCGAATCCTCGAAGGACAACAGCGCCAACGCCTCGGCCACCAGCGTGCTCGGGCTCCCCTTGAACCAGTCTTCGATCTTCGGCTACAAGCTTTCCCCGGAGCTCAACCTCTCCTCCAACACCGACTTCGAAGCGGATGGGAAGACCTCCCGGGACGACAGCATATCCGGAACGGTTTCCGCGCGGGTGGAGCGGGTCCTCCCGTCGGGCAACCTGGTGATCAAGGGCAAGAAGCAGACGAGGGTGAACAGCGAGATCCAGTACATCGTCCTTTCCGGCATCGTCCGGCCCCAGGACATCTCGCCGGCCAACACCATCCAGTCCACCTATGTCGGGGACATGCAGCTCGACTTCTACGGAACCGGCATTCTCGGCGACCAGCAGAGCAAGGGCTTCGTCTCCCGGGCCCTCGACAAGGTCTGGCCTTTCTGAGGTGCGCATGAAGAGACTCATTGCCATAGCCATTCTCCTCGTCCTGGTGTCGGGTGACGCCATGGCCGCCCGGGTGAAGGACCTGGTGGAGATCCAGGGTGTCAGGGAAAACCGCCTGGTCGGGTACGGCCTCGTGGTGGGCCTCAACGGCACGGGCGACAAGGGCGGGTCCCAGTTCACCATCCGCTCGCTGTACAACATGCTGAGAAACATGGGCATCGCGGTGGACCCCAACGCCCTCAAGGTCAAGAACGTGGCCGCGGTCATGCTCACCGCCAATCTTCCCCCCTTTGCCAAGAGCACCCAGAAGATCGACTGCACCATTTCTTCGGTGGGGGACGCGTCGTCCCTGGCGGGAGGGACCCTCGTTCTGGCCCCTCTGTACGGCCCGGACGGCAAGGTGTACGCCATGGCCCAGGGGCCCGTGTCCGTGGGCGGTTTCGCCGTGGAAGGATCCTCGGGCTCCGGGGTGACGAAGAACTTCCCCACCGTCGGCAGGATTCCCAATGGCGCCGTGGTGGAAAGGTCACTCGACATCAGCCTCGGAGAACAGATGACGCTGGTGATGAACAACCCCGACTTCACCACGGTCCACAGGATGGTGGGGTCCATCAACTCCCGGGTGGGCTCGAACGTTGCCAGGGCAAAAGACCTGTCCACCGTCAGCGTGAACGTGCCCGAGAGCTACCGGGACAGGATCGTCGATTTCGTGGCCCTCATCGAAGGCGTGGACGTCCGTCCCGACTCGAAGGCCAAGGTCATCGTCAACGAGAGGACCGGGACCGTGGTCATGGGCAGCGACGTCAAGATATCGTCGGTGGCCATTGCCCATGGCAACCTGAATATCAGGATCTCGGAAGAGCCCCAGGTGTCACAGCCCCTGCCCAAGTCAAAGGGTGAGACCGCCGTCGTTCCCCGGACGGGAGTGTCGGTGTCCGAGGGCGGCAGACAGCTCGTGAAGCTGCCCGCGGGCGCGACCATCGGCGGCCTGGTCTCGGCGCTCAACGCCATCGGCGTCTCGCCCAGGGACCTCGTGGTCATCCTCCAGTCCATCAAACAGACGGGCGCACTCTATGCCGACCTGGAGGTCATATGATCAGCGGCGTGGGCGAGCTGTACCACCTCAAGGGAACAAACCCGGAGAAGGCCCTCGACAAGGCCTGCAAGGAGTTCGAGTCTCTCTTCGCCTACCAGCTCATGAAGGTGATGGGGGGGTCGATACCCGACGGCGGCCTGTTCGAGAAGGGCCTGGCTTCGGACATTTACCGGGACATGCTCTTCCAGAACGTGGGCAGGGCGGTTGCGGAAACCGACGCCCTGGGGATCGGCAGCCTGCTCAAGAACCACCAGCGGGCGCTGCAGGCCTTTCATGCCGGTTCAGGTCAGTCAGGGCAGAGCCGATAGGGATGATCGGGGAAGCCGTGTGAGAGGCGCAAGGGACGAAGGAGGCTCAAGATGGGAAGCCAGGCGGTCGGTGCGATGAGTGCGGAGATGATCAAGAGGCTCGAGACGGAAAGGGATCTCGTGACGCGGCTTACGGACCTGCTCCGCGAAGAAGTGGGGTTCATCACCGAACAGAACGTGACCGCGCTGGAGGACTCCATGCCGGAAAAACAGCTCATCCTGAAAGCCATCGCCAGCAACAGGCAGGGCCGCGAGATGACCGTCAGAGGGCCATTGCCCTCGGAGCCGGCGCAGGTGAGGGCTCTTCAGCAGGACCTCATCAGGCTCTGGAAGAGCGCTTCCGGATTGAACGACCTGTCGAAGTCCATGGTGAGAAGCAGGCTTTCCGAGATCGAGCGGGAACTCGAACCCTTCCTGGCCGGGGTGAAGAACTCCTACAACCGGGAGGGGAAAAAGTCCGGGAACATGTCCCGCAGAGTGAATACAGGGGTGTAATATGCCAGGGATAAACGGAGCGATGAACATAGCCGGCTGGACGCTGTACAATTCCCAGCTCGCACTGGAGGTCACTTCCCACAACGTGTCCAACGCCAACACGGAGGGCTACTCCAAGCAGAGCGTCGAAATTCAGGCGAACAACCCCCTGCGGATGGGACCCGGCGAAATAGGCACCGGCGCCCGGGCCACCGAGGTGATCAGGGCCCACGACGACTTCATCAGCTCCCAGGTGAACGACAAGACCTCGCAGTACTACTACTGGCAGAGTCAGAGCGAAGCCATGAGCGAGATCGAGACCATCTTCAACGAAACGGGGGGCACCGGCCTCAACTCCATGATGAGCGAGTTCTGGACCGCATGGAGCGCGCTGGCCGACAACCCCGACGGGACAGCAGAGCGCGAGTCGCTCCTTGCCAAGACGGGCAGTCTCCTCCAGACGATGAGCAACATGGATTACGACCTGAGGGAAATCCAGAGGAACCTGGACAACAACATCCGGGGCTCCATCGGGACGGTGAACACCATCACCTCTCAGATCGCCGATCTCAACAACCAGATCACCAGCGTGGAGGTCGACGGTTCGGTCAACGCCAACGACCTCAGGGACAGGCGGGACCTGCTGCTCAACCAGCTCTCGGAATACATGGACATCTCCTATTACGAGGAGGAGAACAGCGGGCAGGTCATGGTGTACGTCATGGGAGGCACGCCCCTGGTCCTTGGCACGAACGCCTACACCCTCGACGACCGGCACGACCCCGCCACGAACCTCACCAGCCTTGTGTGGCAGGACAGCTCGGGGAGGGCGGTGGATATCACGAACAGGCTCGAAGGGGGCAGGATCGCCGGGTGGGTGAACACCCGCGACGCGAAGATCGGCTCCTATATCGATTCGCTTAACACTCTGGCCGACGAGCTTGCCTGGCAGGTAAACTCCCTGCATGCCGACGGGACGGGCCTGCAGTCGGTGAGCTCCATGACGGGGACCGTGGGTCTCTCGGCCACCGACGACCTGGCCTCGGACTTTTATTTTTCCGACCGGTACAATTTGGGCGGCCAGTTCGACATCGTGGTGTACGATTCCTCGGGCAACGTGGCGAACACGTACAGCATCAGCCCGTCGGGCTCTACGGTACAGGACCTGATGAATGCCATCAACGGAGCTCCCGAGCTCAACGCCTCGCTCACTGCGGACGGCGCGTTCTCCATCCAGGCGGACGCAGGCTACACCTTTGCCGTGAAGCCCCACGACGGGGGGGAGACGAGCCATGCGCTGGCCATCATGGGCGTGAACACCTTCTTCTCCTGGGAAGAAGAAACGGGCCAGCCCGTGAGAGACCTCACCCTGACGCTCGGCATAAACGCAGCCCTGGAGGGAAACTCGAGCCTGATCGCTGCGGGCAGCGTGGATGAAAACAACCGGATCGCCCCGGGGGACAACACCCTGGCCCTGGCCATAACCGCTCTGAGGGACGCGGTCATCCCGAACATGGGGGGCGCCGGCGTGAGCATCACCATGGATTCCTTCTACAGCTCGGTCGTCGCGGGGGTGGGGGTGGATGTCCAGAACGCCGAGTCGAACCAGACCTACAACGAAACCCTGCTCGATCAGTACATCCAGAAGCAGGAGTCGGTGGCCGGCGTCAATCTCGATGAAGAGATGGCGAATATCCTGAAGTTCCAGCACCTGTACCAGGCCGCCGCCAAGATCATTTCGGTGTGCGACGAGATGATGCAGACATTGCTTTCAACGTAATAATCAGGTATATCTTCACCAAAATATTCCCTGTCGTGGGGAGGCTGATGCTCATACTAACCCGTAAAGTCGGTGAAGCTGTATCCATAGGTGATGACATCCAGGTCTCGGTGGTGGAGATCAAGGGCACCCAGGTGAAGCTGGGGATCAGGGCGCCGAAGGACATCGAAGTTCACAGGGAAGAGATCTATCTCAAAATCCAGGAAGAAAACCGCCGCGCCGCCCTGGTGTCCACGGACGCCCTCGGGGCCGCCCAGGACCTTCTCCTGAAAAAGAAGAATTCTTGAAGCCTGGCGTTCGGCCGATTACTGCAGGACAATCAAAATAGAGGAGGTGTTGTTCATGGGATTCATCTTCGGTCTGGTCAAGTGGTCGATTCTCGCTCCCCTCAAGCTGCTCAAGTTCGTTCTCGCCGACGTCCTCATATTCGGGATCATCGGCGGGATGATTTCCGTCGGCAAGGCGCTCCTCAAATTCTTATTCAAGCCGCTCGTGCTCGTGGCCGTTGCAGGTGGCGCAATAGCATTTTTCATCGCCGACGGGGAGAAGAGAAAGAAGGTTCTGGCCCTCCTCGGCATGTAAGCCTTTTCCCGCGTCTTTGCGCCCTGCCCGTGGCGGGGGTATCCGTTCCCCGGGCATCAATGATTCACCGGGCACGGGCCGGAGGCGCGGCTTTTCTTGAAACGCGCCTCGCAAAAACCCTCCAGGAACACAGAACGGAAAAGCTTGCGCTTATCAGTGTGTGCCGGATCGCCCCGGGCCCGGGTGCTCACCGCAGGGATGCCCCGGCAGTGAGGAGGATTTTTCCCCGGGGATGGGGAAGAAGGCGGAGACGGAGTGCTCAGTGGGGTGTGGAAACCAGGGCATCCGTGCAGAACCGGAAGGTTTCCGTCATGCAAGGATGCCCTGTCGTCATCTTTGCTGTTACCCCACGACGTACTTGATGAAAGGATTTGCGTAGAGAAGGATGAGCTGGATAACAAGTGCGTAGATGGCCAGTGACTCGATCATGGCCAGGCCGAGGATAAGGGCGGTCAGGATTTTGCCCGATGCCTCGGGATTGCGCGCGATGCCGTCGCATGCACCCTGGACGCCGTGACCCTGGCCTATGCCGGTGCCTACCGCGGCTATCCCCATGCCGATACCGGCGGCCATGGCACACCAGCTGAAGAATGACACGGTTTCCGGACTGGCAGCGGCGAAGGCCACGGGAGCGAGCACCAGAACAAAGAGAGCTGAAACCCCTAACGAACTGTACACCTTTTTCATAAAAATCCTCCTGTCAAAAATTTTAACTGCGTATGGAGAAAAAGCCGGTGGAGATACTCCGCTATCCCACCAGCTTTTTTATACTACTAAATATTATAATTTAAAACACTAAATGAATGCGGCGCATCTGGTCGATGCGCCGCACCTTGAGGACGGATCGCTTAATGATGAGCTTCTTCCATGGCGCCGCTGATGTACATCATGGCGAGCAGGGTGAACACGAACGCCTGGAGCAGCGAGGTGAAGATCATGAGGATAAGCATCGGGATGGGCATGAGGAAGGGCACCAGGAGCAGCAGGACGATGAGCACGAGGTCTTCGCCGAAGATGTTCCCGAAAAGCCGCATGGTCAGGGAAAGCGGCCTGGCTATGTGCCCGATGAGCTCGACGGGGATCATGATGGGTGCCATCCACCACACGGGCCCCATGAACTGCTTGATGTACTTGATCCCGTGGATCTTCACCCCCACGATGTGGGTCAGCATGAAGACCGACAGGGCCATGGCACAGTTGGTGTTCAGATTCGCGGTGGGCGAATAGAACCCGGGGATGATGCCGCCGAGGTTGCAGGTGAGGATGAAAAGGAAGATGGTGGCCATGACCGGGAAGAAGATCATGCCCTTTTCGCCCATGGTGTCCACGAGCAGCCCCTTGAGCCCGCCGATGAGCACTTCGAGGAAGTTCTGAAGCCTGCCGGGGATAAGCTTCATGCCCCGCACCACGACAACGGCCATCAGGATGAGGACCAGCATGTAGAACCAGGTGTAGGTCACCTGGATAAAGTGGTTCCCGTCGTGAAGGCCAAGACCGCTGAAGAATTCATACAGAGGGTGATTGATAAAATTAAGAATCATGAATCCGTGTTCCATCTTACTCTCCTCCTGCGAATATGTAGATGAAGCATGCGTATGTCGTTATTCCCAGAATGACAACGGACAGCCCGAGCAGCAGCCCGATTATATCCACCTTGACATAGACGATGAGGGCATAGAGGGTGACTGCCATGATCGCCAGCCTGAGGATATAGCGCTTTGCCATGAACGCTTTCCCTTTGTTCGTCGTCAGGGATACGGCAGCCTTGGCATGCCGGTACAACCACTGGAAATTGATGAGGCAGAGGATCCCCCCGGCCGCGACGCCCAACGCAAAGCTCTGGCCGAAGAGAAAGAAGCTCAGCACGCACAGCGAACCCCAGATCATGAGGGAAATGATCTCGATGCGCTTCTGAGCGGGTTCTTTAGGTATTGCTTCCACTGGAACTGTCATCACTGAAAAATCTCATGTATGCCTTGTACATGATTCTGAATCCTGCAAGTATCCCGCCGAAAAGGGCTATGAGGGTGAAAATGGGACCGGTGTCGAACCGGCTGTCCAGAAAGATCCCCGCTGCCAGGCCGAGCACGATGCACAGCACCATGGCGATGCCCATGGTGCTCAGATCCGCCACCGTGAGATAGATCTTTTTCTTCTCCCTGTTTTCCTGCTCGGTCCCCACGAACACAACCCTCCATCACGAACATCATATTACTGAATCACGATTCATATTGCAAGGAGGTTTTTTATCAGGCACTTTCATTGGTTTTTCTCTATCTATGCTCATAACATATTGATAATTCATAATGAAATTAGTAATTAATATTAAGTATTGATATCATTAATAATTATTGGTATAGTAATCAGTCTGTATAATTTTGATGTTAAAAAATAAGAAAAACAAGAAGGATTTATTTTCAGGATCAGGGCATGAAAAGAAGAGATGTCTGTCTGCTTACTATTTTCCTGACCTTGCTGTCCGCCTTCCTGCCGGATGCGATCCCGGGGAGCCTGGCGGACAGGGCCGACGAAGCGGGCTGCTTCCTTGTCGATTACGCCGGTGCGGAGACATTTCCGGAGGAGTTTTCCAGAATTGATGATCCCGCACAGCGCAAGCAGGTGCTCATAAACCTTCTCCTGCCGATGGTGCTCAAGGCCAATGAAGACATCATCGCCCAGAGGCTGGAGCTCCAGCGCATAAAGAAGCATCACGGTCACCTCGCTTACACGGACAGGAGGTTCATCGAGGACCTTGCCCAGGCGTACCGCGTGGAGAAGGGAAGCCCCAGGGACATGCTGGATGAGCTCCTCGTCAGGGTCGACGTTCTGCCCGCGTCGCTCGTGCTCGCCCAGGCCGCGCTGGAGTCCGGGTGGGGAACGTCCCGGTTCGCCCGCCAGGGGAACAATGTTTTCGGCCTGCGGGGTCCGGGCGGGCAGGGCATGACCCCGGGGGGGAGAGACCCCGCCTGCGGCTTCTCGCTCTCCACGTTCGGAACCCTCCAGGAGTGCATCAGCTACTACCTGTGGACCATCAACACCCATGGGGAATATGAACGCCTGAGAAAGCTCCGCACCCGGGAGCACACCCGCTACGATCCTTTCCTGCTCGCCCGGGGGCTGGACGGATATTCAGAGTCGGGGCCCGCCTACGTCCACAAGGTGTTGGGTATGATCAGGGAAAACAATCTCCGGGAATACGATTCGTACCGCCTCCGGGGGATAAAAGACCAGAGGACGGCCCGGATCTCCCTGATAGTCTCCAGGCTCGCCGGAGCATCCTGACCGGAGAGGTCTACGACTCTGACAACCTCGGCACCGATGAGGAGTCTCCAGGCTCGCCGGAGCATCCTGAGCGGAGAAGGGCGCCCGTACGTGAGGCCCCATTCGGGCCCAATATCCCGATCCTTGGGCCTCCGCACGGCTTTTTTTCAGTTGATGGCCCGGGGGATTGCGGGTAGATTCAGCCCATGAAGCCGTTGCAGGACATGGACAGAAAGATACTGGCGCGCATCCAGGGCGACCTGCCCATCACGGAGAACCCCTTCGAAGACTGGGCCCGGGAGCTTGGCATCACCCCCGGTGAACTTCTGGAGAGGATCGAGGTGCTGAAGTCGTCGGGCATCGTCCGTGAGGTGAAGGCCGTGCTGCGTCACCGGTCCGCAGGGTTCTCCGAGGGCGCCATGGTGGCCTGGGCGGTTGCCGCCGGGGAGATCGAGGAGGCGGGGGGCAAGCTCGCCGGCCGGCGGGAGGTGTCCCACTGCTACGAGCGGCCGGGCTTCGGGGCTTACCGGCTCTTTTCCATGATCCACGGGAAGTCGAGGCGGGAGGTGGAAGCGGTGGTGGCGGACATCGCCGCTTCCCTGGGCGTTACCGACTACCGGGTGTACTGGAGCGTGGCCGAGCTCAAGAAATCGTCCATGGAATACTTCAGGGAGGAGCTCACGTGAAGAACGCCCAGCTGTTCGGACGGGCCAGGGAGCGCATACCGTCGGGGGTGAACTCACCGGTGAGGGCGTTCGGCAAGGTGGGGGGAACGCCCCGGTTCATCGCCGAGGCGTACGGGCCGTATCTCGTCGACGCCGAGGGGAGCAGGTACATCGACCACGTGCTCTCCTGGGGCCCCATGATCCTCGGCCACGCCCACCCCGAGGTGGTGGACGCGGTCGTTTCCCAGGCGGGGAAGGGCATGAGCTACGGCGCGCCCACCGAGCTGGAGATCGTCATGGCGGAAAAGGTCTGCGGGGCCATCCCCTCCATGGAGAGGGTGAGGTTCGTCTCCTCCGGCACCGAGGCCTCCATGAGCGCCATCAGGCTTGCCCGGGGGTTTACCGGCAGGGAGCTCATCGTCAAGTTCGAAGGCTGCTACCACGGCCACGTGGACAGCCTCCTGGTCAAGGCGGGCTCCGGCGCGCTCACCTTCGGCGTGCCCGACACCTCCGGCGTGCCCGATGGCATCGCCTCCACCACCGTGGTGCTCCCCTACAACGACGCCGGGGCCTTCACCCGGTTCATGAGCGGCAGCGGGGACAGGGTGGCCGGCGTCATCGTGGAGCCCGTGGCCGGGAACATGGGGGTCGTGCTCCCCAGGGAGGGCTTCCTGGAAACCCTGAGAACGGTAACCCGGGAGCACGGCGCGCTCCTCATTTTCGACGAGGTGATCACGGGCTTCAGGTTCCGCTACGGCGGGTATCAGGACGTGGTGGGCATCGGGCCCGACCTCACCTGCCTGGGCAAGATCATCGGCGGCGGCATGCCGGTGGGCGCCTTCGGGGGGAGGGCCGACATCATGGCCCTGCTCGCCCCGGCCGGTCCGGTGTATCAGGCGGGCACCCTCTCGGGCAACCCCATGGCCATGGCCGCGGGGATCGCCACCTTGAACGTGCTCCAGCGCGATGACCCCTATGAGAAGCTCGCCCGTTCCATGACGCTTCTGCTCGATGCCTTGAGGGAAGGGGCGTCGAACGCGGGTCTCCCCCTGGCCGTGAACCACGTGGGGAGCATGGCGGGCTTCTTTTTCCACGACGGCCCCGTCCAGACCTTCGAGGACGTCATGGCTTCGGACTCGTCGCGCTATGCGAGGCTTTTTCACCTGCTGCTCGACAAGGGGGTCTATCTCGCGCCGTCCGCTTACGAGGCGATGTTCGTATCCGTCGCCCACACGGACGAACTCATCGGGTCGGAACGGGCGATCCTGCGGGATGCCCTGGCTAAGGTCGCAGGCCCGGCTTGACGGTCGCCTTTTCGCAGAGGTCGAAGTAGTGGACGAAGGGCTCGATGTCTGCCCCCGCCTCCGGGAAGGCCAGCTCGATGACCTCGCCGATGTTTTCCACGTAGCGGATGGCGATGTCCCTGATAACCTCGGGCTCGATGTCCCGAAGGTCCTTCTCGTTCATCTTCGGCAGGATGATCTCCGTGATCCCCGCCCTTCTCGCCGCGAGCACCTTCTCCTTGATTCCGCCCACCGGGAGCACCACGCCGCGCAGGGTGATCTCTCCCGTCATGGCCAGGTCTTCCCGCACGGCCTTGCCCGTGATGAGGGAGAGCATGGATGTCACGATGGTGACCCCGGCGGAAGGCCCGTCCTTGGGGATGGCGCCCGCGGGGACGTGGATGTGGACGCCCCTGTTCTGCTCCTGGTAGCCCGTCATGCCCTTGACGATGCTCAGGGCGATCCGGGCGGACTCCTTCATGACGTCGCCCATCTGGCCCGTGAGGATCATTTCGTCCCTGCCGTCCACCAGGGCCGACTCGATGAAGAGGATCTCCCCGCCGAAAGGCGTCCAGGCAAGCCCTGTGGCGATGCCGGGGATCCTCCCCCGGCCCTTGACCTCGGGGATGAAGCGCACCGGCCCGAGGACCTCCTCCACGAAGGCCTCGTCCACCACGAAGCGGGTGCCCTCGTCCTTCGCCACCTTCGAGGCGATGACCCTCAGGTTCGAGGCGATCTCGCGCTTGAGGTTCCTGACTCCTGACTCCCGGGTGTAGGACCGGATGATGTGGTCCACCGCCTCAGGCCAGAAGGCGACGTCGTACTTCGCGAGCCCGTTGGCTTCGATCTCCTGGGGTATGAGGAAGTGCTCCGCGATCTGGACCTTGTCCTCGTGGGTGTAGCCCTCGATCTCCACGACCTCCATGCGGTCCCTGAGGGCAGGCGGTATGGTGTCGAGCACGTTTGCGGTGGTGATGAAGAACACCTGGGACAGGTCGAAGGGCACGTTCAGGTAGTGGTCCACGAAGTGGGTGTTCTGCTCCGGGTCGAGGGCCTCCAGGAGCGCGGAAGCGGGGTCCCCGTGGATGTCGTTGGCGAGCTTGTCGATCTCGTCGAGCATGAAGACCGGGTTCAGGCTCCCCGCGAGCTTGAGGCCGTTGATGATCCTGCCGGGCATGGAGCCGATGTAGGTGCGCCGATGGCCCCGGATCTCTGCCTCGTCCCGCACGCCGCCCAGCGAGATGCGGACGAACTTCCTGCCCATGGCCCGGGCGATGGACTTGCCCAGCGAGGTCTTGCCGACGCCCGGGGGGCCCACGAAGCACAGGATCGGGCCCTTCAGGTCGTCCTTGAGCTTCTTCACCGAGAGGTACTCGAGGATCCTCTTCTTGGGCTTCTTCAGGTTGAAGTGGTCTTCGTTGAGGATCCTTTCGGCGTTCCCGATCTCCAGGTTGTCATTTGTCTTCTCCTGCCAGGGAAGGTCGACGATCCAGTCGAGGTAGGTCCTGATGGTGACGTACTCGGACGAGCCGGGCTGCATCCTCGAGATGCGCTTGAGGTCCTTGTCGACCTCGCGTTTCACCTCTTCGGGGAGCCCCTTGGCCTCGATATCCTTCCTGAGATCCTCCATCTCGTCCTCGGTGGCCTCGCCCTGGGTGTCGCCGAGCTCCTTCCTGATGGCCTTGAGCTGCTGCCGGAGGTAGTACTCGCGCTGGGCGTTGTTGATCTCCCCCTTGGCGCGCTCGGAGATCTTCATGGACAGCTCGAGGATCTCCAGCTCGTCCCGCAGGGTGTCGTAGAGGATGGAGTACTTCTCGTAGAAATCGGCTTCCTCCAGGATGAGCTGCTTTTTCTCCACCGGGATGGGGAGGTTCGTGGTCGTGGTGCTCAGGAGGATGGAGGGGTCCTTGAGCTTCGAGAGGTTCGAGAGCACGGAGTCCAGGTTGTGGTATGAAAGCCGGGCGAGCTGGCCCAGGGTCTCCCGGGTGGAGTGGGCCATGGCCTGGATCTGCTTGTCCGGCTCGAGATTCTCGGGCAGGTAGGTCACCCGGACCTTGAGATACGGGTCGGTCGAAACCTTTTCTTCCAGGGCGGCCTTCAGGATCCCCCGGATCATGATGGAGAGCTCTCCGCCCTTGGCCTGGGAAATCTTGGTGATCTTCGCCATGCATCCCACCCGGAAGAGGCTGTCCCAGGTGGCGGGCTCGGAGTCGCCGGAGGTCTTCATGCCCACGGCGACCACTGGTGAGCTCCCGGCGTAGAGGTCCTTTACCAGTGATATGGACGCGGGGTTCGAAACGATGAGGGGAAGAAGCCCTTCCGGGAGGAGCACCGCGTCCTTGAGCGGCAGGACCGGCAGGATGTCGGGATATTCCCCGGGCGCTTCGGGCTTGTCCTCGACCGAACGGGTAAATATACTCTTAATCCAATCCATAACCTGTAAGTAGGTCCCGGGACCGTTCAAGTCAATCGGCCGGGCATTTTTCCTGAACACGGGAATACGCCGGGATCTCGGTGTCCTTTTCGATCGAAGTATTCTCAAGCAGGCAGTTGTTTCCCACCGTGCACCCGGTTCCGACATGCGTGTTGCCTATCCAGGTGTTGGGCATGATCTTCACGCCCGTTTCGATGACGGTCTTCCCCATGACCTGGACGCCGGGCCAGATCTCCACGTCGGCCGCTATGGTCGCTTCGGGGCCGATCCAGACGCCCCCGGGGTCGATGAGGGTGACGCCTTCCTCCATGAACCGTTCGTTGATGCGCTTCTGCATGAGGGAGGCGGCGTGGGCGAGCTGTGACCGGGAATTGATGCCGTGGGCCTCGTTGCAGTCGGGGGCCGCGAAGGAGGAGGCGCGGCCGGCCATCTTCACGATGTCCGTGATGTAGTACTCGCCCTTGGCGTTGTTCGGGGTGAGCCTGTCCACGGCATCCAGGAGGAACTCCTTGTTGAGGATGAACACGCCCGTGTTGATCTCGTTTATCTTCCGCTCCTCTTCCGTGGCGTCGTTGTGCTCCACGATGGCGGTCACGTCCCCCCGCGCGTCCCGGATGATGCGCCCGTAGCCGGAGGCGTCGGGCAAAACCGCGGTGAGGATGCCCATGGGCGCCTGCGAGGAGGAGAACACCTCCATGAGCGCCTTCAGCGACGAAAACTGGATGAGGGGCATGTCGCCCGGGAGAATGACCACCTGACTGGCGGGCAGCCCCCTCAGCGCGTCCCGGCACACCATGACCGCGTGGCCGGTCCCCAGGGGCGGGTCCTGCACCACCCGGGTCACGGGGAACCGTTGAAGATAGGGGGCGACTTCCTCCCTGCCGTGGCCCACGACGCAGATGATGCTCGAATCGAGCTTTTGTGCCAGGCTGATGGGGTAAAAGAGCAGGGGACAGCCGAGGATTTCATGCATGACCTTGGGCTTGGCGGACTTCAGCCTGGTTCCTTTTCCCGCGGCCATGATTATGGTACAAATTGACTGCATGATGCTCAATTGCTATCACATACCGTGGCGTGGAGGCAAGAGACGATGGGCTCCATTTCCCTTGTCAAAGAGAAGGGTATTTGTTAAGACGGCAAGACAAATAGAGCCGCATGAACGAAAGGAGTAGGCATCTATGGTCTTTGAGTGGATTTTCGGGATGTTCTCCAGCGATCTGGCCATTGACCTTGGAACGGCGAACACCCTGGTATATGCCCGGGACAAGGGGATAGTCCTTTCGGAGCCCTCGGTGGTCGCGGTGAAGATGGAGCACGGCGGCGTCAACAGGATCGTTGCGGTGGGAACGGAGGCCAAGAAGATGCTGGGGAGAACCCCCGAGAACATACAGGCCATCCGCCCCATGAAGGACGGCGTCATCGCCGACTTCGAGGCGACCGAGGCCATGCTCAAATACTTCATCACCAAGGTCCACCAGCGCCGCCTCGGCGTGCGGCCCCGGGTGATCATCTGCGTGCCCTCGGGCATCACCCAGGTGGAAAAGCGGGCGGTGAAGGAGTCGGCCGAGGCCGCGGGCGCCCGGGAGGTGCACATCGTGGCCGAGCCCATGGCGGCCGCCATAGGCGCAGGGCTGCCGGTTTCCGAGCCCATCTCCTCCATGATCGTGGACATCGGCGGCGGCACCACCGAGGTGGCAGTGATTTCCTTGTCGGGCATCGTCTACACCAATTCCGTGCGCGTGGCGGGCGACAAGATCGACCAGGCCATCATGCAGTACATCAAGCGGGAATACAACCTGCTCATCGGGGAGAGGACCGCGGAGATCATCAAGATCATGATCGGATCTGCCGCCTCCGACGAGGTGGAGCGGACCATCGAGGTCAAGGGGCGCGACCTCGTGGACGGCATACCCAAGATCTTCACCATCTCCTCCGAGGAGATCCGCAAGGCCTGCCAGGGCCCGGTGAGAATCATCATCGACGCGGTGAGGGTGGCGCTCGAGCAGACGCCCCCGGAGCTGGCCGCGGACATCGTGGACAGGGGCATCGTGCTGACGGGCGGCGGCGCCCTGTACAAGAATCTCGACAAGCTCCTGAGAGAGGAGACGGGGCTCCCGGTGATCATTGCCGAAGACCCCCTGTCCACCGTGGCGAGGGGCGCGGGCAAGCTCCTGGACGACATCGACCTCCTGAGAGACGTGACGATACCGAGTTGATGGGACGGAACAACAACAGGATCATTCTCCTCATCTGCACCGCAGCACTCCTTCTCGTCCTGTTCTCCACCGGACAGTATGGCGCGACCTCCCGGGGCGTCGGCCTGGTCCGGGAGGGTTACAGGGTCTTCGACAAGCTCATGAGCGCCCCGTTCGCCTTCGTCGCCGATGTCTGGAACACCTACATAGGCCTCGTGAACACCAGCTGGGAGAACCGGGAGCTCAGGAGGCAAAACGACCGGCTCAAGGTCAGGTGCATGGCCCTCGAGGAGGTGAAGTCGGAGAACCGGCGCCTCAGGGGCATGCTCCAGTTCAAGGAGGCCCACCCGGAGCTTTCCCTGATCCCCGCGGCGCTCCTCTCCCAGGACATCACCCTCATCTTCAAGACAGCCATCATCGACAAGGGCTCCACGGGGGGATTCCACGTGGAGATGCCCGTCATCAGCCCCGACGGCGTGGTGGGCAAGGTCGTTTCGGTCTCCCCCCGCACCTCACAGGTCCTGCTCATCACCGACCCCAACAGCGCCATCCCTGCGGTGGTCGCTTCGACGCGGGTCAAGGGCATCGTCAAGGGTCGGGGCGGCAACCTCCTGAGCCTGGAATACGTGCGCAGGACGGAAAACATCAAGGCAGGAGACAGCGTCGTCACCTCCGGACTCCTGGGGGCTTTTCCCGAGGGGCTCACCATCGGCTCCGTACAGGAGGTGAGGAGGGACGTGAACCGGATCTTCGCGGACATCGTCGTGAAGCCGTGCGTGGAAATGGACAAGCTCGAGGGGGTATTCGGCGTTGCTCACCGCGTGGAAGCTTCAGATTAGCCTGCTCGGGATCTTCATCGCCGCCCTGATGATGGAGGTTTCCATCATTCCGTCTCTGTGGGCGCCCCTGCGCGTGGACTTTCTCATCGGGATGATCATCGGCCAGATCGTCTTCATCCCCTTTTCCCAGGGGTTCCCCTTCGTGATCCTCGCCTCGCTCCTCATCGAGGCGTTTTCCGGAGCGCGGGTGGGGCTCCTGCCCCTGCTCTACATCGCGGTCTTCCTGGCCACCGATTTCCTCAAGGAGGTCATCTACCTCGAAAACGTCTTCATACAGGGATTCCTGGGCGTCTTCTTCTATGTCGTCATCGCCGGTGCCACGGCCATGATCACCGGGGCAACCTTCCTGGAAGACATGATCATCCCGCTCATTGCGGGCATGGCCATGACGGGCGCGCTTTCGCCGGTCATGGCCGCGCTCGTGGGGCGTCTGCAGGCGTCGTATGGAATACGCGAACCCTAACATTCAGGGCCAGCAGATAGAGGAGGGACTCAAAAGCAGGGGGAAGTACCTCACCGCCTTCGTGTGCCTGCTGTTCGCCATCCTTCTGCTCAGGCTCATGAACATGCAGATCTTCAAGGGCACGTACTACGAGGAGCAGGCAAGAAACAACAGGCTGCGCATCATCAGCATACCGGCCCAGCGGGGCAAGATCCTGGATCGCAACAAAGAGGTCCTGGCCGACAGCAGGCCGGCCTACAACGTCATGGTCATCCCCGAGGACATCAGGGACGTCGGGAACATCTCGAAAAAGCTCGCGCTGATCCTCGAGCGCGACCCCGGGGAGATCGTCGAGAAGATCGGGCAGGCCAAGCAGAAGCCCTTCAGCCCGGTGTACATCGCCCGGGACATCCCGTTCACGCAGATGGCGAACATCGAGAGCCAGCTCTTCACCATGCCGGGCATCTCCATCGACACCACCAACGAGCGGGACTACCTCAACCGGGGGGTCGCCCCCCACGCCATCGGGTTTCTGGGGGAGATCTCCCGGAAGGAGCTGGAGAAGGCGGGAGAAGACAGCGGCTACTCCCCGGGCGATCTGGTGGGCAAGTCAGGCATCGAGTACGTGTGCGAGGAAAAGCTCAGGGGGGTAAAGGGCAAGCGGGCCTACGAGGTGGACGCCCTGGGCAGGAAGATGCGGATCGTCGAGGAGGAGGCCCCCTTCTCGGGCGAAGACGTTACGCTCACCATCAACAAGAGCCTCCAGCTCATCGCCAGGCAATCCCTGGGCGAGAGGCCCGGCGCCGTGGTGGCCATCGTCCCCGAAACGGGCGAGATCCTGGCCATGGCGTCGGCCCCCGTGTTCGACCCCACCATGTTCCTGAGCCCCATGTCCTCGGAGTCGTGGAGGGCCGTCATCGGCGACCCCATGCACCCCCTGGAGAACAGGGCCATCCGCGGGCTCTATGCCCCGGGGTCGACCTTCAAGGTGCTCATTTCCGCCCTGGCCCTCACGGAAGGGTTCGTCACCACGAAGACGAAGTATTACTGCACCGGCAAGTACACCATGGGGAACACCTCCTTCCGGTGCTGGCGCAAGGAGGGGCACGGGGGCGTGGACCTCATGACCGCGCTGACCGTCTCCTGCGACGTGTATTTCTACAACCTGGGGGAGAGGCTCGGCATCGAGCGGATGTCCGGGTTCTGCAAGGAGGTCGGTCTGGGCAGGCCGACGGGGATCGAGCTGAAGGACGAGTCAGGCGGCCTCGTCCCGTCGGTGGCCTGGAAGCGCAGACGCTTCAAGCAGCCCTGGCACCGCGGCGAAAGCGTCATCACCGCCATCGGCCAGGGCTACACCCTGGTGACACCGGTGCAGATGGCCAAGGTCATGGCCGCGGTGGTGAACGGGGGCAAAGTCATGACGCCGAGGCTCCTCGCATCGACGCCGCAGCGCCTGGAGATGAACCTGAACATCCCCAAGGAAGAGCTGGACACCATCAAGGAGGGTCTGAGGGCAGTGGTGGACAGCGAGATGGGAACGGCGCGCGTCATCAAGGACCAGATGTTCTCCATCGGCGGGAAGACGGGAACCGCGGAGGTGGCCAAGGGCTACACCTCGAAGCTCCCCGACGAGAGCGACATCCCGTTCAAGTTCAGGGACCATGCCTGGTTCTTCGGGTTCTCCCCGGTGGAGAACCCCGAGATCCTGGTGGTGGCCGTCCTGGAGCACGGCGGGCACGGCGCCTCCATCGCGGCACCCATCGTCAGGGACGTCATCAAAGGATACTACTACTCGAAGGGGCTTTCGGATGAGCAGGTACGACAAGATAGCCAATAACATCGACTGGGGCCTGCTCTCCACGACGCTGGCACTCATCGCCGTGGGTCTGCTCTGCCTTTACAGCGCCGTGCGGCTCACCGAGGTCTCCATCTTCTTCAAGCAGCTCCTGTGGATCTCCGCGGCCTTCGTGGTGATGATCGTCGCCTTTCTCGTGGACTACCGGGCCCACATGCGGCTGGCCTGGCCGATGTATGTACTGATGGTCCTGGGGGTCGCTTTGGTGCTCTTCGTCGGAAGGGAGATCTCCGGGGCCCGGAGGTGGATATCGCTGGGATTCGTGAGCATCCAGCCCTCGGAGTTCGCCAAGATCATCATCATCATCTGGATGGCTTACTGGAGCGAAAAAAAGATCCAGATCGAAAGCTACGGCATGAAGGACCTCATCCTGCCCGCGATCTTCATCCTCCTGCCGGTGGGTCTCATCCTCCTGGAGCCCGACCTCGGGACCGCGGGGATCGTGGCCATGATCGCGGTGATCATGCTCCTGCTCCTGGGTGTCAGACGCTCCACGGTCATCTCCCTGGGTGCGCTCTTCCTGTCCGCCCTGCCGTTCGCCTGGCTCACCCTCAAGGACTACCAGCGCAACCGGATCCTGACCTTCCTCGACCCGAGCCGCGACCCGCTGGGCACCGGGTACCACGCCACGCAGTCCAAGATTGCCGTGGGTTCCGGCGGTCTCTGGGGCAAGGGCTACCTCCAGGGCACCCAGACCCAGCTGAGTTTCCTGCCCGAGCACCACACGGACTTCATCTTTTCCGTGGTGGCCGAGGAGTGGGGGTTCGCCGGCACCGCCATCCTCATCCTGCTGTACATCATCCTCGTCACCAAGATCATCCAGGTGGGCTACCGGGCAAAGGACCGTTTCGGCTCCATGATCTGCTTCGGGATAGCCGGGTACTTCACCCTGCACATCTTCATCAACATCTCCATGACCCTGGGCATCTTCCCGGTGGTGGGCGTGCCGCTGCCCTTCATCTCCTACGGCGGCTCGTTCATGTTCATGAATCTCCTGTGCATCGGCCTCGTGCTGAACGTCGCCTGGAGAAGGTTCATGTTCTGAGGAGGGGCGCCCCGCTTCGCCCTGGAAGAACCCGGAGAACCGGGTCTCAGACGAGGCCCCCGGTTCGGGTCACCCTGAGCATCTGGGCCACTTCCCCGTGCGCCCCCTGCGAGGTGCACGTCTTTCCCCCCTTCTCGACGGCGTCCCTGAGCTTGAGCAGGAGGATGATGCCCTGGGTGCTGATCGAGTGGAGGGCGGAAAGATCCAGGACGCACCGGGCCCCCTTCACCCGGGAGGCGATGCCCCTGATCTCTGCGGGGGAGATGCCGATGGGTTTCAGGCTGCCGGAGAAGGCAATGGTGCTCGAATCCGCCCCCTGTGCGACCTCGATGCAGGAGGCCGACTCCCCGGCGTGCCTGTCCAGCCAGGCAAGGGCATCTTCCAACGAGTCGAAAAGCCGCCCGGAGAAGAGATCGTGCAGGCGGTTGCTGGCCATGACCTTTTTCGCATACGGGCCGGCGCCGGTGACGAGCAGTTCATACCTGCCCGCCGCCCAGAGGTTCGTGACGCTCAGGAGCAGGCCGAGGCCGGCCGAGTCGATGAAGGCCACGTCGTTCACGTCCAGCAGAAGATGGGCGGTGGGGCGTTTCGGGATGAGCGAGGCCAGCCGGGGCACCGCCCCGGCGTCCACGCTCCCGGGCAGGGTCAGGTGCAGGACCTGAGTTCTGCCCCTGGTCATGTACTTGTACGACACCCCCGACTTGCACCTTTTCAGGTAGGGGTGCGGTGCCACCCTCTTTGCGTACTCGTAGACGAGAATCGAAGGCCAGATCTGCGCTGCGCACTTGACCAGGTCGAGAAGGCGGCGATTCACCAGGCGCCCGGGGTGCCGGGCGAAGCGCAGGAGCCAGGGGAGGAATCCGGGGCGCATCCGCCCGGGCGCGTTCGTCACCGTTTCCGCCGCGAAGTCGAACGTGCCGCCGAGGCAGACGGTCACCGGGACCGTGAGGCGGTGACGGTTCCGCCCGAAGAAGAGCTCCTCTGCCGGGCTGCCGAAGGACGCCAGGATCAGGTCGGGCGAAGCACTCTTGATCTTCTCCAGTATTTCCCCGTCGGCCTCGGGGCTGTCTGCCAGAGGTGCCCCTTCCACGTGGACGGCGGGCGAGTCGCACCCGGCGATGTGCAGGCCGGGGAATCTTTCCCGGAGCAGGGAAGCCCCCTCCAGGAGGGCCCCTCCAGCCCCGCCCAGCAGGTACAGGGACAGGCCGCTGCGCGCCGCTTCTCCTGCGAGCCCGTTCACGAGGTCAGCGCCCGTGACGGGCTCCTTGAGCGCTGGCCCCAGGTGCCTGCTCGCCCACACGAGGCGCGTGTCGTCGGTCGTCACCAGGTCGGCGCCCCGGAGAATGGAGAGCAGTTCGGGGTGGCGCGTCTGCCCGGGGCGCCAGGCCAGGGTGTCGGCGAGGGAGTCTTTGTTCAGCGTACAGACGAGCCTGGGGGTCCGATCGGTCCGGTGGCACTGGACGAGGTGGAAGATGTACGCGATGGTTTCTTCCCTGGTGAAGGCGTCCACGGGGACGCCCAGTATTGCGGCAGCGGTTCTCTTCATCGCAGCGGTCCTTCGCCCCTCGAGGGTGAGCTGTCCCGGCATCCCGTCGGGCGCCGTGTACAGGAGTTACTTATCACACTTCAGGCAATGCCCCAAATCGATTTAATATTCCGGGGTTCTTATGTGCCGGGGATGGGCAATGGCTTCAGCCCGCACGTCTCCGCGGGGTATCGGGGCGGTTTCTTGGGCCGGGAGAGCATCGGGCCCGGGCGCCCGGCCGGTCCCGGTGGTGCCGTGGATCACCGGGCCTTTCTGACCATG
>ERZ1645192.151-NODE-151-length-50370-cov-44.355957_pt1 | contig 50370 bp, 49 predicted proteins | sample MGYA00575354_ERZ1645192 | MGnify/ENA primary metagenome ERZ1645192 (study PRJEB40844, sample SAMN11349763) | freshwater sediment metagenome | isolation source: river sediment | host: Sediment | place: India: Faizupur Khadar , New Delhi | collected 2017-02-21 ... | reverse complement strand
CCCCCGTTCCCACCGGGAGCGCTCGTATCCGTGGGCGCGGGCCGGGCGCTTTTCCAGGACGTGCCCGGTCAGGGCAGGCATCGATGCAGTTCCTTCAGGTGTCCGGCTGAAGGCCGGAGCGGCCTTCAGTCTGCCCGGGCGGTTCCTTCCACAAGACCAGCGCACGCTGCCAGGACTTTCTCCATGGAGAGACCCCGCATGCACCGGACGTCCTCGCAGGTCCTTTTCAGATAGCAGGGCATGCAGTCGAGGTCCTGGGACACCACGACGCTCCTGGCGTTCTGGGGGCCCACGTAGAACGGGTCGGTGGGGCCGAACAGCGCCACCACCGGGGTGTCCGAGGCGGAGGCCAGGTGCATCACCCCCGAATCGATGCCCACGAAGAGGCCGGCGCGCATGAGGAGCGCGGCGAGCGCCCGCAGCCCCAGCCTGCCCGTGAGGTCGATGACCGCGATGTGCCTGCCGCGGGGGTCGTGGCCGACCGCGTCCTTTATCCTGTCGTTGCTTTCCCGCGTGTCGTCCGCCCCCACCAGGACGGGAACGAGGCCGAAGCGGGCGTTCAGCTCGACGATGAGCCCGGCGAACTTCTCCTCGTCCCAGGCCTTGACCAGTCTCCGGGGAGACGCCCCGGCTGAGAACACGGCATAAGGCGCAGGGACCGCTTCCGGGCATTCGTCCGGTGACACGGGCAGGAGCCCCACATAGGTCTCCGCCGTCACCGGGATTTCCAGGCGTCGCAGAAGCTTTGCATTGTTGAAGGAGCTGTTGTGCCCCGCGACGGTCTCCTTCACGTCAAGGCAGAGGTCCCAGGGGAACCGGGCGAACCCCGCCTTCTTTCCCGCCCCGCTCAGGGCTGCCAGGAGAAAGGCCTCCTCGGAGCGGGCAAGGCTGATGAGGAGGTCGTACGAGTTCCTCCGCAGGGCGCGCACGAGCTCCAGGGTGCCGCGAACGCCCCCGGGCTTGGGGATGATCCTGTCCACGAAGGGCGAGCCTTCCAGGAGCTTGCCGATGCCAGGCTTGAGCACCGAGTGGATCTCCGCCCCGGGGTGCCCGTCCCGCAGGGATTTCAGGAGCGGCAGGGAGAAGGCCAGATCCCCGATCTGGTTCAAGTGCACCACGCAGATCCTCATGGGATGCCCGGGCCCCTTCTACAGGAAGAAATTGTTGTCCTCCACCTCCGGGATCAGGGTCACGGGCGTGGAAGACTGGATGAACTTCTCGATCCACCAGTTGACATGGTGGTAGAAGCATACCACGACGCTGCATTCCCGCGAGGCGTCGAAGCCCTGCACCGACCTTTCCAGGGAGGCCTGGGTCTCGAGGAAGCGCGCTGCGCTCCGGTAGCCTTCCTTGTCCCCGATCCTGCCGGCGCTCACGCCGCGGAGCGCGGGGCAGTGGAAGATCCCCGCCGGGGCGAGGACGGACCGGAAGAACTGGGAGTGGCACACCACGGGCTGCCTCTTGAGCTCGTGGAGGTTCCCTTCCATCATGGCCTGGAGGTTGACGCTCCTGAGCACCTTCACGGGCGGTGCGCACAGCTTTTCCGCCTGGTCGAGCCTTTCCCCTATGGCCTGGATGACCTTCTCCTCCCGCCCGGGGTCGGGCGGGTCGAAGAGGGATTCCTTGCCCGAGCCCTCCAGGCGCAGCAGGCAGGGCTTGTAGGACACGTAGTCGAAGCCGTACTCCCGCGCCTTGACCACGGACTCGGGGATGTCGTCCAGGTTGGGCGTGAGCTCCCTGTTTCCGTAGCGGATGCCGTCCCAGACGATGACGAAGGAATATCCCAGCGATATGTTCGAATTGAGTTTCTTGACGGCCTGCGCGTCCGACAGGATCTTTTCGAGGGTGACCTTTGCCGGGGGTTTGTGGGATTTCTCGAAGGTTTCTTCCCGGGCCGCGTCCAGGGACAGGCGCAGCCAGTCGCCCTCGGTGAGGATCCCCGCCACGGACGCCACGCGTTCGAGCCGGGAGCCGTTGGTGGCGATGCCGACCTGGAGGCCCTTTGCCTTGACGACCCTCACGATCTCCTCGAAGTCCCGGTGGACCGTGGGCTCTCCGCCGCCGATGAGGATCACGGAGAGCAGGCCCTTCGCGGCGAGGGTGTCGACGCTGTCTCTGATGACGTCGAGGCTGATGTCCTCGCCCGTGTTGATGATCCCGGAATCCACGCAGTGGGGGCATTTGAAGTTGCATGCCGTGGTGAGGTCGAGGTTGATGGACACGGGCCCGAGAGCCGGGAGGGGGGGGTGTGCCGGCGACCGGCGCGCTTCCCGCTGCCAGGCGATGTACTGCCGCAGGTTCTCGATGACGGATTTCTGCCTGAGCTTCGCGCTGAAATCGTGCTCCTTCCGGGTCAGCTTTTCCATGTGGTCCTCTCCGGGTGGGTGTATGCGTCGTATATCTGCTTGAGGTTGAGCGACGTGGCGATGATGTGGTCCGCGCCGATGACGGGGTGTCTGCCCGAAGTCCCTGCCTCCACGAAGTCGCGGACGCAGAGGTTCAAGGGGTCGGGGATGGGCGCCTGCTTTTCGCCGAAGGCCAGCGAGATCTCGTAGCTGGCCATGTCGATGCACCGTTCCGCCACGAGGCCGTTGAAGCCGAAGGAGAAGGTCCTGGGCTGCTGCTTTTCCTGCACGAGGAGCATGCTCACCTCGCAGTCGCTGAAGGAGGATGCGTAGGTGAAGGAGATGCCCAGGGATCCGGGGCCGTCTTCGAAGGACAGGTCATGGACCGTCCCGGCGCCCAGGACCGCGTGGAGGAGGCTCAGCCCGTGGGGCACGGAGTCCGGGATCATGTCGGCGCCCGCGCTCAGGGGGGACAGGCGGATGAAGAATTTACGGATCTCCCCGGGGACCAGGGTGCCGCAGAGGCGCTCGTAGGAGGGCAGGCAGAAGGGCCACTGCGAGTTCATGGCCACGGCGGCCCTTTTCTTGCGGGCCAGGTGAAACAGGGTCTCGAGGTCGCCGGGCACGTCGTCCCGGGCGGGGTCGATGAACGGCTTCTCGCAGAACACCGAAAGCCCGCGCTCCATGGATGCGGACAGAAAGGCGTAGTGGGTCTCGGCGGGAGACGCAACGGCCACCGCGTCGAGGTCCTCGCCTTCCACCATGTCGGTATAGTCCCGGTAGGGTTTCGCCTTGATGCCGCAGGGGGCGAGGGCCTCGGCCGCAAGGGCTGCCGTGGCTTCGGAGGTGCCCAGCACGCATGTCACCTGTGCCCCGTTCTGGTGAAAATACCTGGCGATAAAACCGCCGATGCCGTTCCTGTCTTTCCGGGCACCGATTATGGCAACGTTCATGCGGTTTCATTACCACATATTCACCTGTTGTCAAAACAGAAGCATGGAGTTCCCTTACGCCCGGGAGCCGGTATGCGGGAAGAAACCCTTGACGGTTCCATCCGCATCCCCGTATCCTCCACCCATGGAGACGGGAAAGGCAGTTTCCGCATGCACGGGGAGGTGAAGGCCATGGACAGGAAAAGGATCATCCTGATGGCGGCAGCAGTCATCATACCGGTCATCGTCGGGCTCGTTCTGGGCTACTCCTTCTGGGGAGGAGAAAAGAAGCCCCTGGACTACAGGCAGACCCTGATGGACGCTGCCGCCTACGTCCGCACACTCGAAGAAAAGAACAAGGATCTTGCCACCCGGGTGGAAAGCCTCGACGCCGAGGTGAACGTCCTGAGGCAGAAAGGCCAGCAGTCGGGCACCCGGAACACGAACATCATCACGACCCTCAATCAGCGCGTGGGCTTCCTCGAGGCGGAGAACCAGAGGCTCAAGGGCCAGATCCAGGGCCTCACCCACCAGGCAGACACCACCGTCGGGCCATGAACAGGTTTCCCCGGGTGAGGCCGGGATAACTTGAGGGGAGATTGGGGATGGGGGGGTGACCCCCCCTTTTCCCGGGCAGAACGGGTCGGTTCCCGTCGATTATCCCGGTTCGACCCCGTTGAGGGCGATGAAGAGATCGGCGAGCACCGGGTCGAACTGCAGGCCCTTGCATGCAGTGATCTCCCGGATGGCTTCTTCGATGGACATGCCTTTGCGGTAGGGCCTGTCCGAGGTCATGGCGTCGAACGAGTCGGCCAGGGCGATGATCCTCGACAGGTAGGGGATCTCGGCGGCCGTGAGGCCCGACGGGTAGCCTTTCCCGTCGTAGCGCTCGTGATGGTGGCGGATGATCTCGGTTTCCCTGGACATGGGGGGCAGGGGCTTGAGGATGTCCGCGCCGATGTCGGGGTGCTTCCTGATGATGTCGAACTCGGCGTCCGTGAGTCTGCCGGGCTTCAGGAGAATGTCGTCGGGGATCCCCACCTTGCCGATGTCGTGCAGGGACGCAGAGATGTAGAGCGTGTCCCGCTCGAGGTCGGAAAGCTCCAGCGCGTCCGCCATGGCCATGGAGAGCGTGGTGACCCTGGTGGAGTGCTGGGCCGTGTGCGGGTCCCGGGCGTCCAGGGTCTTGGCGAGGCTGTTCAGGGTGGACAGCATGTTCTCGTAGAGGCCCTCGTAGAGCGCCACGTTTTCCATCCGCTCCGCAGAGCGGTTCAGGAGGTAGAGGATCTTGCCCTCCTTCTCTTCGCCCAGCGCCGCTGGCGAAACCACGTGCAGGGCCCCGAAGACCTGGCCCTCGATCATGAGGGGGAACACGGACTCGAACCTGTCCGTGAACCGGGATTCCGAGGAGCTCTTCCGTACGATGTTCCCGTGAAGCAGGGTGGGGTCGGCCGGGATGGCATCGCCGCTCGAGGTGTCCATGAGCGTGTTGTCCTTGCTGTTGAGCGGGAAGAAGCGCACCTCGGCCTCGTCGAGGAGCTGCCGGGACACGTCGATGATGGCCCCCACGAGGTCCCTGATCCCCTTCAGCCCGATGATCTTCTCGGAGATCTCCTGCAGGGAGATGATCTCCTCGTTCTTGTCCTCGATCTGGCCCACGAGGTTGTCGATGAGCCGGTGCAGGTGCAGGGTGTCGGAGAAGCGCCTGTTTTCCTCCAGCAGGGTCTTCTCCCTCTTCATCTTGTTGAGCATGAGCTCGATCTGCTTGACCTTGAAGGGCTTGGAGATGAAGTCGGAGGCGCCGTACTTCATGGCGTCGATGGCGATCTCGAGGGAAGCGTACCCCGTGATGACGATGATGGGCAGGGAGACTTCCCGGGCCTTGATCCTCTTGATGAGCTCCAGGCCGCTCATGTTGGGCATCATGATGTCAGTGAACACGCACATGTACGGGCCCCGGTCCAGCATGCCCACGGCGTCGAGCCCGTCGGAGGCCGTCTCGGAGGCGTAGCCGAGTTCCTCGATGAGGTCCGAGATGGTGCTGCGAATCCCGGGGTCATCATCGACGATGAGAACCTTTTCGGGCATCATACGATCCTTTTGAGGATTCTGCCTTTGTATTCGCCGAATTCCTTCTCTGAGATGATTCCGCCGGATTTGAGCCTCCCGAGATATTCGATGGCGGAAAGGGCCTTGTTCACATCCGTGCTTTCCTGGAAAAGGGAAAACGGCTGTATCGTGGCTGCGATAGCGCCCTGGCTCCCGGCCTGTCCTTCCTTCACGAGTTTTTCCGTAAGCATCCTCACCTGATCCTTCAGTGCGTTCATTTCCTTCACATGCTCCCGCCGCTGCCTCAGGCGGGTGATGATGAACCGGATCTCCTCGATGGTGAAGGGCTTCTTTATGTAGGAGAAGGCCCCCCGGTTCACCGCCTCGATGGCCGAATCCAGAGACGCGTACCCGGTGATGATCACCACCGGGATTTCCTTTCTTCGCGCCGCGAGCTCGTCGAGCAGATCCAGGCCGCTCATGCCCGGCAGCATCAGGTCCGAGATGATGAGGTCGAAGTCGTACCCTTCAAGCTGGTCAAGCAGCTCTTCCACCTGCTGGTAGCGGTTCGTGTCGAGGCCCTCTTCCCTGAGTATCTGCTCTATGAGGTCGAGTATTCCTGCATCGTCGTCGATGACGGCTGCTCGCAAGCGGTCCATCTCCTTCATATCGAATTCGCAGAAGGAGAACTTGAGTGGGAATAATGGCCTGCCGGATGCCCCGGAACCCTGGCGGCAGGGGGGAAGAGAGGCTACCTGGGGGGAGCGGCGTTGCTCATCTGGATGGCCTGGGCGTGCTCCTCGTACGTCCGGGAAAAATAGTGCCTGCCGTTGCCCCTGGAGACGAAGAACATGTACCCTGTCCTGGCCGGCCACAGGGCCGCGTGGATGGACCTGGCGTCAGGGCTGCAGATGGGCCCCGGGGGCAGTCCCTGGACGCGGTAGGTGTTGTACGGCGAGACGCGCCTGAGGTCTTCGGGCAGGATCCTGCGCCGGAAGCCGTCGATCCCGTACACCGCCGTGGGGTCAGACTGCAGGGGCATGTTCCTCTTGAGCCGGTTGTGGAAGACGGACGCGATGACGGGCTTTTCGCTTGCGGTCACCGCCTCCTTCTGGATGATGGACGCCAGCGTGACCACCTCGGGCATGGTCATCCCCAGCTCTTTTGAACGCTCCCTGATGTTCGCCGGGCAGGCCTCGTTGAAGCGGTTCACCATCTTGGCCATGATCTCCAGCGAGGTCATGTGGGGGGCGAGGAAGTAGGTGTCCGGGTAGAGAAAGCCCTCCATGGTGGGCACCTCGATGCCGAAGAACTCCGTGGTGGCGGGGCTGGTGGCGATCCTGACGAAGTCAGACTTGCTCAGGAGGCCCGTTTCGGCCACGATGGCCCCCACGTCGTAGATGGTCGACCCCTCCGGGATGGTAATGCGGTACTTCAGGGTCCGGCCCTTGAAGAGGATGGAGACGATGTCGAAGGGATAGTGCGTGCCTTCGAACACGTAGGAGCCTGCCTGCAGGTGCGTCACCTTGCCCGTGAGGACGGCGCACGCCATGAACATGGTCTTGTCCGTGATGATCCCCTGCCTCTCCAGCTCCCTGGAGATCTGCCACGCGCTCATCCCGGGCCTTATGTCGATCATGAGCGGCCTGGGCGGCGTCCTGGGGGTGATGAGGAAGATGTACGTGTGAGTGACGACAATGACGAGGGCGCAGGTGAGAAGGACCAGGAGGCCGGTAGAAAGCTTTCTCATGCCTGATCTCGAACGGGACCGCTTCTTCATGGCTGCCGTGCATCCAGATAGCTTTTCAGGATGATGCTCGCGGCGATCTTGTCCACGATCTGCCTGCGCTTGGGGCCCTTCACCTTGAGGTGCATGAGGATCTCGTGGGCCTCAGACGTGGTGAGCCTCTCGTCCCAGAGCTCCACGGGCAGGTCCAGCTGCCTGCAGAGGTCCTCCGACCAGCGCGCCACCTTCAGCGCGCTCTCCCCCATGTCCCCATCCATGTTGAAGGGAAGGCCGACGACAACCCTGTCCACCTGGTAGTCGCGGGCGATCTTTTTCAGGGATTCGATGTGGGAGCCGTCCTCCCTCACCAGGACGATGTCCAGGGGGTGGGCCATAGTGCACGACGGGTCGCTGACAGCCACCCCGATCCGCTTCGTCCCGTAGTCGATTCCCATTATCCGCATAGAGATAGAGATAATCCCGTTTCCGTCAGCTTCCTGGAGAATGCCCGCCGGAGCCCGCCACACGGCCCACCCGCGGAAGAACCAACTGCGGACAGGCCTCCGGGAGGCTTTTCGACCGGCCTATTTCCAGTGGAATTCCTTCACCTCGACCTTGAACGAGGTGCCCTCCCGCGCGGGCTTGCCGAAGAAGGCCACCGCGAACGGGATGTCCTGCTGTGTCTCCAGCACCCCGAGGGTCCGGGGCTCCGCCGTGAGCAGGAGGTCGATGTCGGAGCTCTTCTGCCGCATGAGCTCCATGGACTCGGGAACGATACCCGCGTATGCGGTTCTGCTTTCCATGAGGGTGCTGGCCTGGTCGTACACCCGCGCCTCCACCAGGATCGATTTGAGGGGCTTTGTCGTGAGCTTCCTGATGACGCCCTTGACCACGAGGACGGAACCCTCGTTGTCGTTGGCGAGGATCTCGTAGGTGACGCTCCCGTCGGGGATGGAGAAGAAGGGTCCCCTCTCGAGGGTCGGGGTCTCGAGCTCTTTTTCCCCTTTACCCAGAGACGGCATGACGAGCCTCGCAGCCAGAACGCCCAGTGCGGCGACCGCTAACACCACCAGGGCGACGACCGCTTTGGTTTTGAGGGAAGAGCCTTTGGCCGGGGCCGTTTCCCGGGGCTGTACCTCTTCGCCTGGCAGCGCCTCGCTTGCGCCGAGGATCGTGTCGATCTCCCGTATGACCGACTCGGGCTGAACCTCTTCGGCCCCGGGCATACCATCCTGCGGCTTTTCCTCCTCCGGCTCCGGGGACTCGATGATGCCGGTGAGTCCGGTTTCCGCGGGCCGGTTTTCCCCGGGGACATCGGACGGGGCTTCCTGCAGGGGATTTTCCCGGAGCGCGCCGTCCTTCGACCCGATGAGCTCGTCGAAGGCGCTTTCGATGGCGTCAGTTTCCTTCAGGGAATAGGTGAAGACGTGGGAGCAGACACTGCAGCGCATCTTGATGGTCTGCCTGGCGAGGACGGTTTTCCCGATCTTGAACTTGCTGCCGCATTTCGGGCATTCGATGACGGTCAAGGGTGTTCCTCCTCGCGCTGGCTGTCTGCGGGCTCGATCACGTATATGTCCGGAAGGGCCCTGTAGTCTTCAGCATAGTCAAGTCCATATCCGACGATGAAACCGTCTTCTATCCTGAACCCGCAGTAATCGGGCCGGATCGGACCCTCCCTGCGGCACGTCTTGTCGATCATGGTGCAGATCTTTACCGAGGCGGGATTCTTCCCTTCGAGGTGCTTTTTGAAAGCCACGAGGCTGTGGCCGGTGTCCATGATGTCATCCACGATGAGCACGTGCCTGCCGGTGATCGTCCCTTCGATGTCGCTCAGGATCCTCACCTCATGCTGGGGGCTGTCGGAGCAGCCATAGCTCGAGAGGCGGACGAACTCGATCCTGATGGGAAGGTCCACGCAGCGCACGAGATCGGAGGCGAACATGAAGCCGCCCTTGAGCACGGCGACGATGTAAAGTTCTTTCCCCTGGTATTCGGACGTTATCTTTTTCCCCAGCTCCCGTACCCTTTGGGTGATAACGCTGGCAGGAAACAACACCTTCATGGATTCGTCATATATCCTAATTGAACCCGGGGTGTCAACGCAGTGTTGGCCAGGGCATCCTGCCGTGATATCAGCCGATTAGATGCATGACTCCTCACCGATTGCGGCGTTACCTTGAACATTGTCCCCTTTTCAGTTATATAATGGGGAGTTGCCGGAAGAGTTCATTTTCCCCGGCGGTTTCTCACGACGCCTTTCAGACGTGGCGAAGGGTTTCATGCTTCATGGATGAGCACAGGGCGCACGAGCGGGTCAAGGTGAACATCAGGATCGCGTACCGCGACACGGGGTACGCCTACAAGATCGGCCGGGTGAGCAACATCAGCCGGGGCGGAGCCTTTATCGTCACCAGCAGCCCTCCCGGTCTCGTGAACGAATTCATGACCGCCAGCATCGACGTGGAAGACCTGGGCAAGATCATCTGGGTTCAGGGTCGCGTCGTGCGGAAGAACGGGGCGGGCATGGGGATCGCTTTCACCCGCATCGACGGCAAGGGGCTGGACCTGTACCTGTCCCATCTGGGGATTCCCGTCTGAAGCCGGGAGCATGAAAAAGGCCCCCCTGCGGGCAGGGAGGCCTGTGCGTCTTCAGGCTCTTTCCGGCTGCTACTGCGCGCCGAGCACCACGAAATCTCTCTGGATGGGAACCAGGGACTCCGTAACCAGGGCCAGGCAGGAGTCGTCGAGCGCCTGGATAACCAGCGCATTCCCCCGGTAATCCTGGATGGTGTCCTTTTCCCCTTCAACGGAAAGCTCTTTGTAGACCGACACGAGGGCGCCTTGTTCCACACCGTCACGTTTGCCGAGGTTCAGGAAAATGATATCCAGGTAGGTGCTGCCCTGCACGATCCCGCCGGAAAGATCGATCACCCGGCCGCTTTCCTTGAGGGAGGGTTCGTACAGGTTGATTTTCACCGGTGCGACGGGTCTGGCATCGACGAACGCGAGGTCGCCCTTGCGAATTTCCTGGCTGGAATCAACCACGGTGGCCTTGTACAGGTTTCCCTGGGATTTGTCCACCCGCGCGATGCCCACGGTCTTGTACAGGTAGCCCCTGATCCCGTCCTTGTCCCTGGCTTCGGTGATCTTGGTCATGATGCTTACGTACTTGCCCGTGGCAAGACCGCCTGTCGACGTAATGAGGATGCCTTCCTCCCGTGCTGCAAGCTCTCCCTGCTCCACCTTCGCGGCCACGGTGCCGGACCCGGTCAGAGGGGTGGGGCTGTAGACATAGGAGGAATACTGGGGCGAAAGCATGAAGGTCTTGCTCTTCACCCCGGCTGCCCCAGCGGGGGTGTACACGGAAGCCTCTCCGCCCTTGGCCGGGACGATGGTGATGGTGGTTTTCCCGCCGTTGGTGGAGATGATCACGCGGTCACCGGGATAGATGAGATGAGGGTTCGTGATGTCCTCGTTGTTCGACCAGACGACGGGCCACTTCCAGGGGTTCGCCAGGTAATGTCTGGTGATGTCCCAGAGGGTGTCTCCTTTCTTGACAACGTGGACGGTATCTTGTGCCCATAGGGACGTGGCTGCAAAGGAAAGAAGGAGCAGTCCGATTATGAGAGAGGCTGTTTTTTTCAAAATAAACCCTCCTTGGAGCATGATTATTTGAAAGATGTATCGGTTCTGTCAAGGTTATTCTTAAATGAGGAATGAGGATTGCGCAGGGCCGGGCTTTGCGCTACAACGGGCTCATGAGTTCCAGGAGCATGTACCAGTCGGCGCACGTGTTCATAGCGGGGATCCGGGTCTTCGAGCATCTGCACGGGCGCCCGCCCGCCCTGAAGGATCTTTCGGACACCCTGAAGATGTCCGAGGAGGAGCTCTCGCTCCTGTCCCGGAAGCTCGTGGACGAGAACATCGCGACCATGATCGTCTCGGGTGCGGAGTGCCGGTACGGCATCGGGGACCATGCCAGGATCGAGTCCCTGCCCCGGGAGGGAGAGGCCCCGCGCATGGCCGAGGAGATCAGCCAGTTCCAGGACCGCCGGCAGTCCAGGCTCAAGGAGCTCGAAAAGTCGCTTTCCGAGGGGGGAGAAAAGAAAAAGGTCTTCGGCGACCTGGAAAAGGCCCTCAAGGACCCCTCGAGCATACAGAAGAAAAAGAACCCCCTGGACTGAGTCCCCGCCCGCGGATCACACCCCCCTGCAGCAGCCTTTCCGGGCACTGGTTTCCGGGGTGTCCGCTCCGGCGTCCCGGCGCCCCCGCCTGCCTCGATCGAGGGGATTGTTCCGCGTGCGCCGGCGCCATTAAGGGCTTGTGTTTTGCATATCTATATTGTATAGGATGCCAACTTATCACTCAACAGGAATAAGGAACGACGGACAGGGGGAACGGAACTATGGATAATCACGAAGAAACCAAAACAAACCAAACCGATGAGCAGCCCATTCAGGAGGAAGCAGGGGAGAGCGCGCCCGTTGTCGACGACGCAGGGGATTTTGCAAAGAATCTGGAGCTCGAGGCCCTCTACGAAGAAACCATTGACAAGCGCGTTTCCACCGGATCCGTGGTGACAGGCACGGTCGTCCAGGTGGGAGCTGAACATATCATGATCGATATCGGCAGGAAGCAGGAGGGCCAGGCCTCCATCCGCGAGTTCATCGACGACAGCGGCGCACTGACCATCGGCATCGGCGACGAGGTCGAGGTGCTCGTGGAAAGCATCAACACGTCCAAGGGCATCATCAGGCTCAGCAAGGACAAGGCCCGGCGCATCAAGGTATGGGACGACATCATGGTCGCCTACCAGGACCACACCTTCATCAGGGGAAAGGTGAGCGAGCGGATCAAGGGCGGTCTCACCGTGGACATCGGCATTCCCGCTTTTCTCCCCACCTCCCAGGCGACGCTCAACCCCGTTGCCGAGACGGAGCTGGAAAAGATGGTCGGCCAGACCATCGACGTGTCCATCATCAAGTTCAACCGCAAGAAAAACAACGTGGTGGTGAGCCACCGCGAGGTCCTCGAGCGCAAGCGCGAGGAAAACAAGAAGAAGCTCATCGCCACCCTGAAGAAGGACGACGTGGTGACGGGCACGGTGAAGAACATCATGGCCTACGGCGCCTTCGTGGACATCGGCGGCATCGACGGCCTGCTCCATATCACGGACATGTCCTGGGGCAAGCTCAAGGACCCGAAGGACAAGGTGGCCCCGGGCGACCAGATCCAGGTCAAGGTCATCGAGTTCGACCCCGAGACCGAGAAGATCTCGCTGGGCCTCAAGCAGCTTACGCCAGACCCCTGGAAGGGTCTCGAGTACCGCTACCCCATCGGCAAGAAGATCTCCGGCAAGGTGACCTCCATCACCAACTACGGCGCTTTCGTGGAGATCGAGGAAGGGGTCGAGGGCCTCGTGCACATCTCCGAGATGTTCTGGACCAAGCGGATGCGGCATCCTTCCACCCTTCTCGTAGAGGGGCAGGAGGTGAACGTCGTGGTTCTGGGCGTGGACCAGGACAACAGGAGGATCTCGCTGGGCCTCAAGCAGGCTTCGCCGAACCCCTGGGACCTGCTCTACGACTACTATCCCCCGGGGACCGTGGTGAAGGCCACCGTGAAGAACGTGACCGATTTCGGGCTGTTCGTCTCTGTCGACGAAAACATCGACATCGACGGCCTTATCCACGTGTCGGACCTCACCTGGGACCCCAAGGTGAAGAACCCCCGCGACCTCTACAAGAAGGGCGATGTGGTTGAAGCCAAGGTGCTTGCCGTCGACCCGGAGAACGAGAAGTTCTCGCTGGGCATCAAGTACCTGAGCCCGGACCCCTGGCAGCAGGTTGCCAACGAGCACCCCGTGGGCTCCCTCGTCAAGGGCAGGATCACCTCGCTCACCGATTTCGGCGCCTTTGTGGAGATCAGGGAAGGGGTCGAAGGCATGATCCACATCTCCGAGGTGAGTTCGGGCAAGATCGACAACCTCGCGAGCGTGCTGTCCGTGGGACAGGAGGTGGAGGCGATGATTCTCCGCCTGAACCCGGAGCAGAAGAAGATCGGGCTTTCCATCAAGGCCCTCGAAGAAGCGCAGGAGAAAAGGACCGTGGCGACCCACGAAAAGGGTTCCGAAAAGGTGGGTACGAACCTGGGCGACCTCCTCAAGGGTCTGCAGGACAGAAACAAGGGGTGATGCCCGTGCGGTTGCCATACCGGAACCAGGGCATGGGGGCGGTTCACCAGGCATGAAGTCAATGGGCGCCCTGATCCTCGACGGATCAGGGCGCTCTTGTTTTCCGGGAACGTGCGGCGATGACGGCGATTTTTAACTTGCGCGTCATCATGGGGTCGTATAATCATTGGCTCACGAAGGGACAGGTCGGAACACCCCGCTCATATGAAAAAAAGGACAAAGGTCATTTTCTTCATTCTCATCGTTTTCGTGGCACTCCCCCTCGGACTGAGCGCTCTGCACAAGTCGCTCACCCCCGCGGTGGGCATCCTGGAGATCACGGGCCCCATCGAGGATTCCACCGACTATCTGGACATCATCAGGGGCTTCGAGGACAACGACGGCGTCAAGGCCGTGGTGGTGAGGCTCGACAGCCCGGGAGGCAAGGTGGGGCCGTCCCAGGAGATCTACGAGGCGCTGCTGCAGCTGAAGAAAAAGAAGCCCGTGGTCGCCTCGATGTCGTCGGTGGCCGCCTCGGGGGCCTACTACATCGCCTGCGCGGCGGATCCCATCTTCGCCCTTCCCGGCACCCTCACCGGGAGCATCGGGGTGATCCTCGAGATGTTCGACGTCACCGAGGGCATGAAGAAACTCGGCATATCCGCCAGTACCATCACCGGGGGCAGGCTCAAGGGCGCGGGCTCCCCGTTCAAGAAGATGACGCCCGAGGAGGAGCGTTACTTCCTCGCGCTTGCCCGGGATGTCCACGGGCAGTTCAAGGAAGCGGTGGCCAGGAGCCGCAGGATCGGGATGGACAAGCTCGACGGGTACGCCGACGGGAGGGTGTTCAGCGGGAGGCAGGCCCAAAGCCTGGGCCTCGTCGACAAGCTTGGCGGCCTGGACAGCGCTGTGGAGGAAGCCCGGAAGAGGGGCGGGATCGAGGGCGAGCCTCGCATCGTCAAGGGCGTCCCCACCAGGAGCCTCAAGGAAGAAGTGAAGGACGCCTTCCTGAGCTGCACCCCCGTCTCCCTCGGCAGGGGCGCCGCGCACCTGTCCCGGGGGTTCCTGAGACTCGAATACAGCATTCAGTAAGGAGAAACACCATATGGACAGAATCTTATGTGATGCCCTCACCTTCGACGACGTGCTCCTTCTCCCCGCCCGGTCGGCATTCACCCCGGCCCAGGCGGACATCGGCACCTCGCTCACCAGGGGCATCAGGATCAATATCCCGCTGCTCTCCGCCGCCATGGACACCGTCACCGAGGCCCGCACAGCCATTGCCATGGCCCGGGAAGGCGGCGTCGGGATCATCCACAAGAACATGAGCCCCGAGAAGCAGGCCATCGAGGTGGACAAGGTGAAGAAGTCGGAGAGCGGCATGATCGTCGACCCCATCACCATGGGCCCCGACCAGAAGATCGGCGACGCCATGAACCTCATGGCCCATTACCGCATCTCAGGGGTCCCCATCACGGTGGACGGCAAGCTCGTGGGCATCCTCACCAACCGGGACCTGCGGTTCGAGACCGACATGACCCGCCTCATCGGCGAGGCCATGACCAAGGAGAACCTCGTGACCATCCAGGGCGAGATCTCCCTGGAGGAGGCCAAGAAGCTCCTCCACAAGTACAAGATCGAGAAGCTCCCGGTGGTGGACGACAAGGGAAACCTCAAGGGGCTCATCACCATCAAGGACATCGAGAAGGCCCAGACCTTCCCCATCTCGGCAAAGGACTCCCGGGGGCGGCTCCTGGCGGGTGCGGCGGTTGGCGTGCTCCCGGAAGACGAGCGCAGGGTCCACACCCTCATGAAGGCGGGTGTCGATGTGCTCGTGGTGGATTCCGCGCACGGCCACGCCGAAGCCGTGTCCCGTACCGTCAAGGCCATCAAGGAGCTTTACCCCCATTCCCAGGTCATCGCGGGCAACGTGGTGACGGAGGAAGCCACCGCCGATCTCATCAAGGCAGGGGCCGACGGGGTGAAGGTGGGCGTGGGGCCGGGCTCCATCTGCACCACCCGCGTGGTGGCGGGCGTGGGCATGCCCCAGGTCACGGCCATCATGAACTGCGCGCGCGAGGCGAACAAGCACGGCGTGCCCATCATTGCCGACGGCGGCATCAAGTTTTCCGGCGACATCACCAAGGCCCTGGCCGCGGGGGCGTCGAGCGTCATGATCGGATCGCTCTTCGCGGGCACGGACGAGGCCCCGGGCGAGCGGATCATCTACCAGGGCCGCACCTACAAGTCATATCGCGGCATGGGCTCGGCGGAGGCCATGGAGCTCGGGTCCAAGGACCGCTACGGCCAGGCTGAAGTCTGCGAGACGGACAAGTTCGTGCCCGAGGGGATCGTGGGGCGCGTGCCCTACCGCGGGTCCATATCCGAAAACGTCTACCAGCTCATGGGCGGCCTGCGCGCCGGTATGGGCTACACGGGGTGCAGGACCATCCCCGAGCTGCAGACGGGCTCGAAGATGGTCAAGATCACCGCGGCGGGGCTCAAGGAGTCCCACGTGCACGACGTGATCATCGTGAAAGAGGCGCCCAACTACAAGATGGAGTTCTAGGCGGTCCCCATGGGGTTCGTCCATCTTCACTGCCACACCCAGTACAGCCTCCTGGACGGGGCGATCAAGCTCCCCGACCTCATCGAGAAGACGAAGTCCTTCGGGCAGGACACGGCGGCCATCACGGACCACGGCGTGCTCTACGGTGCCATGGAGTTCTACGAGAAGGCCGGCAAGGCGGGCATCAAGCCCATCATCGGCTGCGAGGTGTACCTCGCCCCGGGGAGCATGAAGTCCCGCGAGCTCGTCCCGGGCCAGCCCAAGAACTACCACCTCGTGCTCCTGGCGCAGGATCTCACGGGCTACCGCAACCTCATCAAGCTCGTCTCGAAGGCCCACGTGGAGGGGTTCTACTACCGGCCCCGGGTGGACCGCGAGGCGCTCGAAGAGTACAACAAGGGGCTTCTCGCCCTTTCGGCGTGCCTCCAGGGCGAGGTGCCCTACTGGCTGCTCCGGGGGGCCGAGGACCGTGCCCTGGATGCGCTCGACTTCTACCGCGCCACCTTCGACGGCCGGTTCTACCTGGAGATCCAGTCCAACGGCCTGGAGGACCAGAACACGGTCAACCCCCTCATCATCGACCTGGGCAGGAGGCACGGCGTGCCCGTCGTGGCCACGAACGACTGCCACTACCTCCTGAAGAGCGACGCCAAGGCCCACGAGGCGCTCCTGTGCATCCAGACCCAGACCACGATCCACGACAAGGACCGCATGAGCTTCGAGACCGACGAGCTCTACCTCAAGAGCCCTGAGGAGATGAGGGCCCAGTTCTCCTTCTGCCCCGAGGCGGTGGACCTCACGGGGGAGGTGGCGGCGCGCTGCAGCCTGGAGCTCCCCAGGGGCAGGTACTTCTTCCCGGTCTACCCCGTGGACGAGGGCAAGACCCTGGAGCAGGAGGTGGACGAGCGGTCCCGGGCCGGGCTCAAGGTCCGCATGGGGGAGATCCCCCCGGACTATGCGGAAAGGCTCGAGGGGGAACTCGAAGTCATCAAGTCCATGGGGTTTGCCGGCTACTTCCTCATCGTGGCGGACTACATCCGGTACGCCAAGGCCCACGACATACCCGTGGGCCCGGGCAGGGGCAGCGCCGCGGGGTCGCTTGCCGCCTACGGGCTCGGGATCACCGACATCGACCCCATCCGGTGGAACCTCCTCTTCGAGCGCTTCCTGAACCCCGAGCGCAAGAGCATGCCCGACATCGACGTGGACTTCTGCCAGAGCCGCCGCGACGAAGTCATCGACTACGTGAAGAACAAGTACGGCCCCGACTACGTCTGCCAGATCACCACCTTCGGGAACATGAAGGCCAAGGCCGTGATCAGGGACGTGGGACGGGTGCTGGGCATGAGCTACGGCGACGTGGACCGCATCGCCAAGCTCGTCCCCAACGACCTCAACATGACCCTCGACGAGGCGGTCAAGGTGGAGCCCAAGCTCAAGGGGCTCATGGACGCAGACCCCATGGTGGCCAGGCTCATGGCCATCGCCCGGGCCCTCGAAGGGCTGAGCAGGCATGCCTCGGTGCACGCCGGCGGTGTGGTCATCTCCGACTCCCGGCCGCTCACCGACCACCTCCCGGTGTACATGGACAAGAAGGGCATGCTCATCAGCCAGTACGACATGAAGCGCCTGGAGTCTGTGGGCCTCATCAAGCTCGACATGCTCGGCCTCAAGACGCTCACCGTCATCCAGAAGGCGGTCCAGATCCTCAAGGCCCAAGGGGTCGAGCTCGACATCGCGAAGCTCCCCCTGGACGACAAGGCCACCTACGCCCTCATCTCGGAGGGCGACACCTCGAGCGTGTTCCAGCTGGAAAGCTCGGGCATGAAGGGGATGCTCCGCTCGCTGAAGCCCGAGCGGTTCGAGGACATCATCGCCGCGGTGGCCCTCTACCGGCCCGGCCCCATGGACCTCATCCCCGACTACGTGGCCCGCAGGCACGGGAACCAGAAGATCGAGTACCCCCACCCCCTCATCCAGGGCATCCTCGAGGAGACCTACGGCATCATCGTCTACCAGGAGCAGGTGATGCAGATCGCCCAGAAGATGGCCGGGTATTCCCTGGGCAAGGCCGACCTGCTCAGGCGTGCCATGGGCAAGAAGGACCCCGTCGAGATGGCCAGGCACCGGGACGTCTTCGCCGCAGGCGCGGCCGAAAAAGGCGTTCCCGCGGAACTCGCCGGGGACATTTTCGACCTCATCCAGAAGTTCGCCGGCTACGGCTTCAACAAGTCCCACGCCGCGGCCTATGCCCTGGTGTCCTACCAGACCGCCTACCTGAAGGCCCATCACTTCAAGGAGTTCATGGCCGCGAACCTCACGCTGGACCTGAGCAACACGGACAAGGTCACGAGCCACCTCTCGGAGTGCAAGGCCCACGACATACCCATCCTGGGGCCGGACATCAACGAGAGCTCCTGGGAGTTCATCCCCACCGGGGCCGGCATCCGGTTCGGCCTGGCGGGGATAAAGAACGTGGGCGTGTCCGCGGTGGAGGACCTCCTCAGGGAACGGGAAAGGGGAGGGAAGTTCACGGACCTGGGCAATTTCCTCGAACGCATGGCCCTCCAGAAGCTCAACCGCAGGGTGGTGGAGGCACTCATCAAGGTGGGGGCCTTCGACAGCATCCACACAAACCGAAGGTCGCTGCTCGAGTCCCTGGACATCCTCATCGACGAGGCCCAGCGCAAGGCACGCGACAAGATGGCCGGCCAGGAGACCCTCTTCAGCCTCGAAGAGTTCCAGGAAGACAATGCCGACAGGGGCATCGAGCTTCCGGACATCCCGGACTTCCCGGAGAACGAGCGGCTCAAGATGGAGAAGGAGGGCATGGGGTTCTACATATCCGGACACCCCCTGAAACGCTACGCCCGGCTCATCGAGAAGTATTCCACGACAACCACCCAGGGTCTGTCGGGCATCCACGGGGTGGCGATCATCGCGGGCATGCTCTCCTCCCTGAACGTCACCCGGACCAGGAAGGGGGCTCCCATGGCCCGGGGCGTGCTCGAGGACCTCGAGGGCTCCGCGCCGGTGGTGTTCTTTCCCCAGTGCTTCAAGGAATACCAGGAGGTCATCGTGGAGGACGCCGCCGTGGTGGTCAAGGTGCGGCTGGGCGGGTCGTCCGAGAACGGCAACGGCGGGGGTGAAGGGGAGGGCAGCCTGGTGGACCTCATCGCCGAAGAGGTCTTCCCCATCGAAAAGGCAGAAACCATCCTTGCCCGCAAGCTCGTCCTCCGCCTGACCGGCGACGTGGACGCGCCGAAACTGCGCGCCCTCAGGGAGGCCCTGGCGGGGTCGAAGGGAGCCTGCCAGGTGAGCTTCGAGATAGAATCCGACGGCGTGGTCGTGAAGGTCGACGCAGGAAAGGAGTTCATGATCACCCCGTCGCGTGATATACTCGCGAGACTGGGGGAGATCCTCGGGCCCTCCCGGGTGGAGCTGCAATGAAGAAGACCAGGGACAAGTTCGACGAGATCGACAGCGCCTTGAAGGAGCTGCAGGAGAGCATCTCCCGCCTCGAGGGCGTGGACGCCTCCGAGCTTTCCCGCAAGGTGGACATCTTCCGGGAGGAAATCTATGCGGGCATCTCCCGGTGGAGCTCCCTCGAGCTGGCGCGTCATTCGGACCGTCCGGTTTTTGACGATTACCTGAGCGGGATCTTCACCGGGTTCACGGAACTCCACGGAGACAGGCTCTCCGAAGACGACCCGGCGGTGAAGGGCGGGCTGGCCTTCCTGGGAGACCTCCCGGTGGTGGTGATTGGCCACCGCAAGCACTCGAGCGCCCAGAAGGACTACCCCAGGTGCCATTACGGCATGGCGAGCCCGTCGGGGCACCACAAGGCGGTCCGGCTCATGAGGCTCGCGGAGAAATTCGGCCGGCCGCTCGTCACCTTTGTGGACACGCCCGGGGCCTACCCCGTGCCCGAGACCGAGTACCGGGGCCAGGCGTTCTCCATCGCCCGGTGCATCTCCACCCTGGCGGCCATCCGCACCCCGGTGGTGGCGGTCATCATCGGCGAGGCGGGTTCGGGGGGGGCGCTTGCCCTGGGGTTCGGGGACCGCATCGTCATGCTCGAGAACGCCTTCTACAGCGCCATCAGCCCCGAGGGATACTCATCCATCATCTACGGCGACGACTCGAACAAGGAGGAGGCCGCGGACACCCTCAAGGGCACGGGCCGTGACCTCTACCAGGGAGGCATCGTCGATTTTCTCGTGAGGGAGCCCACCGGGGGCGCGCACAACGACGCCGCTGGCGTGATAGCCGAAACGGGTCGCGTGATCCGCACGTATCTCGAGGATCTCATGGCCGTCGATCTCGACAGCCTCATGACGAGGCGGGCCGCGAGCATCGAGAAGCTCCTGCCGGGCAGGTAGTCCGGAGGATTTTTCCCCGGCCGCCGGAAGAAAATTCCGGGCTCACGGGGAGAGGGCCCGATGCCGGTGGGGTTTCATGCAATGGCATCATCCTTGCTTGCTATCACGGAGGAGGGATTCATGAAGATAGACCCGAATCTGATCATCGGTGCAGTGGCGGGAAAGGCAGCCGCCGGCAAAAGCTCATCCACGGCGGGCACGGGCCTCTTCGAGGACATCCTCAAGGGGGTCCAGAGTGACGGGGTGTCGGGAGCGAAGGCCGTCGGGCATGTGTACCGGGCCGACCCCGTGAGCCCGCAGACGATGCGGTGCCTGAGCCTGAGCGAACAGGCGGTGGGGACCCTGGAAGCCTATGCGAAGCGCCTTCTCGATCCCGGGGTGAGCCTCAAGGACATCGCCCCCCTGGTGGAGGATCTCGGGCAGCTGCGAACGGAGATGCTCGACGCGGGCTCGTTCCTCTCGGATGGCGACCCGCTCAGGGGGATCATGAACGAGGTGGCATCCACCCTCAACGCGGAGGTGGTGCGCTTCAAGAGGGGAGACCTCAGCGGGTGAGGGCGTATCTTCCCCTCCTGGCCGCGATCTTCGGCCTCTTCATCGGGAGCTTCCTGAACGTCTGCATCCACCGGATACCCCGGGGGGAGTCCATCGTGTTTCCCCCCTCGAAATGCCCCGGGTGCGGCACGAAGATCAAGCCGTGGGACAATATCCCCGTCCTGAGCTATCTCCTCCTCCTGGGCAGGTGCAGGGGGTGCGGCCAGAGGATTTCCCTGAGGTATCCCGTGGTCGAGCTCCTGAGCGGGCTGCTCGCGCTGACCATGTTCTCCGCGTTCGGCCTCACACCGGCGGCGCTCATCTACTATGCCTGGGCATGCAACCTCCTGGTCGTCACCTTCATCGACATCGACTTCCAGATCATTCCTGACAGCCTGTCCCTGGGGGGCATCGCCGCGGGCTTCGTGCTGGTGTGGTGGCTCCCGGTTTCCTACGCCGACGCCCTCATCGGCCTGGCCGCGGGCGGAGGCCTGCTCATCGCCATTATCTACGGGTACTATTTCCTCACGGGCAAGCAGGGCATGGGCGGCGGCGACGTGAAGCTCCTGGCCATGATCGGGGTGTTCACGGGCTGGCAGGGCGTGCTCTTCACCATCTTCATGGGCTCGCTGACGGGAACCCTGGTGGGCATACCCTGGGCCTTCGCGAACAGAAAGAACATGCAGGCCGCCATCCCCTTCGGGCCTTTCCTGGCCCTCGGGGCACTCGTCTACGTGCTCTGGGGCGCGCGCATCATCGACTGGTACTTCGGGATACTCCTCTAGCCCCCGTGCGTCCGCCCGAACAGCAGGCAGAACTCGTGGGGGATCTCCAACGCCACTCTCGCCCCCGAGCGTCCGCCCTTAAGGCCCGCCTGTCCTCCACGGTTGCCTCGGGGGCCATTCCCATGTAATGACAACGATAAGGATGATGTGCCCTATGGCCGTCGGAGACGCAATCAAAGACAAGGTCCTGAGATCCCTGCTGCAGGCCGCTCTGCTGGTGGTCGTGGGGGCTCTCGCCGGGGCGGTCTTCAACACCGTCCGCCACGAGGGGCTCCCCTGGTCGAGCACGGTTCCCGCCCCCGGGGCGGAAGGGGCGGTCCCCTCCGTGAGCGCGGCCGATGCGTGGAGGGAGTACCGGAAGGGCCTCGTGCAGTTCATCGATGCGCGATCCGCCGGGGAATACGAAGCCGGGCACCTGCCAGGCGCCCTGAGCCTGCCGGTGGAGCAGGCCGGGGAGCTGGCGGATAGGGTGAGGATCCCCGCAGGCAGGACGGCGGTGATCTACTGCAGCGACCCCGCGTGCCCCAAGAGCGCCCAGCTCGCTTCCCTGCTCTCGAAGCGGGGTCTTACGGGGCTCAAGGTCATGCCCGAGGGTTGGGCAGGCTGGTACGAGGCGGGCCTCCCGTACGAAGAAAAGGGGGGGGGTTGATGGAACGCCCGCCCGGTTTCAGCCTTTGGGGGCTCCTGGTCTTGAGCTTCAGGTTCGTGCTCGGGGCCATCTTCCTGTATGCGGGCATCGTGAAGATAGCCGATCCCGCCGCCTTTGCCCAGGCTGTCGCCAACTACCGCATCCTTCCGCTCGCGCTGGTGAACGCGGCCGCCATCATCCTGCCCTGGGTTGAAGTCCTGGCAGGGGCGAGCCTGGTGCTGGGGTTCTTTCTCCCGGGCGGCTCCCTCCTCACGGCCGGTCTCCTGCTGATCTTTGCAGTCGCCCTGGGGTTCGACCTCTGGAGGGGGATCGACCTCTCGTGCGGCTGCTTCGGAACCTCCGAAGCCACGGTCACCTGGCTGTACGTTCTGCGGGACGCCGTCCTCTGCTGCATGGCGTGTTTCGTGTGGGTCTTTTCCGGCCGGAGCCCGTTTGCCGTGGGCAACGGTCCGGGCGGTTCGTGAGGCCCGGGGAGGAAAGCCCCCCTTCGGGCAGCGCCTTTCCCTTCCACCAGACGCCAACGGCCCTGCTCACGCCGATGGGCGGGCTGCCTTTATCGGGCGGCATCTCCCCGCTTCCGTCAGCCCCTAGAACCTGATGGCCGTCTTGATCGCCCGGTGCCGGCCCTTGCTCACGTTCACCCGGATGAGCTCCCGGTACTCCTCGATGGGGAAGGTGTGGGTGAGCATGTCCTGCACGTGGACCCGCCTTTCGTTCATGAGGCAAAGAGCGGTCTCGAAGGCGTGCCTGCGGCCGTCTTTCGTGTCGTTGAAGCTGTAGCCGTAGCAGCCCTTGACCGTCAGGAGCTTGAGCCAGACGGGCGTGGGGTCGAAGGCGAGCCTTCTGGCGATCCCCACCAGGCTCACCGTGCCGCCCGCCGCCGTGACGATGAGGGCTTTCTGGAAAGTCTGGGAATGGCCCACCGTGTCGAACACCCGGTGAAACCCGCCCTGCACGATGCGTTCGCCCATCATGGGCTTGTAAACCCTTGCCCCGGCGATCTTCTCCGCGGCCTCGATGAGGTCCCCGTCCACCACACAGTCAGCCCCCGACCCCTTTACATACGCTGCGCTGAAGGGCGACGGCTCCGCTACGGTGATGCTGCACCCGATGCCGAGCCCCCGGATGGCCTTCACGATCATGGCGCCGATCACCCCGCCGCCGATGATCAGGACCTTGTCCCCTTCGGCGGGCCTGTTGTCCATCACCGCCTGCACGGCCACGGCCAGCGGCTCGGTGAGGACGGCGGCTTCGTCGCTCACCCCGTCGGGCACCCGGTGGACCTGGGAGGTGTGCGCCACCATGTACTGGGCGAACCCGCCCCCGACATCTTTGCAGAGGCCGGCGAACATGCCCGGTGCAAAGGGGCCGTCGGCGTAGCGCTCGCAGCTCCCGGTCCTGCCCGCCGCGCAGGAGGGGCATCGGGGTGAGATCCCCCGGGGCTCGCAGGTCAGGCCGGGGTTGAGAGTCACCCGGTCGCCGAAGGCGGCGTTTCGCACGGAGCTCCCGGCCTGCACCACCTCGCCCACGGTCTCGTGGCCGAAGATGCAGGGAAAAGAGCCGAAGGGGCTCGCCATGGCCGACCCCTTGACGAAGATGAGGCTCAGGTCGCTCCCGCAGAAACCGCAGAGCCTGACCTTGATCTTCACCCAGTCCGGGCCCGGCAGCACGGGCTCCGGGACGTCCACGAGCCTCACCGTGGACAGGGGGCCCTCGTAGTAATACTTTCTGTTCAGCCGGCCGAGGACCTGCAGCCCGAGATACCCCGGCACCGTGACATTGTACGTCAGGGCCTTCATGGGATCAGTCCATCTTGAGCGACTGGTAGAAGAGCGGCGTCGCCGGGCTCGTCACCGTGGGGTCCGTGATGACGTTGATGCAGGCGGGTTTGCCCGAGTCGAAGGCGCGCTTCAGGGCCGGGACGATCTCCTCGTCCCTCGTCACGAGCTCGCCGTAGCCGCCCAGGCCCTCCACCATCTTCTCGTAGGGCCTGACGCCCAGCTCGCAGCACTGCAGCCTCTCGGCGCCTATCGAAAGCTCCTGGCTGTGCTTGATCATGCCCCAGGCCTGGTCGTTGTTCACCACGCACACCACCGGGATGTTCCTGCGGACCATGGTGTCGAACTCCATGGAGTTGAACCCGAAGGAGCCGTCCCCGTTCAGCAGGAGCACCTTCTTGTCCGGCCGGGCGAGCTTCGCGGCCATGGCGAAGGGGATGCCCGTGCCCAGGCAGCCGAGGAGGCCGGCCGCCGTGGCCATGACCCCCGCCTTCTCCCGGGAGGAGAAGCCCGTGAGGCCGAAGTAGCAGGTGTCTCCGCCGTCGATGACGTAGATCGCATCTTCGCCCACGAACTTCTGGATCTGCGCCACCAGGCGGATGGGGTGGATGGGGTTCGAGGGCTTTTCCCTGAGCTCCAGCTCCGAGGTGAGGAAAGCCCTGCTCGCGGCCCGCAGGTCCCGGGTCCAGGCGCTGTGCTCTCCCCGCTTGAGAAGGGGGACGAGCTGGCCCAGCACGGAGCTGGCGTCGCCAACCAGGCCGGCGTCGGCGGTGCGGTTGCGGTCGATCTCGTGGGGGTCGATGTCGATGCGCACGACCTTCGTGGCAGGGGGGATGATCGCTCCGGACTGGAGGAGCCAGTTGAAGCGCAGGCCCGCGGCGATGACCACGTCGGCCTGCATCATGCCCAGCTGGATGCCCACGTTCCCGACATCCCAGAGGGAAAGGGGGTGGCTGTCGGGAAGTTCTCCCCTGCCGCAGTTCGTGAGGATGAAGGGGATGCCCGTGCGGTCGATGAACTGCCCCAGCGCGGCGCTGCAGCAGCTCAGGCCAACGCCTGAGCCGCCGATGAACAGTGGCCTCCTGGCATTGTTGATGATGTCCGCAGCCTGCCTGAGGTCCCAGTCGTCGGGGTGGACGGTGAACTTCCGCGTCGGCCGTGCCGACATGGGCACCTGGGCAAGGGGCACGCGCACGTTCAGGATGTCGGGGGGAAGCTCCAGAAAGACCGGGCCGGGCCTCCCGCTCACCGCGTGGCGGAAGGCCATGCTCAGGTATTCGGGGATGCGCTTCGTTTCATAGCAGGTGGCCGCCCACTTGGTGATGGACTTGATCACGTCGATCTGGTTCATCTCCTGGAGCGCCCCCTTCAGGTCGTCCCGCAGGGGGTGCTTGCCGCTCAGCACCACGAGCGGCGCGTTGTCCAGGTAGGCGTTGGCGATGCCGGTGACGGCGTTGGTGAACCCCGGGCCCGCCGTGACGAGGCAGACCCCGGGCGTCCCCGCGTAGACCGACCAGGCATGGGCCATCATGGCCGCGGCCTGCTCGTGGCGCACGTCGACGGTGCGGATTTCGTACTCGGTGAAGCTGTCCAGGATGGACTCGATGTGGCCTCCGGATATGCAGAAAACCGTGTCGACCTTCTCGATCTCCTTGAGGTATTTCCCGACCAGGTGGCCTCCGAGAATCTGAGTCATATGCGTCCCCCTCGTTTCTTGTTTCTCCCGCTCATCCCCGCGGCCGGTGATGCCCCCGCGGAACGGGAGCCCTACATGACGAGCTTCACCGCGTCGTTGAACCACTGGATGTAGTACGACATGCCCTCCACCGTGAGCTTGCCCGCGGCGGCAGCCTGGAACGAGGCCTCGTCGGTGCCCTTGAGCATGACCGTGAATGCGGTGCCCGAATCGGACCAGACGAGCGCGGCGTCGCAGGCGTGGTTCGCACCCTTCACGGACGAGACGGACCCCTTGTCGAAGACGAAGAGCCGGCCCGACTTGCCGTCCCTGGTCCTGATGAGGATGTTCAGCCTGACGGTGCCGATGTAGTTCTTGAATGCCCGGTTCCTCAGCGCAGCGTCCCTGAGCTTCAAGGACAGGATGAAGAGAAGCAGCGACAACCTCATACGTACCCCCTCGTAGTCGAAATTCCCCGGTTCTTCTTGCACGGAAAGGCGGGATGCCGTCCGGGCGCCCTCATCCCCGGCTCATGCCCTGCCATAGGTGCGCCTCACCCAGGCCCCGATGGCCTCCATGGCCTCGGGGTAGGGGACCGTCGTCTTCCAGCCGAGTTCCGTCCTCGCCAGCGTGGTGTCCACGTCGTTGTCCCTTCCCAGGATGTCCATGGACATGCGGGAGATGGGCGGCCGCACGCCCAGCGGGGTGCAGACGAGGTCGAAGAAGGCCCCGAGCATCCGCGCGGGGCGGTAGGGGAGGCTGCCCACGGGCTTCTTGCCCACGAGTGACCCGAGGTCGCTCGTGTAGCGCCTCCAGGTCACGTCCCAGTCGTCCCGGAGGTGATAGGTCCTGCCCCGGGCGCCTTCGGACAGGGCCGCGCGGATGATCCCGTCCGCGAGGCTGTCGACGTAAACGAGGCTCGCCGAATGCCTTCCCCCGTCGATGAGGGGAACGGGCATGGCCAGCATCTTCTCCACGATGTCGCGCACCCAGACGCTCCCCGGCCCGGTCACGTTGGCGGGGCGGATGATGGTGCAGCTCATGTCGCCAGCCCGGTGGCGGGCCATGACGAGCCTTTCGGCGTCGAACTTGGCGTCGTTGTAGGGGATGCCCGACTTGAAGGTGGGGTCGGCTTCCCGGAGGCCCTTCATGTGGCGGCCGAACCCGATGGCCGCGATGGAGCTGATGTACACGAACCGTCCGGAGGACCCGGATGCCTCCGCGAGGAGATTGGCCGTGGCGTCGTAGATGGCGCTGTAGAACTGGTCCCTCGTACCCCAGTCCGTGACGCGCCCCGCGAGGTGGAAGACCGTGTCGGCCCCTCCGCAGACGCCCTTGATGGAGCTTCTCTCCAGGAGATTTCCGAACAGGATCTCGACGCCCAGCCCTTTCAGAAAGTCGATGTCTTCTCCCGGCAGGGCCAGTGCCCTCACTTCGTGCCCCTGCCTGACCAGCTCCCTGGTGAGCACCGTACCGATGAACCCGCCTGCCCCGGTGACGAAAGCCTTCACGTCGAGCGCCTCCCCAACAGATTCTGAACACGATCACCTGCTGAAACGAGAGTATAAGAAAACGCCTGGTGGGTGTCAAGGAAAACATGAGCTCTTATTCATGTTTCATGATTTGCCTCATTGACACTTCACATGACAGGGGTTAATTTCATGGCCATACCGGTTGAAAATTGCGGCATGTGCCGGGGGCCGTGAACACCCGGCCAGGAGTGGGAGGAGAGAGGGTGCGCGTACGCATTCCCAGGCAGAAGCGGAGCATGGAGCGGAAGGTGCGGATCATGGAGGCCGCCCGGGGGCTCTTTGCGGACAAGGGGCTGAACGGCACGAGCTCCAACGAGATCGCCCGGGAGGCTGGCGTTTCCATCGGCACGTTCTACAGCTACTTCCCGAACAAGAGGGCCCTGTTCCTCCAGATTCTCGAAGGGCACCTGAAGACCTTCGTCACGGACATCTACAATCTGAAGACCGACGTGAGCATCTCCCTGAAGGACAACATCCGGGAGCACATCCGGAAGGCCTTCGGGGTGTTCGACCTTCACCCCTCCTTTCACCGGGAGGCCCTGGTGCTCAAGTTCACCGACCCGGACGTGAAGAGGCTTTTCGACGAGGTGGAGCAGGAGCAGCTCCTCATCATGAGCGAGCTCATCAGGCCCTACTGCACGAAGAGGGACCCCGGAGACCTGCGGGAGGTGGCCAAGGTCATGCACAGCGCGGTGGAAAACATCGCCCACGCCGTGAAATTCCTCGATTCACCCCTCGACGGAGAAAAGCTCGCCGGCGAGCTCACCGAGATGTTTTATCACTACATGAACAGCCTGTGACGCCCGGCCCGGAGGGGTCCTCCCGGGGCCGGACGAGAGCCCGCCCCCCGCTCCTGGTTTCTGAACGACCTTCACCGAGCCCGCGGCCGACTGTCTTCCCGCGGCCCTTCCCCGCACAACCGGCAGACCCCAGATCCCCCGGTCACTTCCCGAAGTGGGCCGTGCAGGCTATTTCCACGAGCACGTCCCGGGGGAGGCGGGAGACCTCCACCGTCGACCGGGCGGGCCTGGGTTCCCGGGGGAAGAACGAGGAGTAGACCTGGTTCACGACGGCAAAGGTGCCCATGTCCTTCAGGAAGATCTCCATCCGGACGACGTTCTCGAACCCGAGCCCCGCGGTGCTGAGGATCGCCTGGATGTTTTTCATGACCTGCAGGGTCTGCTCGGCGATGCCGCCTTCCACCGGTGTCATGAGGGCGGGGTCCAGGGGGATCTGGCCCGAGATGAAGAGAAAGCCCCCGGCAGACACGGCCTGGGAATAGGGACCCGTGGCGCGGGGCGCCTCAGGGGTGGTGATCTCCGAGATGCGGTTGGCGGCCATGGGCTGTACCCTCCTTTTCCCGGCTGACGCGAGGCCGGGGCCTTCGTCCTACAGGGCCTCCTTGAGCTCCTTTGCATACAGCACCGTTGCCCCCGAGACGATGAGGCGGACGAGGTGGTCGATCTCGCCCTTCATCTTCCTGCCCCTGGGGGTCGTGTCGCTCCTGAGGGCGTCCTGGTCCCTGGTGAGGCGTTCGAGGAGGCCCTCGATGTCCCTGATGGTCTTTATCGTCTCGGCCTTGCCGGTGCCCGTGACGATGAGCCGTTGCAGGAAATCCAAACCGTCGTCCATGGGGAGGTCCTTTCGATCTCGCTTGTTCGAACGCATGTACCACATCGATCCCCTGTGCGTCCAGTCATGATGCCAGACCCTTCCCGCGAGGAGGCTCCGACCGGAAATGCGGGTGTTTGAAGTTTGATGATTCTATGATATTGAAGGGAATGCTGGGAATTACCCGGGCAGCCCGCCTCGAGCCGGTAAGCGAGAAACCGTGAGCCGCGGGCCGCTTGCGGGATAAAACCGGGAGAGGTCGGGTTCCAGGAGACTTCGGGAGCATACATGTGAATTCCGTCTTCATCTATTCCAATAAGTTCGACACGTTCAGCCTGGGGGAGTACCACCCCTTCAAACCCTACAAGGCCACCATGGTCTACGAGCTCTGCTACCGGTACGGGCTGCTCGAGGAGCCGTGGATAAAGGTGCTCGAGCCGCAGCCCGCCACCCAGGAGGACATGCTCGAGTACCATGCCAGAGAGTACGTGGAGATCCTCAAGGACGCCAATTCCGGCTCCTTCGACTTCACCATGCTCGAGTACGGGCTCGGGACCGGCGACAACCCAGTCTTCAAGGGCGTCTACGATTTCTCGCTCCTTGTGCTCGGCGCCACCCTGCTCGGGGCCGAGCTCATCCGCTCGGGCCAGGCCGACCTGGTCTTCAGCCCGGTGGGGGGGCTCCACCACTCGGGATATGCCCACGCCGAGGGCTTCTGCTACGTGAACGACATCGTCATCGCCATCAAGCGCCTCCTGAGGTCGGGTTTCAGGAAGATCCTTTATGTGGACATCGATGCCCACCACGGGAACGGCGTCCAGGACGCCTTCAACGACACCGACGACGTGCTGTTCATCTCGTTCCACCAGAGCGGCGAGACCCTCTACCCCTGGAGGGGCTTCGAGAACGAGATGGGCGAGGGCAAGGGGTTGGGGTACTCGGTGAACCTGCCCCTGCCCGAATACACGGACGACGAGTCGTATATCCGGACGTTCAGGGAGATCTACAACCCGCTGGCTCAGGCCTTCAAGCCCGACTGCGTGGTGGCCCAGATAGGGCTCGACACCCTGAAAAAGGACCCCCTGACGAACTTGAGGCTCACGAACAACGGGTACTGCGACGTGCTCGAGGAGATCAGGAAGAGCTGCCCGAAGATCCTCGCCTTAGGCGGCGGCGGATACAGCGTCCCCGACGTGGTGAGGGGCTGGACCCTGGCGTGGGCCGTGCTCAACGGCCTCAAACCCTTCGACCCCTACGAGGGGATAGTGAGCGGCATGATGCTGCCCCAGGGGCAGGGGTTCCAGGAGCTTCGCGACCCGGCGTACCATCTGGCGGACAAGATCAGGCACGACCTCGACCTGTACCTCAGGGACAAGGTCGCCTACATAAAGAACACGATATTCCCCCTGCACGGCATCGGGCAGGGGGCCGCTTCCCGGTGACGGACGCCCGTCGCCCGATTTCCTGGGGGGTTTTCCCGGCCAGTCGTCGGGGTCAGGAGGTTTTATGGAGGACGAAAAGAAGAAGTACACCTTTACGGACAGGCGGGGCAGGTCCGAGGAGCCCGGGAAGAAAGCCGGGAGCGATTCCCCCTGCCGCCTGGACGAGGCTTTGTCCCGGGGGGTGGTGAATGGGGACGCCATCGATTTTTCCACCCTCATCATGAGCTTTGCCAGCGCGGCCATGATCGGCATGGGGGCCGTGCCCGACCCCCTCACCGGGCAGGTGTCCCGGGACCTGGCCGTGGCCAAGCAGAACATCGACATCATCGCGCTCATCAGGGACAAGACGAAAGGAAATCTCACCGGGGAGGAAGACTCCCTGGTGGAGGGCATTCTCTACGAATTGCGCATGGTTTTCGTCCAGGCGCAGAAAGGGTGATTCATGAGCAAACGCATCCCGTCGATAGGCATCCTGATCCTGGTGGCCGTGTGCTCGGCCTTTATCGGGATGTTCATCGCGTCGTCCTTCAGCCTCACCCCCGAGGGCAAAGCCCTCCCGTTCTGGAAGGAGGGGGGCCGCGAGGTCAATTCCCACGTGCGCATGCCCAGCTTGCGCGAGCTGGCAAAGGCTGCGAGCCCCACCGTGGTGAACGTCAGGACGACCAGGAAGATGGACGCGGAGGAGATGTACCGGAAATTCGACGTACCCGGTGGGCCGGGAAGCCGGAACGACTGGTTCGACGATTTCTTCCGCAAGTTCTTCGAACAGGCTCCGGGCCAGGACCCGAAGCAGAGGAGCCTGGGCTCGGGGTTCATCATTTCACCCGACGGGTACGTCCTCACGAACAATCATGTCATTTCCGGGGCAGACGAGATCTACGTATCCCTCACCGAAGGAGCGGAAGAGTACAAGGCCCGCGTGGTGGGCAAGGATGACAATACGGACATCGCGCTGATCAGGATAGAGTCCGGGAAAAAAGATTTCCCGGTGGCTGTCCTCGGGGATTCTGAGGCACTGGAGATCGGGGACTGGGTCATCGCCATCGGCAACCCCTTCGGCTTCGGCCACACCCTGACCCAGGGGATCGTCTCCGCCAAGGCCAGGGTCATCGGTGCCGGGGCCTACGACAACTTCATCCAGACCGACGCGGCCATCAACCCGGGGAACTCCGGCGGGCCGCTCATCAACATGGACGGCGAGGTCGTCGGGATCAACACCGCCATCGTCATGTCCGGTCAGGGCATAGGGTTCGCCATCCCCATCAACATGGCAAAGCAGATCCTCCAGGACCTGAGGGACAAGGGCGAGGTGACCAGGGGCTGGCTCGGCGTCGCCATCCAGGACGTCACCCCGGAGATCGCCCGGGCGGTGGGCCTCAAGAAAGCGGCCGGCGCCATGGTCACGGACGTTTATCCCGGCGATCCGGCCCATAAGGGGGGGGTCAGGAAAGGGGACATCATCCTGAAGATCGACGGCCGGGAGATATCGGACCCCCGGGCGCTGACCCGTCTGGTCGGGGGTCTCAAGCCCGATGCGAAGATCACGCTGGAGGTCTTTCGGGAAGGCAGGACGCTCAACCTTGCCACCAGGCTCGTGAAGCGCAGCGAAGAGCGGGTGTCGAGCATGGGCGGCAGCGTGCCCCCGGTGGATGGCGGCAAGGGAAAGGTGAAGGACAGGCTCGGCCTGGTCCTGGAGAACGTCACCCCCGAGACCCGGAAAGCCCTCAACCTCGATGACGACACGGGTGTGGTCGTCACGGACATCGACCCCGGATCGAACGACTCGGTGTCGAAGCTCCAGAGGATGGACGTGATCAAGGAGTTGAGGGGCGTGCGGGTGAGAAACATCAAGGAATACCTCAGTGTCATGGGAGGGGTGAGAAAGGGCGGGACGGTGCTCATGCTCGTGGTGCGCAATGGCCGGCCCCTGTACATCGCCGTGGATATCGAGTGAAGATACTGGCGCCGGCAAAGGTCAACCTGTTTCTGAAGGTCCTGGGAAAAAGGGCGGACGGCTTTCACGAACTCCTCACGCTCATGGCGCCGGTGTCGCTTTACGACGAGATCACCCTGGAACCCCGGAACGAAGGGATATCACTGACGGCCCCGGGCTCGGGCTGCGGGGAAAGACAGAACCTGGGCTACCGGGCGGCAGAGCTTTTTTTCCGGGAAACCGGTATCAGGCAGGGGGTGTCCATCGAAATCGTCAAGAACATACCGGTGGGCGCAGGCCTGGGCGGGGGCAGCAGCGACGCCGCATCCGTGCTCATGGGGCTCGATGAGCTCTTCGGCGCGGGGCTCACCGCTGAAGACCTCATGGGCATGGCGGCACAGCTCGGCTCCGACTGCCCGTTCTTCATCCCGGGCGGGCCCTTCGTCATGGGGGGCAGGGGAGAAATCCCCCTCGGGAAGGCTGTTCTCGAAGACAGGCACTACCTTATCGTGGCGCCACCCCTTGAAATTTCCACCGCGCTCGTATATTCTCATTTCAAGTCTCCATTGACTATTTATGATAACAAGTCTAGAAGTGATGACGGTATTTTTGATAATGTGATTGTGCCGGAGCAGGTATTACAGAACGATTTACAGAGAGCTGCTTTCGGTCTTTGCCCTGAAATAGAGCCTATTACGGAGGACCTGCTGTGTGCCGGGGCTTTGGGGGCATTAATGTCCGGGAGTGGATCGTCGGTTTTTGGCGTATTCAGGGATGTAAAGCACGTGTGTAATGGAATGAGCCTGATAAGGCGTCATGAGGGGTATCGGTACATACCCACAACAAGTTTGACGGGGGTAAGTAATGGAGATCACAGAGGTAAAGGTGTATCCGGTCAAGGATAACGACAAGTTGAAGGCGTATGCGTCAGTGGTTTTTGATGACTGCTTCGTTATCCGTGACCTCAGGGTGATTCATGGGACATCGGGATTGTTTGTAGCCATGCCTTCCCGCAAGCGCAAGGATGGAACTTTCAGGGACACCGCTCATCCTTTGAACATGGAGACGAGGGACAAGATCGAGAGATCCATCCTGGAAAGCTATCAACTAAAGATTGCCAGCGAGATGTAATTTTACTATAGGATATTCCCGGAGCACCAAGAAAACAGAGTCTCACAAATTGGGATGTCGTCTAATGGCAGGACACGAGATTTTGGATCTCGTTATGGTGGTTCGAATCCACCCGTCCCAGCCAAAATGGCATTCGAGGGAGAACGCGGTTCATGGAGACGAGCATCTTTGTATTTTCCGGAAATTCCAACCGGCCTCTGGCTGAAAGCATTTGCAGCATTCTGGGGATAGAGCTGGGCAGCGCCGAAGTAAAGAGATTCTCCGACGGCGAGACGTCCGTGGACATTCGACAGAGTATCCGCGGCAAGGACATCTACATCGTTCAGTCCACGTGTTCTCCCGCAAACGAGACGCTCATGGAGCTGCTCATCATGCTGGACGCGGTGAAACGCGCCTCCGCGCACACCATCACCGCTGTCGTGCCCTACTTCGGGTATGCGCGCCAGGACCGCAAGGCCTCGCCGCGCACGCCCATCACGGCCAAGCTCGTGGCGGACCTGCTGACGGTCGCCGGGGCTGACAGGGTCCTGACCATGGACCTTCACGCCGGGCAGATACAGGGCTTCTTCGACACGCCGGTGGACAACCTGTTTGCCAAGCCGGTGGTCCTGAATTACATCAAGGGCAGGTTCATGGACCACCTCTGCGTGGTTTCCCCCGATGCGGGGGGCGTGGAGAGGGCGCGTGCCTATGCGAAGCCATTGAAGGCCGACCTCGCCATCATCGACAAGAAGCGCGAGCGGGCCAACGAGTCCGACGTCATGCACATCATCGGCGACGTCAGGGGCAAGGTCTGCCTGCTCATCGACGACATCGTTGACACCGCGGGCACGCTCACCAACGCCGCGGTCGCCCTCAAGGACGCCGGCGCTCAGAGAGTTCTGGCCTGCTGCACGCACCCGGTGCTCTCGGGCCCTGCAATAAAGAGGATCAACGCCTCCCCGCTGGAAGAGCTCGTGGTCACCGACACCATCCCGCTCGCCGGGGAGGCCCTCGAGTGCGGGAAGATCACGGTCCTGAGCGTGGCCCCGCTTCTTGCCGAGGCCATCGAGAGGATCTACCGCGACGAATCAGTGAGCGAGCTGTTTCTCTGATTCGAAGGCCGGTGATCCGCGAGCCCTTGCCGGCCGCCGGACGGCAGGGCCTTTCACGCATTCAGGCAAAGGGAGAGGAGCGCCCGCTTCACCCGGCCCTTTGTCCACCTCCGCGTTCAGGGGGCCTTTCCGGGGACCCCGGGCTTCTTCCCGGCGTGTGCGAACATCTCCGAGGTCCCTTGGACAAGGGCATTCACGTCATGGCCCCCTTCGACGTTCTCACGAATGTCCCGGTCCCCGGATTCGCTTTCCCGCTTCTTCCCCCGTCTTCTTGACGGGGAACATCCGGTGAAAGGACGCTAACCGGTCAGAGACAGGGCCGTCCCGTCGGGACGGTACTGGAGGGCCTCGGCCAGGTGGTCGTGCCGTATGGCGCGGGAGCCTTCGAGGTCGGCTATGGTGCGTGCCACCTTGATCACCCGCCTGAAGCCGCGCATGCTCAGGTTGCAGCTCTTCATGGCATGGAGGAGCAGGACCTTGCCCGATGCATCGATGCCGCAGGCCTGCTCCATCTCGCCGTCGGGAATGCGTGCGTTGAGGCACCCCCGCTCCTGCTGAAGGGCACGCGCGGCCGTGATGAGGTCTTTTATGCGCGCTGAAGAGGGGGAATGCCCGGGGCTCAGGATGCTCGAGGCATCCACCGGGTCCACCCACACGTGCAGGTCGATCCGGTCCAGCAGCGGGCCGGAAACGCGGCCCCGGTACCGGGCGAGCTGCACCGGCGTGCACCGGCATTCCCGCGAGGGATGGCCGAGAAAGCCGCAGGGGCAGGGGTTCATGGCCCCGATGAGCTGGAACCGGGCCGGAAAGGTGACACAGGACAGCGCCCGGGATATGGTGACGAACCCATCCTCCAGGGGCTGGCGCAGGCTCTCGAGGACCGGGCGCCTGAACTCGGGGAGTTCGTCCAGAAACAGCACCCCGTTGTGGGAAAGGGTGGCTTCACCGGGGCTCGGGAAGGCGCCTCCGCCGATGAGCCCCGCGTCCGAGATGGTGTGGTGCGGGGCGCGGAAGGGTCTGACGTTCATGACGGAGTTCTTCCCGAGCTTGCCCGCGGCTGAATAGATGCGGGTACACTGCAGCACTTCTTCACGGGACAGCGGGGGAAGGAGGGGTGGCAGCCTCCTGGCGAGCATGGACTTGCCCGCCCCCGGGGGCCCCACGAAAAGCAGGTTGTGCGCCCCTGCCGCAGCCACGGCAAGGGCCCTCTTGGGAAGCTCCTGGCCCACGATGTCCGACAGGTCGGGGCCGCTGGCGTTTCCGGGCCTTTTCTGAGTCTCGGTCTCGACGGCAGGATCGGGGAGGGCGCTCCTCAGGAACCCCACGATCTCCTTGAGGTCCCTCACCGGCCACACGTCCGCACCGGACAGGCATGCCTCCCGGGTGTTGGCTTCGGGGCACACGATTCCCCTGAACCCCTTGGCCCTGGCCAGGGAAGCGGACGAGATGGCACCCCGCACGGGCCTCACCTCGCCGGTGAGCCCGAGCTCGCCCACGAAGAGGATGTCTTCCACCCGGTCCCGGGGGATGACGTTCAGGGCAGTGAGGATGGCCACGCAGATGGGAAGGTCGAAGATGCCCCCTTCCTTTTTCTGGTCTGCCGGGGCGAGGTTGACCGTGATCCGGCGCGGGGGGAACTCGAACCCCGAGTTCTTTATGGCGGAGCGGATGCGCTCCTTGCTCTCCTTCACCCCGTTGTCGGGGAGGCCCACGATGGAAAAGCCCGGCATGCCGAGCTGTACGTCTGCCTCCACCACCACACTCAAAGCATCCGTGCCCCACAGATACGCTGAATGGACACTTGCGATCATATAGGGGGTAAAATAAGCGCAATCCCGGAAATATCCAGGGATCCCCTCATGCGGGCGAGGACAGGACCTCCAGGAGCTCGGCCGGGCCGGTGACGGGGGGAAGGCAGGTGTGGCCCTGGCAGACGTATGCCGCGGCTTTACCGGACACGGGCTCCTTGCCCCGGGCGATCACGGGCGCGCTCATGTCGTCCCCTTTCGTTGCATGGGCGACGACGGCTTCGGGAAGGAATCGTTTCCCGAATGCCCCGAGCAGGGACGCGGCGTCTTCCTCTTTCGCATCCCCGGCGATCACCACCTCCCGGGACGGGTGCGCCGCGACCAGGAGACCCGCGGCCAGGAAGCTCGACCCCGCGGGGAACGCCCTGAGCATGCCGGATGCACCACGAGCGATGCCGAGGGCTTTTTCCTCGAGCAGAGGGTCGCCGGTCAGGCGGCTCAGGCGGAGCAGGTTGGAGAAGGCAACCGAGTTGCCCGAAGGCACGGCATTGTCCATGAGTTCCCTGGGCCGGGCGATGACCACCTCCAGGTCGGCGGGCGTGAGGAAGAACCCCCCCCTCTCCCGGTCCTCGAAGAGCTCCACGCTTTCGTGCACGAGCGCAAGTGCCCGGTCGAGCCAGGATTTCGTCAAGGTTGCCTGGTAGAGCTCGATGAGGCCCCAGGCCAGGAACGCGTAGTCGTCCAGGAGGGCCGGGTGGTCCGCCCGCCCTGCGCGATAGGCGTGGAGGAGCCTGCCTCGCCCGTCTCGCAGGTTCTCCAGGATGAACCCCGCGGCAGCTTCTGCCGCGGCGAGGTACCGGGGCTCGCCGAACGCGGCTCCCGCACGCGCCAGGGCAGCGATTATCATCCCGTTCCAGTCGGTGAGCGCCTTGTCGTCCTTGAAGGGGGCAACCCTCCCGCCCCTCGCGTCGAGGAGGATGCGGGAGATGCGCTCCACGGCTTTCTCGAGCTCTTCGGCGGGCATCCCCAGCCCGCGGGCGGCATCCGGGATGTCTTCCCTCATGAAGAGGATGTTTTCTGACCCGCCGGGGGGCTGAGGGAAGTTCCCCCCGGGCTCCACGGCAAAGACGCGGGGGAGCAGCCGGTAGTCGTCCGGGCCCAGAAGGGACTGGAGCTCGGATATCGTCCACAGATAGGACCCCCCTTCCTCGCCCTCGGTATCCGCATCGAGGGCGCTGGAGAAGAGGCCGTTCTCCTCCCTCATTTCCCTGAGGGCGTACTCGAGAGTCCCGGAAGCGGTGCTTCGGTAGATGCTTTTCGAGGTCACGAGGAAGGCCTCCGTGTACACGAGAGCCAGGAGCGCCTGGTCGTAGAGCATCTTCTCGAAATGGGGAACGCGCCACAAGGAGTCCGTCGCATAGCGGTGAAAGCCGTGTCCGACGTGGTCGTAGATCCCGCCCCGCCTCATGGCCCCGAGCGTCTGTTCCGCCATTGCCAGGGCCTGTTCGTCCCCGGTGAAATGGTGGTACCTGAGGAGAAACATCAGGTGGTGAGGGGTGGGGAACTTGGGCGCAGGGCTGAAACCCCCGGTATCGGCCTGGTATGCCCGGCAGAGGGCTTGAAACACGCCGCGGGCGATCTCGGGGTCGAGCGCGTCCCCCTCCTGGCGGTGCATGTCAACGGCCGCCTCCCGGGAGACCTTGCGGGCCATGCCCGCCAGCTCCCCCCTGGTGGTTTTCCAGGCATGCCCGATGAGGGGGATGAGCTCCATCATGCCTCTGAGGCCATAGCGCGCATGCTTCGGGAGGTAGGTGGCGGCAAAGAACGGCTCCTTGCCGGGCGTCATGACGATGGTGAGGGGCCAGCCCCCCGAGCCGGTCATGAGCTGGCAGGCGCGCATGTAGACGTGGTCGATGTGGGGGAGCTCTTCCCGGTCCACTTTGACGCTGATGAAGGTTTCGTTCATGAGCGCGGCGACTTCCTCGTCCTCGAAGCACTCGCGGGCCATGACATGACACCAGTGGCAGGCGGAGTAGCCGATGGAGAGGAAGATGGGCTTGTCCTGCTTCCGGGCCTGCTCGAAGGCCTCGTCGCCCCAGGGGAACCACTCCACGGGGTTTCCCGCATGCTGCAGGAGATACGGGCTCATGGACGACGCCAGCCTGTTGGCCCTGCCCGTGCTCATCGAATCCTCCGTCCCGGTATGGGTGCCTGGGCGAGCATGCTCCCCCTTGACTCAATTTGCGGTGGTCACGGTCTTTATTGGGGTTATTATAGTACGGGCCCGGGGATTTGCAAACGCTCAGGGCGCCTGGCACGTTTCCTGGAGCCGCAGGGCTGATATGGGCAAAGCCCCCGATGGGCGTTTCCAGGCAGGGATGGCGGCCGGCGGTGCAGGGATGCCCCTTGAAGGCGACCGTGCGCTTTATTCCGGGAATTCATCGCCCCGCCCGGTCGAAGGCATGCGCCCGGCGATGTCGGCCCAGCAGGGAAGGATGGGTTTCGAACGGAGGTTGACCGGGGAAGGGAGAAAAGGAAAGGGTGTCAGCTGACGCTGACACCCTCCCAACTTCCCCAAATAAACGTGAACTACTGCTTGGGCGGTTCAGGAACCTCGGTGCCGGTCGGAGCCGGAGCCGGAGCTGCCTCAGGAGCCGGAGCTGCCTCGGGAGCCGGGACCGCCTCAGGGGCCGGTGCTGCCTCAGGAGCGGGTGCTGCGCCTGTGGTCTCTGTTACGCCAGGTGCTGCTCCTGTGTCTTCTGCCTTCTTCTGGCAGCTGGAAAGAGAGAACATCAACCCAAACGCCAAAACCACAATGCAAACCGTTAAAAAGCTCTTCTTCATCTTCATTATCTCCTATACTTTATTTATTTCTGCCCAGTTTTTTCATAGCAGATAATATCGCCGAAATCATCAACAAAATTATCAGGCCATTATTTGCCGAACAGGAAGTCATCTCTCCTGTTCTTCGCCCAGGCCTCTTCGGTGCTGGCCGGGTCCACGGGCTTCTCTTCGCCGTAGGACACGGTGGACACCCTCTGCTCATCGATGCCCTTGTCCACGCAGTAGTCCCTGGCAACCTTTGCCCTCCTGTCGCCGAGCGCCAGGTTGTACTCGGTGGTGCCCCTTTCGTCGCAGTTGCCTGCCACCTGGACCTTGAGTCCGGGGTTCGCCTTCAGGAAACCCACGAGGGTGTCGAGCATCCGGGTCGATTCGGGGCCGAGCTCGGAGCTGTCGTAGTCGAAGTAAACCACTTTATCGAATCCCGCCGCGTCCTGTGCCTGCGATGCAGCCTGCGGGGACGCCTGTGCGCCTTCCTGGCCCGGTGCCGACTGGGCCGCTGACCCTGCCGCCGGCTGCCCGGCCGCCGTGGTCTCCGTGGTCTGACCTGCGGGGCTCTTCGGAGCGCATCCGGTGCCCGCGAGGGATAGTGCCAGGAACAGAAGTGCTGCCGTAGCGATCAACTTTACCTGCATCTGATTCTTCTCTCCTCCGATCCCTGGAATAGGATGTTAATTGCTGCCTTCATACTCTTTCCGTGGAAAAATACAAGGATGGTTACGGACGCTCCGGTATGGCTGTCGTCTGGATAGGGAAGGCTGCCGGCAATAATCGTGAGACTCATAAGTATTCCTGACAATTATGAGCTATTTTAGATGATATTGCGGAAATCGACTTTTCGAACAGAAAAGTTGTCACCCGAAATGCGAGGAAAGGCCCGGCCATCGGGCAGCGCAATCTCGATAACTGTCATGATCCATCCCCTTTGCCGAGGGCGTTCCCCGAACTCCCTCCCTGCCCCGGGTGCCCATCCCTAAAGCCTCGGGCGGAGCGGTTGCTCCCTCCCGGAACGGAAGCCTTCGGCACACGTGCTCTGCCGCCCCCATATGGGAGCCTCCCGAGATCTCTCCTTGACGGAACAGGAGAATCCTATTATGAATGACACGTCTTAACAGAAACTTAACGATCGGATCCATGCTCAAGGAGGCCTCAATGGGTTTCAGCTTTCTGCCCAAGGATGAGAATTTCTTCGTATTGTTCAGCAAGCAGGCCGAGCTGGCCGTGGCGGCCGCCAACCTGTTCCTGGAAATCACCTCCAAGGGGGTCTATGACGAAGAATCCGTGAAGCAGATGCGCAGCCTGGAGCATCAGGCCGATGAGGTCACCCACGAGATCATCGAGCGGCTCAACAAGACCTTCATCACGCCGTTCGACCGGGAAGACATCTTCACGCTCACCAAGGAGCTGGACTCTGTCATCGACATGATCTACACCATCACCAACCGCATGCGTGTCTACAAGATTCAGGAAATCAACGCGGACCTCGTGGAATTTGCCAAGGTCATCGACAAGTCGGTCCGGGCCCTCACGGTGGCCATCGAAAGCCTCAAGGACACGAAGCGCCCCCAGGCCGCCCTGGACTCCTGCATCGAGGTGAACAGGCTCGAGAACATCGGCGACAACATGCGTGACGCGATCCTGGGCAAGCTCTTCGAAACGGCGACGGACCCGATCTACCTCGTCAAGTGGAAGGAGATCTACCAGTTCGCCGAGACGGTGCTCGACATCTGCGAAGACGTGGCCCACGTGGTTGAATCCATTATCGTGAAGCAGGCATAACACCAGAATCAATGACCTCATTCATTGTCTTCCTGATCGCGCTGGCCCTGCTCTTCGATTTTCTGAACGGGTTCAACGACTCCGCCAACTCCATCGCCACCATCGTCTCCACCCGCGTGCTTACGCCCCAGCGCGCCGTGGTCTGGGCGGCGTTCTTCAATTTCATCGCCTTTCTCTTCCTGGGGCTCCACGTGGCCAACACCATCGGCAAGGGCATAGTGGACGTGAACATCATCGACCCCAACGTCATCCTGGCGACGCTGGTGGGGGCCTGTCTCTGGGATGTCGCCGCGTGGTACGTGGGCCTGCCCACGAGTTCCTCCCACGCCCTCATCGGAGGGCTCGTAGGCTCCGCGCTGGTCAAGGCCGGGCCCGGGGCCCTGGTATTCTCGGGCATCTTCAAGATCGTGCTCTTCATTTTCATCTCCCCAGTGGTGGGGCTCTGCCTGGGGCTCCTCATCGGGACCATCGTCCACCGTGTCTTCCGAAAGTCCACGCCGAGCCGTGTCGACCATATTTTCAGGAAGGGGCAGCTCATGTCAGCGGCGCTGTTCAGTCTGGGCCACGGGGGAAACGACGCCCAGAAGACCATGGGCATCATCGCGGGACTGCTCTTTTCCGCCGGGCTCCTGGGCACCGAGTTTCGCATACCCTTCTGGGTGGTCATCTCCTGCCAGGCGGCCATAGCCCTGGGGACCATGTTCGGGGGGTGGCGCATCGTGAAGACCATGGGCCAGCGCATCGCCAAGCTCAGGCCCGTCGACGGGTTCTGCGCCGAGTCCGGTGCCGCCGTGTCACTCTTCGTCACCACGGCCATGGGCATCCCCGTGAGCACCACCCACACCATCACCGGCGCCATCATGGGCGTGGGGTCGCTCAGGCGGTTGAGCGCGGTGAGGTGGGGCGTGGCCGGCCGCATCGTCTGGGCCTGGATCCTGACCATCCCCTGCTCGGCAGCGGTATCCGGGCTCATGTATTTCTTCGTCCACTGACGGTCTTTTCCGGGCCTCATTCAACTAATTGAATATATTTATCAACCAAGAAAACCCTTGAAACGGAGGGCCGAGTTGCCTATGATTGCGAACGGCGAAAAGCCCTGGCTCGAATCATTTCCAGCTGTTCTTAGGAACTTAATATCAGACAAGAAAGGAGATGCGGTTATGCGGAGAATTTCTTCTGCGGTATTTGTTTCTCTCTTGGTCTTGTTCCTCGTGGGCGGGTGCACCACCATCGATCCCTACACGGGCGAAAAGAAAGCGAGCAAGACGACATGGGGGACGGGCATCGGAGCCCTGGCAGGCGCCGCGGCCGGCGCCCTGACGGGCCACGACAGCGAGTCCCGCCGCAAGAGGGCCCTCATCGGAGCGGGTGTGGGCGGGCTGGCCGGCGGCGGCGTAGGGTACTACATGGACAGGCAGGAGGCCCAGCTCCGCCAGAGGCTCCAGGGCACCGGCGTGAGCGTGACCCGGGAAGGCGACCGGATCAAGCTCAACATGCCCGGCAACATCACCTTCAAGACCAACAGCTCGGACATCCAGCCGAACTTCTATGACGTGCTCAATTCCGTGATCCTCGTGCTCAACGAGTACAACAAGACCCTCATCAACATCTACGGCCACACCGACAACGTCGGCAGCGACGCCTACAACCAGTCGCTCTCCGAGCGCAGGGCGAGCAGCGTGGGCCAGTACCTCACTACCCATCAGGTCCTTCCCGACAGGGTGGCGGCCGTGGGCTTCGGCGAGAGCAGGCCCATTGCCGACAACACCTCCGAGGCGGGGCGCCAGCAGAACCGCAGGGTCGAGCTCGAGCTCGCTCCTCTGACCCAGTAAGTCAGGAAGATCCCGACGGCCTGCACCGAACCCCGGTGCAGGCCTCCTTTCACCGGGGGCCCCGGCAGTCGGGGCCGCATCCCGGTTTTCCCCCGGCCAGGCCATCGGCCGCTCCCCCTGCAGCCTCTTTTTGTTTTATATTTTTTTCCCGGAAAAGCCGATAGTTGATCCAGAATGAACGTTATCATCGGTGTGGTTATCGTAACCCTCAGCGTATTCGGCGGCTTCGTCCTGGAGCACGGGAACCTTGCGACGATTTTCCAGCCCATCGAGGTGATGATCATTATGGGGGCCGCCATCGGCGCCATGCTCATCATGTCCCCCATAAAGGTTTTCAAGGAAACCATCAACGCCCTCAAGGGGGTTCTCAAGACGGAGCACTACACCTCGGAGAAATACATCGATGTGCTCACGCTCCTCTACGAGATCTTCAACAAGATGCGCAAAGAGGGCATCATCGCGGTGGAAGCCCACGTGGAAGACCCCGAGAAAAGCGAGATCTTCAAGCGCTACCCCGACATCCTCCAGAACAAGCGCACCCTGGACTTCATCTGCGACAGCATCAAGACCCTGCTGTCCATCGAGATCACGCCCTACGAGTTCGACAACCTCCTCGAGGTGGACATCGAGGCGAACACCGAGGAAAAGAACCACCCCATCCACCGGGTCGAGAAGATGGCGGACGCCCTTCCCGGACTCGGAATCGTGGCCGCGGTCCTGGGGGTGGTGCTCACCATGGGCAAGATCAACGAGTCGCCCGAGGTGCTCGGCCACAGCATTGGCGCCGCCCTCGTGGGCACCTTCCTGGGCGTGCTGCTCTGCTACGGGTTCGTCGGGCCCCTGGCCACGCTCATGCAGCACAAGGTCAAGGAAGAGGAGTCCTACTACCACGTCATCAGGATCGCCCTGGTGTCCTTCGTGGCCCGCTCGGTCCCGCAGATAGCCATAGAATTCGCCCGCAGGGCCATCCCTGAAAGCGAGCGGCCGAGCTTCAACGAGCTCGAGAAGATCGTGAAGGGCAAGAAGTAGCCCATGTCGGACAAGTTCGACCAGGCCGTCATCATCAAAAAGTTCAAGAAGCAGGGCCAGGCTGCGCACGGCGGGTCCTGGAAGGTGGCCTACGCGGACTTCATCACCTCCATGATGGCGATCTTCCTCCTCCTGTGGCTCCTGAACATGACCTCGGCCCAGAAGAAGGTCGCCCTTTCCCAGTACTTCCAGAACCACTCCATCTTCGAGATGGGCGGCGGCAGCGCAACGGGCAGGACCCGGGACATCCCCGGCCCCGGCCTGTTCGACGTCTCCAACATACCCGCGCCGGTGTCGCCCAGGACGCTCATGGCCAGCGACGCCGCCAACAAGTTCAAGGAGAAGGTGGAAAAGAAGACCAGGGACTACAGCGACCGCGTCATGGTCTACAACGACAACGGCAAGCTCCGCATCGAACTCACCGACACCACCGGCGACTCCTTCTTCAAACCCGGTGGAGCGGAGATCAGCGAGAGCGGCAAGGCCCTGCTCAAGGACATCTCCACGCTCCTCATCGGCGTGGACAACCGGATCATCATCGAGGGGCACACGGATGCCTCCAAATACGCGCAGCGGGGCCAGACGAACTGGGAGCTCTCCACCTCGAGGGCGTCGAGCGCCCGGGTGGAGCTCGAGAAGAACGGCATCAGGCCCGACCAGATCGATATGGTCGCGGGCTACGCAGACACCAGGCCTCTCGACAGGAGCAACCCCTACTCGTCGAAGAACCGGCGCATCTCCATCGTCATCGACTACACGACACAGAAAACCAAGAGCCCGGCCCTGCCGGAGCACGTGAAGAACGAGGCCCCCTGGATCAAGGAAAGCCCGGCGGCCAGAACCCTGCCCTGACCGGGCGCCGACCCATTCTCCCCCCCAAGTGCTTAAAGGCCTTGAGGCCTGCGGCAGACCACCCCCCGGACCTTTCAGCCGGGCCCGGGTGAGTCCCGGCGACGGTGCGCCCTTCGGCGGATTTTACCGTTGCCCTCAGGGGGTCGATGGTGTATTCCCTTCACCTGTCTTGAACGCCGATGAGGAGGGTTCCATGGGAATCATGTCGAACACCGTGAGCATCTTTCAGTATGAAGTCCAGGGCAGGATACCCGAGAAGGACCAGAAGCTCTGGGTCCAGCAGCGCCTCGCGGAGAACCGGTTCGAACCCGTCGACACCACGCCCGACCCCGAATCGTCGGGGTGGGTCCGCTTCGACGAGCATGCGAACTCCGACTTCAGCTCCCTGGCGGCGTTCAATTTCGAGGACTACTGCATCTTCACGCTCCGCAGGGACGTGCGCAAGGTGCCCGCCGCCCTGGTGAAGAACCTCGTGGAGAAGGAGTGCGGAGAGTGGCTCCGGGAAAGGCCCAAGCTGCACAAGGTCCCCCTCTCCCGCAAGCGGGAGATCAGGGAGAACGTCCATGCGGCCCTCCTTGCCCGGTCCCTGCCCGAGCCCTCCCTTTACGATGTCCTGTGGGACCTGAAGGCGGGCGTCGTCACCGTCGCGAACATCTCCGCCAAGGTCCTCGACCTCGTGGAGGACGAGTTTTCCGCGACTTTCGACGGGCTCTCGCTCGTACCCATCCACCCCATCAGGAGAGCCGAGAGGCTGCTGACACAAGAGCAGCGCAGGGGGCTCGACCGGCTGAACCAGGCCCCGGCTCGTGACGTGCTCCAGCAGATCAAAAAGAACAGGTGGCTGGGCTGGGAGTTCCTCCAGTGGCTCATGTACCGGAGCGCGGAGGGCTCGTCCGAGTACAGGGTCGCCCGGGAAGGCGTGGCGGAAAAGGGCGATCAGTTCATCGCCTTCGTCCACGACCGCTTCGTGCTCACCGAGGAGCACGAGGAAGGCACCCGCAAGAGCTCCATCACCGGTCCCCAGAAGGATTTCTCCGAGGCCCGCAAGGCCATCCAGAGCGGCAAGAACATCACCGAAGCCACCATCCACCTCGAGAAGGACATGTTCAAGTGGAAGCTGAGCCTCAAGGGAGACATCTTCGCCTTCGCTTCCTTTTCCTGCCCGCCCGTGAAGATCGAAAGAGACGCGACCACCGACCCGTCCATGGAGCGCGACGCGGTGTTCTTCGAGCGCATGGCGCTCCTGGAGACGGGCATCCAGCTCTTCGAGAGCCTGCTCTCCTCCTATCTCGACGACCGGATGTCCGGCTCCTGGCCAAAGATCACGAAGGCGATGAGCGAGTGGCTCCACACATGACCTGTTGCCTGGAGGTGCAATGAAGATCTTCATTATCGTAGGCATGCCCGCGTCGGGCAAGGGCATTGCGGGCGAGTACGCCCTGACCGAGGGGTACCCCTGCTTTTCCACGGGGGACATCGTGAGGGCCGAAGTCAAGGCCCGGGGACTCACCCCGGGGCCGGACACCATGGCGGCCGTCTCCACCGAGCTCCGGGGGAAGGACGGCATGGGGGTCACGAGGCGGGCCCTGGCCCATGCCCTGGAGCAGGACAGCCCGGTGGTCTTTCTCGAGGGCATGCGCTCCTGGCCCGAGATCGAGCTCGTGCGGGAGAAGGCGGGCGCCGTAGTGGTGGCGTTCCTGACGCCGAGGCCCCTGAGAAGGGAGCGCATGGTTTCCCGGGGCCGGCCCGACGATTCCCCCGACGCCTTCGAGGAGAGGGACCGCAGGGAGATCGACTACGGGGCCGCAGTGCCCATCGCGCTCGCGGACGCGTACATCCTCAACACCTCAACCATGGAGGCCTCCATCGAAGACCTCCACGGGATCGTGCAGGGCCACCTGGGCCGGTAGGGCTCCCATCGGCCGGCATTCCCCGGCCTTCACCTTCACGAGGGGATGAAGTCTGCGCTCCTGACCTCCACGAGGGCGATGGCGTTTACCGGGCACTCGTGGGCGCACAGGCCGCAGCCGATGCAGGCATCCCCGTTCACGAGGGCGGCATCCCCCGCGTCCGCGGTGACGGCGTCCACGGGGCAGACCTCGACGCACAGGGAGCACCGGGTGCAGGCGTCTCCGTCCACGGAAGCCCGGTAACGGCTCGGGGCGATCACCCCCCTGGTCTTGGCGTTCCTGGCGAACCTGAGCATCTCGCAGCAGCAGTCGCAGCAGTTGCACAGCACGTTCACCCTGCCCGCCGAGTTCTCCGTGAAGTGGACGAGCCCCGCGTCCCTCGATTTCTTCAGGATCCCGATCCCCTCCTCGACGCTGATTCTTCTTCCCGTGCCCCGCTTGAGGGCGAACTCGGCGGCGCGGTTGAGCTGGAGGCAGACACCCAGGGGCCTGTCGCACCTCTTCATGAGCTTGCGGCAGACGCAGTCGGTAAGCGCGATGGTCGAGGATGACCGGAGCAGGCCGGCCGCGTCCTCGAAGGCGAGCACCTGGTTTCTCGGGCTGACTGCCTCGTCGATGGGGATCACCCGCATGAACGCGGGCAGCCCGATCTGGGTGACGAGCTCGAGCAGGTCGGGGTAGTCGGTTTCCTCGAACTCTCTCCAGAGCTCCATGAGCGCCTCGGGAGCCTCGGGCCAGGAGATGGTCCAGTCGTGGAGCTGGATGGGGTGCTTGGGCATCCTGTACGTGAGAACGCCTTCCCTGACCGAATCGATGATCACGCCGCGTCGGAAGAGCCTGTCCAGGACCTCCTGGATCTCCCCGGTCGTCCGGCCGAACTTCGCGGCGAGATCTTCAACGGTTGCGGGCAGGGAATTGACGATGTCCGCTTCGCTCTCGGTGCAGAGCAGGCGCCAGATCTTCTGCATGACGGTCGAGTTCTCCAGCAGGATCTTTTTCGAAAGCTGACGATAGACATCGGGCTGGGACATGGAACCCTCCTCGATAATAAAAAAACAGGCATTATTTTAATAAACATTAATCTCTGGGATGGCAAGGGCATTCACCGCGAGCTCCCCCTGAAGGGCAGGGCAGAAACCGGTCCCCGGGAGTTCGAGGACAGGCTGTCCTCTCTCAAGACCATGGTCTTCAGGCACACTCCGAGCATGGGGCCGTTGTCGGTGGCGCAACTGGCGCCGGTATGCTTTCAAGACCATGGTCTACTGGCGCGCCCGGAGCATGGCGAGATGGGCATCACCGCCCTCCAGGCCAAGGGCAGCAGGGTCACCCCGCGGGCACTTTCCAGATGAACTCCCCCCGCTCGAGGAAGCTCTGTGCCTGGGCTGCCGACTGGGCCGCCTTGCGCTCGAGGGCCTCGCGGGTGTTGAACGCGTTGTGCGGGGTGAGGATGACATTGCCGCGCCGGGAGAGCTCCAGGAGGACCCGGGCCTTGCCGTTCTCCGCTGCCGCCCCCCGGCGGAGGCTCACCGCGAGCCTGTCCTCATCCTCGTACACGTCGAGGGCCACGCCGGAGAGCCGGTTTTCATCCAGGAGGCGGAGCAGGTCCTCGAGGGGCGAGAGCTCGCCCCGGGCGATGTTCACGAAGAGAGCGCCGGGCTTCGCCCCCTTGAGCCTGTCATAGTCGAAGTACCCCCGGTTTTCGTCGCCCAGGCTCATGGCGCAGGCGATCACGTCGGCCTGCGCCAGCCCCGTGCCGATGTCCACGTACTCCACTTCCGGGTGCCGCTCCACGATGTCCACCCCCTTGACCGCCATGCCCAGGGCCGTCCCCAGGCGGTGGATCTCCCGGCCGATGTTCCCCACGCCTGCCACGAGGAGGGTCCGGCCGAGGCATTCGCCCCCGGTGAGGCCGTCCCGGTCGAAGTCTGCCAGCTGCCGCACCTGGGCGGGGAGCTTCCGGAGCAGGCCCAGCCAGAGCAGAAGCGCCTGCTCCGCCACTGCGGAGGCGCAGTACAGGGGGAGGTATCCCGCGGGCGCGGTGCAGCCGGTTTCCCGCCGGAACCGCTTCACGTGGTCGTAGCCCGTGCTCCGGGTGAGGATGCCCGAGATCCTGCCCGTCCAGGAGGCGGGGATGACCGACTGCGTCCGTATGCTCACCAGCGGGCTCGGGGGCACGTCGTGCGCGGCTTCCTGGATCGTCAGGGGGGTGAAGCCGGCCCGGATTCCCGGGTTCAGATGACGCCCCAACGCCTCCGTCTCTTCCCGAAACGCCTCATAGAAATAGATATCCATGCGTGCACACCCTCCCGGGTCCGGTGCCACCACTTCTAGCACGGGAACACGTTTGAGGGAACAATCCAGATCCGGCGATTTTTTTCAAGTTCCTCCCCGAACGGGACGTAAGGTATGGGTAGCCCGGTACCGCGAGGGCAGGCCCGGGCAGGGAGGCATCCGTGGAAGGCATGAAGAGGGGGATCGTGTTTTTCATACCCGGGGGCGTCCTGTTCTTCGGCGCCCTGCTCATGGCCAACGTGAACGGCCTGAGCGGGTTCGTTCCCTCCGTGGTGGGAGTCGCCCCGTACGTCGTGCTCTGTGCGGCGGTGTTCATCGGGTGGCGCTTCAACCGGAGCGCGCTCGTGTTTTCCGTGCTCATCCTGGGCTTCTGCGGGCTTACGCTCCACCTGACGGCAGGGAGCGCAGGAAGCCCCACCCCCAGGGCGGAGGCGGTCTTCCACTTCATCACCATCCTGCTCCCCCTGAACCTCATGATCCTGAGCCTGCTCAAGGAGCGGGGGATCTTCACGTTCCACGGGATCTTCCGCCTGTCGATGATCGCCGTCCAGCCCGTTGCCGTCGCCGGCTTCTCGAGGCTCCACGCGGTCGCCATGCTGGAGGTCCTGAAGGCCCGTCCTCTTCCCCTGGAATTCCTGGACGGCCTGGCCCTCTCGCAGACCGCCCTTTTCGCCTTCATCCTCGGATGCGTCGTCGCGGGGCTGAGGTCCGTTCTCCGCCAGGGGGCAAAAGAGAGCGGATTCTTCTGGGCGGTCTTCGCCCTGCTGACGGGGTTTCTCACCGCGGGCAGGGGGGTGGTGCTGGAGTTTTATTTCACCGTGGCCGGCTTCATCCTCCTGGTGTCCCTCATCGAGGCATCCCATGCCATGGCGTACAAGGACGAGCTTACCGGTCTGCCCGCCCGCAGGGCCCTGAAGGAGGATCTCCTGAAGCTGGGGCACCGGTATGCCCTGGCCATGGTGGACATCGACCACTTCAAAAAGTTCAACGACACCTATGGCCACGACGTGGGCGACCAGGTGCTGCGCATGGTTGCCTCGAAGCTTGCCCGGGTGACCGGCGGGGGAAAATCGTTCCGCTACGGCGGAGAGGAGTTCACCGTGATCTTCCCGGGCAGGTATGCGGACCATGCCCGGGGTCACCTCGAAGCGCTCAGGAGGGAGATCGCTGCGAGCGCGTTCATCATCCGGGGCCGTTCCAGGCCGAAAAAGAAGCCCCGGCATGTCAGGGCGGGCACGGCTCCACTGAAGAGCGTGTCCGTGACCGTCAGCATCGGCGTGGCCTGCCGCGATGAGAAGCGCGGCACGCCCCAGGCGGTGATCAAGGCCGCGGACAAGGCCCTTTACCGGGCAAAGAAGCAGGGCCGGAACCAGGTCTGCCCCTGAATCCCCCCTTTCCCATTGATCGGCCCTATCGCTGTGGTATAAGGAAAACCCTGGATACCCGACCACCGCGAAGGAGCACCGCATGAACGGCAGCAGCAGCCCGAAGACAGTACCGGAGATCTTTTTCAGGACGTGCGCACGCTTCCCCTCCAGGCCTGCCCAGCGCTTCAACGCCAACCTCTACCAGGGAGACAACAACGGCCGCTACACCTACGGCGAGATGCGCGAAAGCGTCGAGAAGATCGCGTGCGGCCTCCTGAGCCTGGGCATGGAGAAGCAGGACCGGGTGGCCCTCATGTCCCGCTCGACCCCCTACTGGACCCAGGCCGACATGGCGGCGGCGGCCTGCGGGGGAGTATC
>ERZ1645192.150-NODE-150-length-50392-cov-9.513598_pt1 | contig 50392 bp, 41 predicted proteins | sample MGYA00575354_ERZ1645192 | MGnify/ENA primary metagenome ERZ1645192 (study PRJEB40844, sample SAMN11349763) | freshwater sediment metagenome | isolation source: river sediment | host: Sediment | place: India: Faizupur Khadar , New Delhi | collected 2017-02-21 ... | reverse complement strand
AACCGTTGAATGTTCCTCCTCCCGGCATTGCGGGATCAAACCATCCTGAATCGTGCGAGATCAATACTTTATGAAGGAGACCTTCATCCCTGAGCCTGACTATCCTGTCGGCATACCATTCAATACTGTAAGGGGATCCCGGTTCATTGTTCCCCAACCGGATTTTGTCGAGGGAGATCCAGACTCCTTCCCTGGCAGCCTTAATGTTTCCCTCCATAGTCCCTCTCTCTGCATGAACCCATATGAATGCCGAAGGATCAACACCATTATTTTTAAGTATTTCAATCTGTTCAAAGGCCGGACCGTCAGGGCCGGTGTGGGATGCAATCACCAGTCCGGTTTCAAGATGGGCCAGTGAAGCTGCGTTTATTATCTTTATGTGTTCCAGCGACAGATGATCATCAGGATTCACCGCGATCTTGATAAATCCCGGTTTGATCCCTGTTCCCTCAATGCCGTTCCTGAATTCATCTATCCATAATTCAGCAATTTCACCGGGATCCATTCCATAAAAACTCTTAGGAATGAACTTGTTGCTCTGGGCTCCATAGTATCCTGTGTTGGTAATGAAGTTAACCCCCGAAACCCTTGAAAGCGACTTCAGCAACAAAGGATCTCTTCCCAGCCATTGGGGTGTAGCTTCTACAATGGTCTTAACTCCGCTTTGTTTTGCTTCAGCAACATAAGGAAGAGCCTTTGCAATTACCGAATCCTTATTCCACCTGAAATAACCTGTGCTGTCGGCTCCGATGAAATCAACCAGTATATGCTCATGTTCAAGCGTAAGGCCCATCCTTCCCGGGGATTCCGGACCGTTGACCGTCATAACCACTGCATCGGGAGGACGTTTGCAGGTAATTATCACAATTCCGAAAAGGAGAAAGAGGATCAGCCATAAAATGATCTTAAAATCATCAAAATCATCCATTTCCATAGCCTGTGAGTTTTCAGGGTTTTCGACATAAAAATAAAACAAATTCTCATATTTCACGAACAAGCTGCTGCAATATCCCGATGGAGCATTCTGTTTCGTCTTAGATCGTTTTTTTTCTTTTTAACAACTACTTTTGGCCAGCTGAAGAAAATTTGGCCTGTTTGAACGCCGGTTTTCTTATTTTTGCACGATGGAAAACATTTCAGGTCCTTCCGGAGTCAAACAAATCGTATTTTGCAAATGCGGCGGTGAGAGAATAGATGCCGCTTTGCTCAGGGATGTCGACGAGTACCTCACAGGTGTTGGGGCAAAAGTTACCAGATTGTCTGATCTTTGTGGTATAAGCGCCAAAAGAAAAGACAAACTGGCCGGTTTGTTTTCAGAGGGCAGCGATTTTCTGGTAGTAGGTTGTCACCGACGCAGTATGGATATTCTGTTCAAACAAACTTTAATACAGAATAATCCGCTTCCGGAGTTCAGACATCTTGATCTTATTGATGCTTCTTTTCATGAAGTTGCTGGTAAAATAAACGAATTCTGCGGAGACTCAAAGCAGATAAATCAGTTCGCTGAAATTGCTGAAGATCCGGGATGGCCCTCGTGGTATCCTCTTATTGATTACTCGAGGTGCACTTCGTGCGGTCAGTGTGCTGACTTCTGCCTGTTCGGAGTTTACAGCAAGGAAGACGGACGGGTTCTGGTCGCAAATCCTGAGGGCTGCAAGAATAATTGCCCGGCATGTGCCAGAATATGTCCTGCAACAGCTTTGATCTTTCCCAAATACAGGCACGGTGGAGCAATAGGCGGTTCAGATGAGATCGACGAGCAGGCCGAGCACCGGAGGCAGGCTCAGGATATTGAGGATTTCCTGGGTAATGACATCTACGAAGCCCTTCAGAGAAGGAAGATGAAAAGACAGTCTATAATAAAGGATGAAGCCATGAAAAAAGCGCTTTCGGAAAGGGACATGGCACGCAACGGATCTATATCTAATCAGGAATAAATAATGTCGATATATACCAATTTCATAAATGCAGATAAAAAATGCCGGAGAAAATTCCTGGTTAACATGGGATGGAAAGGCTATCTTGGTTTCCGTAAATTCCGGCATAGGGTGAAGAAAGGATCACTTTTCCCTGCGTTTCAGTTCATTTCTGTCACAAATGACTGTAACCTGAGGTGTCAGGGATGCTGGGTGACTGCTTCAGGAAAGCCCGATTACATGACGTTGGAGAAGATAAATTCGGTTATCGAAGCGGGGAAAAAACAGGGATCCTACTTTAACGGCATTCTGGGGGGAGAACCTCTTATGCATCCGGACCTCATGGAAATATTCAGGACTCACCAGGATTGCTATTTCCAACTCTTCACCAACGGAACCATGCTTACAAGGCAGACGGCCTCTGAATTGCGCTCTATGGGAAATGTGACACCACTTATCAGCTTTGAGGGGGATGAAACAGTAGCAGACATACGAAGGGGTGGTCACAATATATACAACAGGACCATAGAAGCAATCACGACTGCCATATCGGAGAAACTTATAACAGGTGTGGCGATAAGCGTGTGCAAATCGAACATCGAAATGGCTCTTTCGGATGAATTTGTAAATAAACTTCATGATCTGGGAGTCCTTTACCTGTGGTATTACATCTACAGACCTGCTGGCAGCAAACCTAACTACGAGCTTGCTCTTGATCAGGACGAAATTTTCCGGATCAGGAAGTTCCTTGTCGAGGGAAGAAACAGATTTCCGATGGTCCTGATCGACTCCTACTGGAGCGCCGAAGGCAGGCCATTCTGCCCGGCAGCCGACGGGCTGAGTCATCATATAAATGCCGCAGGATACATAGAGCCTTGCCCTGTTCTTCAGATTGCAGCTGAAAAAATTGAGTTGGGCAATCTCAAATCCCCTTATGATGATTCCGAATTCCTAAGGGATTTCAGAAAGCAGATTCACAGTAAGACAAACGGATGTGTGCTGATGGAAGATCCAGCCTGGGTCAAGGAATTCTGCAGAAAGAATAACGCCATGAACACTTCCAACAGGCCTGAATATCTGGATGCTCTTGAAATGGCACCCCGCTTGCCAAGTCATGGTTCGTGTCCTCCGATACCCGAACGGAGTTTTATTTACAGGTTTGCAAAAAGGACTGCTTTTTTTGGAATGGGAGCTTATGGATGATAAAAACCTGCATATTGCGGAAGTAGAACAGGAAACTGTTCTGCCTCTTTTGGTACCGCCTGAGGATTATCAGCGTGAGGAAATCCGCCGTATTACGGGAGAGTTTTTTTCTGAGAAAAAGATTCTTCCGCCAGTATCATATAGTCAGCTGGAAGGCTTTGCAGATGCCCTGATAAAGGAAAACAGCTGGGATAAAAGCTATAAAGCCTTTGTTATGGTATGCGGCGGAAATGCAGTATGGAAGCCGGTTGTCGGTTCGATACCATTCGAACGCCGGATGCTTCTGCTTCCCATGTGCCTCAGGAACAGCAGGCTCTGCACAGGAGTGGAGGATGAACTGGGTCTTTTATGCAGTGAATGCGGGAACTGCAACATCTGCTGTTTTCTTAAGGAAGCCGAAGACCTGGGTTACATAACTATTGTGGCCGAGGGAACAACAATTGCAACCCGTCTGGTTGAAAGCGGCAAGGTTGATGCTGTTATCGGTGTAGGATGCATGGAAGTGCTCAGAAAAATGTTCAGCTCGGTAACAAGATATTCCATACCGTCGGCAGGGATCCCTCTGGTAACATGCGGATGCAAGGATACCACAGCCGATGCCCGGTGGGTAAGCGAGGAGATAAGTTATATCGACAGAAATTCAGATTTCAGACTGCTGAATATAAATAATCTCAAAGAGAAAACTTCTGCCCTTTTCACAGAAGCAAGAATTGAGGGTATGATCGGTACTGACGGTTCGGCAACAGGCAGAATAGTAAAGGAAATGCTCATGTCCGGTGGTAAAAGGATACGCCCCCTGCTGACCGTGCTTGCCTATGAGTCATTCAACAGTGACCCTGATCAGGATATTCTTGCACGCCTTGCAATGTCGGTGGAGTGTTTTCATAAAGCCTCCCTTGTCCATGATGATATTGAGGACAATGATTCATTCAGGTACGGCAGGGAAACCATTCACACCCGGTATGGAATACCTGTCGCAATCAACCTGGGCGATCTCCTTATAGGCGAAGGATACAGGCTCCTGGCAGAATCGGGTCTTTCTCCCGACAGAACAGCTTTATGCCTGAAAGCTGTGTCTCAGGGTCACAGGGCGATGTCGGTCGGACAGGGTGAGGAACTTATGGCGCGACACAACGGAAGAATATTGTCAGTGGATGAGATAACCGAGGTATTCAGGAACAAGACCTCTGCAGCATTCAAGGTTTCCTTGCAGGTCGGAGCCCTGGCATCGGGAGCCGGAGATGAAATACTCAGGCTGATTGAACTTTTCAGCGACCTCATCGGAATAGCTTACCAGATAAAGGATGACCTTGAGGACTTCAGGGTCTCAAACGGTTTTTCATCTTTTGATGATCAGTCTATTATTATTTCGATGCTGGCCGGCCAGGCCGGACCTGAGGATCTAAATATTATTAATAAAGCCCTTAAGGACAAGAAGATGAAGGACCTGCAGGTTCTGTCTGAAAAATACCAAATCAGGGAACAACTCACGGCCATGCTGGCCGGATACCTCGGGAAGACATACAAATGTGTGGGGGATATTTCCAACCTCAGGCTTAAACTCGCACTGAACGAGATAGTAGGAAAAACTTTCGGAGACTATGTTTAGGTTTCTGGCTGCTCCATACCTGCAGGAATTTGAGGATAAGAGTCCTGAAAAGATACTGAAGCGTTCGGTGGATATTCTGGATACAACCATTTTTTCTGAGATCAGGAATTATGTAAGCAATTCACAGGCATCATCCGGAGGATTTAAAGACAGGGCTGGCAATGCTGATCTTTATTACACGGTTTTCGGCTGGTTTACGGCAGATGCGCTTGGAATGAAAGAGGAATGTCAGAAGGTCGGGCCCTATGTAAGCGGAGAGATCAGCAGAAAAAATCCGGAAGGTGTATACCTGCATTGTGCTGCTGTTCTTTCATCTGTAACTGGCATGGCCCGTGAATTCAAACAATCAATGGGAGCAAGATTAAGAAAGTCTGAGGGAATGAATGAACAAATGCTTTACGGCGCCTTTCTCAGTCTTTTAAGTCACTATTACCTGGGTGATTTCCGCAGCATTTACCGGATAAGAAGGAGGCTTACGTCACTTTCGATGAATGATTCCCTTCCCTGCCCGGTGACTGCAGCCTCGCTGGTGCTTGCCAGGAGTTTCAGGAAGCCTGTGGACGGAATTGTTGACAGGCTGATGTCATTTTACGACGGAAATGGAGGATTCAGGGCAACCAGATCAACTCCCCTGCCCGATCTTCTTTCAACGGCCGTTTCGCTTTATGCCCTTTCTTTCTGCGGATATGACCTCAGGGAGATAAAACCTGATTCGCTCGATTTTACTGACTCACTCTTCAGGGATGGCGGTTTCTCCGGTCATCCCCTCGATCCGGACCCCGATATTGAATACACCTTTTACGGACTGCTTGCTCTGGGGTCCCTGAATCATTAAGAATCAACCATGGCAGAAATTTCATACTGTTATAATGAACTTGCAGCACAGCTGATCAGCAAAAGAAATGCTGAAGGATTCTGGACAGGCCGACTTTCGACCAGCGCCCTGTCGACCTCAGTTGCTATTGTGGCCCTTAAGCTTTCAGGAAATCCTGATGACAGGAACCGGGTTGAAGCCGGATTCACCTGGCTTAGCCGCAATATAAATTCCGATGGAGGATATGGAGACACGCCGGAGTCGGTGAGCAACCTGAGCACAACTCTTCTTTGCTATTCGGCAATTCACTTCTGCCGGACCGGGGATTCGGGAAAACATATTCTTGCCTCAATGGATAAATGGCTTGCCGGACAAGGAATCAATATGGATTCGTCGGATGTTGTCCGTTCAATACTTGATATTTACGGAAATGATTACACATTTTCAGTTCCGATCCTGTCCATGCTTACACTTTGTGGCGTTCTGCCCGGATCTTCGCTCTTCAGGATTCCCCGCCTTCCATTTGAGCTTACGCTGCTGCCTGCTTCATTCTACAGGTTTCTGAATCTCAGGGTTGTAAGCTATGCACTTCCTGCACTCATTGGTGTGGGAATATATCATCATCGCAAGAGAAACAAAGGTCTTCCGGGGATCAGGCAGTTGCGTGAGAAATTAGTAAAGCCTGCAATCAGTAAGCTGGACAGGCTTCTTCCCGAAAGCGGAGGCTTCCTGGAAGCCATTCCTCTTACAGGATTTGTGGCTATGTGCCTCACCGAATGCGGTGAGACTGATAACAACACTGTTAAGCTGGGACTCAGCTTCCTTCGCAATCAGCAGCGTGGTGATGGCGGCTGGCCTATCGACACCGATCTGTCGACCTGGGTTACCACTCTTTCAATAAAGTCATTGGGTGAAGATGCAGGAAAATTCATGAGCCGGAAGGAACTTGATGACCTTCGGAACCATCTGCTGAGGCTGCAATATACATCAGTCCATCCGTTCAACGGCGCTTCTCCGGGCGGCTGGGGATGGACCAGCTATTCCGGTTCCGTTCCCGATGCCGACGACACACCGGGCGCTATCCTCGCTCTTCTGACATTATTCCGGGGAGAAGATGCTATAACTTCTGCTGTCGCAAATGGCTGCAGATGGCTCACAAAACTTCAGAACACCGATGGTGGATTCCCCACTTTCTGCCGCGGCTGGGGCAGGCTTCCTTTTGACCGGAGCTGCGCTGACCTTACCGGTCATGCTCTTCTCGCCCTGATTAAATCAGTAGCGATACTTCATGATAAAATGAATATTAAGCTGCTAAAAGCAATTGAAAGGACTATTGAGAAAGCTACACTTTATCTTGAAAAAAATCAGTCTGACGACGGATCATGGCTTCCTCTCTGGTTCGGAAACCAGCTTACCGGTGATAAAACAAACCCTGTTTACGGAACAGCAAAGGTCTGCATTTACCTGAGTGAAGCCGGCTGTTTTCAACGGAATGGTGAGGAGTATAACAGGAGGATAGCCAATATGGCGGCCAGAGCCAGGGACTATCTTCTGAGACAACAAAATGACGACGGCAGCTGGGGTGGAAGTAAAGGCATAAAAGGCACTGTTGAAGAGACATCCCTTGCAGTAAGCGCCCTGGCTGGAAAATTCACAGGTGAATGTTCACGTGGAATAATGTGGCTAAGTGCCCGGAATAAAACCAATGCGGCACCGATTGGCCTTTATTTCGCCATGCTCTGGTACGACGAAGAGCTTTATCCTTTGATATATAGTGTAGAAGCCTTGAGAAAATTCGTGGACAAAACTAATAAAGATGTGCAGCCCGGAATGATTTCTGTTTCGTCATAACGCATGGATTTTTCCTTTTGGTGACGATAGTCTGAACAAATAACATTTCATATATGAAATTTGTGAGCATTAATCTCAAATATGAAGGGATAAATACATCAAACAAATTATTTACGTAGTTTGCTACATAGATAACTACATAGTTTTCTACGTAGCTTAGTGTTTTTTAAATTTTTCAGATCAATAATTTAACCAATCAAAGAGACAAATGAAAATAAGAAAATTGTTTGCTGCATTTGTTGCTGTAATACTGAGCGTTGCAAATATCGTGGCTCAGGACTGGCCACAATACCTTGGACCATACAGGAACAGCAAGTCGGATGAAAAGGGAATAGTCCGTACCTGGCCTGCAAATGGCCCGCAGGTACTTTGGACCGTAAATGTGGGACCTGGTTTCGGCGGACCAGCAATCAAGGCAGGAAAAGTGTATTTCCTTGACAGAGATGATCAGACCGGTGAAACCATGAGGTGTTTTGATCTCAACACGGGAAAGGAATTATGGAAATACAGCTACAGTGCACCGGGATCGGTTATGTTTCCCGGAAACAGGTATGTACCCACGGTCGACGGAAATTTCGTCTACTCATGCGGCCATAACGGTGACCTCTATTGTATAGATATCAACGCTAAAAAACCTGTCTGGAACCATAACATCTGGACCGAATACGGAGGTACCAAACTTCCGACATGGGCTATATCGCAGTGTCCCCTCATTTACGGCGACATGGTGCTTGTTGCTTCGCAGGCTGCCCAGGCAGGAGTTATTGCATACAACAAGCTTACCGGAGCTGTGAAATGGAAAACCGCTTCGCTCGGAACTGCTGGATATGTCAGCCCAGCCATAGTGAAAATAGAAGGTGAAGATCATATAGTAATGGTTACAGCTTCGGAACGAGGCGGGGCAATGGGTAAAATAGTGGGGATAAAACCTCAGGATGGACAGATCCTTTGGGAATATTCCGACTGGAACTGCCATATCCCGGTAGCAAGCGCTGTTGACGCCGGACAGAACAGAATACTTGTGGCAGGTGGTTATGAGCTTGGAACTGTAATGATAAAAGTCGCCAGGAAATCCGACGGCACGTTCGGTGTCACGGAGATCTTCAAACACAACAACTTCGGAGAACATACAAAACCCCCTATCCTTCATAACGGCTATTTTTACGGGCAGTTCTCAACCAACAGCAAGCGCGACGGTCTGGTGTGTATGGATATGAATGGTGAGATAAAGTGGAAGACCATGAGGTCGCCCAGTTTCGACAAGGGCAGCATGATACTCGTCGACGGGGTGATTATCGCAACCGATGGAGCCAATTCCCTTTATTTAATTGATCCGAGCCCCGACGGTTACAAGCAGCTTGCTTCTGCAAAACTGCTTAACGTTGCAGAGGGTGCTGATGCCAGGTTTGCAACACAGAACTGGGCTCCGATTGCACTTTCGGGCGGTAAGCTTCTGATCAGGGATCAGGGCCAGATGAAATGTGTTAAGGTTACGCGTTAATAATCAGGCGCAGGGGAAACAACCATAAAAGCATTGAGGAAGGCAATGAAAACTCTGTTTAAGAAGCTCGAAGAAAAAGATATGCCTGAAAAGTTCACACCTCTCAGACTCTTTATCTTCAGCCTGATATGCTCGGTGTTTTTCATCTATCCCAACATCGCTTTCTTTTCAATGGAACGTGAATATCTCGGGGAGTCAAAAAACACCGTACACATTTTATTCTTTATCTTCAGATACTTCTATTTTGCAGGTCTGACATGGCTGCTGATTATCATGAATCTGAGAAAGCTCAAGACTCCTGTTTTTAGTAAACGTTTAGTTTACAGTCTTGTGATCACAGCAGTTTCCTACATATTATACATAGGGTTTTCAGTTGTACTCAACCCTAAACAGGAATGGTTTACAGGGCTGATTCTGTTCCAGTTCTTCGTGATATTCATTTTCTCAATGCTTGTTGGTCACCTTACCTTCCTTCTTTCAGAGCAGAGAAGAAAGGAACATGAGATTGAGCAGCTGCGGATTGAAAATCTTGAGAGCCGGTATAATGCGCTTACCAATCAGATTAATCCCCATTTCTTCTTCAATTCCCTTAACGGATTAACATCCCTGATCCGGAAGAAGAATGAGGAACTCACTCTCGAATATGTGAACAAACTTTCTGATGTGTTCAGGTACATCCTTCAGAGCAACAGAAAGGTGATGGTTACGCTTGAAGAAGAACTTGGATTTCTGAAGGCTTTTATTTACATGATGGAGGTCCGTTTTGCAGGAAAGCTTATGTTTGTATCAGAGGTACCTGTCGATAAAAGGGATCTTAAAATTCCCGTTTTGTCGCTGCTTCCGCTTCTTGAAAACATAGTGCTCCATAACACGATCGACAGTGACCATAAAATGGAAGTGAGAATATGGCTCAATGAAGATTCGGAACTCGTGGTATCCAATCCTGTATTCCCGAAACTGGCACCTCCCGAAACAGGCGGTACCGGGCTTAAGAATCTCGAGAGCCGGTTCTGGCTGCTTCTGAACCGGAAGATCAAAATTGAAAATGACGGGAAAACATTTGCTGTATTTCTACCTTTAAAATGATCGACATGAGAATTCTGATCGTGGAAGACGAAACCGCAGCATGCGAAAACCTCGCAGTGATCCTTAAGGAGATAGAACCGGAGACTCAGATTGCAGGCTGTACAGAAAGTATAACCCAGACAGTCAGGTGGCTGAAAAACAACGAGATGCCCGATCTGATACTGATGGATATCCACTTGTCGGACGGATCGGCTTTTTCGGTTTTTGACAAACTGAACATTGAGACGCCGGTTATTTTCACAACCGCTTATGATGAATATGCCATTGAAGCCTTCAGGGTAAACAGCATTGATTATCTGCTGAAGCCCATCAAGACGGATGATCTGAAAAGGGCGCTGGAGAAATTCCGGAAACTATCAAGGCAGGATGTCTTGAAATATCTCACCCAGCTCAGCCAGCTGGCACCCAAGCAGGCATTCAGGGACAAGATCCTGATACCTTTAAGGGACCAGCTTCAGCCTGTTGGAATCGAAGATGTCTCGTGCTTTTATTCCACTGAAAAGAACACCAGAGTCTGCATGAAAAACGGGAAATGGTATTCATATCCGGGAACCCTTGAGCAGATTGAATCATCATTGAATCCCGAAGAATTCATCCGGGCCAATAAGCAATTCATAGTATCCCGCAGCAGTGTAAAAAATATCACTATTTGGTTCGACAGCCGCCTCCTGGTCACGCTCGACGTGGAAACTCCGGAGCGCATTTATGTTAGCAAAAACAGGGCGTCGGGATTCAAGGCATGGATTGTTAGAAAATCCTGAAACACATAATCCTGGAAATGACTGTATTGGATTGTTTCAGAAGTTGTTAAAAATTATTAAATGCTTATATGCCGATGATGTTGCAGAATATTATTTTGGAATTCGTAACGGTAGTTTTTATAAATTGCGAAGGCATTTCATAGACATATATGTTATCAGTAAAAAATAACAGGCTCCTCACAGGAGTATCGGCGGTGATATTTGCCACGGTGCTGGTCTGGTGGTTCGCTGATGACCACTATCCGGCTGAAATGGCACTTAGGGTCCCGGGCATGGATAACAGGCCGAAAATTGAACCACGTTCCGAGGAAATCATTGTCGGTGAGTTCTTCGACTCACTGGGTACCTTTGACGGAATGGTCCCCGGGGAATGGCCTAGGTTCAGGGGTGTCAATTTCGATAATATCGTAAAGGATACCTTTGCCATGGCAGAATCGTGGGATACCACAGGTCCTCCTGTGGTGTGGAAGGTCACACTCGGAGAAGGCTATGCAGGACCGGCTGTAAGTAACGGAAGGGTTTACCTGCTCGATTACAACGAAAGGAGAAAGGCCGACATGCTCAGGTGTTTCTCACTTAAATCCGGCACCGAGCTATGGCGGAGATGGTACAATGTTGAAATGAAGCGGAACCACGGATATTCACGAACCATTCCCGCTGTAACGGATAAGTACCTGGTAACTGTCGGACCAAGGTCGCATGTAATGTGTGTCGATCCGGTCACCGGCGATCTGTTCTGGACACTTGACATGGAAAAGGAGTTCGGCGTACCGGGAAGCTCAAAGGGAAAGATAACCCCTGACTTCTATTCGGGACAATGCCCCCTCATAGATAATGATGTCGCCATTCTTGCCCCCGGAGGCAAAGCCCTTATGATCGGCGTGAGGTGTTCCGACGGTGAGATACTGTGGCGTACCCCCAACCCCGACTCACTTATGATGTCGCACGGATCAATAATTCCCATGGTGATCCACGGACGAAAAATGTATGTATACAATGCTGTGGGAGGTGTTGTGGGTGTTGCAGCTGAAGGGAATGATGTCGGACGGGTTTTGTGGAAGACAAAAGAATGGAGCCCTGCTACAACAGCAGCTTCACCACTGTACCTCGGCAATGGAGAAATTGCGGTTTTCGGCAGCTATGGAGCTGGCGGCGGAAAATTGAAGATTGGTTTCGACGGATCAAACTATACTGTCAATAGTGTTGAGACCCACAAGGCCATGGAAGGAATTTCCAGTGACCAGCAGACGCCGATACTGACGGGGGACTATTTGTGGGCAGTTATGCCTGAAAACGCGGGACCGCTGAAAAAACAGCTTGTATCCTATCATAAGTCCGACCTCAGGAACATTTCATGGAGCAGTGGCAAGGACATGAGGTTCGGAAGAGGGCTGGGACCCTTTATAGTGAAGGACGACAGGCTGATACTTCTTGATGATGATGCAAACCTTTACATTTTCAAGCTTGAAGGTGCAACTGCAACCATGCTTTCTCACTATGATATTCTGGATGGTATTGAAGCCTGGGGGCCGATGGCCATTGCCGGAAATTACCTCATTCTTAGAGATGCAAGAAACATGGTTTGTCTTAATATAGGAACAGGAATATAACATGGGAAAGAAACCGGCTGCAATATTTTCTCTCGTAATAATCCTGGCATTTATGGGCTACATGATCTATGATGCTTCCAGGGGGACATCTGTTACAGGTGATCCGGAAGCAAGACCAGGTCAGGAATACATGGCAGACTGGAACGTTGTAAGGACCTATACAATCCCATCAGGTTCACTGACTTCGGTAGCGGTTACAAACAACGGGTTGGTGTTTCTGGGCGGCGGTTCATACGTTTTGGCCATGGATAATGACCTGGGCAGACTTTGGTCGGTCCAAACAGAAGAAAGTATAAATGCCCTTGCAGTTTCGGGCGATACAGTTTTTGCTGCAAGCCGTGAGCTTATTTACCTTGTTTCTCCTTCAGGGAAACTGATCGGCGAGTGGGGACCCTACGAGGGGGAATGCCTTATCACATCAATATCTGCTTCACCACGGCATGTGGTTTTTGCTGATGCCGGTAATAAAAGAGTATTTGTTCTTAATAAGGGTGGTGAAGTTATTACCATGATGGGTCAGGGCGACGAAAAATTTGTAATTCCCAGTCCTTATTTTGACGTTGCTGTGTCGGGCGATCTGGTTTTTGCAGCCAATACAGGTTACAGGAGAATTGAAACATGGACCATAGACGGGAGGAAGCTTTCCGGATTTGGGGAGCCCGGAACTGCTCCAGGAGCTTTCTGCGGATGTTGCAACCCTGTTCACTTTGCAGTTGTCCCGCAGGGATTTCTGACTGCAGAAAAAGGGATCAACAGGACTAAAATCCTTGATAGCGATGGTAAATTCGTTGAATTCGTGTCAGTGAACAACAACTTCAATCAATCGGTGCCGCTTGATGTGGCATCAGTTGACGGGGAAACAATATATGCTGCAAACAGCTTTGATAATACACTTTATGTATTCAGACGAAAATGAATAAAATGACAAGACCGGATTTTATTAAGAAGATTGCAAGAAGCCTCCTGCTTGCCTTTCTTGCTTTTCTTGCCATAGCTCTCGGATCGAAAACCGTCAACGGAAAAGACTGCTCTGCATGTCCGGGCAGGGGGCTCTGTTCAAGCGATAATGACTGCAGTAAATATTCAGAATAATGAATAACGACAAAAATAAATATCAATCAAGGAGAGATTTTGTCAGGAAAGCCGGCAAAGTTCTTGTTGCTGTACCGGTATTGGGATTGCCTGTTGTTCTTTCCACAAAAGTTACGACTGCAGGAACAGTATGGCAGATAGATCCGTACAAATGCAATACCTGCGGACAGTGCAAAACTCACTGCGTACTTACCCCCTCAGCTGTAAAATGCATGCATAATTTCCAGATGTGCGGCTACTGTGACCTGTGCGGCGGTTATCTGCGTCAGGGTGTCAGAACCATCAGTACAGGTGCGGAGAATCAGATGTGTCCCACCGGCGCAATAAACCGGAAATTTGTAGAGGAGCCCTACTTTGAATATACCATTAACGAAGATCTCTGCGACGGTTGCGGCAAATGTGTCAAAGGGTGCAAAGATTTTGGAAACGGTTCGCTTTATCTGCAGATAGATCAGAACCTGTGCGTTAATTGCAATGAATGTGCCATTGCAAGGAGTTGTCCGTCTGATGCCATTTCCAGAATCTCAGACAAAGTCCAGTATATTCCAAAAGAAAAAATTTAAGTGAAGGTGAAGAAGAAATTGCCATATATCCTGTTAATCTTCATGCTCGCATGGCATGTAGTTCTTTTTTCACAGGAAAGATTCCCCAGACCGGAATTTGAATCAGGTTACGTTTATCCCGAACATCAGGTGCCGGCCGACAGGGCTCCTGTCTGGGAATACATCGATCTTGTTGTGCTGGTTGGAGCTCTTTCGGCAGCGGCATGGCTGGCTCTTAAAAAACGTTCCCGGCAGGGACTTTTGTGGCTCTCTGTCTTCTCCCTTGCATATTTCGGTTTTTTCAGGGAAGGATGTGTCTGTTCAGTGGGTTCTGTTCAGAATGTGGCGCTTGCCCTCTTTAATAATGCTTATTCAATTCCGCTTACCGCTCTGCTGTTCTTTATAATACCCTTGCTATTTGCCCTCGCTTTCGGAAGGGTTTTCTGCGCCGGGGTATGCCCTCTGGGTGCGATTCAGGAACTGGTCGGATTCAGAACTGTCAAATTGCCGAAAGTGGTGGAATCAGTCATGATATCAATACCTTTTGTATATCTCGGCATTTCGGTTCTTTCGGCTGCTACAGAAAGTCAGTTCCTTATATGCCGCTATGATCCCTTCGTGGGAATATTCAGACTCGATGCCCCTTATACCATGGTTATTTTCGGAGCATTGCTGCTTGTTGCAGGGATATTCATCAACAGGCCGTATTGCAGATATCTTTGTCCTTACGGCGTTCTCCTCAATATTTTTTCTAGGTTCTCCAACAGGCATCTGACCATTACACCTGCCGAATGTACCAACTGCAGGCTTTGTGAGGATGTATGCCCGTATGATGCAATTCTTCCATCAGATATCGGACGTCCTGTGCTTGAACCGGAAAAGGAAAGAAAGCGATTCCTGACATATGTCCTGCTTGTCCCTGTTTTTGCAGCTGCGGGCGCTGTAATTTTCGGAACCCTCTCCCCTGTCTTTACCGGACTGAACAGCGATGTCAGACTTGCCAGGGAAATCAGGGCTGAAGTGGAACAGGGCATTCCTGCAATATCACAGGCTGCACTGGGATTCAAGGAAGCAGGCACCACCGAAGCTGAATTGTTCGAGAAAGAAATACGAATTCACGAACGCTTCAAAAAAGGTTCAATATGGATGGGATTATTCCTGGGTGTTTCGTTTGGGCTAAGCCTTGTTTCGTTGTCGACAAGAACCAGAAGAACGGAATATCTGCCTCACAAGGGCAAATGCTACAGCTGTGGAAAGTGTTTCCAGTATTGCCCCGTACATTTAAATAAGATTAAGAATGATAAAGCTTGATGAAAAGGATCTGAAGATTCTCAGGGGGATTAGCACCGGTGCAGGGATTTTTACACTGATTGTAGCCCTGACAATGCTTTTAAGCATAATCCAATTGAAAGCTCTCGATCCTCTTGACAACCCCGCCATAGTTTCGGTCAAGGAGGAATTTGACAGGGATCATGAAAATGCTGTTAAAGCTGAGCAGGTAAGGGCGCTCGACCTTATGGCCAGAAAAGCTTATTTCTCTTCCCGCCGGCAGGTCGAAACGGGTTCCTGGCTGCTGATAGCCGGTGCTGCGATATTTGTCGTGTGTCAGAGACTGATAGCCGGTGCTGAAAAAAACCTTCCTCCCTTTCCCGGAGAAAAAACGGATCAGGTCTCGGAAAAAGCAAGGTATGCAAAATATCTTGCAGGCACAGTGGCTGTTCTGACTGTGGCCGCAATAGTTTCTTCATTCATATTGCGGAAGGATCTTCCTGATCTTTCAGGAAGGAGAACAGCAAGAGCAGAAAAGAGTGATAAGAAGCAGGAAAAGGACGATATCCCCGCTTTGCTTCCTGCAGTTGCTTACTCTCCCGATCCAGTCAATTTTCCTTTTTTCAGAGGACAGGATGGAAGAGGTATTGCCGGAGGGACAGGTTATCCGGTTGAATGGAGCGGTGAAAGCAGCACAAATGTAAAATGGAAAACAAGCATTCCCAGGAATGGAAAGAGCTCACCCGTAATCTGGGGCGATAAACTTTTTGTTACAGGTGCAGAGGGCAATATATGCGAGGTTTATTGCCTCGACAAGAATACAGGGAAGATATTGTGGACCGCACCGGCCTCAGGGCTTCAGGGTCAACCGGAGGCACCACCTGAAACCGATCATGAAACCGGGATCGCTGCACCGACTGCAGCCACTGACGGAAATTCAGTTTGCGCCATTTTTGCCAACGGGAACCTGGTGTGCCTCGATATGGATGGGAAACCAAGATGGGGGAAAAACATAGGAACTCCTGCCAATGTGTATGGTTATTCATGCTCTGTAATAATGTACAATGGTATTCTGATAGTTCAGTTTGATTCGGACGAAAAAGTCGCAATGATGGGATTTGATACTGCAACCGGTGATCTTAAGTGGGAAACAATCAGAAGAGGAAGATCGACATGGGCTTCTCCTTCGATTGCAACCTTCAACGGAATTCCCCAGGTTCTCATAAATGGAAATCCCGAGGTTGCCTCATTCGATCCGGCTACCGGTAGTGAATTATGGGCACTCGAGGTCCTGAGCGGCGATGTGGCTCCTTCTCTTGCCATCAACAGCAATTTTGTTTATGCCGTAACTGATTATGCACGCCTGGCTGCTGTGAAGCCCGGACCTGGACCATCAATAGTGTGGGAAGACAACATGTTCACTTCAGATGTTTCAAGTCCGGTTGCAAACGACCAGTACCTATTCATTGCAACCGGTGTGGGCGACCTTGCATGCTACGATGCAATCAAGGGAGATACGCTCTGGACGCATTATTTCATGGACCAGTTCTATGCTTCGCCAATCATTGCAGAGGACAGGGTCTATTGTCTCGACAGAAGCGGATTGATGCATATCGTAAAAGCCGGTCCGGAATTCCAGCTGATTGCTGAATCACCCATTGGAGAACCTTCCGACTGCACACCGGCATTTTCAGACAAGAATATTTACATACGAGGGAGAAACAATATTTTTTGCATTTCACAAAATTGAAAGAGGAAAACAAACATACAGGTACGTGTAGCTGCAACTCCGGCGCCATTTCCGTCGAAGAGATAATCTCGGTGGTTGACGCCGTTGTAAGGGAAACCGGTACAGGGAAGGACAAGGTGATACAGGTACTTCAGGAAGTACAGAAAAGGCTTAATTATCTTCCTTCGGAAGCTCTTAAGTATATCTGCAGTGTTACAGATATCACCCACGGGCAGATATCAGGGGTTTCAACCTTTTATTCCCAGTTCAGGCATATTCCCTCAGGGAAGCACACTATAAAAATATGCTCAGGGACTGCATGCCATGTGAAGGGATCAGAACTGATAGCCGATGCCTTCAAAAGGGATCTGAAGATAACAGACGAGAAGAACAGCTCTCCTGACAATCTTTTTTCCATAGAGGAGGTTGCCTGTCTTGGGTGCTGTACGCTTGCACCGGTTGTTCAGATTGACGAAAAGACCTATGGTCACGTGAAACCAACACAGGTGGATGAGATCGTATCTGATTTTCTGCACTCCGTATCGAGGAAAAGCGATCAGAAAAAAGAACCAGAACGGGAAGCTTTTGAAGCCGAAGTCCGCATAGGACTGGGATCATGCTGCGTAGCCGGCGGAAGCAGGGATATCCTGGGAAAGCTTCTCGATGTGAGAGAATACTATGATCTTAATATTAAAGTAAAACCCGTTGGATGCGTGGGCGTCTGCAACCAGACTCCCCTTCTTGAAATTGTTTCCGGAGGAAAGGAAAGTTCAAGATACACCAATGTGAAAAAGGACCAGGTGGAAGAAATTATCCTGAAACATGTTCAGCCAAAATCCCTTGACAAGAGACTGAGATTCAGGATCAATAATATTGCCGATACCTTTCTCTCCGACGACATGGTCTACAGCCCCGTGAATCTTCCGGTTGATACCAGGGAACAGACTCTTAATAATTTTCTAAGCACACAATATCACATAGCAACCCTGAACGGCGGTGTCATGCGGCCTGATTCCTATGATGAATATGCGCTTCTTGACGGATACAGGGCCCTGAGCGCTGTGCTGAAAGCCAATAATCCCGCCGAAGTGATAAAGGTGATCACCGACAGTGGTTTGAGGGGACGAGGCGGTGCAGGATTCCTGACAGGAAAGAAATGGGAGATATCCTCAGCGATGAAGGAAAAACCAAAGTACGTGGTTTGCAATGGTGATGAGGGCGATCCCGGAGCTTTCATGGACAGGATGATACTCGAATCATTTCCGTTCAGAATAATCGAAGGAATGCTTATTGCCGGATTTGCCACCGGTGCCGACCGTGGTATATTTTATATCAGGGCAGAATATCCCCTGGCGGTTTCACGTGTTAGAAATGCACTTAAAATATGCAAGGAAAGGGGAATAGTAGGGAACAAGATTCTGAATTCGGATTTTTCATTCGACATAGAAATTTTTGAGGGCGCCGGAGCTTTTGTTTGCGGCGAAGAAACAGCACTTATCGCCTCACTTGAGGGAAAGAGAGGAACTCCGCACCTCAGACCTCCTTACCCTGCGGTAAAGGGTTATAAGGGGCGTCCCACACTAGTGAATAATGTTGAGACTCTATCGCTTGTCCCATGGATAATTAATAATGGCTCACGGAAATTCAGTGATATCGGAACCGAAAAAAGCAAGGGTACTAAAGTATTTGCACTCGCCGGAAAGGTTGCGCGGGGAGGACTCATTGAGGTTCCAATGGGAACTACCATCCGCGATATAGTTGAGAAAATCGGCCATGGTGTTCCGGAAGGAAGAACTTTCAAGGCGGTTCAGATCGGGGGACCTTCAGGAGGTTGCATCCCTGAACGTCTGGCCGATACTCCCGTTGACTATGAGGAGCTGACACGGCTGGGCGCCATGATGGGTTCCGGGGGAATGGTCGTTCTTGACGATACTGATTGCATGGTCGACATGGCAAAATACTTTCTTGAGTTCACACACAAGCAGTCGTGCGGAAAATGCACCTACTGCCGCGTCGGAACGAAACAGATGCTGGAGATTCTGACAAGGCTGACTCAGGGAAAAGCGACTATCGGAGAACTGGATGAACTTGAAAAATTATGCTTCGATGTTCAGAAAGGCAGCCTTTGCGGCCTGGGGAAAACTGCTCCAAACCCGGTAATAACAGGACTGAGATATTTCAGGGATGAGTATGAGGCACACACGAAAGGGATATGTCCTTCAAAGAGATGCAGGGAGCTTGTTAAATATGATATAACCGACAAATGTACCGGATGCACGAAATGTGCACAGGATTGTCCGGTTGATGCAATTCCGTTCAAACCTTATGAAAAACATGTTATCGATCAGTCTATTTGCACCAAATGTGATAACTGCAGGTTGGTCTGCCCGGAGAATGCCATTGAACTAGTGTATGAAAGAGATGAAAATCAGAATTGATAATACCGAGGTAGAAGTTAGTGAAGGTCAGACTGTTTTTGAGGCAGCGCGGATTGCAGGTATTGAAATCCCCACTCTGTGCCACAAAGATGGAATTGAACCCTATTCCTCCTGTATGGTCTGCATGGTAAGGGACAGGAAGCGGAACAATTTCATTCCGTCATGTTCTGCTCTGGTACAGGAAGGAATGGATATTGATGCTTCCGGGGATGAGGTGATGAGCCTCAGAAAAAATGCGGTGACTCTCCTGCTCTCGGAACACAGGGCGGAATGTGAGGCCCAGTGTCGTGTTGTCTGCCCAATGGGATATAATATCCCTCTTATGAACAGACTCCTGATTGCCGGTGAATATGAAGATGCAGCCGAACTTGTAAGGTCTGAAATGAAAGGCGGCGAACTGAATTGTATCACCTGCAAGGCTTTTTGCGAAAATGCCTGCAGAAGAAAGAGAATTGACACACCTGTATCAATAAGGAACACCAGGATTTTTATAAGCAGGAATCTGCCTCAACCACAAAAATATGCAGAGTCACCGCTTTATTCAAAGACCGATATAAGAAAAAAATTTTCATCAAGAGTCGGCAATCTTGATCAGGCTGAGCAACTTGAATGGGTGAAGGAATGCCCTGAAAAGCTGATCCGCCACAGGGAAATTACCGACTATGCCGCGGCCGCCGGCGAAGCTGCAAGCTGCATGCATTGCGATTGCCGCGCTTCAACCGGCTGTAAATTGAGATATCTGGCAGAGAGATTTTCACTTAAGGACCCCAAGGGGAAATTCATTAATGCCCCGGCGGCAAAGAAAATTAATCATAAAACCGGCCTGATTTTTGAAAATGCAAAATGTATTAAGTGCGGACTGTGTGTAAGGGTGGTGGATGATTCTGCTAAGGAACCGGCACTGTGCTTTATCAACAGAGGGTTTGTTTCGTTAATATCGGAACCTCTTACTGTTGAGTATGAGGATATACCGGCTTCAGTAGCGAAGAAATGCGTGGAGGTATGCCCGACCGGTGCACTGGCGTTTTTTAACGGAAACAGCGGAAAATGAAAAGATCCTTCATCATATTATTAATGTTGCTTTCAATATATCTGGCAGGCTTTACACAGACCTCCGGCCAGGAATGGCCTTTATTCAGAGGAAAGGGTGATCTGGCAGGAAGCACATCAACTGAAGTTTCTACAAGGCCTTCACTTATCTGGAGCCTGCCAGCCACCGGAAGAACCAAATCCTCACCTGTGGTCAGCGGCGGAATGATATTCTTCGGAAATGACAAGGGAACTGTAATTGCGGTCGGGACCGATGGCAAAATAAGATGGAGATATGAAGGAGGATCGGCAGCAGAGGCTCCTCCGATGGTTTACGGCGACAAGGTGATCATTGGATTCAACGACGGAACACTTCATGCAATAAACAGGACAAGCGGCAAACCAGCATGGAAATACAAAACCGAAGGACAGATATCCGGATCAGCCAATGCCTGGTCGACGGCAAAAAAATCAGGTATAGTTGTCGGCAGCTATGATTATTACCTTCATTCAGTTGATCCATCCAACGGATTGCTGCAATGGAAACTCGAAACCATGAACTATGTCAACGGAACTCCTGCTGTATCGAACAATAATATAGTTTTCGGAGGCTGCGACGGATTCATCAGGGTGGTTGACGCCTTTACTGGAAGGGAAAAGGATACTATCGAAATCGGAACATATATTGCTTCATCCCCTGCCCTCTCGGGTGGCAAAGCCTGTTTCGGCGATTATGACGGAAATTTCTTTTGCGTCGACCTGCTGACGGGAAAACTTGCATGGGAGGTTCCGGCTGGTGAAACATCGGGATCAGTTGTAGCTATTCCCGCAATCGGAAGAAACTCAGTCATCATAGGAAACGAAGATAAATACCTTTACTGTTATGATATCATAACAGGTAAACTTAACTGGAAATTCCGGACTAACGGCAGAATTACAGGCTCGGCTGTTGTTACACCCTCAAAAGTACTCTTCGGCAGTGCTGACGGGAATGTTTATCTGCTTGGAATAAATGACGGTAAAAAGATATGGAGCTTCAATGCCGGATCGGCGGTAAGCAGTACTCCGGCGGTAACAGAGGACAAATTCTATATCCTGACTGAGGATGGCCGTCTGCTTGCTTTTGGCACCAAATAAACGACGATGATCGAACATAATCCGTCCTGTTCAGTTATATGTGAACAGCTTCCGGTGTACCGGATCATTTTGAAGCGATTGTTAAGATACATCTGAATACATGAAAATAGTTTATTTGATAACCGGATCAGGAGGATCCTTTTATTGCGGAAACTGCTACCGCGATATGCTTTATGTCCGTGCCATAAGAAAGGTTCCCGGGATCAGCGCAAGTGCCATACCTCTTTACCTTCCTCCTGACAAAACAACAAGCAGTGAAAGCGGCTTTGATAAAAACGTGTTTTTCGGAGCAATCTCAATGTTCCTCAGGGAAAAAGTCCCTTTTCTTAGGAACATGCCTGCTTTTTTTGACAAGATATTGGATTCCAAACTGTTTCTGAGGTTTGCTGCCAGGATGTCAGGTACAACGAGCACAGAAGGATATGAGGAACTCACAATAAGTATGATCGAAGGGGATAATGCCTTTCGGAGGGCTGAGGTCGACAGGCTGGTAAGATATCTGGTCAAGGACGGAAAGCCCGACATAATACATCTCTCAAATGCCCTGATTCTTGGAATAGCCCGTCAGCTAAAAAAACGGATTGATGTAAAGGTCGTATGCTCTCTGCTTAACGAAGACGACTGGATAGATGACATGGACGAACCGTTCCGTTCGAGGGCATGGCAGATGATAGCCCGGGAAGCCGGTTATGTTGATGTGTTCGTTACTCCCAGTATTTACTATCGTGAACTTTTCAAGAGCAAAACAGGACTTAAGGGTGAAAATGTTCACGTCGTTCCGCTAGGCTTTGATCCCGAAGCCGACAAAACAGAAAGACCGGAGCGGGAACCATCTTCAATTGGTTTTTTCAGCCGGATGAACAGCTATAATGGCATTGATAAGATCGTGGATGCTTTTATTGAGATGAAAAAGGAAGATCAGATACCCGCACTGTCACTGAAGGTATGCGGAGGCTTCACCGGAGTTGATAAAGACTTCATTTCAGCCCAGATAAAGAAGATCAGGGAAAACAAGCTCGAGAAATCGGTGAAGATATATCCCCAGTTTGAGGGCGAGGGAAAAATGAGTTTTTTCAGAGATGTTGATATTGTTAGCGTACCGGTAAGAAAATATGACGGATACGGTCTTTACCTTCTTGAAGCCAATGCTTCTGGGGTACCTGTGGTCCAACCTGCTACGGGAGCATTTCCCGAGATAGTGCAGCGGACAGGAGGAGGTATTGTGTATTCTCCAGATACTGTTGGTGCGCTGGCTGAAAACCTAACCAGACTTCTGAAGGACAGGAAAATGCTTATCGCTCTGGGCAGGAAGGGAAGCCTTATGGTAAGACAGGAGTTTTCACTGGAGAAAATGTCTGCCGGGTTGTCAGAAATTTATAAAAAAGCCATGCAATGATGCTAGCACTGAAGAATATTTCAAAATCGTTCATGCAGCGGGGCCTTGTTCTGAACGACCTCCATCTTGAAGTCAACGAGGGAGATACAGTATCCATTTCAGGTCCCTCCGGCTCCGGGAAAACCACTTTGCTGAATATTATTGGACTTCTGGACCGTCCCGACAGGGGAGAAGTTTTATACAGGGGACAAAATGTGCTTGGGTATAATCAGGAAGAGTCAGCCCTGTACAGGAACAGAAACATTGGCTTTGTCTTTCAGGATCATCTGCTTCTCCCCTATCTTACCGTTCTGGAAAACATCCTGCTCCCTCTTCTTGCATCCTTTACCTCTGACCACGATTACAGGCAGAAGGCCGATGAGGCGCGAAGAATGATTGAAAAAACGGGCATAACCGGAATTGAATCCAAATACCCCTACCAGATATCCGGAGGTGAAGCTCAGAGGGCTACACTTGTCAGGGCGCTTGTCAACCAGCCCTCTCTTCTCCTGGCCGATGAACCAACCGGTTCGCTCGACAGACGGAATGCTGAGAATCTTGGGAACCTCCTGGCTGACGTGAACCGGGAGTATGGCACCACACTGATCCTGGCCACTCACTCACAGGAACTGGCCGACAGAATGAAGGTTCAGTACAGTCTTTCAGAAGGGAGACTAACCGATGGAAAACACTGATAATTGAAAAATGAAGCTAAGCCTCTTTCAGATAGTTTTACGATCCTTAAAACATAATTTCAGGGGGTATCTCTACCAGGTTATAATCATTATACTGCTTACGGGCGTTGTAACTGGTTCACTGATGACCGGCAAATCCGTTCGCAACAGTTTGAAAAAGACTTCTTTTGAAAAACTTGGCAACACAGGAACCCTGCTGAGTTCAGGCATCCGGTATTTCGATCCGTCCCTTTCCGAAAGAATATCAGCAGAAACCGGCGTCTTATCAACCGGAGTTCTTGAACTTGACGGATACTCCCAGAATTTTTCAACCCAGCAATTAGCTCCGCAGGTAAAAATATTCGCGGTTGACGATAATTTCTTTCCTTTTCACGGAATTGACGATATCACCGTTTCCCGCGGCGAAGTTGCAATAAACAGAAAACTCGCAGATTATCTGGATGTAAAACAGGGTGACGAGTTGATTATCAGGTTCAATTCGATCACAGACATACCGGCCGATGCACCGTTTTCTCCCGGCAAGGTGTCGAACCCATCAATAGTCCTGAGGATTGGCAATATACTGGAACCTGCTTCTGCAGGCAATTTTTCCCTGGGCATCAGCCAGCTTATTCCGATGAACATTTTCATCAACCGTTCGGAACTTATAAATGCCGAAGGCGAAATTCCTGACATTAACAGACTCCTTTTCGACAGCCGTAGCGGATTAACTCCCGGTCTGGTTGAAGAAGCATTCAGGAAAATAATAAGACCTGAAGATGCCGGATTCTCACTCAGACATATCCCTGCCACTGGCGGATACGAGCTTGTAACCGACCGTATTTTCATCGATCAGTTTCAGGTTGATGAGATACAAAGTAAGGTGAGCCCCGCCTTTCCTGCCATTACCTATCTGGCCAACAGTATCAGCAAGGGTGAGAAATCAACCCCATATTCTTTTATTTCAGCTCTTGATCCTTTATTGTACGAGGACGTACCCAAAGGAAACACAATAGTTATAAACGAATGGCTCGCGGAAGATACAGGAGCTAAAACCGGAGATACAATCCGGGTAACCTGGTTCTCGCCCGATCCGATGAACCGGCTTACTGAAGAAAGGATGGATTTCGTTGTCGGGAAGATAGTTTCAATGAAAGATATCTGGTCTGATTCCCTTCTGATGCCTGCGTTTCCCGGCATAGCCGGAAGCGAATCGTGCACTGACTGGGATGCCGGTGTGGAGATCGACATGAGTCTTATAAGGGACAAGGATGAGGATTACTGGAACCGTTTCGGGGGCACTCCCAAAGCCTTTATCAGCTATGAGAAAGGAAGGGAACTGTGGGCCGGGAATTTTGGACCGGCTACATCCATACGATTTAAAGCAGAAATATCTGAAAATGAATTACGGGAGAAACTGACAGGTTCGCTCGATCCTTCACTGTCGGGATTTTCGGTATCCGATCTCAGGCAGGAATCTGCACTGGCTGCCAGCAAGAGCGTTGATTTCAGCACTCTTTTCCTCGGACTTGGATTCTTTATTATCTTGTCGGCCTTCATACTTCTCATTCTGGTTGTATCTACACATTATGAATCAAAGAAAGACGAAGTAACGACACTCTTTTCCCTGGGTTTTACAAACAGGAGAATAGAAAAACAACTGTTCCTTGAGACGAGTCTTACAGCTTTGGCCGGAGCATTGACAGGCGCTCTGGCGGGAGGATTCTTCAATGTGATCATAATAAAAGCACTGAATTCAGTGTGGCAGGGTGCTGTTCAGACTAATACCCTTGTCTCTAGCTTTGATGGATGGTCATTTCTAATCGGTTTCGCTTCCACAATGGCCATCATTCTTATCATCCTTAAAATCAGGTCTTCCAGGTTTCTTAAGCATCTCAGGGAGGCAGAAACAGGAAGAACCGTGAAACCTTCATCAAGGCTTAACTTGATTGCCCTTCTGGTAACGGCTTCTGTGACAGCAGTAACAATAGTGCTGTCATTCTTTCTTACCGATCATGCTACAGTGCTTTCATATATCGGTGGAGTTCTGATTTTCGCTTCCTTTATCCTGCTCCTCAGGCAGTATTATTTAAGACCCGGACTTTCAGGAGAGAATATTCTCAGGAACAGCGGGCAGGTTTCGGATGCTTATTATTCGTTTCACCCTTCACAGGCAATAGCTCCTGTCCTTTTTCTGGCTGCAGGACTTTTTGCAGTGATCATCACGGGAGCCAACAAAATGAGCATCAGCGACAATATGCTTAAACCTTCGGGCGGCACGGGAGGATATCTGCTCTGGGGTGAGTCGTCGGTCCCGCTTAAGGGTACCCTGACAAGTGACGCCGGACGGAAGGAATTCGGTCTCGACGATCCGGAAATGTACGGACTATCTATATTACAGGGACGGAAAACAGCGGGTAACGATGCCAGCTGCCTGAATCTGAATCATATTGCCTCACCTCCACTGCTGGGGATCGATCCTTCTGAATTCATAAGGAAGGGATCCTTTTCGTTTGCAGTGGCCATGAAAGGCATTGAGGAATCAAACCCGTGGGAAACCCTGAGTAAGCCTCCCGTCGACGGTACAATTTATGGTATAGCCGACCAGACCGTAATGCAATACGGTCTGATGGTAAAAGCAGGCGATACCCTGCTTATCAGAACTGAGAGCGGACAGGTTTTGAATGTTGTTCTGTCGGCCGGATTAAAATCTTCGGTATTTCAGGGATTTGTCCTTATCGGAATTGAAAACTTCAACAGGTATTTTCCCTCCATAGCGGGAAGTCAGATATTTCTAGCTGATGGAAACCGTGAGATGACGGATGATTATATAAACACTCTTGGCGACCGGCTTGCAGAGTATGGAGTCCACTTCGAACCTGCAGCCGACCGGCTTGCTTCGTTTTTTGTGGTGACCAATACTTATCTGTCGGTGTTTACAATACTTGGAGGAATAGGAATGATACTCGGAGTTGCAGGGATCGGCCTGATCCTGATAAGAAATTTCAATAACCGCAGAAGGGATTTCGGACTTATGCTGGCCGAAGGTTTTTCACTGAAAAGCATCAGAAAAATGATTTTCAGCGAACACATTTTAATTCTTATTGCAGGTATTGTAACCGGTCTTGTTTCAGCTCTTGTTGCAACCAGACCCTCGCTCGCAAATGATGCAGGCCTTCCCTGGCTTACAATACTGGTCATGATAGTTCTGATTCTGGCAACCGGCGTAGCAGCTCTTCTCTTTTCAGTAAGGTCGGTTAAAACGGATGCCCTCATCAGCAGGATCAGGAGGGAATAACTTCTACTTTTTACCTACTGCGATCAGGTGGTGCTGGGTTCTGAAATAAATCATTCCCCCGGTAATTGCAGGAGCGGTCATGCATATATCATTCATGGGAATTTCTGCCAGGAGGTTAAAAGAACTTCCATCCCTGATTATGTACACTGTTCCTTCTTCATCAACAATATAAATCCTGCCGTCAGAAGCTACAGGTGATGCAATAAAGCTTTTCGCACCGCCAAGCTTCGCGTTGTAGACCTCTTTTCCTGTCAGAGGATCGATGCAGTTTATTGCTCCGTTCCAGTTAACATTATAAAGAAGATTCCTGTAAAGAAGCATTGTATGCATATATGAACCGCCCCGGGGCTGACTCCAGACGACCCCCTGGTTTGTGGTTTCATTTTCCTTAAGGGTAATATCTCCGGAGGCACTTGTTTTTACAGCCATTATTGGAGAGCTCTTGCCATGTGCACTATTGAAATAAATCAGATTATTCCCGGTTATCGGAGTGGGGATCTGGATATCTCCCCCGCCCGACATTCTCCAGACCTCTTTCCCTGTCTCGAATTCATAACCACCCCTGTGCTTGAATCCGTTTACGGCCACATAGGTCTTTCCTTCGTTAGTATAAATATTTGGTGTGCACCATCCCGGATACTCATCCCTTGAGGATTTCCATAATTCCTTTCCCGTTTTGACATCATAGGCGGCCAGAAAGGAGTTTTCCAGCACGTCGCACTGAATAATTACAACACCATTGTGAATCACCGGTGAACTTGCAAATTCCCATTCTGCATTCTTCATTATGAAAAAAGAGGACCTGAGAACTCCGAAGTTCTTCTGCCATAACAGTTTTCCGTTTATGTCGTAGCAATAAAGTCCTTCTGATCCGAAAAAAGCCACTACATGTTGTCCGTCAGTGGCAGCAGAGGAGTTGGCATGAGTCGATTTGGGATGCCTTTTTATTTTCGGTATGCCCGTGTATGATGTCCTTTCCCAGATAATCCGCCCGTTATTTTTATTGATGCAAAAGACCTTCCATTCATGAACGGATGAGTCACTTACCGGCGTCACATCGCCGTAAAGGCCCGGTTTAAAACCGGCCTTATCCGATTCACTGACTGCTGTTGTAAGGAATAACTTGTTTCCCCAAATTACCGGGCTGGATATCCCCATGCCCGGGATATCAGTTTTCCATCTTATGTTCTCAGATTTGTCGAAGTCGAATTTTTCCGGAAGACTGGCATTATCGAGCACCCCTGAAGAAAAATATCCCCTGTAAGACGGCCATTGACGTTCGGGACGCTCCTGAGAAAATCCTCCTGAAGACAAAATTATACTTAATAGCAGAGCAAGCATAGAAAAATTAATGATTTTCATAATGCGATGAACCTTAATTGTTTTGAACAGCTAATATAGAAAATCAGAGGGGAACCTCCAACTGTTGCGAAATATTAAAGCTTTATACTGTAATTAACAGAAATAATATTCATGTCCAGCATGTCCGGAAAGAAATCGCGCTGGAACATATATTCGATTTCAATAGCATGCTTTTTTGTGATATTGTAATCAATACCACCTGTAAATCTCTGTTTTGTTACAGTTCTTGTTCCTGAGTCGAATACAGGCAGGAAGAGTTCCGCAGATATAAAGGGGTTAACAGGGAATTTTGGTATATCATAAGCGCCTTTAAGCCTTACCCGGAAAGTCTCTTTTGACTCCCTGTCATTCTCATCCCTGAAGTAAGTCTTGAAGCGCTGCTGAAACCTCAGACGGCCTGAAATGTCAAGATCGCCTATGGTTGTTTTTGCCCTGAAGTCTGCAAACCATTTATGACGAGGATGAAAGTTATCATCTTTCTCCATCATTTCGGTTAACCTGTAAGTAAGTCCGGCCGAGAGATGATCATTGATTTTGTAACCCAGTCCGGCATCAATGAATACTTCCTCTATTTCTCCTGCATCGTGATATGTTCTCAGATTGATGTCAGCTTCAAAATCCAGATCTTTGGCTATTTCCTTCTGTGCTGCAATCGAATACCAGATGCCAAAATCCTTGTCCTGGGCATACGTGAAAACTGCCGTGCCTGCAAACATCAGTATAATAAGAATTCTTCTTGTCAAATTTGTCATTTTACGCAAGGTATTCGGTAAGTCCCAGATTTAGTTCCGGCTCTTTGTCGTTCAATGACTTATATATAACAAGGGCGGCGCCGAGCGCTGTAGAGTTACTTATCATTGATGTGAAAACCTTTCTGGATGAAAAGGCTCTGGCAATAAGCTTAAGGAATATTTTGTTCTTTGCGAACCCACCGGTGATATAAAAATTAACTATATCATCCCTCTCAGGAAGGATCAGTCTTATAGCTTCCTGCGCGAGATCAGCAAGTTCAATCATAAGCTGATGATAAGCTTCATCAAAGGATTTGAAGTCGAAAAGGTCTATTTTCTCCCTGTATTCCCTTGAACCCGGACCACTCTGGAAGAATGCTCTCCTGTCGCCATGATACCTGTTTTCCAGCATCCTGATCAGATCAGCATCATATTTGACATTCCTGTAGAAATCCTCGGTAGTCCTGAAATGCTCATTCAGCATTCTGACACCAGTGTCATGCATGTTTCCCAGAAATAGTCTGGATGACTTGACTGGCTGTCTTGTGATGCTCATATAGCAAAGACAATCATTGTCGAGTTGTTCAGCTGTAAGTTTCTCATTGTTGAAAGGATTCATGCTGATGCACCAGGTCCCGGTGGAGACCAGCAGGAATTTGCCCCTGTCGCCCGAGAAGTAAGGAGCAAGTGATGATGAACTATCGTGTATTCCTATTCCGACATTGACCTTTTTTCCTTCTATCTCGACAACAGTATGGGTTGTTACAGGGACGGGTTCAGGAATACTCAGGCCGAATTCGGTTACCCATGAGTGATACTTCATGTTATCGAAATCCCACAAAGCAGTATGGCAGCCAATAGAGGTGTGTTCCGAGCATATCTTTCCGCTAACCAGGTAAGAAAGATACTGCGGAAGATGCAGAATATAGTGCACCTTGTCAAAGACCTCCGGTTTAGTGGTTTTCAGCCACAGAATCTGGATACCCGAATTAAGCATTCCCAGGGCGGGAGAAGCAGTTCTCCTGCAAAATTCATCTTGTCCTCCGTACCTCCTGTAAAGCCGCTCCGGTATCTTTTCATCAATCGGCTTGAGGTAATTGTAAGCCGGACCTATCCTTTTGCCATTTTCATCAAGGTAGACAATCGTAGCTCCATAAGTGGCGAAATTAAGGGCTGTAAGGTCGTATTTATCTGAATGGACCAGCTTACGGATCGACTCATCTATCCATCTTTCAATATGTTCTATGTCGTCGCATTCAAATCCGTCATCATCGACTTTCTCTGCAACCCTCGTCTCCTGTTCCATAACGAGCTTGAGGTTGTAATCAAACAGAAGAAGTTTCTTGTTGGTCTTCCCTACGTCAAAAATCGCAATTACTTTCTCCTTCATTTTAGCGGTTTCCTGATTTATCTGATGGTATAGATAATAAACTGATTTTTCTGAGATTTATTCCAAGAAGAACACCTGCTCGAGTGGAATGCTTACCGGGGAGTTGTCGGGGTTGGTCTCCATTATGTCAGCCATGTATTTCCACCACTTCTTCACAATTTCCTCTGTTCCAAGATCCTGCGAAGAACTTTCTCCTGATTGTTCCTGATAGGCAAACAGAATGTTCGTCTCTTCATCGTAAAAAATCGAATAATTGCCAACTCCCTGCCCCTTAAGTAATTTTACCAGCTCTGGCCAAATTTCACCATGACGCTTTTTATATTCTTCCTTAAAACCGGGATACAGTCTCATCTTAAATGCAAATCTTTTCATCACTTACTATCTTCTGTATTAAACAATGAAATAAAACGTTTTAACTATCGTAATTTGTGCCTCAACCAAAATAAATGACCTGTCTTAGCCTGTAAATACCTGACCGGGAAGCTGTCATCTGCCCTATTAAACGGGTTGATCCGTAAAACTCCTGTATCAGCATTATTTGATTGAATCAAGGTCGATTTCAGACTGAATTTATAAAAAGTATAAAAATAATCAATTTACGCTTCTGATTTAAGATAAAATTGGATAAATTTCAAAACTTGAATTTCAAACCCTAAATACTCTGAATATGAAATCTTTAAGACTATTATTTTTGTTGTTGACAGTTCCTGCTCTGGCATTTTCGCAGGATCTTTTCGTTTACGACCTTAGCTGTGAACACAGGACGAACCCGGTCGGGACCGATGTTTCCAATCCCCGCCTGTCCTGGAAGATAGGCTCTGATGCTTACAATGTTATGCAATCAGCCTACTCGGTCAGGGTTTCAACCAGTCCAAAATTCACTTCTTCATCAATGGTCTGGCAATCAGGAAAGGTAGCATCCGATGAATCGGTCCTTATCCGGTATGCAGGACAGGATCTTAAGCCGGGTCAGAGGTATTACTGGCAGGTAAGGGTTTGGGATAACAGAGGCAAAGCCTCAAAATGGAGTGAAACAGCTTTCTGGGAGACCGGACTTATGTCGCAGGTTAACTGGAAGGCAAAATGGATCGAGATGGAAGGCGATACCAACAGATACTCCCCTTCCCCTCATTTCAGAAAAGAATTCACTATCAGCAAGAATATAGCAAATGCTACTGTTTACGTAACATCACACGGATTTTATGAGCTTCATCTTAACGGGAAAAAAGTCGGGGACCAGGTGCTTACACCCGGATGGACCACTTACGGAAAGAGGATACAATACCAGGTTTTTGATGTAAGCGGTCAGCTGACCAAAGGTAAAAATGCTGTCGGTGCCGTACTTGGCGACGGATGGTACCGCGGAACACTTGCCTGGGGTAACAACTGGGCAGTATATGGAAAAAGACTCGGACTTCTGATGCAGCTCAGGATAGTATATACCGATGGAACAGAGGAACTCATTGTTACCGATTCGTCGTGGAAGGCCAACAATGACGGAGCCATCAGAAAAAATGACCTTTATAACGGGGAAATATATGATGCTTCGAAAAAACTTACCGGATGGAACCTGCCTGACTATGATGACTCGAAGTGGCAGCCGGTAAGGATCGGTAACTACAACAACAATATAGTAGCATCTGAAGGAGCTGCAATCAGAAAGATACAGGAAATCAAGCCGGTGAAAGTATTCAGGTCACCAAAGGGAAGTCTTCTGGTTGATATGGGTCAGAACATGGTAGGCTGGATAAGGCTGAAGGTAAATGCACCCAAAGGAACGCTTATAACCATAAGGCATGCCGAAGTTCTTGATAAATATGGCGAGTTCTATACTGAAAACCTGAGATCGGCAAAATGTCAGATCGACTACACTGCCGGCGGGACCGGCGATGAAGTGTATGAACCGAGATTCACCTTCATGGGTTTCCGCTACCTTGAGATAAAAGGCTTTCCGGGAACTCTTACTTCAGATAATATTACAGGCATCGTGGTTCATTCAGACATGCCCGTTACCGGTGGATATGAAAGCTCCAGTGCCCTTCTTAATCAGCTCCAGCATAACATACAGTGGGGACAGAGAGGCAATTTCGTGGACGTGCCTACGGACTGCCCCCAGAGAGATGAAAGACTGGGATGGACAGGCGATGCACAGGCCTTCAGCCGCACTGCAGCCTATAACTTCAACGTTGCTGCTTTCTTCAGCAAATGGCTGAAGGACCTTGCCCTTGATCAGAAACAGGATGGAGCTGTTCCGGATGTTGTACCCGATGTGCTTAACAAACAGGATGCAGTTACAGCTGCTCCTTCTGCAGGATGGGGTGATGTAGCCCTTATTACTCCATGGACAATGTACCAGGTGTATGGCGACAAAGAGTTCCTTGAAAGCCAGTACACCAGCATGAAAGCATGGGTTGAATATATAAGGAAGAAAGCCGGAGACTCCTTCATATGGAAAGGTGGCAGCAAATATGGTGACTGGCTCTTCTATCATCCCCCGGTTAATAATCACAGCGAAGCCGACGGTTTCACGGAACATGATTTTATCTCGACTGCTTTCTTCGCATATTCTGCCGATCTGCTTTCAAAAACAGCCGGGATACTCGGAAATAGGGCAGATGAAAAATTTTACAGTGACCTGTTTGAAAATATTAAGAAGGTGTTTATCAGGGAATATGTCACACCTGCCGGACGGGTCGGAACCAACTCCCAGACTTCCTATGTCCTTGCCCTGATGTTCAATCTGCTGCCTGAGGAGCAGAGAGCGGCTGCAGCAAAATTCCTTGTTGACGATATCAGGGGAAGACGAAACCATCTCTCCACAGGTTTCCTCGGAACACCCTTCCTGTGCCATGTACTTACTCAAAACGGGTACACCGAAGTAGCTTACGACCTTCTTCTTCAGGAGACTTACCCATCATGGCTATATCCTGTGAAGATGGGGGCGACAACTATCTGGGAACGCTGGGACGGACAGAAAACTGACAGTACTTTCCAGGATGCAGGCATGAATTCATTCAATCACTATGCCTATGGAGCTATAGGCGACTGGATGTACAGGGTCTCTGCAGGCATTGAAACACAGACTCCCGGATACAGAAATCTGCTCATAAAACCTCATGTGACGCAAAAAATGGATATGTCGAAAGCTACGTTTGAAAGCAGTTACGGCCGGGTTGTATCAGGATGGGAAAGAAAAGACGGAAAGTTATGGTTGACTGTTGAGATACCTGCAAATACCTCTGCTGAAATTATGCTTCCTGCTGATTCTCCGGACAAGATTAACCTCAACGGTTTACCGCTGACCGGAAACAGGATTGTTACAAAAACCACTGTTGAAAATGGCAAGGTTGTTCTTAAAACAGGTTCGGGTAAATATCTTTTTGAAATGGAAGAATAGTCCGTTTAAATTTCATATTGCCAGACTTTTAATGTATAATATTAAATCTATTGTCTTATACAGCAAGGTATATTAAAATGTATCATGACAGCTGAAGAATTAAGGGAAAGAATTCCCGAGAGTGAGTTTATTTTCACTGCTTCGCGAAGCAGCGGGCCCGGCGGTCAGAATGTGAACAAGGTTAACACCAGGGTAGAGCTTCATTTTAGTATTTTGCTCTCGGTTGGCTTGTCGGATTACGAAAAGGAACGGCTTTGCGTTACCCTGAAAAAGCGAATCAATTCTGCCGGGAACCTGATTGTAAGGTCCCAGACGGAGCGGACTCAGCTGGCAAACAGGAAGAAAGCGGTAGAGAAACTGCTGGTAATGCTGTCGAACGGACTTAATGTAAAGCCTGAACGCAAGCCCACGCAGCCTACTGCAGGCTCCAGAAAGGAACGGCTCGATGAAAAAAAGCAAAGGGGAAAAATAAAAAAAATGAGGTCGGATAATATTGATCCATCAGTATACTGATCAAATATCCGGGCTTATTCGATTGGTTATTGAAGCAGATTTTTTATATTTGATCCCCCTGAAGTTAAAGCAGAGCGGGGATTGCAGACGTTTTTGGTCATATCAGGGAGTGTCTGCAGGGAAAAAGTTTAGAAGTATCCGATGAAAAGAATTGTCGCTTTGGTTTTTCTTTTTCAGGCAGCTTTGTCGCTTAGCGGTCAGATTATCATTGACCATAACTGCACCCGTCTGGCAACCATCCCTGAAGCCTATGTTTCCCAGGCAAAAGCGACTCTGCACATCGCATACGAACATACTTCCCACGGAAGCCAGCTGATCGACGGAATGACAGGGCTTTACAACTGGAAAGGTTCCACTTATTCCTGGAACAATGGAGGTTTGAACGGCGCTCTCGATATTCACGACAACGGGATTACAGGAGGAACGGATCTGGGATCTCCTGATCTCACATCCTGGGCCTCATCGACACGAAGCTATCTCAGAAATTCAGCCAACAGCAATGTAAATGTGGTTATGTGGGCCTGGTGCGGCCAGTTAAGTACGGCATCCGAGAGTGAAGTGAACACATATCTTAACCTTATGTCTTCACTTGAAGCTGATTTTCCAAATGTGAAATTTGTTTACATGACCGGACACCTCGATGGTACAGGTTTGAACGGCACTCTTCACAGAAGAAATGAACAGATACGCAGCTACTGTCGTAATAACAGAAAAATCCTATATGATTTTGCCGATATCGAATCGTATGATCCCGACAATAATTATTATCTGAACAGGGCAGCCAACGACAACTGCGATTATGACAGCAACAATGACGGTTCACGCGACAGGAACTGGGCTGAATCGTGGCAACAGAGCCATAATCTGAATATTGACTGGTATATCTGCACATCTGCGCACTCCAAACCGCTTAATGCTAACAGGAAGGCCTATGCTGCCTGGTGGTTGTGGGCACGACTTGCAGGCTGGGACGGAAATCCTGTACCCATACCTGTTTCATCCATAACAGTAGCAGGAACAGGAGGATCAACAGTAATAGCTGTTAATAAGGGGACACTGCAGTTGATCGCCCAGATTCTTCCTGCGAATGCAACAAATAAATCAGTTACATGGTCAGTCATTAACGGTACTGGTCAGGCGACTATCAGTCAGACCGGACTGGTAACTGCCGTCTCAAGCGGAACAGTGACAGCAAGGGCAACCTCAAACGACGGATCGGGAATATACGGCAGTCTGGCCCTTACTATTCTGAATCAGATCATTCCTGTCACTGGTATCACTATTTCGCCAGATGGCGGATCACCTGTCATTGACATCGATAACGGTACCCTTCAGCTTACAGCAAACATTAGCCCTTCAAATGCAACCTATAAATCAGTTGTATGGTCGTTGGCAGGCGGCTCAGGAGAAGCAACCATCAGTCAGTCAGGACTTCTTACAGCAATCAGCGACGGCCTTATCACAATCGTTGCTTCTTCGACCGACGGATCGGCAGTTAGCGGTATAGTTGAAATATCTATCTCAAACCAGATGATCCCGGTTTCGGAAATATTGATTTCTCCCGTGGACGGATCAACTGTAATCTCCGCAGAAAAATCAACTCTCCAGTTGAAAACGGAAATACTCCCTGAGCATGCTACAGATAAAACTGTGGAATGGTCGGTTGAGAATATCACGGGAAAGGCTGAAGTAAATGAGTCCGGACTTGTGGTGGGGATTGAGGACGGGATGGTCACTGTTGTTGCTTCTGCAAGAGACGGATCAGGTGTAAGAAGTTCGCTGGATATAAAGATCAACAGGAATATGCCATTGGTTGCAATTGTCAGGGACGGTCTGGTGCAGATCCCCCTTGAAGCCGACTTCCGCGGCTTCAGGTTAAGCCTTATTGATCTGAACGGACGACTTGTCAAAGAGCTTTTTGTCGACAGCAATCTTTGCGAATTCAATGTATCTTCTCTTTCATCAGGCATTTACATTGTTGCACTGTCAAGATCCGGAATAAGCAACGTCACTAAGATTTTCATCCCCTGAGAATAAAATTTTGCTTATCCCCTGTAAGTAAAATCCCTTCTTGTCAGGGGAAGCTTTCCTTACATTTTTCGTTCAAATAATAATTAATGCAATAATACTGCGTTATAGTGCAAATTTTTCCGTTTCTCCCTGGCCGGGGACCGGTCCGGGGAAAGGGAAAAAAGATGGCATGAAAATTGAATGAGTGCAATCTTAAAAAAAAGCAAAACGGTTAAGAAGAAAATCAGATAGACCGGCAAAAGAAAAGTATGAAAAAAAGAGTTGAAAACATGAGAGCCGGAGGGCACCCGGCAAGTAAAAATCAGGTATCTTTCGGATATAATAATGAATTGATTAACAGCATTATGTGTCTTTGGTGGAATTATTCTGAAGCTGGCATGTTGAAAACTGTTTTTCACTGTTAATATTATTATTTGCCGGATTGTACAATGTATTTACGGAATGTATATTTTTGGCGCAATTTATTTTTAACTAAAACCAATAAACTCTAGACAACTTAAAGCATTTGATGAAATTTTTCATCGACAAAAATGAACGCTAACAATAATGAGGTTGCAACCCTCCGCTGTGAGAGTCGCCTCGTGGGTTGTTCTTCTGATGAAGAGCCTGGTGCGAAAACCACGATTTTTTCGCAAAACGTAATCCCAAACCTGTCAGTTAGCAACCGGAGTTCGGAATTTATGCACCGTTACTTCCCCCTGACATCTTATGAATCCTGGAATGACTGGAAATGGCAGCTTCGCAATTCTTTTAACAGTATTGATGATCTGAAAAGGATAATGAAGCTTACCGAGAAGGAGATTATGGCAATCAACAATCTGAAGGGCCGCCTTCCTTTACGGATAACCCCCTATTTTGCCTCTCTGATCTACAACACAAAGCCATCGCATCCGCTTCGCCGGAATGTTGTGCCTGTTGTTGAAGAGCTGATAACGACCAGAAGCGAACAGTCGGATCCCCTTCATGAGAAAGCTTTCTCTCCCGTCAAGGGAATTGTACACCGTTATCCCGACAGGGTACTTTTCACTGTCACACAGGTGTGCTCAAATTATTGCAGGTACTGCACCCGCTCTCATTCAGTAGGAAGACTGGATAAGCTGGGAAAACAAGACTATGAAAAAGCTTTCAACTATATAGCAAGCCATAAGGAGGTCAGGGATGTCCTTATCAGTGGCGGCGATCCTCTTACCCTCACAGATGATACACTCGACTATATTCTGTCGAACATCCGCAGAATAGAGCATGTGGAAATCATACGCATCGGAACAAGGACACCTGTCGTTCTTCCTCAGAGAATAACTGACGGATTGATTAATGTTCTGAGAAAATATCATCCCCTGTTTCTTAGCCTGCACTTTTCTCACCCCTCCGAAATAACGGAAGAGTGTGCTGCAGCATGCAATAAGCTTGCCGACGGAGGTTTTCCACTCGGAAGCCAGACTGTCCTTCTGAAAGGAATCAATGACAATGTGCCGGTTATGAAGGAGCTTATGCATAAACTGCTAAAAGTCAGAGTACGGCCATATTACCTGTACCAGTGTGATCTGATACCGGGATCCAGCCATTTCAGGACAACAGTGGCAAAAGGTCTTGAGATTATGAAAGGTCTAAGAGGCTTTACAAGCGGATATGCGGTCCCTACATTTGTAATCGACGCCCCCGGCGGAGGCGGAAAAATACCTTTGCTTCCCGACTACGTTGTGGAGCATAATGAAGAACATATCGTTCTGCGGAATTACAAGGGAGATGTCTGTGAGTATCCCGAAAGATAGGAAATTCAAAATATGAAGATCGGATTGACTTACGACCTCAGGTCGTGGTATCTCGAACGTGGTTATTCCATGGAAGATACTGCTGAGTTTGATAAACAGGATACAGTTGATGCCATTGAGGCTGCAATAAGAGCCATGGGATTTGAAACCGAACTTATCGGCAACTGCTTCCAGCTTATTGATGCACTCGCTGCCGGAAAACGCTGGGATATGGTTTTCAATATCGCAGAAGGTCTGTATGGCGACGGAAGGGAATCAGTAGTGCCGGCTATCCTCGATCAGTACAGAATTCCCTATGTGTTCAGCGGACCAGTTATTATGGGTATATCACTTAACAAGCACCTCACAAGGCTTATCGTTGAAGCTGCCGGTGTCCCCGTAAGTCCGGGAATTCTGATATCGGAAGCCAGGGATATTGTCAAATGCAATCTTCAGTACCCGTTGTTCGTAAAACCCGTTTCTGAAGGAACAGGCAAGGGGATAACCGAGAAGAACCTGGTTCATAACGAGAAAGAACTCAGGGAAATGGTCGAATACCTCCTTACCGGATACCATCAGCCGGTGCTGGTGGAAGAATATCTCCCCGGAAGGGAATTCACGGTGGGACTGATTGGTTCGGGAGATAATGCTGTGGCAATCGGAGGAATGGAAATTGAATGCAAGGATAATCTGCCTTATTCTGTCGAATTCAAGGAAAACTATCAGGTCTTTTGCAAATACACTCCAATGGAAGGTGAGTACACTGAAGAATGCAAAAGTGTAGCGCTGAAAGCATGGAAAGCCCTCGATGGTCTTGATGCCGGACGCGTAGATGTGAAGGCCGACAGGTATGGCCGTATCTGCTTCATTGAGGTTAATCCCCTTGCAGGTCTTCACCCGGTGCATTCCGACCTTCCTATACTTTCGAATATGGCTGGTATTAAATACCAGCAACTTATGGAAAGAATAATTGAATCGGCGCTAAAAAGGCATCACTTAAAAAGATGACAATGAAAAAATGCTGCATCCTATTCAATCAGCCCCTCGAAGGAGCTCTTGCCGACGAACTGGATGTACTGGAACAGGTTGAATATATTGGCGAAAATCTTGAAAAACTGGGCATTCTCGTTTATACAAGGGGAATTACCTCAAACTTCATGAATGAGGTAGCTGAAGTCGCTGCCGAAAAACCTGATTTCGTCTTTAACCTCGTGGAATCTATAAACAATAAGGGAGAACTGTGCTATTTCGTCCCTGCCCTGCTGAATATGTATTCAATACCTTATTCCGGAAATCCGCTTGAGGCATTGTTTCTTACTACCAGCAAAGCTCTCACTGCTAAAATATTAAAGGAGCACGACCTTGCCACACCACTTACTTATCTGCCTTCGCAGGTAAATCTGCTGAAACCAGGTCAACGTTACATTGTTAAGCCGATATGGGAAGACGGTTCGCTGGGGATCACTGCGGATTCGGTATTTACCTTCGCCACCGAGGATGAAGATAGGCTTAAAGCGCTTGATGACTCCCACTGGATCATACAGGATTTTATCGATGGACGTGAGTTTAACATAAGTGTTATTGCTGGCAGAAGCGGTCCTGAAGTTATGCCGGCAGCCGAAATGGTCTTCCATAATTTTGCGTCAGACATGCCCAGAATTGTGGACTTCAAGGCGAAATGGATTGAGGACAGTTTTGAATATGAAAACACAATAAGGGATTTCCCCGGTGACAAAATAAACCCTGTACTTTCCAGGCGTATCAATGAACTTGCCCTGAAATGCTGGAATGTGTTCGGGCTAAAAGGATATGCCAGGGTGGATATGAGAGTTGACGATCATGAAAACCCCTTTATTATCGAAGTGAACGCCAATCCCTGCATGTCGCCTGACAGCGGACTGATGGCAGCAACAAGAAAAGCCGGTATTCCTGTAACAACTGTGCTTACAAGAATTATAGAAGATATCAATTACTGATTAATATGGCAATAATTTCAAAAGGCATAGAACCTGGTGACCTTATCCGAATAGAGGAAATCCTGCGTTCTACATCGTTTTTTTATGATTTTGAGATAGATACCGCCCTCGAAATTGCCGACGAAACACTAAAAAAAGGATCGGAAACCAGCGGTTATTACTGGCTCCGGGCTTCAGATGAAAGCGGGGTTATAGCTTTTGCCAATTACGGCAAGAATTCATTCTCCACACACTCCTGGGATTTGTACTGGATTGCTGTCCATCAGAATGCCAGGCACAAAAAGCTCGGTTCAGGGATGCTCCTCGAAATAGAGAACGATGTCCGCAGTAAAGGAGGTAAAATCCTTTGGATCGAAACCTCAGGAAGACCATTATACGCACCAACCGAGGCCTTCTATCAGAGAAACGGTTATACCCTTCAGGCAAGCCTCAAGGATTTTTACGGCCCCGGCGACCCGAAACAGATATACTCTAAAGTACTCTGAGCTTACTTTTTCCTTCTTTATTTCCCAAAAAACTGAATTACAATGAAAGGAATCTCAACTATCCTGTTGCTCGTTCTGTCAAACGCTTTTATGACATTTGCCTGGTATGGTCATCTCAAGCTAAAGACAATCAGCAGGTTTGAAAACCTCAGCCTCCTGGCAGTCATCCTGCTCAGCTGGTTCATTGCTCTTTTCGAGTATTCGCTCCAGGTTCCGGCCAACCGGATGGGGTTCAGGGGGAACGGAGGCCCTTTCTCACTTGTGGAGCTTAAAGTGATTCAGGAAGTTATTTCCCTTCTGGTCTTTACAGGATTCACCCTGGTGGTTTTCAAGGATGAACATTTCAGTACAAACCATCTGATTGGATTTATGTTCCTGGTACTGGCTGTTTACTTCGTTTTCAAGAAATAGTTGCATTCATATCAGGCTGGCATTGTAATAGCGGAGATCCCCTGTAACCTCCTTCCCAAGCCATGACGGTCTGATGAAATTTTCATTCTCGCTGCTCAGTTCTATCTCGGCAATTACAAGCCCTTCATTTTTTCCGTGAAACACATCAATTTCAAACAGGTGGCCTTGCTCCGGAACAATATAGCGTGTCTTTAATATCACATCAGGCAGGCATACCTTAAGCATCTCCTGACCCTCTGAGAAAGGTATCTCAAATTCCCACTCATGCCGGGAGAACTCAGCGCCTGACTTCGGGGCCTTTACTGACAGTATGGCCTTCCCGTTTGTAATCCTGATCCTCACTACTCTGTCGGGATCAACTGAAAGGTAACCCTGGCTTATCTCAATCTGCCTTATGGCGAGATGCCTGAATTCTCCATTTACCAGAAATTTACGTTCTATTTCCAGTGCCATATAATTTTTTTTGTAAAGGTACCATTTTACTTCTCAATTTAGCCCGGATGCAGGTTCGTGGTTCATTTACAAAGCGGTTTGATTTGTGATTTTTTTTGTGTATTTTTCAGGTATGGATGTAAAAATTGAACCTGGCTGGAAATCTAAGCTTGAGGCTGAATTTAAAAAGGAGTACTTTATAAGGCTTACTGATTTCGTAAGGGCAGAATACAGGAATGGAATAGTGTATCCTCCCGGATCGCTGATTTTCAACGCATTTGATGTGTGTCCTTTCAACAGGGTGAAAGCTGTGATAATCGGACAGGATCCATACCATGGACCCGGTCAGGCCCATGGACTTTGCTTCTCAGTGAAGGATGGAGTTGATTACCCTCCTAGTCTGGTTAATATTTTCAGGGAAATAGAATCAGACCTCGGCATCAGGGTAAGATCTTCCGGTGATCTCACACGATGGGCATGGCAGGGTGTGCTTCTACTCAATGCCACGCTTACCGTGAGGGCACACCAGGCCGGCTCTCACCAGAGAAGAGGATGGGAAGAATTCACTGATTTTGTCATCAGGACGCTAAACAGCGAAAAACAAAATCTGGTGTTTTTTCTGTGGGGAGCCTATGCTCAGAAGAAAGGCGAATCGATCGACCGTTCGAAGCATCTTGTTCTGGAATCGGTGCATCCCTCTCCCCTTTCAGCTTCCAGGGGATTCTTCGGGAACAGGCATTTCAGCAAATGCAATGATTATCTTTCCGCAAATGGAGCAGAACCTGTGGACTGGAGCTGAACATTTGGATTAAAGGGCTTTATCAAGAGCTCCCGAAATAGTATCCTTCATCTCCTGCCAATCCTCAAATCCCGGAGACATCCTTATTATTCCGGGATCGGGATATTTTGCTCCCCAGACCGATTCAACAGGCATTATAATGGTACGCGGGTCACCGAGCGAGGGTATTATTTTAATGCTGCCTGAAACAGCTTTTATGAAACTGTCACGCCTGTCTTTCCTTTCCTTCTCAGACTTTCCTCCAAAGCCAAAGGTTACCATGGCGCCGAATCCTCTGTTTCCAAAAAGTCTGAGGGCTGTCTGGTGGCTTGGATGTCCGGGCAGGCCGGGATACCATACTTTTTCAACCGAAGGATGATGCACAAGCAATTCACTTATTCCTACCGCATTCCGGCATTGGGCTTCAAACCTGAGCCTGAAGCTCTGGATCTGCGTTTGCAGACGGTAGGCATCATCGGGCGATAACATGTGCCCCACATATTTCCTGTATTCAACAGCCTGTTTCATAAGTGAGTCATCATTTCCGCACATCACTCCTGCGGTTATGTTGCCATGACCTGAAAAGTACTTGGTTGCGCTGTGGATAACAATGTCGGCTCCGAATGAAAGCGGCTTGCACAGTACCGGTGTTGCAAAAGTATTGTCTACTATCACTGCAGCGCCCTCCGAATGGGCCATTTCAATCACTTTTTGAAGATCTGTGACAATAAGCATCGGGTTGGAAATTGCTTCTATATAAACCAGACCGGGCCTGAGTTCCCTGAGAACAGCTGCAAAAGCATCAAGGTCGTAAACTTCATTCACCGGATTGAAATAGCTTACCCGGATTCCTCTCCTGTTTTTTAGGATTGATTCAGTGTAGGAAATTGTGCCTCCGTATATCTCACTGAAAAACAGCCAGGAACTTGTAATGCCTGTTTTCTGAAAAACTGAAACCGCAGTATCGATGGCCGACATACCCGACTGTGTAAGAAGAGCCCATTCCGACTCTTCAAGTTTCATCACTTCTTCTTCAGCTGATACCACAGTTGGGTTCCTGTACCGGGAGTAAATATACAGTTCAGGTTCCCTTTCATTTCCGGTCTCCCTGGCAAACGCATCTTTTGTTGTGCCGGCATCATAAAGTTCGAAGCCTGCATCCCTGTATACAGGAGTACGGGAACTGTTAACGGTTTTCTTCTTCATGTCAGTATCCTGTTTTTACCGGGCACCAAAATACTTAAAACAATGGGAAACAGAGCGTGTTTTTCAGATAATTGTAAGACTTGTTACCGGTATCCAGCCTGTGTTTCCGTCAGAGAGCTTAACCTCATACCACTCCCCTACTTTGTCCTCAATACTTACTTTCGTTCCTTCATGAAGCACAAACAGATCGGTTCCGCTGGCATCAGGTGAGCTCTTACCATTTACGGAGGGAGCAAATATGACTGCTTCCCGGTTGTCATAAACGAGTATGCGGTTACGAAGTGTAAAAGCAAGCGAAAATGCTGAAATGAATAAAAGTAATACGGCTGCCCAGAAAGAGATGATTTTCAGCTTGTAGCGTGATGAGTAAATATATACTGACAACAGAATGAGGAAGGCTATGAAAGCAAGTATGCTGATGACAGCCCAGTTGTTGGTATGAAGCAACAGTGAAAGAAAATCAAACCACCTGACAAAGAAGAGTTCAGGGATCTCTTCAAACTTATCCACAACCAGGGTTCTGGCAATCTGCAGGTTATAATTTATGTTGCTGTCGCCCGGTTTAAGAAGGCGTGCCCTCTCATAGAAAAGAATGGCGCCGGGTACATTATTAAGTTTGAAATAAGCATTTCCTATGTTGTATGCCAGCTCAGCTGACCTGTATCCCGTATCGTAAATCTCAAGCCATTCGCGAAGCGCCCCTTCATAATCAGAGGCCGTATAGTATTCAACTCCCTTGCTGAACTTAACAGGGCGTTCATCCTGACCTGAAGCCGGAATGCCGGTCAGGACAAGCATCAAGGCAAATAATATTTTTACTGACAGGGATCTCATTTCAACTTAATGTATTTTCCAATAACCTGATAAACCTTGCAGCTTCATCATAGATCTTCTCATCTTCTTCCCTTGAGGATGAAGGTGCGTACCTTGCAAATTCACAGAGATCAATAACTGAAGCAAGGCTCTCCACATCTTTTTCAGGGATGCCTTTTTGTTTCAGCGCCTCCACAGCCCTTATCTTGTTGAGCTCCGATACCGGAATGCTGAGCTTGTCGCTCAGGTAGCCCCAAAGCGCCCTGAGTATCTCCTCATAAAACCTGTCGGATTTCTTTTCCTTCAGGCACCTGGATGCCAGTTTAAGCCGCTGACCGGCCACTTTTCCTGCTTTCCTGTTTCTCACAGCCAGCAAGTCTGAGTTGCGGCGTATATGCTCCCTTCTCAGGAAAAGGATGATAAAGAATAACAACAGAGAGAATGCATAAGACGGCCAGAACCATTTCATTGAAGCTGAAAGCCTGTCTGTCTTTCGCAGAAGCCCTGGTCGGGAACTGATGAACCTTATGTCCTTGCCAAGGTATTTTACATCTTCTTTCGCAACACCGCCGTAAACTGTAATTCCCGAAGCAGGCTCGCCTGTCCTGCGTGCGTGAAATTTGAGTTCGGGAGTTGTAATTGTCTCATATCTTTTTGAATCAGAATTGAAGTATGAATAGCTTATCGGAGGAATGCTGAAGTCACCATGATGCCTGGGGATCAGCAGGTATTCAAATGTTTTCTGACCTGTAGTTCCGCTTAGATTGTTCTTCAGGTTGTCAGTTATCTTCGGGTCATATACCTCCAGATCGGGAGGAAGTTTCAGTGCCGGAGGATTGGCTATCTTCAGGTTGCCACTTCCCGACAGGACGATCTTAAGGTTTATTGCATCATTCATGTTCACCGAATCCCCGTCAAGGGAGGCATTTATTGAAATCTTTCCTACTATTCCTGAATAGTCTGCAGGCTTATTGCCGGGGAGAGGATTAATTTTTATTCTTAACGACTTGCTTAGAATTGCTTTCGGGACAGTGGTATAGGTTGCAAAGAAATCACCGAAAAATGGATCGGACTGGCCTGATTTCCGGCGTATCAGAACAGACAACTGGACCGGATCGATAGTAACGTCACCCGGGAACTGAGGATAAAGCAGGAACTGCTGAACCACCCCTGTGCCGTAAACTGTCCCGTTAATGCTTTCCCTTTTCAGAGAAGTAAGGGGCGGCGTTTCAAGATCGGTTCTGAGAAAACCTTCAAATCCGGGATACTTGATCTCATTGATGCCCGATATTTCAACCCTGGTATACAGCTTAACCGTAACGCTCAGAGGTTCACCAACAAAAACATTTCTTTTATCGACCGTCAGATTTACAAATACATCTTCGTCACTGTCCCCGAGATCCGCGTCAGAGATATCATCTTCCGTAATGGCGGCTCCCTGCCTCGATGAATTGCCACCTGCAACTTCTATCCTTATCGAGTCGGAGGAATATGTCTTGTTTTTTATTATGACAGATGCCGGAGGGATAACATACTTACCCTCTTTCATAGCCTGAAGGTAGTAAGAATATGTGTATTTTACTTCCCTGCTGACTTTCCCGTTTATTATCTGAGTGCTCGAACTGTATGAGGTCTGGGGTCCCATAAGCTTGTAAAAACCTGTGAAGGGAGGCTCCCTGAAATCACCGTCTCCGGAATTGATGGTCCAGTTGATCATGAATTGTTCTCCTGCCTGGACTACCCGGGGATATTCAGCCATTACTGTTATTTCCTGTCCTTCTGCCGTGGAAACAGACAGAAGGAAAAAAAGAGTCAATATCAAATATCTTGGTTGCATTTTGCCAAATTACCAGTTTTTAAGGGTTTTTACCCTTTGTTTTGCAGCTTTTGCTTCCTTAACCTTCTCCTGGACCTCCTTTTCATCATTTGCAATGGCATTCAGCAGTCTTTCGGCATCTTCCTTCGACATCGCCTGTTGCTGATCGTTTTGCTGTTGCTGCTGCTGATCCTGTTTGTCCTGATTCCCGTTTTGCTTCTGATCGTCCTGTTTGTCCTGCTTGTCCTCATTCTGATCCTTATTCTGCTGGTTCTTGTTCTGATCCTGATTCTGCTGGTTTTGTTGCTGCTGCTGTTGTTGTTCCTGTTCCTTCAGACGATCCTGTGCCCAGGCCAGATTGTACTTAGCCTGCATATTCCCGGGATTAAGCCTTAGAGAATTCTTGTAAGCCTCAATGCTTTCTTTCAGCTTTCCTGATTTCAGCATCGAATTTCCCAGGTTGTACATGCTGGCAGCTTTTTTATCCCTGTCTTCATTCATCCTGTGGCTTTCTACAAACTGCTTCCCGGCATCTTCATATTTTTCCTGTTTGTAAAGAGCATCCCCCGTATTGAAAACTGCATCCGCCGAACCTTTATTCTTATCGACGGCTCTCCGGTAGGAAATCTCCGATTCAGAATATTTCTGCTTTTCAAATTCACGGTTGCCCTGCCTTATGAACTTCCTTTCACCCTGTGCAAACGCAGATCCACTGAACATAAGAAGCGCTGACAAAAAAATGATTTCCGCACTAAACAACGATTCAGTATGTCTTTTTATTTGCTTCAGCATATTTCCGTCATTTATATTTTAAACCTGAACAACCTGATATTACGGAGCTTTCTGTTCTTTCTGTCCATGATTATAATCTCCAGAACCATCAATATAATGGCAAGTGCCGCAAATATCTGAAACTGGTCATTATATTCAGTGTACATAGTGCTCTCGAGTTCGCTCTGGTCCATTTTTCTTATATCACTGAAAATCTCATCAAGCCCGATGCTCGTACTGCTTGCCCTTATATAGCTTCCCCCGCCGGTGACAGCTATTTTTTTCAATATTTCTTCGTCAAGACGGGTGACAACAGTTGTCCCATTCTGATCCTTCAGATAATCTTTTCTCCCTCCGGAGGAAACCGGTATGGGAACCCCCTGGCCTGATCCTATCCCGATAGCATGTATGATGATACCAGCTTTGGCGGCCTCTTCCGCTTCGGAAACGGGATCGTCCTCATGGTTCTCGCCATCTGTAATAATGATAATTGCCCTGCTTTTTCCCTCACCGGGAGTGAATGATTTTGAAGCAAGCCTTATTGCAGCACCGATTGCAGTACCCTGTTTTGGTACCATGTCGGGTCCAATGGTGGATAAGAACATTTTAGCCGAAACGTAATCGGTGGTGATCGGTATCTGAGTATAGGCATCGCCGGCAAACACAATAAGGCCGATCTTGTCGTTTGTGAGGTTGTCGACAAGCCTGGAAATAGCCTGTTTGGCCCTGGTAAGCCTGTCGGGCTGTATATCCTCTGCCAGCATGGAGTTGCTTACATCCAGTGCAATTATAACTTCCACGCCCTGCTTTCTGACTTCCTCAAGCTTTGAACCATACTGAGGCCTGGCGATCGATATTATCAATGCTGTCATACCTGCCAGCAGTAAAACAAATTTCAGAACTGGTCTTACTCCCGATAACTCGGGCATCAGCCTCGAAACCAGGGCAGAATCTCCCAGTCTCCTGATGGCATTCCTACTCCGCACCCTGTTAATAACAAAAACGACTGTCAGAACCGGCAGTATGAGCAGGAGGTAAAGGAGTTCCGGATTTGCGAATCTGAAGAGCTGCATCGGGTATCAGTTTATGTCAGTTTCCTCAATACTGTATATCTCATAAGCAATTCAAGAGCCAGAAGAACAAAAGCGATTAACGCCAGCAGAAGATACTCTTCCTGCTTTCTGGTGAATTGCCTCACATCTATCTTTGACTTTTCAAGCTTGTCTATTTCAGAATAAACCTCAACAAGTTTATTGTTGTCAGTTGCCCTGAAGTATCTGCCACCAGTACTCACGGCAATTTCTTTAAGTATATCCTCATCGATCTCAACCGGCATGTTCTGGTATTGTGTGCCAAATGGTGTCTGAACCGGATAGGGAGCCATCCCCATACTGCCTACTCCTATAGTGTAAACTCTCACTCCGAATGTCTTTGCAATGCCCGCAGCAGTTGCAGGAGCTATCTCTCCCCTGTTGTTCACCCCGTCAGTGAGAAGGATAATAACCTTGCTCTTTGCCTCGGAATCCTTTATCCTGGTTACTGCATTGGCAAGCCCCATCCCGATGGCAGTCCCATCCTCTATCATTCCGCTTTCAATTTCCCTGAGAAGGTTGACGAGCACCGCATGATCGGTTGTCAGCGGACACTGAGTGAATGTTTCGCCGCTGAAAACCACAAGTCCTATCCTGTCGTATGGCCGACCGGAAATAAACTCAGTAGCCACACTCTTTGATGCTTCCAGCCTGTTTGGCCTGAAATCGCGTGCAAGCATGCTCCCTGATATGTCGAGAGCCAGAACAATGTCGATACCTTCTGTAGAAACATCCTGGAACCTGTCTGTCGACTGAGGCCTTGCAAGAACTATGATCAACAGCGTAACGGCAGCCGTTCTGATGGCAAAAAGAATATGGCGGAGATAATTTCTGAAGGTCTTTACAGACAGATCAAGTGGCTTAAGCCCGGGCATCCTGACTGAAGCATATGCCTTTTGCTGTTTAAAGATATAGAAGGCAACAATGGCCGGAATCAGCAACAGAAGATAAAGAAAACCGGGATCAGCAAAGTCTATCCTGCTCATGATTTCTTCCCTCCCTGATTTTTATCAACGTTTTCCCCGGGTTCCTCATGAACCACGATCCTGGTCGTATCAACGAACTCCCAGGATTCGTTGAAAACGGTATCGTTCTCAACCGGATCAGGCTTGTATTTGGCAAACTTCACCAGGTCGGCCTGACTAAGAACCGACCGGAGCCGGTTGTATGATTCATTCTTTTTAAAACCAGTTTTTACAAGCGCATCAAGAGTTTCGGATGTTGTTAGTTCGAGCGAGTTAACGCCATACCTGTTTTCAAGATACTTCCTCACGATCTCAGTAAGCCGGATGTAGTATCTTTTTGTCTCACCCTTCTGCCATAGCTGCTCATTCCTGAGCAATTCAAGCTCCCTGAAGGCGACGATGTGTGCCGGTTCAACAACGGTGGGCTTAACCTCCTGTTTCTTCTCCTTTCTGAGACGCCTGATGAGTTTAACGATAAGCCATACCAGTAATCCGGTAACAAGGGCAAGCAGGCCCCATGGCATAACTTCCCCGGCGGTAAGCGGAGCCCTGTAAGGCCCTTCAATATCAAAAATCTCAGCCGAGTCGGGGGGAGTAACGGCTGTTCGCGCAACCTCTAGCACTGAATAATCGCTAAAGTATCTCTTTATCCCGTCTGTGCCGGCCAGTTCTGCATAGACCGGGTCGACCCGGTGATATCCCGAATCAAAAGAAGTAACCAGGTATTTTTCAGTGATCTTTATTCTTTCTGTGCCAATAGTTATTGTATCGAAGTCCGGACCGTCGATGACCTCTATTTTTCCGTTTATGGTGTCCCTGAAAACGGGAAGGGCCAGACTTATGCCTGAAGGCTGTTCAATATTTATAGTGAAACCGACCTGATCGCCGATAAGTATTCTTGTCGAATCAAAGGCAGCCGTAACGGTTATGTTCTGTCCCTTAAGACCCGGAAGCATAAACAGGATAAGGCATATGGCAATGTATGCTGTCTTTGTCCCTTTCATCGGCTTTTAAAAAGTTTGATAAGAGGTTTGACATAGTCCTCCCCGGTGCTGATCTCTGTGAAATCGACAGCGCATTTTTTCATGGTATTGGTTAAGGACTCAGAGTGACGGTTATGCCAGTCGGAATAAGCTTTTCTTAGGTTTTTTGATGTTGTGTCGATCCACTTTTCTTCTCCGGTTTCTGAATCGACCACTTTCATAAGCCCCACATCAGGGAGGGCCTTTTCAAGAGGATCGCTCACCCTGAGAGCCACTATGTCGTGCTTGCTTGATGCTATCCTCAGAGCCTCTTCAAAGTCGGATGCAAGAAAATCTGAAATCACGAAAGCAGTGCATCTTTTCCTGATGGCATTGGTCAGGAACCTGAGTGGTTCTCTCAGATCTGTTCTGCGGCTCTGCGGCGTACAATCCAGGAGTTCCCTTATTATTCTCAGGATGTGTTTTCTTCCCTTCTGGGGAGGGATGAATTTTTCGACTTTGTCGGTAAAAAAGATTACCCCTATCTTGTCGTTGTTATATATGGCTGAAAATGACA